>PVMK01189248.1_pt1 | contig 51854 bp, 43 predicted proteins | sample 1853481 | NCBI WGS metagenome assembly PVMK01 (sample SAMN08533507, study PRJNA380276) | Marine sediment metagenome, whole genome shotgun sequencing project.
GCATGCGTAATTTCGACAAGCAGTTCCTCATCCGAGACGGATTTGACGATGCCTTCGATTTTGCCGTCATTCAGATGAATTGGCTCATCGGCCGCTATGAAGCCGAACACTTCAGGTTGTCTGCAGGAGATGTGTGCTGGTTTAACGACTAAGCCCTCGGCATCGACGACTGCCGGCTCACCGGGCGTGCTGTCACGATGCAGGATCAGTGTGTCGCCTTCATTAAGAACGATGGGTTCCTCGATTGGCGGCAACTTGCCGACTCTAAACGAAATCTTCTCCCCGGATTCCTGTCGTTTGAGCTTCAGTTTGGTGCCGGTAGCGATATAGGCCGTCTTATGGCATTCGAGACGCAGTCCATTCTTGTCCTTGCGCACGACCCGCAGCCTTCTCTTCTTGCCCCGCGTGTCTCTGAACAAGAATACGTCACCCACCTCGGCGTATTCGACACTTTGATGCGGCACCGGAACAACGGCACCTTTCTTGGATGACCACTGTGTGTCCTCAGACGCGAAGCGCACGAGCCTCGGTGCGATTACCCGGCCGAGCGAGTCACGCTTCGGCCGTATACGAAAGACACCAGGGCCTGGCAGCAGGTTGCCGGTTCTGAGTTTTGGCCCAGCGAGATCCATCATGATTTTGCAACTCTGGCCAGTCTCCTTCTTCGCCTGATTTATGTTGTCAATCATGCGTGACCACGTAGCTTCATTGTCGTGCGCACAGTTGATACGGGCGATGTCCATCCCTGACGTAATCAGGTCACACACCAGCTGGCGCTCGTCGGCAGCTTCTGTTGGCAATGTGACCATGATGCGGACATCGCGGCCATCCGCTCTTGTACCGAGCGTATCTTCGATGTGTGTTTTTAGCCGGCGATTGCTTTGTTCGAAGTTGCAGCGTTCCCCGTCGAGTTCGTAGTCTTGTCCTGTCAATAACTTGGCCAGTGCTTTCTGAACCGTTCGGATAGAGGCCATGACATTTTTCTCTGCTCTGCCCAATGATGACAGACCCAGAAAAGCGAGCTGTTCCTGAGGCTCGCGGATGTCGACCTGGCGAAGCGCTATGTAAGCAATGAGATTTCTTGCGCTGGTGCGAAAATCAGGGTGGACCTGGGCCAACTCGTCGGCAAACCGGGACTCCAACGCTTTGGCCTGCTCGACGATCAGCTCGAGCTGACCACTTATTGCAGCGATTTTCGCGCCATTTGCCATGCACTCACTCCCGCATTGTCTCTATATAGAGCATGGCAGGGACAGGCGCAGTTATGGAAAGCACGTATATGTAGTCGGGCAGAGCATTGCAGCTGCGAATTGTCCCTGTGCTCAATCGAGAGTTCCGTCTTTACGGCTGACTATTGCGACGTACATTACTCGTGCTGCTGCAAAGAGCAATCATTGTGATGGTGCCGGTGACCCCGCAACAGAGATCTGTCGGTTGTGCCTGTATCGCCACCAGATTCGATAACCCAGTAACAGAGCAAGGATAAGCGCGTAGATCAGGGGGTCACTTACGTCCATTTTGACCTGCCACCAGTAATGCCAGACGCCGAGAAAGCCGACGACGTAAACACCGTAGTGAATCTTCTGCCAGCGTTTGCCAAGGCGTCTTCGCATGGCGTTTGTCGATGTCGACGCCATTGCAATGAGAATCAGAAAGGCAGTGAAGCCGATCGTGATGAACGGCCTTTCGAAAATATCTTCTTTTATGGCGGAAAGAAGCAGGCTCTGATCAAGTATGAGCCAGGTCAGGAAATGCATCAGGATATAAAAGAATGCGAATAATCCGAGCATGCGCCGAAAACGTGTGACCCAGTTTCGGCCGGTGATGTGCCTGAGCGGCGTCACAGAAAGCGTAATCAGCACGAATCTCAGGCCCCAGTAACCAAGCCGGTCCTGGATTTCCTCAATCGGGTTAGCGCCGAGACGTCCTGTTATTTCGATGGCATCGGTGAACACCAGTGTCACCGGGACAAGACACAGCGCAAAAACCAGCGGCTTCCAGATGAAACGAATTTGGCTGATCTTATTCACCGGAATGCGAGGCCGTGCTTTGGAGACTTCAGAAATTTCGGCGAAGGTCTAGCCCCGCATAGAGGTGAGCCATATGCTCGCCGTAGCCGTTGAACATCAGCGTTGGCTGTTTCGGTGTGAACAGACCAGAGCCGATGCGCCGCTCACGGGCCTGGCTCCATCGCGGGTGATCGACTTCCGGGTTCACGTTCGCATAAAAGCCATACTCTCTGGGTGCTGCCAGTTCCCAGCTCGTTTTCGGTTGTTTTTCGACGAAACTCATCTTGACGATGCCCTTGATGCCCTTGAACCCGTATTTCCATGGGACGACCAGCCGGATCGGCGCGCCGTTCTGGTTCGGCAAGACTTCCCCGTACAAGCCAACGGCGAGAATGGTCAACGGATTGGTTGCTTCGGCAATGGTCAGTCCCTCGCGGTAGGGCCATCGCAGGACTCGGGAACGCTGTCCCGGCATTCTCCGCTTGTCTTCGAGCGTCTCGAAGCGCACGAACTTTGCGTTCGACGTCGGTTGGAGATGTTTGATGACGTCGGCGAGCGGAATACCTACCCATGGAATGACCATCGACCAGGCCTCCACACAACGCATGCGATAGATGCGCTCCTCGAATGCATGCGGTTTTACAAAGTCTTCGAGATGAAACGTGCCGGTTTTTTCTGCGTGGCCCGTGACTTCAATGGTCCAGGGATGAGGTTCGAAATCCTCTGCGTTTCGGTACGGATCGTCTTTTCGTGTACCGAATTCATAGTAGTTGTTATAAGTGGTGATGTCCTCAAAGGCGTTGATCGCTTCGCTGGTGCTGAAATCGCTTGTGCCGACATCAACCAGTTTTTCGCGCCGATCAGTGGGCACCAGAGCGCCCAAGGCCGGCGCCGCCGCCAACAGCGAGCCACCGGCAATGGCACCGTTTTGAATGAACTGTCTCCGATTGAGGTAGTTATTCTTGCTGGTGATCTCAGACGATCGAATATCGGCAGCTCTTCGAATAAGCAATTGATCACTCCACGGTAGGATCTCAAAGTATAGACCCTCCGAAGTCTTAAAATATTGCAGGAAGGTGGCGCTAGCCTGGCGTCATGAATATGAGCGAACAGCAGCACTGATACCGACGAGACGGGTAACCGGCCACCGCAGCGCCACCGTGGCGTATCTCGCGCCGATGTGGGGTCTGTTAGCCAGAAATCGAGAATTTCACTGAACAGGTCCCTAAAACTCACGAATTTCGCTAAAAATCCGCTAATTCGACCGAAGTCCCGGCCGAGCGCCAGATATCCGTCAAAACTATGGGGCGCCATGCCTGTCCAAATAACCATGGCGGTGGTTTACCCCGCCTGAGCTTGAGGTTTGGGTAATCTTGAAATCACGACACTAAGACCTATCTCATGGCTTAGTCTGCGAACCGGCAGACACCGCAATAATGAGGACAGAGTGCGAAACACAATGAGCCAGTATCTTTCAAACATCGTTGGACAGGACGGCAAGCCGCTGCAAGCGGCGCTGCAGGTAGATGTCATTGCCGACCTCGTTTGCCCCTGGTGTTACCTGGGCAAGCGGCGTCTCGATGATGCGTTGCTGGCAGTGCACGGTCCGAGCAACGTGAGCTGGTACCCGTTTCAACTCAATCCGGCGATGCCGGCTGCCGGCATGGAGTTCGAAGAGTACCTCGCGTCCAAGTTCGGCGATCCGAAGGAGCTCAGGCCCGCACTCGAGCAACTGACCACAGAAGGCAAGATGGAAGGCATCAACTTCCGTTTTGACAAGCTGTCGCGGGTACCGAGCACGCTGAACGCGCACCGGCTCATGAAGCTGGCCGAGGCTGAGCGCGCGAACACGTCGGACCTCGCCGAGGAATTCCTCAAAGGCTTTTTCGAGTCGGGCCTCGATATCGGTGACAGGGACGTGCTCATCGAACTGGCAACACGTCACGGCCTCGAAATCAGTGACATCAATAAGACCCTGGAGGACGACTTATCTCGCCGCGCGGTGCTTGCGCAGGAAGCGCAGGTAAGGCAGGGCGGCATAACCGGCGTTCCCGCTTTTCTCGTCAATAAACGCCTCTTCGTCGTCGGCGCACAAAGCACCGAGGCACTGGTCAGCGCATTTGATCGTGCGATATTCGGCGAGTTCGGCGACAACCCCGTCGCCGCAACGATTCATTAATAAAACGTTAATTTTAGGGGTCGAACCGCTAAGGGTCCTTAACGGTTCGGCCCCTTAACTTCGACCCCTTAACTTCTTTCAAAACTATGCTGGATAGTGCCGCTCGAGCCAGTCCAGAATCAACGCATTGACCTCGGCCGGTTTTTCCTGCTGTGTCCAGTGTCCGCAGTTCTCGATCATCTGAATTTCGAGATCGGGAACGTGTGGCTCCATGGCCTCGATCTGGGCAGGCGAGACGATGACATCGTTCCCGGCACCGATGAAGAGCGTTGGTACGTCGACGGTTTGTTCGACATCAGCTGTGCTGGACCAGTTTCGGCTCCAGTTCCGGTACCAGTTGATCGGTCCGGCAAATCCGCCGGCTGCGAACGCCTCGGTGAAAATGTGGTGCTCTTCATCTGTCAGTAGTGGCTCGCCGCTCAAATGCGTCCGGGCGAGGGCTGCAAGCAGGCTGAATGCCCGGTTTTCCTTTGGTAGTGTTTCGAACTGGGCTCGCGTAATCTGATTTCGCCGCATTAATACGTCGAACACGTGTCCCGGGTCGGCTTCGCAACGGAGGTCGGCCTCGTTCGCGTCCTGAAAGTTCACGATATAAAAGTCGTCGCCGAGAAAGTTACGCATCAGTGTGATCGGGTCCACGGGCGTGCGCGCAAAGAACGGGATATTCAGGTTGATGAGGCCGGCCATCCGCTCGGGCTCGAGAAGCGCCATTTGCCAAAGTACCAAAGCGCCCCAGTCATGGCCGATGAATAGAGCGCGCTCAAGCGATAGTGCGTCCAAAAGACCGCTCAGGTCGGCGATCAAGTTCTGAACCGTGTAATCGCTGACACTGCCGGGCTTATCAGTGGCGCCGTAACCTCGCTGATCGGGCGCTATTGCCCGATAGCCGGCCGTGGCCAGGGCGGGGAGCTGATGGCGCCACGAAAAGGCAAGCTCGGGAAAACCGTGCAGCAGAATGACGGGCGGCCCCACTCCCTGCTCGTGGACGGCCATCCGTATGCCATTGGTATCGATGTAGTCAGGAGCCGGAAATGAGTTTGTCATGTCTAAATAAGGTGTCAGATTTACTTATCGGCATCGTACCGCATCCTTTGCCGGCCGGCGCCGGACAGATTGCTGAAAAATAAATCTGACACCCTTATTAGACCAGGTTAACTCTTGTATTTTCCAGCCATGACAGCTAGTTTCCCCTGCAGGACCTTGACGGGGAAGAGTACGAGGGCCGGCCCGATACCAGCGAACGGGAGATGGTGAGAGCCCCGGATCGAAGCCTTGGGAAAATCACCCCTGAGTCGCTGCCTGAAATGCGACATTGTTGCCAATGCAACGTTGTCGCACGGTAGGAGCAGCCGGCTGACCCCCGATATCGGGTATATGAGGCGGGAGCCAACGTGCTCTCGTGAAACCGGGTGGTACCGCGATTGGATAGATGTCGCCCCGGACGCAGGATCTGCGTTCGGGGTTTTTGCTTATCAGGATAGAGCCTGTGGGTTTTAGGGAAGTTTCAGGACGATACAATGGGCCGGCGCTTGAAAAAGAAGTGCTGACGTTCTGGCGTGACAACAAGGTATTCGAACAGACCCTGAGTCAGTCCGAAGGCCGGCCGCAGTTCAGTTTCAATGAAGGTCCGCCGACGGCGAACGGCAAGCCGGGTATCCACCATGTGCTGGCACGAAGCTTCAAAGACGCCTTTCCACGATACAAGACGATGCGTGGCTACTACGCCCCCCGGAAGGCGGGCTGGGATACACACGGATTACCCGTTGAGCACGAGATCGAAAAAGAGCTCGGCATATTCGACAAGAAAGAGATCGAGGAAAAGGTAGGCATTGCCGAGTTCACGCGGCGATGCCGTGAGTCCGTCATGCGCTACATCGGCGACTGGGAAAAGATGACCGAGCGCATGGGATTCTGGGTCAACCTGGATGAAGCTTATTACACGCTCGATAACAGATACATAGAGTCGGTCTGGCACCTGCTCAAGGTCATTTGGGACAAGGGCCTGATCTATCGTGGCTATAAAGTCGTGCCGTACGATCCGAGAATCGGCGCAACCTTGTCTTCTCACGAACTGGCGCTGGGCTACAAGGAAACGGCGGACCCGTCGGTAACGGTGCGGTTCAAGGTCGAAGGCGAAGAGAACACATTTTTTCTGGTCTGGACCACGACGCCGTGGACATTACCGTCCAACCTGGCGCTCGCCGTGCATCCGGACGTGGACTACGTCTATGTCAAGGCGGAAGGCGAAACACTGATTCTGGCAGAAAAGCTGCGAGAGGCAGTTCTTCGCGATCTGCCGCATAAGGTCACGAAGACAGTAAAAGGCTCCGAGCTTGTCGGCATGCGCTACGAGCAGCTGTTCGAGTATCTGTCGGTTGAAGCCGATGCGTTCAAGGTGCTGCCAGCCGACTTTGTCACCACAGAAGACGGCACGGGCATTGTGCATACGGCGCCGGCATACGGTGTCGATGACCTCGAGTTCGGGCAAAAACATGGCTTGCCGGTGCTGCACGGCGTGGGCCTGGACGGGCACTTCTTGCCGGAAGTCACTCCAGTGGCCGGCAAGTTCTTCAAGCACGCCGACAAAGTACTGATTCACGAACTCGAAGACCGGGGCATGATGTTTCGTGCAGAAACCTGCGTACACAACTACCCGTTCGGCTGGCGGACGGGCGACCCGATCATTTATTACGCCAAGAATGCCTGGTACATCCGCACATCCGATTTCAGCGAGCGTATGGTCGAGCTCAACAAGACGATCAAGTGGGTACCCGAGCACATCCGCGACGGGCGGTTTGGCAAGTGGCTGGAAGGCAACATTGACTGGGCACTGTCGCGCGAGCGTTTCTGGGGAACGCCGCTACCCGTGTGGAGTAATGGTCAGGGCGATTACCTGTGCATTGGCTCTGTTCGAGAACTCGAGGAGCTGACCGGACGGGAACTCGGCGATCTCGACTTGCACAGGCCAGCCGTCGATGACATTACATTCGAAAAAGACGGCATGACATGGCGACGCGTGCCGGAAGTCATCGACTGCTGGTTCGATTCAGGCGCGATGTCGTACGCGCAATGGCACTACCCTTTCGAAAACCGGGACAAGTTCGAGGAGCATTTTCCGGCCGACTTTATTTGCGAGGCCATTGATCAGACCCGCGGGTGGTTCTACACGCTGCATGCGATCGCCACACTGGTCTCCGACACCGTCGCATTCCGAAACTGTATCTGCCTGAATCTGATCGTGGATAAAGAAGGCAAGAAAATGTCGAAGTCGCTCGGCAATATCGTCGACCCCTACGACGTCTTCGACACGGTGGGCGCGGACGCCCTGCGCTGGTATTTCCTGGGTCGCCTGTCACCGGACGCGCCGAAACGTATCTCGGTGGAAATCGTCGCCGATGTGGTCAGTTCCTTCATTAACACGTTCTGGAACACCTACAGCTTCTTCATTCTGTATGCGCGGCTGGATGATGTGGATCTGAACACCGACATACCGGTAGCTCAGCGTCCGGAAATCGATCGCTGGGCGCTGGCATTGATGAATCAGACGATCAGGCGCTGTACCGAGGCAATGGACGACTACGACGCAAAGTCCGCCGGCGATGCGATCGAGTCGTTTATTGATCAATTGAGCAACTGGTACGTTCGCAGAAACCGGCGCCGCTTCTGGAAATCCACCGATCCCGAGGACAAGCGCTCGGCCTACCTGACCCTTTACCAGTGCCTGAATGCGGCTCATCGGCTGATGGCGCCTTTCGTGCCGTTCCTGACCGAGCATGTCTATCAGAACCTGGTCAGGGGCGCAGACGAAAACGCGCCGCTGAGCATCCATATGAGCGATTGGCCCGAAGCAAATGAGGCTTACGACAACGATCAGCTGCTGTTCGACATCGGCGTCGTGCAGAAAGTCGTCGGACTGGCCAGGGCGGCGAGAGGGCAGTCGGGCGTGCGCACAAGGCAGCCGCTGTCACGCCTGCTCATCAGGGCGCCTGACGACGCGTCTGCCACGGCCTTAACCGATCACCAAAACCAGATCCTCGAAGAGCTGAACGTCAAATCAATCGAATTTATCGCTCGCGACGCGAGTCACGTAAGTTACCGTATCAAGCCGAATCTGCCGAGAATCGGCAAGCGATACGGCAAGGACACTACCCTTTCGAAAACCGGGACAAGTTCGAGGAGCATTTTCCGGCCGACTTTATTTGCGAGGCCATTGATCAGACCCGCGGGTGGTTCTACACGCTGCATGCGATCGCCACACTGGTCTCCGACACCGTCGCATTCCGAAACTGTATCTGCCTGAATCTGATCGTGGATAAAGAAGGCAAGAAAATGTCGAAGTCGCTCGGCAATATCGTCGACCCCTACGACGTCTTCGACACGGTGGGCGCGGACGCCCTGCGCTGGTATTTCCTGGGTCGCCTGTCACCGGACGCGCCGAAACGTATCTCGGTGGAAATCGTCGCCGATGTGGTCAGTTCCTTCATTAACACGTTCTGGAACACCTACAGCTTCTTCATTCTGTATGCGCGGCTGGATGATGTGGATCTGAACACCGACATACCGGTAGCTCAGCGTCCGGAAATCGATCGCTGGGCGCTGGCATTGATGAATCAGACGATCAGGCGCTGTACCGAGGCAATGGACGACTACGACGCAAAGTCCGCCGGCGATGCGATCGAGTCGTTTATTGATCAATTGAGCAACTGGTACGTTCGCAGAAACCGGCGCCGCTTCTGGAAATCCACCGATCCCGAGGACAAGCGCTCGGCCTACCTGACCCTTTACCAGTGCCTGAATGCGGCTCATCGGCTGATGGCGCCTTTCGTGCCGTTCCTGACCGAGCATGTCTATCAGAACCTGGTCAGGGGCGCAGACGAAAACGCGCCGCTGAGCATCCATATGAGCGACTGGCCCGAAGCAAATGAGGCTTACGACAACGATCAGCTGCTGTTCGACATCGGCGTCGTGCAGAAAGTCGTCGGGACTGGCCAGGGCGGCGAGAGGGCAGTCGGGCGTGCGCACAAGGCAGCCGCTGTCACGCCTGCTCATCAGGGCGCCTGACGACGCGTCTGCCACGGCCTTAACCGATCACCAAAACCAGATCCTCGAAGAGCTGAACGTCAAATCAATCGAATTTATCGCTCGCGACGCGAGTCACGTAAGTTACCGTATCAAGCCGAATCTGCCGAGAATCGGCAAGCGATACGGCAAGGACATTCCGTCGATCCGCAAGGCGCTCGAGGAGAGCGATGGCGCCGAGATTGCCGCGGCGGTTGCGAAAAGGTGAGTCATACACGATAGTCGTACCTGCCGGTGAGATCACGCTGGAAGCCGACGACCTGCTGGTCGAGACGAGCTCGGCCGAGGGCTATGCCTGCGCTGAAGACGCAGGATTCCTGACGGAGCTCGATACGACCCTGAACGATGCCCTCATAACCGAGGGCACAGCCCGCGAGCTGATTCGGACAGTACAGGATGCCCGCAAGCAGGCTGGCCTGGAGGTCTCCGACAGAATCGTTCTGGGCGTCTCGGGAACCGGGGGCGTGGAGTCATCGCTTGAGGAGTATCGCGACTATCTGATGTCGGAAACCCTGGCAACAAAGTGGCAGGTTGGGCAACCGGATTCCCTTTTCACGTGCAATAATGAATTCGGTGATGAACGCTGGTTTATCGAAATCAGCAAAGCGGATTGAGGAAAATGCGGCGCGACGATCTCGTTTTTTCTCCGCCTGTAATACGGTTTCGGCCCGATCCCGATCTCCCGATCACATTTAGCGCTTGCGCCCGGCTCCCTAGTTTTGATATAAGAATGCAACGCAGGTATTTAACAGACCAAGAGTACAGACAGGATGACTCGACGCGGCCCGGCCGCGGACTACAAGAAGTAGTTGACTCTAAAAGCGTAAATAGAGCCGCTGAGAGGTGAATAAAAGCGGTCGCCAATAATAACGCTGGAGTGGACATGTCCTACCACGTTGATAACTTTTTCGCTGCCATTTCTGTGCTATCCGGACATGGCCACATTAAACAAAGACTTATATCAGCCTACGAAGACAACCTGACATCCATTAGAGACGACGACCTGCCGGCACCGGTGAAGCAGTCTTTCGCCGATCTCACAAGCCTGATGCACCGCGTGGCACCGCTGAACGGCGAAGGGCCGATCTGCGCCTCCGTGCGTAAAATGTCGATTGACGAGGCAAATCAATGCGCGCAGCTCATGGTCGATCTGTACGGTGACATGATTCGCCACAGCGACAGCGGCCAGGCAACGCTGCCTCTGCAGATCGAGGAACGGCGTTCGCGCCCGACGCTGGTGCTCAAGACAAACTAGGAAATAAGGGGTCAGACCCCCTGTTTCTCGTTTTTCTACTCTCAAAAATCCTCTACCACGATCGGGTAATAGACATACGTCAAAAGCTCGTATTCATCGGTCCGTGTCGGATCGCTGACATATGACTCCCAGGCATCGCCATTCCTCTCGATTCCGAGCGCCGCGAGATAGGCGGCTATCTTGTCGTGGGTCTGGCCAAGCTCTCGGTATGAGCCGATGTGCTTTGCGCGGACGACGGGACCCTCAAAGGTTTTCCCAAGCTTGACGGAGTGTCCGCTTCGCGGCGTGCTGTCCGTGATCCCGCGAACAGGGATTGCGGCATCGAACCTTATTTCAGAGCCGCTAAATGCCCGGCTTATCGATATCGGCGCACCGGCCTCCTGCAAATCGTTTGCATCGATGAAGCCGAGGATATCGAAATAGGCTTTGCCCATCGCATCCGATATCGCCGTGGCCTCCAGGATGCTGGCGGTCGGTAAGTAGGCAATATCGATGGCCTCGACGACGACATGCTCCATATCCACATCGCTGAAATCTGCCCTGGGCAGGCCCTCGGCCATCGATTTGAGGCTCGCCAGGCCCTTCTCATAATCCTCGCCGACAATGCTGCCGAGCATGAGTCCGAAATAGCGGGCGATCAGATTGAAACCGAATTCCATGTCGAAAGTCCAAACGACTTCCGTGCCGTTATCTGTCTCGCTCAGATCGAAAACAGCGTTGGCCTCGCCCTGATCGCCGAAGTCCAGCGCAGTGACTATCCGCTCGAACGGCACGCTCTCGGTGATCACCTGGCTGCCCTGGCCGACTATGTTGCCGTCCCATACGACGGTGGCGCCCACGCCACGCCTGGGGCCAGAAATATCGATTCTGGCGTTCGCATCTGCCTCGATCCAGGGTGACCATTTATTGACTTGATGGAAGTCGTTCAACAGTGCGAAGACGGTTGCCCGGCTCGCATCGATTGTGATGCTTCGTTCGATTTGAGCCCGCGATGGCAGAAAAACACCGATCACGGCGAGCCCCAAAATCAGCGCGCCGATCGAATAAAGAAACTTCTTGAGAAAGCCCATCCTGCGGTCCGGTTTTCCTGTCAGTTTGCGGGAAGTGTGGCACCGCGTTACTGCCAACGCTAGCCCCAAAGCGTCCCCGTGGAGCGCGGGACACACAAACCGGTCGATATTGATGATGTCTGCATTCGACCCGACATCTATTGCAACGCAGCACCTCAAAAGAACCAATATGCAGCTCAGTACCCTGAGGGTGCTCCAGACAAATGCTTAGCCCGACTGAGAATCCGAATTGCTCAGGAATTCATCGATCAAACTGATGATGTAGTCCGTATCGTCCTGCGCGACCATCCAGTGATTGCTTCCGTCCAATAAGACGATGCGCGAGTTGCGCAATTGCGCCGCCAGATTCTGTCCGTACTTGACCGGAATAACCAGATCGCCCTTTCGGTGTATGACCAATGCGGGCACCCGAACCTGGTTCGCAATATCACGAACATCAATGGCGCGGATACTTTTCGTAAATAAGAAGGCAGTATCGGGTGCTGCTGAGGTTCGCTGCATCTCATTAAATAGTTTGTTCTGTGCGGCATTGCCATCTGGTAGAAACATCGCGGTAAACATCTGGTGAAAGGCAGCGGACTCACCGCCCCAGTGTTCTGGCATCAGTCTTGCGATTGGACCGAATTGAGGTACCTCTTCTGGATCCGGTGGTACGAGGAAAGATCCCCAAATAATCAAGTGGCTAACCCGCTCCGGGTACTTGTGCGCATATTTAATGGCTGTCGAGCCACCCTCGGACATACCCATCAGGGCAAATTTCTCCGCCCCCGATGCCTCGATAACGACCTCCAGGTCTTCGAGACGTGTCTCGGGACTGAATTCCTGAACGTCCCTGTCGGACAGCCCCATTCCACGACCGTCATATCGAATAAGCCGATATCGGCTGGCAAGCTGTTGCCAGAACGGTGCCGACACCGGTGAATTCCACTCCATCTCGAGATTGGTGAACCAGCCCAGAGATCGAATCAGCGGATAGCCATTACCTGCCGATGACCACGCGACTTTATTGCCGTTTGGCAATCGACAGTATCGGATTTCCTGGCGGATCGTTTGTGTCGTTTGCTGCAGATTGGACGCTGCGATGTTGTTTTTCTTCTGGTTTCGTGAGCGCAACAAGCCGAGCGTTCTGCTACTCAGTGCACCGATTACCGTTGCAATCACGATGGCCGCAGCAATCCCGGAGAAAATCGCTTCGTGCTCGGCAATCCAGTTCAGTATTTGAGCGACTGGGTTCATTTGCTCCGTGGTTCTTATCAGGTGGTGTCTCGCACCCATAATACGGTGCTCAGGTCCCATTGCCCAAGAATTCTACCAGCCGCACAATCGCCACAGCATTGAACCATGCGGCAACGAAACAGCTGCTCCCTGAGTTACCGCACAGTCACAAGATGCTTCACCGCCAAGTTCGACAATAAATAATGGGTGTCCTGAACTTGTCAATATCCTGAACTTGTCAATAAACAGTGGGTGTCCTGATCTTGCTGATCTCGTTCGGCATCAAACTGTGAACCCGGTCACAGTTCCAAATCCTTATGGGGAATTACGTCAAGCCGTGGCACCACCCTTCCGCCCATTTGGTAACCTGATCCGTGCTGACAAGGGCAAACCTGTCGAAAGACAGGGACGCAAAGCCACCGGTCTAAGGGCGCAAGCCTAGGACAGCGGGGCTGCCACAACCAACGCCGAACGTATCTGTATGTTCGGCCGATCCGGTGTGATCGCCGGTCGAGAGTTCTGGTCGTATTGCCCGACATTAGCTTGAGGGCTTTCCCAGGAATCTCGACGGAGCGACCTATGACCGGCCGAACTCGATTTAACCTCTTGTGCCTCCCCGCTGTGCTGCTGTGTGTCGTCAACTTCGCCATTAGCCCGGACGTATCGGCAAAACCCAAAAAGGAAGTGGGTTCCGGGAGCGGCAAAGCTTTGGGTAAGCTCAAAAAGACCAGGGAAAACTCTCCGCCGTCTCTCTCCGGGACCCCCGATGGCGTGGTGCTCGAGAATTCGTTCTACGAATTCGTGCCCCAGTGCTGCGGATCCGGATGGCGATACCTTGACCTTTGCGATCAACAACAGACCCGGCTGGGCTGATTTTGATCCCACCACGGGCGCGCTCTATGGCACGCCAAGTGCGGCGGACGTGGGCCGCTACAGCGCCATTCAGATAGCGGTAAGCGATGGTCTCTCTACTGCTGAGCTGTTGGCCTTCGACATCGATGTGACGTCGACGACTCTGGCGTCAGTGACGCTCCAATGGCAGCCACCCACGGAAAATACCGATGGTACCCCGCTTACCGACCTTGCGGGCTATCGCATTTATTACGGCGTCGACTCGGCAGACCTGAGTGATCTCATCGAGTTGCCGAATCCGGGTCTGACAAGCTACGTCGTCGAAGAACTCACCCCCAACACCTGGTATTTTGCCATGACGTCTGTGAACGACCGGGGCCAGGAAAGCGACTTGTCTAACCAGTTGATTGGCGACACCCGCTGATCAGCACGAGCGTGCCGGCCGCCGACAGGCCCAGCGATTTCGTTAGCGCCCACGCGCCCTGTTTGTCCTGTCTATTCAAGGCCAGCAAGTACGCGCTCGCGGGCAGCGCCAGCATCAGTCAGCTGCCTGTCACATAATCGTTTTCCGGGTTGATTGAATATCCACTCTTGGCAAAAGCTGCCGTTGAGATTTCGGCTGTCGCAAATTTTCTGTTGCGCGCCGGCTTTGCAATCGAGAGTGGCAGGTCAGTCTTTAGTGGCTGCCCGGCGCTTCGATTCCCATGCGGTCCAGAACAGGGCGAGACGGATCCCGCGGTCGTAGTCCCGCTGATACAGGGGGCTTGCGTCATTGGCGGCGCCCTTGTTCACCCACAGACGAACGGAACCGCGAAACTCCAGCCGGTCGGTGATCTGTCGGTTCAGACCTACCAGAAACTCGGTATTCAGATAGCCGGAAGAGGCGTCGAACCCGGGCCGGCTCGGTGTGGCGAATTCCGGTGCCACACCGTAGAAGAAATCCATATAGTTGCGGGTTGCCCAGGCCGGCGCCACTCGAAAACGCAGCTCAGTACGCGGGACCCAGCAGGTCCCGGGCCAGGTACTCCAGCTCCGGGTTGAATATGAAACCGCGACCCGTTGCATCCAGACCATCGAGCGATACGGCCCCGCGTACCTGTAACGACAGTTTGAGCTCCCGGTCTTCGTCCGGTCCGCCCTTCAGTGCAATCTTGAGTTCGGGACCGGCCTCTACGAGAAAGTCCAGATCCGGCATTCCTGTGCGGACACTCAGGTTGTCGCTGTCCTCGGGAAAGCTGGCGTTCAGGCCGATAGACAGCTTGAAGCGGTCGCCGTTGAGGATCCGGCTGTTGGCAATGTCCTCCAGATCCTCCCCGAAGCGCAGGATCTTGCCCCGGTACACCGGGTAAGGTAATGGAAGTATGGTGAGATTCTGATCCGACGAGGAAGGGTAGGCGGGAAAGTCCTGTCCAAAGGCGACCAGCCGGATCCCCCAGAGCCCTGGAAGATTCTCATCGGCGGTTTCCTCTGCGTGCAGCTGCGCCGCCGCAAGCAACAACAGTGTGCAAACCGTGACCCTCAAGTGTTTCATACAGACGCTCTCTCCATTTGCCTCCGGCCCCGCCGACGATCCCACGTTCCCTGTTTGCGACAACCTTTTGCGCCGCTGCCTCTATTGGTGATCGTCCAGCATATCAGCCAGGTCTGATCTACTTTGTGCTTGGATCCCGTTATTGCGAATAGCTGTTATTTGCCGTTTTCCGCCTGTCACCAGGCCGGCTTTATAGTTGCTTGACTGACCGCTTCATACTCAAGAGTGGTCAGTTAGCCGATACCAGACTCCGGCTATTATCGTGCTGCCTCGTTGTGTGTAATACACAGGTGACGGTCTCTTGTCATTCTTTTCGCGAATGCAGTCTTTGCTCGCGCGTGAACTCACCTGGGTGCCTGGGCCTTTCGGAAACCATCCAGCTGGTGGGCAATTGCGAGTAGCGGATGGCGAAGCAACATCTTGGGACCGGCATATCGCATGATCTCCCTGGCCTGAGCCCTTTCGAGCCGGCTTATAGCAGTGAACAGGGCAGTTGGCGCATGTTGGCTTGTCTTCTCCATAGGGACATTTCTGCAGCCGCAGCTCAGTATAATTTTGAAATTCCCGACACGCTGTGCACAGGATGTCCCCGGAACTGTCATGGTGAGCGGAGCAATAGATGCCGATCATCTTGCTCATGGTTAGCCGTTCACGGGCAAGGCGTTTCTTTTCTGAATGCATTCCGATCCTGTTTGGAGAGAACTCGATCAGATTAGCGACTGTCACTCTGCGCTTCGATAGGGGCTTTCCGAGAGCCCGTTGCGCGAAAGCGCAGCAACATATTGGTCGATTGAACAGCTGCTTTACACTCAAGAGCTGCTGGTGAACTGACAGGATGGCGATGGGCTGACGCAATTTAGACTCATTCAATTATGACCGCTTCTGACTGAAGCTGTGTAAAAAACGCATTGTTCATTATGATGTTTGAGTCTCAGTGGCAGGGCCGTCAGCAGATGTGCCGAACGTGATGGGAGATCGGTGTCACGACTTCCAGGCAGTGGCTCAAGCTGTGCGATAATCACCGGTTCAATTTAACCCGGTTGGGGAAGCATCGTGCGAGCATCCTTCGCATTGCGCCTTTCTGGCGTATTTTTTTTATTGTCAGTGTTGATGGCCGGTTGTGTGCCCGAAACGGCGGAAAGTCCCGGCAGTGAATGCCAGACCGGCTGTTGCGGGCTCTAAAGCCGAGGTCGCACCGCGCCCGGACGTTTATGCCGAGTTCACCCTGACAAGCGACCTGTCTTATTTAAGCGATAACCAACGCAAAATGATCGGAATACTGATCGAAGCATCGCAGATCATGGATGACCTGTTCTGGCGTCAGGCTTATGGGGACGATTACCAGCAATGGCTTGCGTCAATTGGTGTCGACGAAGTACGGCATTTCGCCGAACTCAATTACGGGCCCTGGGACCGGCTGGACGATGACAAGCCATTTATGGATGGGGTCGGCGACAAGCCGCTGGGCGCGAATTTCTATCCCCACGATATGAGCAAGGAAGAGTTCGAGGCCGCGGATCTGCCGGGCAAGGAAGGCCTTTACACGTTCCTGCGCCGGGATGCCGGGGGTGCGCTCATCGTCGTGCCCTTTCACGAAGCCTATGCGGACGAGCTGGGTCGGGCAGCAGCACTTCTGCGGCAGGCCGCAGATCTCGCGGATCACGAGGGCTTCGCGAACTATCTCAGGCTCAGGGCGGAGACCCTGCTTAGCGACGATTATCAGACAAGCGACCTGGCATGGATGGATGTAAAGACCAATCCGATCGACCTTGTCATCGGGCGCCATCGAGGTTTACGAAGACCGGATGTTCGGTTATAAGGCTGCCTACGAGTCCTTTGTACTGATTAAAGACCGTGACTGGAGTGAGCGTCTGGGCAAGTTCGCGGATTTCCTGCCGGAACTGCAACGTGGGCTGCCCGTCCCCGACGAATACAAACAGGAAACACCGGGCACCGATTCGGACCTGAACGCTTACGACGTCGTTTATTACGCCGGCCACAGCAACGCCGGCTCCAAGGCAATTGCAATCAATTTGCCCAATGATGAAGAGGTGCAGTTGCAAAAAGGCACGCGTCGACTGCAACTCAAGAATGCGATTCAAGCCAAGTTCGAGAAGATTCTGGCTCCTATCGCAGACCTGCTGATCGATGAGTCTCAACGCCAGCATGTCAATTTCGATTCCTTTTTTGCCAACATTATGTTTCACGAAGTGGCGCACGGGCTTGGCATCAAGAACACGATTAACGGCAAGGGAACCGTGAGAGAAGCATTGCGGGATGTTTATTCCGGCATGGAGGAGGGCAAAGCAGACGTGCTCGGCCTCTATATGATCACCAGGCTTCATGAGGCCGGTGAACTCGGCGAGATTGATTTGCGGGATAACTATGTTACATTTCTGGCCAGCATTTTTCGCTCGATTCGTTTCGGGGCCAGCAGTGCACACGGCAGGGCGAATATGGTGCGATTCAATTTTTTTGCAGAGCGCGGCGCATTTATACGTGACACGGAAACCGGCAGGTACAGGGTCGATTACGATCGCATGCAGGATGCGATGGCGGCGCTATCGGAGCTGTTGCTGACTCTGCAGGGTAACGGCGACTATGAAGGTGCTTCTGAACTAATGGCCACGAAAGGTGTCATTTCCGAGGAGTTGCAAAGCGGCCTCGACAGGCTGACGCACGCGAACATCCCCGTCGATATCGTATTCAATATGGGTATTGCGGAACTCGGGCTCGATTAAAGCTGTATTTCACAAAAACAAAGACAGGAAACTACACATGACCATTTATGCGAGATACGCAGCGTTGCTGTTGTTGTCAATCACGGGCTTGTTTGCCTGCGGCCAGGACCAGACCGGACCGGCCACCGTCACCGATACGGCCAGGGCGCCATGGGCCGAGTTCGCGACGATGGCGGTCGCCGAATACTACCGTCACAGACCAGAGCGAGCAGTTAGTGCAGGGCTGCACCAGTATGACGGCCAGATCAGCGACTTGAGCCCCGAATCGATCACCGAATATCTTACGTGGGTGAAGAAAACACGTAGCGTCGCGAAATTGTACGGCGATCTCGAGGGAATGGAGGCATTCGAGCGCGACTATCTCGTGGTGTCGATGAATGAAGAAGAATTCTATTTCGAGACGGCTGACTATATGCCCAGAAATCCGGCTGCTTATGTTGGCCAGCTCGGGTTCAGCGTCTATCTGGATCGTGAATACGCGCCATTGGACGTTCGGATGCGCGGGTACACAAAGTACGTCGCGCAATTACCGGGTTATTTCGAAACGATGCAGTCGAATTTGCAGCCACCACTGGCGGCGCCGTTCATCGCCATGAGCCTCGCGAGATTCGGCGGTCTGGTCGGATATTTCGAAACCACTGTTCCGGAGATCTTTGCAAGCGTAGAGGACGAATCACTGCAGGCAGAGTTTACCGCAGCAAATACGGCAGCGGTCGATTCAATAAAACAGACTGTCGAGTGGCTCGAAGGCCTGCGTGAGACCGCTCATGATGATTTCGCCCTCGGCGCGGAGCGCTTCCTGGAGATGCTGCGAGCCGCCGAAGGCGTGGAAATTACACTGGCGGAACTCAAAGCGGCAGGCGAACGGGACCTTGAGCGTAACCTGGCGATACTGAATGAGGCGTGCGCCGAGTTTGCGCCGGGTAAGGGCATTAAGGAGTGTGTGCGGGGAGTCCAGGACAAAAAACCCGAGGGTGGGCCCGTTGCCGGAGCCCGCGCCCAGCTTCCTGGATTACGCAAGTTCCTTGAAGAACAAAAACTCGTCACGATTCCTGGAACGGAAGAAGCGCTGGTCGACGAGGCGCCGCCGCATCGCCGGACAAATTCCGCCTATATAAGAATTCCGGGCCCATACGAGGTCGGTTTGCCGTCGGTTTATTACATCGCACCGCCGGACCCGAGCTGGTCGGAAGAAGATCAGCTCGCTTACATCCCCGGCGAGTCAGATTTGTTGTTTACGTCGGTGCACGAAGTCTGGCCGGGACATTTTTTACAATTCCTGCATGCCAATCGTGCAAAGAACAATATAGGACAGCATTTCGGTGCCTACACGTTCAGCGAGGGTTGGGCGCATTACACCGAGGAAATGATGGCCGATGCTGGTCTCGACGACGGCAGGCCGGACATACGTATCGGCCAGCTATTAAATGCCTTGCTTCGTAATGTCAGGTACCTGTCCGCGATCGGATTGCATGCCGAAGGGATGACCGTTGAGGAGAGCCACAAGTTGTTCGAGGAAAAGGCGTTCGCAGATTATGGTACTGCCGCGCAGCAGTCGCTTCGCGGCACTTATGACCCGGGCTACCTGAATTACACGCTCGGCAAACTGATGATTCGCAAATTGCGCGAGGACTGGACTAAAGGCCGTGGCGGACGCGAGGCCTGGGGCCGATTCCACGATCAGTTCCTGGGCTACGGATATCCGCCGATCCCGCTGGTCAGGCAGCAGATGCTGGGTGAGAGTTACGACGGCGACACGGCTCTTTTACCGTTGTAGGAGCGGCTTTAGCCGCGATCCGGAATTGCTCAATCGGGGCTTCATCGCTCTCGCACATCCCTGTGCTGCGCGATATAAGTACATCCATGTACAAAAAGCCCCTCCTACTGCAGGTCTTTCTTGTCCAGTCTGCCGACTCGATTGCCGAACAATGATGTCAAGTACAACGACTGTTGCGTTTCGTAAACGCCGGTTAGTGCAGGAAACTTCATCGTGGAGTCTTGCAGGTTCATCAACACCTGACCTTCGCCGTTAATCGCGATCACGTGTGATGAAGGCACGGCCTTCGGCCGGACAAATGCAGGCATTCGTTGGACAACCTTCCTCAAGAAAGGTGAGCCGGACAGGTCGTCAAGCATCTTGTTTCTCGGTGCGACAAGACCGATCCAAAATTTTCCCTCCAGACCATTGTTGATGTTGTCGGGGAAGCCCGGCAGGTTATCGAGGATGACTTCAGTAGTGCCGGCGTGCGGGCCTTCAAGCCAGAATTTCAACACCCGGTAATGTCCGGTCTCATTAACGAGGAGATAATTCTGGTCATCGCTAATTGCGACGCCGTTGGCAAAATTCAAACCATCCATGATGACTCTTGTCTGCCGAGTCGTCGGCGAATATTCGAAGATGCGGCCATGCCCGCCATGCTCCAGGATATCGAGCAGGCTCGCATCGTATGACCCGCCAGTCGTTGCGGGATTAAATTTGCTGCTGGCGTCGGAAAAGAAGACCCTGCCGTCGTCTGCTACGGCAAGATCATCAGCATAGGATATATCCTCGCCGTTCACTTCGCTCACGAGTGTCTCAATGCTGCCGTCCGGACTGATCCGCTGCAGCCCCAGAGGTGCATTTGCGACATAGAGGTTTCCCAGGCTGTCGAACTCGAGGCCCAGTGGTCTCCCACCAACATCAGCGAAGACGCTAAGATCCATGCTATTTTCGTGAATTCGGATAATGTGTCCACCAAGCGTTGATGCGTACAGGAAACCACTTTTATCGCCGGCAATATCCTCTGGCCCATCGTACTCATCAATACTTATAGGTCTCGCGAGGCTGAGCCTGTCATTCGCTTTGAACGGGTCGATAAGGCCCCTGTCTTGTGGTGCATCCCAGGCGACCGGTGATACCGGTACGGGCCATAACAGCAAGTAAAGCAACAACAAGAGGAGTAACGCGAGAGTTGCGATGGCCGGCTTTTTCATGCGATCGATATAAAACGGTTCTTGTTGCTGCGGCCTAATGCTTGCCGATCATCCGCAAGAATTCATCGCGCGTGCGGGCATCTATTCTGAACGAACCAAGCATCTGGCTGGTGACCATGGAGACTTCTGATTTATGAATTCCGCGCGTTGTCATGCACTGGTGTGACGCATCGATAACGACACCAACACCCTTTGGATTCAAGACAAGCTGTATGCAGTTGGCGATCTGTGCGGTCATTTTCTCCTGGACCTGAAAACGTTTCGCAAAGGCTTCGACGACACGCGCGAGTTTGCTGATGCCGACAACTTTGTTGTTCGGCAAATAGCCGACATGTGCCTTGCCAATGATCGGAGCCATGTGGTGTTCACAGTGCGACTCGAACGTGATGTCGCGCAAGACGATCATTTCGTCGTATCCGTCGACCTCCTCAAATGTGCGTTGGAGGTATCTGACAGGATCCTCTTTATAGCCGCCGAACCACTCTTCGTAGGCTTGGGCAACGCGCCTCGGAGTATCGCGCAAGCCCTCGCGGGACGGATCCTCGCCAGCCCAGAGGAGTAACGTGTGAACGGCTTCCTCGGCTTGCTTTCTACTTGGTCGCTTAGGTTTTTTACCTGACTTTGTGATTTTTTTCTTGGCCAACGATCTCTACCTTTATAAGCTACCCTTTAGATCGGCACGCTGAGGTCGTCGATACTACCGACATCTGTTACAGGTCGTCTATGCATTTCGGCCAATCCTGCCTCTTGAGGCACCATCCTGCCTCAAGAGGCACGAAAGTGAACGATTGGTGAGTATTTTTCCACGGGTCTGGCACCTTGGACAATTGTCTGTGCCCGCCACTTATTTACGCGGATTCGACGTCCTGCATCGTATGAACCCCGACCGGACAATTAATGCCTGTGCCACCGATACCGCAATAGCCGCCGGGATTCTTGGCCAGGTATTGCTGGTGATAGTCCTCGGCGTAATAAAACTGGTCGAGTGGCAGTATCTCGGTCGTGATTCCGCCGTAGTCCGCCACGCTTAGTTCAGATTGATATGCTGCCTGGGATCGTTGTGCCTGCGACGCTTGCGCATCGGAGAATGTATATATGGCGGAGCGGTACTGAGTGCCGATATCGTTTCCCTGGCGCATCCCTTGCGTCGGGTCATGACTTTCCCAAAAAACCGTCAGCAACTGCTCGTAACTGATCTTCTCCGGATCAAACACGACCAGGACGACTTCCGAGTGTCCGGTGAGCCCACTGCAGACTTCCTGGTAGTCAGGATTAGGCGTTAGTCCCCCGGCGTATCCGACGGCCGTCGTAAACACGCCCGGCGTTTGCCAAAAAATTCTCTCGGCGCCCCAAAAACAACCTAACGCAAATACGGCCTGCTCGAGGTGTTCGGCGAATGGTCCCCCGAGTGCATGCCCGTTGACAAAATGCGTTTCAGGCACCGGCATTATCTCAGTTCTTCCCGGCAATGCTTCATCCGGGCCCGGCAGCGCTGTTTTCTTGTCTCTGGCAAACATGTTTTGACCAAAAAGGAGGATCAGTTGACGGATCGAGCGTTACTGTCGGGCCTGGGCCCGCTTCGGGCTGAGGACTGATTTGACACCGCCTGATAAAGACCGCCCCTGCGCGGCTTGCGCACCGGGCCGTCTGCGCTGTTGAACCGAACGGGGATTGACTGGAATTTTCCTCGCGAAGTTGCCCGATAGACGCCGAAATGCAGATGCGGCATCGTCGTATTGCCCGTATTCCCGGACAAACCGATCCGTTGTCCGGCGACCACTATGTCCCCAACCTTGACTAAAACACCGAGCTTTTGCAGGTGGTAATACTCGCCGGTCGTCCAGTCATCGTGCAGGATGACGATATAGTTGGCATATTTGCCGCAGCCGCTTCTCCAGCAGCCCTTCGAATGCGATCCCTCCGTCCTGGCTACGATACCGCCACGGGCGGCGTGCACGGGTGTTCCCTCATGCATATTGAAGTCAACCGTGTATTGCTCGGGTCCGGTATGACTCATACGGGAACCATAGCCCTGCAGCACATAGTAACTTTTGCCGGATTCGTATGGCAGTCGATAAAGCAGGTCTTCGTCATGTATCGCATGAATACTGCCGACAGTCCACTTGCAATCGAAGCCATACCGCGACTTCTTGTTCGTATCGGTCTTGCGTAGCACCATAACAAGCCGAGATGCTTTCGGCGGCACAGTTTCCGTGACAGTCTTGGGCCGGTCGGCTGTCATGTTCCTCGTCCAGACCTTCAACGTCAGCGCAATCGGGACTTCTCTTGGGTTGACGGCTCTCAGCTCAACAGTCCCGCCATTTTTTATCGACTTGATGTCGATCCAGTCTACGGAACACTCGGCCTTTGCTATGGCGGGCACGGCCAGTGATGCCGCACTCAACACTAATAGTACCTGCAGGATATGTAGGGAACGACGCACAGAATTCCTCTTCGTATTCGTTGGCTGAGAATCAGCAGAAGGCCTTACTTGTCCGAATTATCGGCTGCGACCTCCTCGGCATCATCCATAGTCGGCGAGTCGGGCCCCTCGGGCTCGCCAACAGGTTGCAAGTCTGACTCCCTGTAAAAGAATTCATGCGTGTAGGTCATGTTTTCTGTTTCCACAGCCTCCCTGTTCTCAAGCCGGGGCCTGTAGACCAATCGCCTCATTTCCTTTAGAACGGCTTGCTCCATCTCTTCGAGTCCAGCGGGGTGCACCTCGATGATCTCAAAGTTTCTTGCCCGGCCATGTGTGTTGATCATGAACTTCGCAACAACCTTGCCCTGCTCGAACTGGTCATCGTCATTCAATTGCGCGCTATCTTCATCGATACCGTGATACTTCGGCGGATAGATATCCTGCAGCAATACCGATGCTTCAAGTTGATTGTAGCGATCGAGCATGCGCGACTCGTCTTCCGACAACAGGTCCCAGGTGTCCTGATAAGTTCTTATCGCTTTGCCTGATTTGGCGGAAAAAATATAGAAGTCGGCAAGCGACAGGAACGTACTTTCTTTTAACTCCCAGGTGGCATCCGGATGCTTTTCGACGATCCGTGTTGCACGCTTCAAATAAGTTTCTCCAGTCGTTATCGTGCTGTCCCGATGAAATTCGGGATCGACCACACCGACGTACAAGTACGCGTTCCCCAGGCCAATCAGGGGCCGAACAAGATCAAGTGATTTCTTGTCCTGATTTTTTTCGATGATCCTGATAACGCGACGGTACGTCTCGCGTTCTCGGCCGTACAGGCGCACCCTGTGTTGCCATGCAGCCCGTTTGTAAAGCGCGGGAATAATTTCTTCGCTTTTCGTATCGTAATTGCGCGCATACAGTGTATAGACGCGATCCTGCAAATCGTAGGCATCCTCGTACTCACCCATATAGATATAGATTTCGGCAAGTGATTCCAGAATCCTGACCTGATCAAGATTATGCGGTCCTTCATTGACATGACTGACGTGCCGTGCCCTGTTGAAGGTGGTGAGTGCCTGATCCGGTCTCCCCGACGCCAATTGGGCACTGCCCAGTCCCCGCAACGGGTTAATCAGGTCCGGGGAGAGCCGGTCTTCGACCTGCTCAATGATGCCGATAGCTGCCTCGTAGTTCTGTTTTGCTGTTTCATAGTTCTTGTTGCGATGCTGCACGATTGCGAGATTGGTCAAGGCCTTCGCTGTGTCGGCGCTCTCGAAACCGTTCCTCCTGATGGAAAGTTCGACGATGCGTTTCGCGACTACGTCGGCTTCAGCGATCATATTATTAGCCAACAACTTCTTATAGAGTTCGAAGTCTTCGCGCAGCTGTTCGTGATCTGCTATTGCCGATTCCAGATCCGGGTCCGAGGTACTGTTTACGTCCCGCAGTTCCGATTCATTTTCCGGTGTGACGGTCGTATCCCCTTCATCTGCCGCGGGTGGCACAGCCACGGCATTATCGGGGGTGGTTTTGAGTGGCGATTGTGACTGTGCGTGCAGGGTCGTGCCGCCGAACAAGAAAAATCCGGTCGCAATCAGCAAGGGCAAAAAGGGGATTCTGTTAATCAGTGCCTCCATCCAAGATTCAGACTGTGGCCGGAACAATTAGTTCTTCGGGCGTTTTGTGGCCTCAAATACTGTGCATCGACTATACGATCCTGACAATCAGCAGCATAGCGGATTCAAGGTCAAAGCGGTGATTTGCAGCGTGTCATCTCACTGCAAACCCAGTGTCATCTGCTTTTGTCCCGGACGCCTGAACTGGCTGCAATCCAGCTTTTCCTGATATCTGCCGGCGCCCAGACCGTGTTTTCGGCATGCCGCTTTGAATCGTTTCGAAATCATTTCCGCATATGGGCCGCGGCCTCGCTGCCGTATGCCGAATCTGTTGTCATAATCCCTCCCACCGCTGGCCTGGCGCACCAGGCTCATTACATGCTCAGCGCGGTCCGGCATGTGCGTTTCCAGCCATTCGACGAATAAATCCCTGACTTCGTGAGGCAGCCTGAGAAAAATGTAGGCTGCATGACTGACGCCCCGGCTTGCAGCTTCTGCCACTATGGTTTCGATTTCCCGGTCATTGATCGCCGGGATGATCGGCGCCATTAGCAGGCTTGTCGCTACGCCGACGCTGGTCAAATCCTCTATGAGACTGAATCGAACCTCAGCCGAAGGCACGCGCGGCTCCAACAACCTTTTCAGAGGCCGATCCACCGTCGGCACACTGATCGCCACAGAGCACAGGTTTCTTGCGGCCAGCACCTCGAGCAAATCGAGGTCGCGACTCATCAGCGCCCCCTTGCTGATCAGGGTGACCGGATGTCTGTGCTCGAGAAACGCCTCCAGCAAGCGGCGTGTTATACGCAGCTTTTTTTCCGCCGGCTGATACGGGTCTGTGTTGGCGCCTATCGTGATCGGTCTGCACTCGTAATTCGGTTTTTCCCACGCTTCCAGCAATCGTTCTACGGCGTTCGGCTTGTAGTAAATCTTTGATTCAAAATCCAGCCCCGGGGACAGACCGAGGTAGCTGTGGCTGGGCCTCGCATAACAATAAATACAGCCATGCTCACAGCCCTGGTACGGATTTATCGAACGGTCGAAAGGCACGTCAGGCGACGTATTCGTACTGATGATGCGACCCGCCTGCATGGCACGAAGCTCGGTAGGCGGCGCCTGTGCTTCCCCCGCATGCGCCTCTTCGTCCGATAAATCGACCCGGGTCTTTTCGAAGCGACCGGCGATACGAGAAACCGCACCGCGACCTTTGTGTGCTTGTGGGAGCATGGGGTTTCCGGGAGGTACTGTATAAATATACAGTAATTCATCAACAAGCAGAGGTCAATCCGTTGGGAGCCAGGAATCCCACTCGGATTCCTGGCAGGTACGAGCTAGTTCAGGACGCGGTATCCGCGGCCTCGCATGCAGCGCTTGAATACCATCTGCTTGTCGCGGTCGGCATCGAGGCCGGAGCGTGTTGCGCCGTAGAGACCGCCGTATGCGGCGCCTTTTGCCACATCACCGTCGATTGCGCCGGCGACTCCGCCGACGGCGGCACCGGTCGCAGTACCTTTGGCGATGCCCGTGCCGATGTCGATTTCTTCAGAATAGGCTTCGCACTCGGCCCAGTCCTGGGCGAATATCTCTTCGTTGACACCCTGTTTGTCAATTATAGGTTTGGGATTGGCCGCACAGCCCGCCAGGATTATTCCCGCCGCTGTTATGACTAGTCTCTTGCTTGCGCTCATCTGACCTTCCCTGTGGTTGGATATGCTGCCCAATTATGCCGAAGCGAACTGAATCGGGCCTGAATCGGCTAGTATTACTAACGCACGCGATATCGGTTCGTTGACAGACAAATTCTGATCATATGGCATCTTCAACACATGGTTCCACGGCAAGGGCAATACTTTACGCTTTTCTTGCCAATGCCGGCATTGCGCTCGCCAAGACCTGGGCCGCCTGGCTGACCGGTTCGGGCAGCATGCTCGCAGAGGCGATTCACTCTTACGCTGATGCCGGTAATCAGGTGCTGCTGTTTCTCGGGCTGCGCCAATCGACCAGACCACCGGATAGCGAGCATCCGCTGGGCTACGGAAAGCTGAGCTACTTCTGGAGTTTTATCGTTGCCGTGCTTTTATTCAGCATGGGCGGGCTGTTCTCTATTTACGAGGGTATTCACAAGCTCCAGCAGCCAGAGGCCTTGTCTCAGGTCTGGGTTGCTCTACTGGTTCTCGTATTTGCCATGGTGCTGGAAGGGTTTTCCCTGTTTGGTTGCCTTAGAGAGATTCGAAACGTGCGTGCCAGCCGGTCTTTCAGAGATTGGCTCAAACATACTCGCAGCTCCGAGCTCGTCGTCGTGCTGGGCGAAGACATTGCCGCACTTCTAGGCCTGGTTCTCGCTTTCGCCTTTGTTGCCATGGCTTCGCTGACCAACAATCCGATTTACGACGCACTCGGCTCAATCAGTATCGGGGTCGTGCTCATAATTGTCTCGATATTCGTGGCCACGAGGGTCCGCTCGCTTCTGGTCGGCCGTTCGGCAGATCCGCTGATTCAGGAGGCGATCGAGAAAATCATCGGTCAGGAGCCCGACATCGAGAAAGTATTCAATACGATCACGATGCAGTTCGGGCCTGATACGATGCTGGCGGCAAAAATAAAAATGAGGTCAGGCCTGGATATCGATGCAGCAGTTGACAGCATCAACGCGCTCGAGCGCCGGTTGAAAGACGAAATTCCGAATCTGCAATGGTGCTTTATCGAACCTGATGTTGTTGACTGATGGCGAAGCAACGGGGGCGGACTCTACTTTTTTTGTCTCCCAAAAAAATAGAGTCCGCCCCCGTTGCTTCTGTCGCTACGAAGACTGAATCAGGTGGACGTCCTGTTGCGGGTACGGGAACGAAATACCTTCTTTGTCGAATCGTTTCTTGATGGCTTCCGTGAGAGCGAAATTGACCGCCGAATAATCTGCTGATTTGACCCAGGGACGCACGACGAAGTTGACGCTGCTGTCCGCGAGTTCCGATACGGCGATAAGGCAGGAAGGATCTTTAAGAATACGATCATCCGCATCGACCAGTGCCTGAAGTGTATCGCGTGCTTTGTCGATGTCGTCGTCATAGCCAATGCCGATGACAAGGTCGACGCGCCGCGTGTCGTTGGCAGAATAATTGGTAATGATGCTGCCCATGATTTGTGCGTTCGGGACGATAATCTGCTTGTTATCGCCCGTCTTCAAAACCGTGGTGAGGATTCCTACCTGAAGAACCGAACCAGCTATGCCGGCAGCTTCGACAAAATCGCCAACCCGATAGGGACGGAACATCACGATCAGGACGCCGGCCGCGAAGTTTGCCAATGATCCCTGCATCGCCAGGCCGATGGCCAGGCCGGCTGCGCCCATGATCGCGATCAGGGAAGTTGTCTGAACGCCGACCTGGTTGATTGCTGCAATGACGACAAAAATCATCAAGGCCCAGTAGACGAGATTGCTGACAAAGCTCTGAAGAATCTTATCAACTTCCTGCGCTTCCATAACTTTGCGTATTCCCTTCGTCACGAAGCGAACAACGATGCGACCGATAAAGAAGATTGCGATCGCGGCAATGAGTCTGATACCGAAGTCGAGGCCTACCATCTGGAACTCCTCGTACAGTCCAGCCCAATCGATCCCGAAATCGGGTACTTTTAATTCGTTCATGTATTTGCTCCCTACAAAGTGTTCTTGTTTATTGTTGCTTCGGGGGCACCAACGGCCGCTTGGTTTTTCTTAGTGCGAGCCAGTTGCCAACCACCGTCAGCGATATGCCGGCGACCGCCAGAACGGACCACTGGTAGTCTTCAACAAATGTCGAAATTGCCAGTGCTACGACCGGAAATAATACAGAAGAATACGCGGCGCGGGCAGACCCGATCTTACGGATCAGTAGCAGATAACAGCCGAAAGCGATTGCCGAGCCGAAAATCGCCAGAAACAGCAGCGACCAGACATAGCCGGGTTCAAAGGAAAAATTGAATTCGCGCCCCAGGATCGCGGCTGCCAGGAACGATAGCAGAGCGCCCCAGGCCATGCCGTGGGCGTTCACGGCGACCACCGGAAGGTTGCGTCCCGTATTCACCACTGCCGCCATATTCCCAAGTGACGCGATTACGACACCAATGACAACCAGGAGCAGGCCAAAAACCGTGCGGTCCTGCAAACTCAGCGCCGAAACTTCAGGCCAGAAGATCGACCCGATACCAAGCATCCCGAGAAATGAGGCGACCAACAAGCGTCCTTCCAATGTTGTGCGAAAAAACACGCGCTCGAAGAATGCATTAAATACGACGATCAAAGTGAACGTAACTGCAACAAGTCCGGAAGTGATGTAGGTGGTGCCGTAATAGACAAAAAAGTAGTTAATCGAGAAGAGCAGAAAGCCCTGCACGATGACCATTGGGTAGTAACGCAGGGGCAAGCGAATGTTCTTGCCCGCAATGATCGCATATAGAAATAGCGTGACCGCCGCAATAGCAAATCGATAGGCAACCGATACTTCCTCGGCAACCACACCGAACTGATACGAAATGGCGGACCAGGTCGATCCCCAGATAAGCACAACGGTGGCGTACAGGAGGACAACCTGCATGCTTGGTTTCCTGAAGGGCGAAACGATGCAGGGTATCTGACTCCAACCGGTGATGCACTAGCGCGCAATCACGAGGCGGATGTGTGTTTGTGAAACACGCCGTGAATACATCCATGTAGGCTTGGCGCCCGATGCCGACCGCCATGGATGGCGGGAGTGCAGATGTTGCAGGAGCTTTCATCTGCCCTGCGGGCGACAGTTTCACAAACACACATCCGCCTCGTGCTTTCGCCGGGTTCTCCGGAACCCAGGACTATTGTCCGGGGATGCCCTCAAAGCCGGGCCGGAAGCGGAAGATATAGTACGGGCCGTTTGCCTTGATGTGATCCCTGGTTTGTAGGACCTGGTCGGGAATGGCGCTGTCGGCAAGGTACAACCAGCCATTTGGCCCGAAAGACAATGCGTCGGCCCAGCGGATCCTGTCGGATCTCACGAGTGTTTGCGGTTGCTTGTCCGGCCCGACGACAAACACGGAGCTGTGTTCAACGTCGGTTATATAGACATTGCCGGCAACGTCGGTACTCAGGCCGTCGCTCAGTGGTTTGTCGCTGAATCGTTCGACTCGACTGGCGAGTTGCTCCGGCAGCAGCCGGGTGTTGGTCAGGTCCTTGAGCCGAATCCGGTAGAGCCCGCTCTGATTGATTGCGGCAAAGTAGAGCCATTCGCCTGCAGAATCGAACGCGATGCCGTCGACACGCCCTTGAGTGAGACCAGACCGCCGATAAACGTCATATCCTTCAGCTGATTTCGGATCAGATAGTTCTCCGGTGACACCGAATGATGTGATTCAAGAACCCTGCGTGCCGTGTGTTGCCGAATATCGTAAACAATCAGGGCAGGCGTCTTTCGCCAGAAACTCGCATCGGCAATGATGATGGTCTGGCCGTCGGGGCTGACCTGGAGATCCTGGAGGAAGGAACCGACAGGGGCAATGTCACCACTGAAACGATGGTCGTGTGCGACTTCGCCGGATGCGAGATCGAACGCGAGCAGCCTGGCTTTACCTAAGCCATGTTTGCCGTGATCGATGCTCCACAGAATATTGCGCCGGTCAATTACGAGGCCCAGGACGGTGTTAAAGAGCCTTTGTTGAGATGCGCCATTCGGATACGGCATGGCGGCGCCGGCGACCAGTTCCAGAAGCTTGTTTCCCTGTGGACGCGATTCCGGATGTACGGTGAAGAAAATGCGGCCTTGGTGATTAACCGCCAGGTTTCCGATTGGTTCCGGGTAAGCCAGGACTTCTTCAAGAGCGGTTTCTTCGATGAGGGGGCTGGTTGATAAGTCACGGTACGGCTCACCACCGCCGTAACGAACGTGCAAGATCACGACAAGCACGACCATGATAATCAGCAAAAACAGGATGAATTTCTTCACGCTTCGGATAATGCCCCCGGCACAGAAATCTGGCTCGAAATTCTACAGTGTAAGACGGGCTCACGCCCAGAGCCGCAATGCGATAATCCAGGAGGCTGCGAGGATGCCAATCGCCGTTGTTCCGCAAAGGAGCTGAAACCGTCGAGCAGACGGGATCTTTGGTAGCAGGGTCAGCAACATTCCGAGTCCGAAACCGCAGACAAAGCCAGCAAGGTGCGCGCCGATGTCCGTATTCACATCACCCGTGCCCGTGTACGCAAGTAACGCGATACCGCCGACGATCGGACCGAGACGATATGACCATCTGTCCTGCGCCATAAGTTTTGCACGCCATACAAAACCGGCAACAAGACCGAGTGTGGCAAAGACCGCCGTGGATGCGCCAATCGAGCGGTGACTGGAGGCAAGCAACAGCGTGTTTAGCGTGTTGGCGAGTCCGCTTGCAATAACAACGCAGAGCCAGGTCAGGCCGGAGCCGAAAAGGCGGCCGGCAAGAAGGCCAAATAAGGCGCCAAAGCCGATATTCCCGGCCAGGTGGCGGAAGCCCGAGTGCAAGGTGAGCGCAGTCAATGTGCGCCACCATTCGCCCTGACGAATCAGTTCACCATCGACACGGCCGGCCGCCAGCCAGTCCCTGTTGAATGCACTTTCGCCGGCGAGCCAGGTGACAAGAATGACGACGACAATATAGGCAACAATGCCGGGTACGGCGTTCTGAAATGCCGGTACCGGCCTGGGCCTCTGCGGTCTTACCTGCTGATTCTCCCTGTCATACTGCCAGATCTCGTACTTGGCCTTTTCGGCAACCTCGGCCGGCACAACCAGTGTGTAACCCAGGTCGTCGTGCAGAATTTCGTGAGGAATATTCAGCGAAGCCAGGACAAGCGCCCGATCGTTGCAAACCTGTCGGCGGCTGCTCTCAAATACGATGACCCAGTCGTCGTCCATCAGGCCGCCAGCCTGTCGACAACACGCGGCAGGATTTCCGCGCAATCACCCGATAGCTTTTGGGCGGCAATATCATCGGCGCGGGTTCGGCCGCGATTGATAATGACGATAGGAATATTTGCCTCCCGCGCGAGGCGCGCAAACCGATAGCCCGAAAAGACCATCAGTGAAGACCCGACAACGAGCAGGGCATCGCTTTGCTCGAGTTTTTTCGTTGCAACGCTTACTCTTTCTGACGGTACCGCTTCCCCGAAAAAAACGACGTCCGGTTTTATGATGCCGCCGCAGCTGGGGCAATCGGGCACATTGAAGTCCAGGTAGTCCGATCCTGACAGCTCCGCATCGCCATCGGGTGTATAGGCAGATACGTTCGGATGCCAGTCCGGATTGCATTCTTCGAGCCTCGCCTGCCAATCGCTCCTCTGACTGGTCGCTTCACACATCAGGCAACGTGTCTTGTGCAGCACGCCATGCAGATCGATCACCTTGCGGCTACCCGCCATGCGATGCAGGTTGTCGACGTTCTGTGTTATGAGCAAACTCACATGACCGACTCGTTCGAGTTCCGCCAGTGCGGCGTGCGCCGCATTCGGCGTTGCAGACGAAATCTGACTCCAGCCGGCGAAACTCCTGGCCCAGTAGCGCTTACGCACGTTGCAGTTATGGGCAAAGTCGCCGAATTGCACCGGTTGCGCATTTTTCCAATTGCCGTCTTCGTCGCGATAATCGGGAATGCCGGATCCGGTGCTGCAACCGGCGCCGCTCAGCACGGTCATATTCCTGTGCCGATGCATAAATTCGACCATTTTGGCGATGTCACTCATACTCTGGATTTGCCGAAATGCGTAAGGGGAAGAATCTTATGACACATGAACGACCTCTGAAAGCATTCAGTGCATTGGCGATTGCATGTTTCATTGTGACGGCGGCGGATGCCGACGTGCTTGATGCGGCCCCCGGTGGTTTCACGATAAGCCACAAGACAGAAATATCTGCCAGCCGTATCGACGTTTACCATGCCGCAGTCGACAACATTGGTGACTGGTGGAGCGATGATCACACGCTTTCCGGTAATGCCGGCAATATGACAATCGATGCGCGGACCCAGGGCTGCTTTTGCGAAGTGCTGGGCGAGGGGGCCGGTGTCGTACATCTGACTGTTACGTTTGTGAACCCGGGCGTGATATTGCGATTGAGCGGCGGCCTTGGCCCGCTCGGACTGATGGGCGTCAGCGGAAACATGACCTGGGAGTTTGAAGACAGTGAGAACGGAACAATTATAACTCTGAACTATGCGGTTGGCGGCTATCTTCCTGGTGGCCTGGATTCAATAGCAGAGGCCGTGGACGGTGTGCTGGTCGAGCAAATGACAAGTTTGAAAGCATTTGTCGAAGTCAACGGAAATAATCGAATTGTCATGCCCGATGAACCGAACTATCGAAAGGACGGAGGATCATGAAAACTGATCTTGTCGCGGGCAAGCTGGTCAAGCTCGCGCCAGGCGTATGCAGACTGGTCGCGCCGAATTCCGGCATGATGACAGGCCCCGGTACGAACACTTATATATTGGGCGAGAAAGAGACTGCCGTAATCGACCCTGGGCCGGCGATCGATAGTCATATCGAGTCAATCTGCGATTTGGCGCCCGGGCCGATCAAATGGATCCTCGTTACGCATACGCACCCCGATCATTCGCCGGCCGCGGCCGGTCTCGCAGAAAAGACCGGCGCTAAACTCCTGGGAAGACCAGCTCCCGATGGTCAGTACCAGGATAAGACTTTCATACCGGACCGCATTCTGAAAAACGGGGAAATTTTTGAAACACCGGAGTTCAAACTCGAGGTTGTTTATACGCCGGGACATGCATCGAATCATCTCTGCTATTTTTATGAGGAGCTGAACTGGCTTTTCACAGGCGACCACATCATCGACGGCTCGACCGTCGTGATCGACCCGCCCGACGGAAACATGTCGGACTATCTCAGTTCACTTGAACGGTTGATGGATAAAGTCCTGGCTGTAATCGTACCGGGACACGGCGGGCTGCTTGAAAATCCTTACGAAGCCATCGACTGGATTATCAAGCACCGCCTGGAACGAGAAGCTAAAGTAATCGCAACGCTCGAAGAACATCCGGGATCTACCTGCACTGATCTCGTGCCGCATGTATACGATGACGTGCACGAAAGATTGTATGGTTGGGCAGAACGATCTTTGCTCGCGCACCTTCTCAAACTTGAAATCGATGAGAGGGCGATTCAGAACGACGATCGCTGGTCATTGACCGGTAGCTAGCTCCGCAAAGCGTGATCGATTTTTTACCATAGTTTTCAATAAATCAGGAGCGCTCCAGTATTCCAGTCCCGGTCGTTTCTGGAATCCGGAAATCGCATCGCAAATCTTGTCGGCGCCCATCGAGTCCGCATAATGCATCGGCCCACCGCGGTGCCGCGGAAATCCGTAGCCATTAATCCCAGACCACGTCGATGTCGCTGGCACGGGTCGCGATCCCGTCCTCCAGAATTCGCGCCCCTTCGACGATCAGTGCGTAAATGCAGCGTTCGATGATTTCCTGTTCGCTGATTTTCCTTTGCTCGACGCCAAGTCGTTTGGCTTCCGCTCTGATCATCTCCTGAACCTCGGGATCGGGAACGGGGGTCCGTGAACCTTTTTCATACAAATACATGCCTTGTCCGGTTTTTTGACCATATCGGCCTTGCTCGGCAAGCATGTCGGCGACCCGGTAGAAAGTAGGGTCGTCGGGTAAATCGGTTCTTTCCTGACGGACTTTGTAGCCGACGTCGAGCCCGGCAAGGTCGCCAACTGCGTTGGGACCCATCGCCATGCCCCAGTCGTAGAGCACGCGGTCGATGTACTCGGGCGCTGCGCCCTCGAGTAACAGGCGCTGGTTCTCGCGGCCATAGCCGTACAACATTCGATTGCCGACGAAGCCAAAACAGTTGCCGACAACAACGCCGATCTTGCCGAGGCGTTTTGCCAATGCGAGGGAGCTGGCAATGACCTCGACCGATGTTTCGGACCCACGAACAATCTCCAGCAATCGCATGATGTGAGCCGGGCTGAAAAAATGCAGGCCGATGACGTCTTCGGGGCGTTTCGTCGCGTCGGCAATTTCGTCGACATCCAGCGTCGAAGTATTTGTCGCCAGGATGGCGTCTTTCTTACATATCTGGTCGAGTTTGCCGAATACTTCCTTCTTGATCGCCATATTTTCGAACACGGCTTCAGTGACAGGATCGCCATCGCTCAGGTCGTCATAGCTTTGCCTGGTTCTGCAATCGGGCGAGGCCATCCGCCAGTTGTGCTTTGCCGATCCTGCCGCGCTCGATGCCACCTTCGTACAGGCCTCGACCAGTCGCTTCACCGCGTTGGAGCCCTTCGTCGTTGTTGTCGAGCAGGACGAGTTCGCAACCGGCATTCAGGCAGCTGTAGGCAATTCCGGCGCCCATCGTGCCGGCACCGATGACGGCGACTGAAGTGATTTCGCGTCGTGTCGTTTCCTTCGTGATACCGGGTACTTTTGCCACGGCGCGCTCCGCAAAGAATGCGTGCCGCAATCCGCTGGACCGCGGTGATGCCTTGCATTCAAGAAAGCAATCTCGTTCCGCTTCGCACCCTTCGTCGAAATCGACCTGTGTCGACAATTCGACGCAACGGATGATCTTCTCCGGTGAAAACAGCCCTCGTGTTTTCGCGGCAATCCTTTTTCGAGTATTTTCGAAAAAGGCAGGATCCGGCGACTCCACACTCATGTCGCGGATTCTTCGCGGACCCGCAGCGACCAATTCGTCAGCGTACGCAAGCGCGGCAGCTTGCAAATCGTCGCCGGTTGCGATCCTGTCTATGACTCCGGCCTCGAGCGCCTTGTCCGCGGGCACGTGATTTCCCGAGAGCATCATGTCGAGCGCTTTCTCGGCGCCGATCAGACGAGGCAGCCGCTGCGTGCCGGTCGCGCCGGGCAATAGCCCGAGCTTGACCTCCGGCAGGCCGACAGCAGCGTCGGCGCTTGCAATTCGGTAATGACAACCGAGGGCCACTTCGAGGCCGCCGCCAAGTGCTGTGCCGTGAATTGCGGCAAGCACCGGCTTGTCGCATGCCTCAATCGCAGAAACCACGTCCGGGAAGAACGGTGCTTCAGGTGGCTTGTCGAACTCGCGTATGTCGGCGCCGGCGATAAAAGTTCGTCCGGCACATTGGATAACAACGGACTTCGTTTCTGAGTCCGAATTTGCTTTCTCCAGGCACGCCATCAGTCCTGCACGCACGCTTTGCGACAGCGCGTTCACGGGAGGACTGTCGATCGTAATGACTGAAACCGCACCATGCCGTTCGACGGTTACCGGACTCATTGTTTTCCTTGATTGATTGCGGGTCTATTCAAGCATGCACGCTCAAATTTGCGCGTGGTTGGATGACAAGTACGATCGCCGCCCGATTAATGCCAGACCTGCTTGATCGGGTCGATGGCTTCCAGGCCCAGGGTTTCGCGTTCTACGTTGATATTGTCAATCATGACAGCTTCGACGGCAACGAAGCGCGGATCATCACGCAGCGGCTCAAACATCGGCATATTCGTTGCAAGCGGAGCGTACGTTTGCATTCCGCGCTTAAGCGCATTCTCGAGCTCAGTGATTGCATCGTCGTGTTGTCCTGCAAGCGCCAGGTATTTCGCGTCCTCGATCATGAATAACCAATTATCGACGCCCTGGCCGGACAGATTCGACATTGCGTTTTCCACCAGCAACAGCGCGTCGTCAAAGCGTTCCGTATTGCCTGTGCGGGAATAAGCCAGTGCGACTTCTGTCATCAAGCCATAGCCGAACTGATCCTGAGGATAATCGGCGGCAAATGCGTCCAGACCGGGCCAGCGCTCCTCAAGATAGTCGATAAGTTCCTGGCTGCGATCGACCCGGTTGTAGAGAGCGAACAAACTCCCCGGATAACCTTCCCTGGACAATTTCAATGCAAGCGCAAATGCTTCGTCGCGACGGCCCAGCAGATCCAACGCTTCAACCTGCAAGACATCCACGCCTTCTTCGGCTATTCGTTCAGGCTGCAGGGTCTGCAGCAAGCCGGTACTGAACCAAAATTGCATTACCTTGTCTGTTGGTGCGAGCTGATACGCCTGCTCAGCCAGGCGTAGACCTTCGGCAGCCCTGCCATAGTAGAAGTGGTGCATGGCATCAGTCACCAGCAGTTGCACATTGTTCGGTTTGTAGCTGCGGAAACGGTCAATCAGTGCCTGCGCATTCTCTTCCTGCCCGAACAGGTTGAAGACGCTCACCGCGCTGAAAACTCCCGGCGCGTGCAGCGGATCCCTTTGCGTCATCTGTTCAAGGATTTGCTGTGCCCCACGCACATCGCCAGTACTACCCAGAGCGAGTTGCAACCAATGGCTGGCGTTGACCAGGCTGGGGTTGATGGACAGCGCCTTTGTCAGCGCTTCGATACTTTCCTCGTGTTCCGCCGGCCGGTTATTATGGTACAGACCCAGTCCAGCCCAGGCTTCCGCCAGTTGCGGATCCATCTCGAGCGCGGCATCAATAAAGCGCTTGCCTTGGACCTGTGCCTCCGCCTCCGGGATGGTGCCGTAGCCACTATCGGATAGAAGCAACGTCGCGATACCACGCTGCGCGTAGGCCGGCGCGTATTCCGGATCCTTTGCGATAGCCTGATCCAACAGCTCCACTGCAGACTCGATGGTCTTCCGGGTTCGGTCATAAAGCCGTTGCTTCGCAAGCAAGTAAAGATCATAAACTTCAGGATCGGTGCGTTGAGATTCAATAAGCTGTATCTCTTCATCGAGCAGCCGCGCTTTAAGCTGGATCAGGATTTCATTAGCGATTTCATCCTGGATAGCAAAGATATCCGTGAGCTCACGGTCGTAGGTGTCCGACCACAGGTGAAAGCCATCTTCTACCTGAACGAGCTGGGCGGTGATACGCACGGTGGTGCCGGACTTACGCACAGAGCCCTCGAGAATATGTTTCACTCCCAGCAATTCGCCGATGCGCCGCAGGTCCTGGTTTTGTCCTTTGAAGGCGAATGACGAGGTTCGCCCGGCAACTTTCAGTTCCTTGACCGAGGCCAGCGAGTTAAGAATTTCCTCGGTGATGCCATCAGAGAAATATTCCTGCTCCTCGTCGGAACTGATGTTGACGAACGGCAGTACGGCGATGGACTGACCGGTAGCGACGGTCTCTACGTCATTCGTCTCTACACTCTCGCTGAATAACAGCTTGTCTGCCAACAAAAATACTATCGCTACCGCCATTGCGCCGATGATGGCGAAATCCAGTTTGCGGCCGGTGGCATGGGTAATGGACTCCGAGGGGTCGACATCCTTTTCTTTTTTCAGTCCCTCCGGTGTCAGTTCGAAGGCCCAGGCAAGAATCAGCGTCAGCGGGAATGCGATCAGCACAAGGACCGTTACCAACGTTACTGACCAATCAGGGAGCTTCAGAATCGGAAAGGTCGTGGCTGTGATTTCAATCAATATCCAGGCCGCGATCGCGTAGGCAATCGCTACCTTGAAGACATTTCGGCGTTTGAGTTCGTGAAAAAAGGACATAAGGGCTATTACTATTGGCGACGACTAATACACGCGTTGATTGAGCGGGTCGATGGGCTCCAGACCGAGCGCCCGGCGCTCGATGTTAATCCCTTCGATCATTTGAGCCTCGGCGGTGACAAAACGCGGATCATCACTTAGCGGCTCAAACATGGGAATAAACTTTGCAATTGGTGCGTAGCCCTGGAATCCGCGATCAACCGCATGCTCCAGTTGCGTTATGGCATCGTCGTATTCTCCGGCAAGTGCCAGGTGTTTCGCGTTCTCGACCATAAATACCCAGTTATCGATGCCCTGCCCGGACAAGTTCGACATGGCGTTTTCCACCAGCAATAGCGCATCATCGAAACGCACCGTATTGCCTGTGCGGGAGTAAGCTAACGCGACTTCCGCCATCAAAGGATAACCCTCTTCATTGTGCGGATAATCGGCCGCAAATGTGTCCAGACCGGGCCAGCGTTCCTCGAGGTAGTCGATCAGTTCCTGGCTGCGATCGGCCCGGTTGTAGAGCGCGAACAGGTTCCACAATTCACCTTCCCGGGACAATTCGAATGCAAGTTCAAATGCCTCTTCGCGCCGGCCCAGCAGATCGAACGCCTCAACCTGGAAGAAATCTATGCCTTCCTCCGCAATTCGTTCAAGCTGCAGGGTCTGCGCCAATCCAACGGTGAACCAAAAATGCGAAACCGCATCTGTTGGTGCGAGCCGATACGCTTGTTCAGCCAGGCGTAGACCCTCGGCAGATTCGCCGCTGTAGAAGCGATTCGTGGCATCAGCCCGCAGCAAGTGGACAGCGTTCGGATCGTATTTGCTGAACTGGTCAATCAGTGCCTTTGCTTTCTCTTGTTGACCAAACGTGTTGTACAGGTTCACCGCATTGCCGAATCCCGGTCGATACAGCGGATCCCTTTGCGTCATCTGCTCGAGGATCTGCAGCGCGCCACGCGGATTGCCGGTTGCAACCAGCGTTGATTGCAGCCAATTGCTGGCGTTAATCAGGTTCGGGTTGATCGACAATGCCTTAGTCAGCGCATCAATCGCTTGCTCGTGTTCCGCCGGCCGATTGATGTGGTACAAGCCCAAGCCCGCCCAGGCCTCCGCAAGCTGTGGGTCCTTCTCGAGCGCAGTATCGATAAAGCGCTTGCCTTGTACCAGCGCCTCCGCCTGCGGAATGGTGCCGTAACTGCGATCGGATAGGAACATAGTCGCGATACCGCGCTGTGCGTAGGCGGGTGCGTAGTCCGGATCTTTTGCGATGGCCTGATCCAGCAGCTCCACCGCAGATTCGATGGTGTGGCGGGTTCGGCTATATAGGCGTTGCTTCGCCAGCAGATACAGGTCATAGACTTCCGGATCGGTGCGCGGGCTCATGATTGCCGGTTGTTCTTCATCCAGCAATCGCGCTTTGAGCTGGTTCAGAATTTCATTGGCGATTTCATCCTGAATGGCGAACACGTCGGTGAGTTCGCGATCATAAGTGTCCGACCACAAGTGAAAGCCATCCTCGACCTGAACGAGCTGCGCAGTAATGCGAACAGTAGTGCCCGACTTACGCACCGAACCCTCGAGGATATGTTCCACGCCCAGCAATTCGCCGATGCGGCGCAGGTCCTGGTTTTGTCCTTTGAAGGCGAATGACGAGGTTCGCCCGGCAACTTTCAATTCTTTGACCGAGGCCAGCGAGTTGAGAATTTCCTCCGTGATGCCATCGGAGAAATATTCCTGTTCTTTGTCTGAGCTGATGTTGACGAACGGCAGGACCGCGATCGACTTATTGGTCACCTGCTCTGCGTCAGGCGCAGGTTTCCCGGAAAACCTGTCTGCCAACAGCAGGCCGACCGCCAACACAAGCACAGCAATGATGGCGAAATCCAGCTTGCGGCCCGTGTGGTGGGTGATTGACTCCGAGCGATCGACGTCCTTTTCTTTCTTAATGCCCTCAGGTGTAAGCTCGAAGGCCCAGGCAAATATCAATGCCGGAACAAAGCCGACGGCAAGGATCACGAAGATGAGTTTTGGCGCCCAATCCGGCAGGTCGAGTATGGGAGTGATGACTTCCGTGATCTGAAGCAGCACCCACGTGGCGATCGCGTAGGCTATGCCTACACGAAATACGTTGCGACGCCTGAGTTCGTCGATAAAAGACATAACGGCCTTTTTGTTGCTATTGGCGGAGTCCATTCAGCCCATGGTTTGAAGCATGACCCCATTAGGGTCATATTTCTAGACGCCGGTCAATTTTTGTCGATCAATTTTACGCGAGCACCAACGAGCCATCAGGGGCGAAAGCTGCTCTATTGACCGCTCACAAAGTCGATAATCACCTTCGCGAGTTCCGGTCCCTTATCTTCCTGCAAAAAATGTCCGGCGTTTCTGATCGTCGTATGCGGCTGATCATTCGCGCCCGGCACCAGTTCAAGAAACGCCTGGTCGGCCCCGCGCGTAATAGGGTCACGGTTGCTGAAGGCTGTGAGAAAGGGTTTTTGCCATTTTCTAAAAACTTCCCATGCTGCACGATTTGCGGAAGCTGCCGGATCATCCGGCGTGGTTGGCACCAATTTCGGAAACGCGCGCGCCCCTGCTTTGTACGTCGAATTCGGAAACGGGGCGTCGTAAGCTGCAATCACGTCAGGTGGTAATGTCGAAACGGTGCCCGACTGAACAATCCGGCCGATTGGAAACCACGGGCTGAAACGCGCGAATGCCCGCCAGATTCTGAAAACTTTTGGCATCACCTGGTTTCCGGTCGGTAAGCCACCGTTGGCCAGAATGATTCGGTCGAATCGCTCCTCGTTTTCTGCAGCTAGCCTGAGCCCTATTAATGAACCCCAGTCCTGACAGACGAGCGTGATATTTCTTAAGTTCGATTCCTCCAGGAATTGCAACATCCAGGCCACGTGTATCTCGTAGGTGTAATCGCTCTGACTCGCCGGCTTGTCAGATTTTCCGAAGCCGATCAGGTCGGGCGCGATGGCCCGAAGGCCGGCGGACACGATCGGTGGAATCATGTGTCGGTAAAGGTATGACCAGCTCGGTTCTCCGTGCAATAGCAATACAGGTGGTGCATCGGCAGGGCCTTCATCGACGTAGTGCATTCGCATTTCGTCAATGTCCAGGTAATGCGGTTCGAATTCGTAATCGGACAGATTCTGAAATCGTTCGTCGGGTGTACGCAGGATTTTCATTTGCACAGTTTATTGCTTTTGAACTACATTCTACCGATTAATTGCGGGGTAAAATATGACAGATATCAATCAGGCGCTGGTTTTGATTACAGGCGCTGACGGCGGTTTCGGTCGACAGATGACGCGTCAGTTCCTCGCCGCTGGCAGCCAGCTGATTCTTTCCGATATCGATGAGCGCCGTTTAAACACGTTGCAGGCCGATCTGGATGCTGAGCCAGGGAACATCAAAGCGTCGATTGCCGCGGATTTGTCCGGTGAGGATGGCTGCCAGTTTCTTTTTGACGAAGTCGTAAAAAAAGTCGGGATACCCGACGTGATCGTCAACAACGCGGGCGTAGGAGTCGGCGGCCGATTCGATCACGTGCCGCGGGACAGATGGGAACAACTGATGCAGATCAATCTGCTCGCGCCGATGCGACTGTGCCACCTGTTTCTTCCCCACCTGATCGAGCGCCGCAGCGGGCACATCGTAAACATTTCATCGATTGCCGGGTGGGTTGGATCGAAAGGCCTGACATCATATTGTGGTGCCAAATACGGCTTGCGTGGTTTTAGCGAAGCACTGTCCGGCGACCTGGAAGACTTCGATGTTCATGTAACGACGGTCTTCCCTTTCTTCAGTCGCACACCGATTCTCGATTCCGACCAGTTCGGTTATGACGAACGTCGGGAAATTCCGGTTGATATGGCCACCGATCCGGCGGATGTGGTTGCGGCTATTATTAAAGGAGTCCGCAGAAACAGGAGACACGTCTTTCCAGACAGGACGGCGAAGCAGATACATTATATAACCCGCTTCTTGCCGTGGCTTGTGCCCATCCTGAGTCGCCGGCTCGATGAAAAAACAAAAATAAGTTCAATCGGTACAACGAACATCTAACATAGGAGCGTCAATATCCTGTTTGTCGCTGGCTGTCGTCGTACATGCGGGTAAGGAAAGTACGGATAGCCGGCTCCGCTTCTCTTCGCGTCATGAGTTTTTGTTCTTCCATTAGCTTCGCCATATCCTGGATCGATCGCTTGCCGTCGATCAGGGACATCACGTATCCGTAAATATGCGCTGTCGTTGCCTGTGTTTTGAATGACTGACCCAACGGCACTGATTCCTTGCCGGTGACGAGCCAGTCCGGAAGCGCCTTATGCCGTGCCGGTGCCGAAACGTTCTCATTCTTTGTCGCCGAGAAAGTAAAGACTGTCTCCCGGCGGCCGTGCCTGCTGGCAGGAGAACACATATATGGGATGCTTGCCTCGTGCACAACAGGCGATTCAAATCCTGTCTCTGCAACAATCGCGACCGTTTCCTCAGGGCTGTATTTTCTTGAAAACCCCGGGTGAGCAAACGCCAGCGAGCCGAAATTGATCCAGCGGCCGCCCGGCTTGAGCAGGCCGTTGATTCGTGCTGCCAGCACGGGCAGGTTTTCGGTAATGATGTCGATGACCCACGGTGTAACAACTGTGTCGTAACAGCCCATGGCGAATGGCGGTCGCAAGATGTCGCCGAACACCAGGTGAAAACCATCCCGTACCGGCACCTCTGCTGAAAGTGTGCGCAGTACTGCGTTGTCGTCCATGGTTTTCGGCGCAATCGGAAACTCATACAGCTCCAGCGATTCTCCCCGGGTGATTTTGTCCGCAACGAGGAGGAGCAGGGGATTGAAGTCCATTGCGATGGTGTTGCCTGCCTGGCATTTCATGTGCAGGTCGTATGCCAGGCGACAGGCGCCGGCGCCGAGCACGAGAGTATCGCCGATGTCATCATTGCCATTCAGAACATGACGGATTTGCTCGAACGAAGCTTCGTTTTCCTCGTCTCCCCACGACCAGTCCCGATGCACGTTCGGATAGTAGGTATTCAGTCCCTGATCGAAGGGCAGTCTGGTTCTCAAGGCGAGATACGACTCGTAAGCTGTCTGCGAGGCTTGCACATCCATAGGTTCAAGTATCTTCTGCAGCGAGTCTCTGTGTTCGTGCGCGGCCTGTCTTTGACCTTCCAGGCGTTTGCGCGTCAGCGCATGCAGGTTATCGTGCTTGAGTTCGAAATCGATGCGCTGGACATCCTGGCCCAGGCGCTTGAGTAAAAAGTGCAGGCGGTTTCGCCACTCGCCCAGGCTGTACTGCGGTTCGGCAAACATCCAGGGGATGCCGCCCACCGAGGGAAAATCGACCTTGCAGGCGACGCATCGGAATTCGCCTGTCTGATCATCCTGCGACAACGGAGTCTTGTCGCATCGGGGGCAGGCCAGCAGAACTGGCAGGCCGCTATCAGCCGACATATGTCGTTCTCTTCTGTTGATGTCTGTAACTGCTGCGGTTGGCGGCATTATAGTGAAAGGTGAGGAAAAGGGGTCGAACCGCTAAGACGCCTTAGCGGTTCGACCCCTTATGTCCCTTAGCGGTTCGACCCCTTGGGTCTCAGGTCGGGTTCAGGGGGCCGATAGTACCGTTCACGATTGGCTGGAACGCCATCAGGCTGTCCTGCAATGTCGTGTTGCCCAGGCCGTGGTTCAGGAACAGCGAGTCGAACATGCCTTCCTCGCCGTGGAGCGCCATGTAATTCAGGATCACGGTGTTGACGAGGAGGTTTACGTTGTTTGCCGCCGGCGTTGCAGCCCGTTGAACGGAGGCCCCGGCATCGAAATAGCCGAGCTGCTGATGTTGTGCAGCTGTCTTGCCGGGGCTGGTTCTGAGTATTGCCGGCCCGTTAGGATCAAAGACCATAAAAAAGGCTGCCGCGGTCGAGGAGTTGTCGCTGACCCACTCGCCTTTGCCCCGGCCCTCAGGCGAATTGTCGATAGCACCATTGCTTGAAAGTGAACCATCACTGAAGACATACATCATCAGTGGCACACCGACACGGGCGGCATACTCGATGCAGGCACCCATGCAGCGTCCGGCGCGGAAGTCTTTGACTTCACCTTCGGCGCGAGCGCCGCCATGGTAGTCATATCCGCCCATTTCGATACAGGCAGCACCGGCAAAACCGTTCATGACCAGTTTCATGATCGATGCCGTTTTGCGGAATTCCCGGCCGTCGCGGCCACCGTCGTTGAATTCGGCGTCGGAGAAAATGCCGGCCGGGCCGACGATCATCGGGTCCTGGCCAGGATCGAGCGGTTCGCCGCCGAAGCGTTCGGCAATATCCGCTGCCTTCATGTAGCCGCAACGTACCAGGTCCTGCAGGACGGCGTCCGCGGTTACGACCCCCATTTTCTGCTCGCTGATGCGGTAAATGGACTCCATGACCGCTGTTGCGTCTCTGGCACTAAGTATGCCGACCAGTTGTCCGGTATCCACCAGGCCGGTTACGTCGCTCGGACGATCGACCTTGGTCGGACGAAGCTCCGGATCCATCAGGGCCAGGGGCAGCGCCGAGTTGCCACCGGAGTCGGTGTTTTCGGAGCCGGCCAGGGTCAGGATGGAGCCATCCGCACCCGCCCTGGCGATGCCATAGAGCGGATTGTGGGGGTTGTTGCCGGTGTCATTGTCCGAGCGCGCGGGAATAATCACACCGTTCAACTGCGTGCCGCGACCGGGACTCATGCTGGCTTCCATACCGCGCTTGAAGGCGCTGTCGGAGTGGAACGCGAGGCCGAAATCGGTATTTGCGAAAGGTTGCCCGTTGGCGTCCGTAAGGCCCGGAACCATATCGCCCGGCAGGCCCAGCCTGCTGTATCCGGCCGTACTCAGGAAGTCCATCTGACCGCCTTCTTTGCCGACGAGCACGTTGGAGCCCGCGATATTGGCGCCGCCTGCAAGGTCGAAGCAGATGAACGGTATCTTCGCGGCACCGCCAAGGGAGATGCCACAGCCTGCCGTGTCCAGATCACCCGACAATGCCGCAAGCGCCTCGCGAGGGTTGGAGAACAGGCTCATTACGCCGCCACCCAGTGCATAGGCGGAACCTGTCAGGAATCCCTGGGCGACGAAGTCGCGACGCGTTACCGGACGCGGGTGGTCAGGGTGACGCAGCGGCTCGTCCCAGTGCCGAACTTTACGTTTCTTAGCCATAAAAATGCCTCGTGTCCTTGCTATTCCGTCTATTGAACCAGCGCCACCGCGCTGCCAAGAATGGCTCCGCAAACGCCCTTGGCGATGCCTCGGGTATCGGCCTGTGGTTCGAGCGGATCCGGATTCGGAGCGATCATTCGATCGATCAGGTTGTCCGGACGTAGCGTTATCGGATCAAAGGTATTGAATCCGAGTTCGTCCTGTACATCGACGAAGTCTGGCTGCGACTGGATCGCGATACCCATGATGCGGTCGATCAGTGGCCGATCAGTGCATTGCGATTCACATACGCAGTTGCCGGCGCCGCGCCGAAATTGAAGCCCGGGAACATCGCTGCGGTCGAAATCGTGCCCCGATCTTCCATCAACGCGTTGCAGTACTCGAATGCGAGCTGCGCTAACGCTACCTGGTGGGACGAAAGGAACGCTTTGGGGTCCTCGATCGCCGGCAGCGACTGACGGAGGTTCTGGTACGTGGTGTCCACGCTGGGCTCTTCCGGGCTCACGGCCGTGACTGCCGCAAACGTGGCATTGATCTCATCGAACGTCCTGACGCCGATGCGGTCGGCCGGCGGCAAGTCTGTCGGGATGATGACCAGGGGCGGATCATCGGTCCTTGCAAAGCTTTGGTTGCCGAGCAGGTCGAAGGTCAGGAAGAACTCGTCGTCTGCCGGACCTTTCTCCAGCGGTATAACCGCACCGATACTTGCCAAGGGCTGTCCAAGTTCGCCAAACAGGGAAGCGCTCAGCGTGTTGACCAGGTTTGCATAGGCTTGTCCGACCGGAGCCTCGGCGCCGTTCAGGCCGATGCGCATGCCCTGAATAGGAATACCTTCGGGCTGCTGTTCAGAATCAAGCGTAAGGAAGTGCGGCTCCGTGAACAGATAGCCGTAATTGTCGTACTGCGCCACCTCGAACAGAATGTACGCAGTCGGTACGTTGATAATGTCCTCGATGCCGAACAGTAGATAGAATTTCTCGCCAACGCCGACGTCGAAGTTCTGCACGATCTGGCCCGGCGTCAATACGCGGTTGTGTACTGCCACGAGCCGGAACGTACCCTGGAAGAGTCCCTGACCGGAGACTTCGCTGCCAAGCACCAATGCAAACGTGTCCTGCCAGTCCACCAGCGAGCCGGCCGGTACCGGATCTGCCTGAGTAACGAGTTCGCCGTTGACATAGATGCTGCGTCCGCTGACCGCATCATAATTCACGACAACGTGTTGCAAGGAAGCCTGGAGAATTTCGTCAGCGGACGGTGTCGATAATGCCGGGTCGCCGTTCAGGCTGGTTTCGGTGGTGCGCAGCAGGAAGTCGTAGTCGTACAGTGTTTGCTGCAAAGTAAAGTTACGAGTCGTGTCGCCGCCGGAGTAGCTGACGATGCGCGCCATCTCCTGCGTCACGTTCGCCGGCACCACCCACGCTTCGATCGCGTATTCGCCGGTCGCCTTGATCAGGTCATGGAGCTTCTTGCTTGCTGCAGTAGTGCCCTGCGCCTTACCGTCATTGATCGTGATGCCCCATCCACCGAACCAATCGACATCGCCTGACAATGACAGGTCAATCGCCGGATCAACGCCACTGGTATCGTATGCCGTCGCTCCCTGACCTGTTTTGAACTCCCACAGAGCGATCTGGGCATTTTCAAAACGGTTGCCGCCAGATGCGATCGTTCCGTCGACAATGCGCAGTGCTTTACTGTTTACCAGCAACGGATCAATCTGGGTCGCGGTAATCGTGTCGGCAAATGCCTGGATGGCTGCTTGCATGTCGTCGGCAGCCTGCGCACAGCCAACATTCCAGCAATTGTGGAATTCGTTTCTGAGCCGAATGACGAGTCGTGAACTGGCCGGGTCGTCGAGGTCCATCTTCGGCTTGACCACCTCAAACGCGACATTGACATCCGCCTCGGCGAAGTAGGGCTGTTGCGCAGTCGCAGACTGCGAGCTATGACAGTCCTGGCAATATGTTGTCAGCATCGGGCCGTGCACGAGCGCTGCGAAATCCGCTATCTGACTCGGGTCATAGTTCTTGCTGGAGCCGGGTTCTTTGGGAGCTGGTGCCTGGAGGACGATTTGTCGTCCGCCACCGGCGATCTCACCGGCCCAGCTTTCGATCCAGGTCGTCATGATTTCGCCGCAAGCCTGTGCGTCGCCCAGCCAGCAATTATGTCCCGTAGGGGGCTCGCTAACTTTGCTGACGAGACGTGAGTCCGACGGCTGGCCCAGGTTCACGACGGTATTTGCCGCCTCGTAGGCCAGGTTGATGTCATCGTTGCGCACGAAATAGGTCGTGCCCTGACCGCCTTGCGCGTGACAGGATCCGCAGCGACTGTCCGTTTGCAGGTTATCCCAGACATTCAGTTTGAACGCCTGCACGTCAGCAGTTGCTGGTGGCGGACCGTTATAGGTCGACGGTGGCGTTACGTTCGTAATCGGGTTTTCCGTCGTCGGAGCGCCGCCGCCGCATGCCACAATCGCGAAAACTGAAAGCCCGGCAAAAACCAGGCGCAGCTGTCGCGTCCAGCGCATGTCGGGACGACGGGCCGGGGTCATCGCAATTCCGCTTGCTTTAGTCATTGCTAAAGTCTCCCTACTGGCCCATGCAATAGACTGCAGCGTCGGCGAATACCCGCTTCATGCTGTAGCCTGTCTTGAACGTGTTCACCATTGTGCCGACCTGAGCGCGATCGCTGGCATCTTCCGGCGCCCTCAGGCACACAGCCCTGAATACTTTCTTGACCTGGCAGCTGGCGAACGCGCCGCTGTTGCCCAGTTCCTCACCAAGGGATTGGGCGCCATTACCGCTCCCGGGCAGGTTGCTGCTCCATTCCAGGAACTGGTTCTGCCCGGATCGCCAGTAGTTGTCCCAGCGGTCGTCCGGTGTCACGAATCCGAACGGGAAGTTGTCCTCGTTGTTAAAGTACTTCGCTTGCACCTGTCCGGCGGTGTACTCGATGTTTCCGTTTCCGGTTGCTTCATCGAAGTCGTAGTAGGCAAAAGCCTGCGCCATCGGGTCCATGCCGTTGTGGCAGCCAATACAACTGTTCAGGAACAGGCGACTATCGCCACCCGGGCTTCGGCTGACGTCCTGACGAATGCGGTCGGGCGGCAGCCTGACGTCATGTACCTGCTGCATGTCATTACACAAATGATTGAGCATCGTGAAACGAAACATTGCGCGGTTGGTGCCGGCGATGAAGAAAGCTTCAGCCGCAGCCCTGGATGTCATAACGCCCGCGGCTGCATCTGCCGGCACGCCACCCGGCAAAGCTGATTGCGAGGTCTGCGTGAGAACTGCTGGATTGCTCATGTCCAGGCCGAGCCGCTCAATATCCGCGTAATGCTGGTTGCTCGAGCTCGAGTATCCAGCGATCGGAAGGCTGCCGGCGCCGACATAAAGGAGGTCTGCCGACAACAAGGTATTGAATGGCACTTCATCACGGATCATGCCGATCACGGTCGCTATGTAGTCATTCAACGGAACGAAAGCCGACTGTGCTTCATTGGTCCACGGTGCAGCAAAATTCTTGAGCGTCACGTTGTAAAAATTCGGATTGTCCATTGCCGTGTACGCTGCAGCGATGGGATTGTTGTTCTGAACGTCCGCTTCCATTGCGCTTAGCACAGACTCGGTCGGTGGCACGCCGGACAGGCGATCATGGATGCGCCTTGCCTGCTCGCGTGGACTGGCTTGAGCGATGGAAACAAGTCCTGCGCTTACGAGGCCGACGACAATGATGCGAAGAAGCAACCCGGCCTTAGCCTGTTGGTCGGCGTACCTGGTTTTCGTCCACGTCCTGTATTTCATAATGACCCTGCTCATAACCAATACGGTCTATCAACGTACAATGCGGCAAGAAACAATCGCAAAGTCTCACGACCTGGCGTTGCTTCAAAGAGCTGGAGGGTGTGACGAAGGCGTGCGAATTATCGCTATTTAGCCCGTCTGCTCCTGGCAGCCCCGCTATCTGTTCGCTCCACGTCAAAAAACGTGAAGCTGAAAGACCGGTGGCTTTGCGTGGTCGCAACAGCAATTGGCTTGCGACCGTGCCCTTTTCAGAAGTCCATGTTGTTCGAAAATCTTCCCTGAACAGCTTGTTCGCAAACAGACGGACTTACTCACGAAAATTATGCTTGAAGGGCCGGCAAATCACTGTGAATACATTCACAGTCCGTGGATTGTGCAGCTCCTTCATTTTTCAAACGCACTCGGCCTGACAGGTATAAAGCAAGTGCTGTGCCAGTCTTGGATATTATTCAAGAAAGCAAAAAAAGACATTAAATATCATCTACTTATGTCGGCAAAGCATATCGCGACAGAGGCAGGATATGTCAAGTGCCTGTCTGTTCTTTAGCACAGTCGTTGCGAGCAAAAGGCTTAAGCCTCTGATTCAAAACGGCAGGCAGGCTGTCGCCGAAAGCAGACGGCTCTGTCATTTGTCGACACGCATTTACAACACACATTTTCGCCTGGCTGATGCGAAATTGTGAATCTGTTGTGCGGAGAATACGTTTTGATCATAGAGCCTTTGACAATATTTCCACGATGGAACCATTGCAGAAGTTTTTTCGTGTTCTGTTATTGAAGAATTTCGAAATCATTCGGGTGCCAAAGACTTGTGCGGCAACACAGTACGTTCGAAAAACTACACTTTACATTGCGCACTGTCGTTCTTTCGAGACATTACATTGCTGCAAATCCCTCTCCTATACTGACAGTGGTGAGTTGCAAGTGGAGTCGGATTGAAACTAACGCGGCTTGTATTTGCGGCCTGGAGAAACGCAAAAACGATTGCGATTGTGCTTCGGCTTGTTGCTTATTCGAGACCGTTCTTTTTGTGATCGCGTTAACGGTATAACAAGTGATTCACGTCCACTATCACACGTTACTTAAATAGTGGGGTAGTGCGCATCTCGTTTATGGAATCACCGCAGATAAGGAACACGCTGTGATCGATGCAGGCCCGTTTGCAAACGCTTGCAGAAGCCTGTCTTCGGAACCCCCGTTTAAGGATTGAGGTGAAGGCTATGAGCATGCTATCGCAGCACATACGGAATGGATCCGGCAGATCGCTAACACAGCTTGCTGTGTCTCTCGCGGTTTCGTTTCTGTTTGCCAGTTGTGGTGGAAGTGGTGACGGCATCAGTATCGGGACCGGACAGGATCCGGATCCGGTCGTCGTCGATTTTCCGATAGCGTTTGTAAAGGCCCCGTTGCCGCTTGACGCACAGGGCGTGCTGGTGCAATCGGATGTTCGCGAGCTGATCACGTTCAGTATCGGCGCTGATCTTTATTTTCGCGATCGCGCTTCTCCAAGCGCGGCGGACATCAACATTACGGAGCGTGAGACTGCAGGTCTCGGCGACGTTCGGGATGTTGAGATCGCGTACGACGGTTCAACGCTCCTGTTCGCAATGCGTGGGCCGGCCGATCTCAACCTCAACCTCGACGATGAAAACCAGCCTACATGGAATATCTGGGAGTACGTTTTTGAAACAGACGAACTTCGACGAGTTATTCCATCAAACCTCACGGCAGAAAATGGCCACGATCTCGCCCCAAATTATTTACCCGATGGCCGAATCGTATTTTCATCGACTCGCCAGGCTCGCTCGAACGGCATCTTGGTTGATGAGGGCAAACCACAGTTCGCCGCCCTGGACGAAGACCGGAACGAGATGGCATTCGTTCTTCATGTAATGAATTCAGACGGCTCGAATATCGAACAGGTTTCGTATAATCAGAGTCACGACTTCGATCCGTCAGTGCTTTCCAACGGCCAGATCGTATTCAGCCGCTGGGATAACATGGGGGCCAATGATGCGGTGAATCTTTACCGGATGAATCCGGATGGATCGAATCTCGAGCTGCTTTACGGTCAGAACAGCCACGACACCGGCACAAACGGCGAAATCCTTCAGTTCATGCAGGCAAGAGAACTGGAAGACGGACACGTCATGGCGCTCGTGCGCCCGTTCACGGATACGGCCGGCGGCGGTGACATCTTTGTAATCGATACCCCGGTGTACCTGGAGAACACTCAGCCGAATAAAGACAATCCCGGAATGACCGGACCAGCGCAGGCGCCGGCGACGATCAACGACGTGTCGACGCTGGCAGGCGTTCCGTCGCGAGGTGGTCGTTATGCATCGGTGTTCCCGATTCAGGACGGCACCGGTCGATTGATCGTAAGCTGGAGTCAGTGCCGCGTTGTTGAAAACCTCCTCGA
>PVMK01120096.1_pt1 | contig 51821 bp, 45 predicted proteins | sample 1853481 | NCBI WGS metagenome assembly PVMK01 (sample SAMN08533507, study PRJNA380276) | Marine sediment metagenome, whole genome shotgun sequencing project.
CGGTCGCTCGGCGCTTAATCCTAAATGTCTGCTTTCCGGTGACCCGGTATGTCATCAGCTTGGGAAGCTGATAGGAGGGGTCGGGACGATTACACGTTACTGCCATGATTTACGGGGCGATGATGCTTGGGGTCAAGGCGAACGGAGGATGGCTGAAAAAGTTACGTTTAGACCCTGCACGGCGGGCGATTCTGTTCATCATCAGTATCGATAGTCACTCGATAACTTACTTGGATGCGACGGGCAAACATGCTTCCCAATACGGCGTCTCGCCAAAGACTTCAGACAGATAATCAATCAGTGCGCGCACGCGGACCGGCAACTGACGAGTTTGCGGATAAACGGCCCAGGCATGAATGTCATTCCAGCGGTAATCGAGCAGCACCGGCTCCAGTTCCCGGGCCGTGATCTGTTCGTGCACGATGAATGCAGGCAGACGCACCATGGCGAGTCCGGCGACTGCGGCATCACGAAGAAAGGCACCGTTGTTGGCTGCATGCCGCGTTGCTACGGTGACGGACCCGCGTGTGCCATCCGGTGCTGTATAAGTCCAGTTGCGTTGCGCAGCCAGTGAGTAGCGCAGGGCAAGATGATTTTTAAGGTCGGCAGGTTCCTTCGGCCGACCGTTTGCTGCCCAGTAAGCCGGGCTTGCGCAGATCAGTTGGCGCACGGGTGTCAGCTTGCGAGCAACCAGTGTTGAGTCGCCTAGCTTCGCGATGCGAATGCCGAGATCAAAACCTTCGGCGACGAGATCAACCTGGCGGTCATTAAAGTCCAGCGTCACGTTGACGGCCGGATGACGCTGCATGAACTTAACCAACACCGGGCCCAGATGCTGCAAGCCAAACGATAGCGGCGCGGCGATGCGAATAGGGCCCGAGAGTTCAGCATCCGCCTCGGTCACGCCCGCTTCTGCAGCGGCTACCTCGGCGAGAATGGCCGTGCAGCGTTTATAGAAATCAGCCCCCGCATCCGTGAGAGATAAGCGCCGCGTTGTGCGGGTCATCAGGCTCACGCCGAGCCGCGTTTCGAGATCGGCCAGCCGTTTGCTGACGGCCGATTTGGCTATATCCAGCCGTTCGGCAGCCCCACTGATACTGCCGACGTCGGCCACCGTAGCGAAGATCTCCATTTCCAGCAGGCGGTTCATTATTGTTCATATTACACGAACAATCATTTCTATAAAGTCCTGTTTTTGTGAACTGCCCGGGTGTGCAGAATAGGCCCATCGCTACTTATCGCAATCAGGAGCAAGCACATGCAAACACTAACCCCCTACTTCAACACGGTCGGTCGGATTCTGATCGCGGCCATTTTTCTGCTTTCCGGCATCTCCAAAGTGTCGGCCTACGCGGCCACGCAAGGCTACATGGCGGCGAGGGGCGTGCCCGGTGAAATTCTGCCGCTGGTGATCGCCTTCGAGATCGGCGCCTCGATTGCAATCATCATCGGCTTACAGACCCGGCTGGTCGCGCTGGCGCTGGCTGGCTTCAGCCTGGTAACGGCGATGCTGTTCCACGGCGAGCTCGGTGACCAGACGCAATTCATCATGTTTATGAAAAACATCGCCATTGCAGGCGGCTTTCTGTTTCTGGTTGCGAACGGTCCGGGTGCTCTGGCACTCGACAACCGGAACGCCCGCTAAACACTTATATATAGAGATTTAAGGAGAAATTACCGTGGCATACGATCGATTGACGACGCTGTTCATTGCTGCCGGTATGAGTTTGTTCATGTCGGCAACAATGCTCCTGGTCAACACAGGACTGACGCCCGATTTTTGGTTGATGTGGACTAAGAACTGGGTGGTTTCGACTGCCATTGCTTACCCGACCGCGCTTGTTGTTGTACCACTCGCACGCCGGATCACCCAGTCGGTTAGCCAATTTTACGACCGCGGTGAACGTCCGGCGGTAGGCGTAAATAGTCGTTCCTTCGCGGAACGTTTTAACTTTATTGATGAATGGCTTTGCACCAAAAAGTATTCGCAACTTTAGCAATTATATTAGGAGACCAACCATGACTAACCCGAGCATCAAAATCTTACGCATTGATTCGAGCGCACGCAGAGACGGCTCCGAGACGCGCGCCTTGACTGACGCGTTCATCAGCCGCATCGGAGCCGCTGCCGACACCACGGTGATCCATCGGGATCTAGCCGCGGACCTGCCGAACTTCGTGAACGAGGCCTGGGTCGGCGCCAACTTCACCGACCCCAACGCCCGCTCTGATACCCAGGTGGCCGAGCTTGCCGTTTCCGACGCGCTAGTCGCGGAACTTGAGGCCGCGGACGTGATCGTGATCGGCGCGCCGATCTACAACTTCTCCATTCCTGCGGTGCTGAAGGCCTGGGATCGACATGGTAGCCCGCGTCGGAGTAACGTTCCGCTACGGCGACAACGGTCCGGAAGGCCTTCTAAAAAATAAGCAAGCTTACGTGATAATAGCTCACGGGCCCGGGGGCACATCCATTGGCAGCGCGGAGGATTTCGCCACGCCGTATCTCAGGCACCTACTTGGCTTCATTGGCATTCACGATGTGGTGTTCGTCTCTGCCGCTGAAGTCAAAGAGGACTCGCATCGGTTAGATGCAGCGCTTTCCGGCTCACAATCGCGCACCCAAAAGGCAGCGTGAGGCAAATCATGGGCCGTTATATAGAGACTTAAGGAGAATAATCATGGGTAAACTCGTTGATGGTATCTGGCACGACATCTGGTATGAGACCGAAAAACATAACGGTCGCTACGAGCGACAGGACTCTTCCTTCCGCAACTGGGTCACCGCAGACGGATCAGCCGGCCCCTCGGGTAAAGGCGGGTTTAAGGCCGAAGCCGGGCGCTATCATCTTTACGTATCGCTGGCCTGCCCCTGGGCCCACCGCACCATGATTTTGCGCAAGCTGAAGGGCCTTGAGGACATGATTTCCATGTCCGTGGTGAACTCTTTCATGGGCTCCGAGGGCTGGACCTTCGCTGCAGGCCCGGGCGTAATCGCCGATAACATAAACCATGTCAGCCGCCTGCATGAACTGTATACGAAGGCCGATCCTGAATTTACGGGTCGGGTGACGGTGCCGGTATTGTGGGACAAGCAGACCGACACCATCGTCTCGAATGAGTCGTCTGAGATCCTGCGCATGCTGAACAGCGCCTTCGATCAAATCGGCGCCCTGCCGGGTGATTTTTATCCGCAAGCATTGCGTGCCGAGATTGATGAACTGAACGAATTCAGCTGCCCCAACATCAACAATGGCGTCTATCGCGCCGGCTTCGCAGGCAGTCAGGCAGCCTATGATGAAGCGGTCGTTGCCCCTGTTCGACGCACTCAACCAACTTGAAGAACGACTCGCAACGCGCCGCTACCTGACGGGCGACACTATTACCGAAGCGGACTGGCGCCTCTTTACCACGCTGGTGCGCTTCGACCCGGTGTATGTCGGTCACTTCAAGTGCAACATTCGCCGGCTGGCCGACTACCCGAACCTGTGGGGCTACGTAAAAGATCTCTACCAGGTACCGGGTATTGCCACGACCGTCGACATCGACTACATCAAGGCGCACTACTACGCCAGTCATACCCACATTAATCCGACGGGTGTCATTCCGCACGGACCGGACCTCGATTACTCAACACCTCATGGCCGCGAAAATGTCGGCAAGGCAGCAGCCTGATGCGCGTCATTCGCAGCGACGACCGAGGCCGCAGCCAGTACGGCTGGCTCGACAGCCGCCACACTTTTTCGTTTGGCGATTATTATGACCCGGACAACAAAGGTGTGTCGGTGCTGCGCGTCATTAACGATGACATCGTCGCCCCCGGCACGGGGTTCGAGACCCATTCACACCGGGACGTGGAAATCATCAGCTACATCCTTGAAGGTGCAATTGAACACAAAGACAGCCTGGGCAACATCACCCGACTGGAAGCCGGTGATTTTCAGGTGATGACCGCCGGCACGGGCGTCACCCACAGCGAGTACAACCCGTCACCGACCGAAAGGCTGCGGTTTCTGCAGATCTGGATCTGGCCGGGCACCAGGGGTCTGACCCCGACCTATGCAGAGCAAGCGTTCCCGAATAACACTAAACGCCAGCTCATCGCCTCGCCGGATGGGCGTGACGGCTCATTATTGATTAATCAGGACGCAACGCTGGAGCGGCTGCAACTGACCGCCGGGGACACCGAATTACTGTCGGTCAGCACAGGCCGCACCGGCATGCTGCATATTGTTTCCGGAGCAATTGCTACCGCAACGGCATCGCTGGGTGCTGGTGACGCGGTTGTTATAGACGACGGCAGTAAGCTGCAACTCGCCGTAACAGCAGACGCGGAAGCGCTCTGGTTTAACCTGCCCTAGTTAGTTGGTGAAACACAAGGTCGCCGCTACGGAAAATCAGGTGGATACTATGAGTAGTGATATTGGGGAGCCGATGACATACCCAGTCAACCGAAAGTAGGCCTTCAAGATACACGTTTTGATATCTGCTTCGGGTCGATAGCGGACTTTTCATCCACCTGTCCGAACTACGGGGATTATGCGGGGAACAGTCCAGCGCCGTTATGCACGGTACTGCATTAGTGTCCTTAGACGCCTCCTGATGCATCGCTCTGCACCAATAAATCAACAAACTATTACAGCTGACTCGACACCAATTTAACTAGATACTATTTCTATTTAACTAATTGTATTTACAGCAAAATAATACCAATGCTTAGCAAATTATTGATAACGATATTGGCGGTTAAGCAATTATTGTTATCCGTGCATAGATATGCATACAGGGGTTTGACGTAATGCTATTCACTCAGCAGCGAAAAATAATAATAATTCTAATAATGACGGCAGGTGAAATCCTCTGCATGTCATCCGCATTAAGTAAAAACAGAATGCCGGTTCGATGTGATGGTTTACTTGAACAGCAAATGGCACAGGCTGAACAGGGCCATGCCGAAGCGCTGCGGACACTTGGTGATATGTATTCTGTAGGCCGATGCGTCAAGCCGAATACTGCCACCGCTATAGAATGGTATGAAAAAGCAGCACAGAAAAAGGACGGGCTGGCCATGCTGCAGCTGGCTAATTTGTATGGCTTTGGTTACGGCATAAAACCTGATGTCATGGAAACCATTAAATGGCTAGAGATGGCAGAGGCAAATGGACAGGCCCCCGGAATGATCTACGGCCGCCTGTATATTGAGGGTGAATTAGTCCCCAAGAGCATGGGCCGAGCCTATTCCTTCTTTTTACAGGCAGCTGACAGCGGATACCCGGTCGCTCAATACACAGTTGGTCTTGAATATTTCCAGGGGCGGTATCTGTCTAAAAATGAGAAGCAAGCTGTCCAGTGGTTAACCAGGGCTGCTAAAAACGGCTACCCGGATGCCTACCGCATCCTTGGGGAAATTTATGCGGAAGGCCAGTTCAATGTGCCCCAGGATAGGCGAAAGGCACGACAGTGGTTTGCTCTTGCCAATGCAGCAGACAATCAATCTGCACTGGACTTCAACGACAGACAAGTAATTGAGAACTGACAGGCCGCAACTCTTTCACTTGTAATTATGCCTGTTGCATAAGCCAGATTCACAATTAATAACTGGCAACCAATTTGCTGGCATAGATTAGCTATTCATCCAGTCGAAAATATCACTCGGCTGGCAGGCCACCTTTGCTATGCTTAAACAATGGCCGAATCAGATAAAAACCTGGCACTTTTCTGTGACTTCGAAAATGTTGCCCTGGGCGTTCGAGACGCCAAGTATGCGAAATTTGATATCAATACAGTGCTCGACCGGCTGCTGGTAAAAGGCTCAATCGTCGTCAAAAAAGCCTATTGCGACTGGAGCCGTTATGCAGAATTTAAAGCTACTATGCACGAAGCGGCATTTGAACTCATTGATATCCCTCATGTGCGTCAGTCAGGCAAAAACTCAGCCGATATCCGTATGGTCGTGGATGCTCTGGATCTGTGCTACACAAAAGAACATGTCGACACCTTCGTAATCATCAGCGGTGACTCGGATTTTTCACCTCTGGTTAGCAAGCTACGTGAAAATGCGAAAACGGTGATAGGCGTAGGTGTGAAAAATTCTACCTCGGATTTACTAATCCGCAATTGCGATGAATTTATTTTTTATGATGACCTCGTGCGCAAGCCCGCTGCACGGAAGCCCGCCAGAAAGAAGACTCGGCGCAAAGCATCCGCTAAACGCACGCCCAAAGATAAATCACAGGAAGGTATAGACGCTGTCTTGAAGACTGCTCAGGCCCTGTATGCCGAGCGCGGAGATGGTGAAAAGCTCTGGGGTTCGATGGTAAAACAGGCACTAAAGCGTCGCCAGCCTGAGTTCAACGAAAGCTATTACGGTTTCACATCTTTCAACAATCTTCTGGAAGAAGCCCGTGACCGCGGCACCCTTGAACTTGAGCTCGATGAAAAATCAGGCGGCTATATCATCAGTGGTCTTGACTGAAACCTGAATGTGAAGTTCACCCTTTTTTAATACGGTCAGGTCTAATACGGTCGGGAACAACTATTGTTGACCACCTCATCCCGATCCACAGCATATGCACCCGAGTTTACATGCTCTATACCCCAGCCTGAATCTGCTTTAGGCGGTACTTCAGAATTAGCCAGACGCCATAAATCTGCCGCGGCCAGGATGGCTTCACGATTATCCAAGGCATAACGCTTCTGTTTTTCACCTATCCTGTTCGCTATGCTGCCCCATATCACCGGGATAGCAAACAGGCAGATGGCCAGAGAACTCATTATCGGAAATAGCATGGTGCAACTCCTTATCTATAAGTGCATCCCATGCAAATGTTGACTGATACGCGAATATGGGTCTGGTTAATTCATGGCATAAACCGGTTGATACACATCAGGCAATACGCGGATTAGGGACATCCCTAATTAGAAGCCATTGCCTGACCGCAAGTGACCCGAAACTGCCGCCTAAAGACCAATGTAACCACTCGTGCACAACTAAAATTAGCGTGCTTTCAACACGAGGTGGGGAAATGGCACGAACAAAGGCACTACTGCGGTTTCGGTACGCTTTTAACAAGCTGCCTGAAAATACCAAATCATTCGCTGTATTTGCAGCTGCACTGGGATCCTTTTTGCTGATGGGATTACATACAGAATTTAGCTGGCCAGGCATTATCCTCGGCTGCCTGGCAGCTTACGGCTGTACTTATATTTTTCGACCGCTTAGACACAATCACAAAGTGTAGGCTGGGCAAAATTATCGCTATACGATTCCAACTCAAGCACTGGTATAGCCTTACATGAAGATCTTCACCAATACCTGATATACAAACCATCAAGAGATGGTTACACACCCAGCCAGGCCCGGGCCTCATCTTCTGCAGTAAAGTATTCAATCTCCAGCGGCCGCATACCTTTAAGCGTGAACATTTCAACCTGATCCCGCCATTCGCTTGGCCCAACCAGCGCCATACGGTCTACATTTTCATCGGTTTCATCGATCAGGCTTGTTTTCTCCCAGCCCGCCTCTTTTGACCAGCCTGCAAAATTCTGCAGCACAACCATAACTTTCCAGTTTTTCCTGGCCGTGAGTACCGGATCGGTTTCCAGCTGGGCCTGCTCCAATTCGCTAATTCCCAGTTTGCCGGATACCCGGAAGACCAACAGATCATCTTTTTCAGCTTTCCACTCGATTGCCACGTAGCAACTCCTTGACCTTAGTAAATATACACAGCCGATTCCCCAAACGGCATCTGACAGCTACTCTAATATCCGCACCATCCTGATGCAATAAACCTTTGTTTCTGCCGCATAAAGCAAAAATATGGCAGACGCAGCATGCAGGATTGAGTATGCTTCGCGCCTGAGCACCCCTGCCCCTACAAGTAAAATCAGCAATGGCTTCCGATAAACTCAGTACACACCAAAAAGCGCTGTCCATTAACCTGGATGAAAAGATCTACGGCACCCTCGCAGAAATAGGCGCTGCTCAGGAAGTAGCACGCTGGCTGTTCCGCGTGGGCGGTGCTTCGGGCAGTATCGCCAAGACCATGTCTGCTTATGACATGACTGTAAGTGATGAAGTCTACGGACGGGCAGGGCGATATGTTTCCCGGCAGCGTGTCGAAGCAATGCTGGACAAGGAATATTCACTGCTGATCAAGCGCCTGGGGGATCAACGCAGCGATACCCGGTTTTTTGCCTTTGCCAACACCATTGCAGCCCGTAATTTTGAGGGCACCAATGAATGCCACGGCTGGGTCGGCTTGCGGTTTCAGAATGAACCGGGCGCCGAGCCTGACACCGTTATATTGCACGTCAATATGCTGGACGACACCACCTTGCAACAACAGGAAGCACTTGGTGTACTTGGCATCAACCTCATCCACGGCGCCTTCATGAATGCCGAGGGGCCTTTACATGGCCTGGATTCATTGTCAGATAATCTGGAGCCCGCCTGTATCGAAGTTGATGTGGCGGATCTTAGCGGACCGTCCTTTGCGGGTGTCGACCCCGCCCGCACCGGCATGGCAATGATACGCAGCGGCCTGGCAGATGTGGTGCTGTTTGATCGCGACGGGCGACAGCGTCCGCCTTCTGAGATTGTCCGTAAACGCCCGCTTATCATTAAGCGCACATCAATTCGCTATTCATCAGTTATTGATTCTTCAACATTCACCGCTGCAGGGAAAAAACTTGCTGAAGAATACGAGGAATTGACCGAGAAGCCGCTGAATACCACCGAGTTCAGCATTAACAGCGTGCATGCGAGTGGCGGCAGCGATGCAGAAAAAAATCTGGAGCATTTACGTGCATTAATCGCACAGGATGAATGGGTCATGCTGACCCGCTTACGCCAGAGCTACAAACTCACCAGTTATCTGCGTCGCTATTCCAACCAACCGGTACGGTTTGTCATGGGCGTATCAACCTTCGCGATGTTGCTGTCAGAAAAATTCTATGTTGACTCAACCGGCGGCCTGCTCGAGGCCACCGGCAAACTCTATGCCGATGAAGTCCGCATATACGTGCAACCGATGTCGCATTCTGATTGCGCATCTCACCTGGCCTCGGTTGAACTCGACCCGGATTGGGTAAGCATACCCACGGACACGCAGGTAACGGTCAATAATCTCGAGTTCCGTGGCCCCACCCGGCTCCTGCACCGCTACCTCATAGAAGCAGGCTGGGTCGAAGAACTCGATTAAGTCCTACTGCCTGAGTACCCGCTGTCCTACTCCTTACTTTCTTCGGTAAGTAAATGACACATTGACATGCGAATGGGAATGATTATCATTTGTATTCTTAGCTAGCCAGACAGGCTAATACCGCCAGCGGAGCGAAATACCCCGTCGGCACTACACAACCCATTAATTACAGTATGTTTTTTATGCTGCGGGCAGTTTTTGCCTGAAGAATAGTGAGTCTGAAAATCTGAACCCGGCGCTTGTCCGGATGGAGTAATAACAAATGAAAAGAGTAATTACCCAGCTTGCGGCCACGGTGCTGACAGCGGCATGTATCTCTTCCACAGCAGTGGCTGCACAGGAATCACCCGGAAGCCTGGACGAACTGTGGGCCATAGTTCAGCAACAACAGGCCCATATCGAACAACTTGAGCAACAGTATCAGGCAGCTGCGGCACTGATAGCAGCCAATAAGGAGAAAGTAGCGGCAAATGAGCAGAAAGCTGCCAGCAATGAACAACGGGTAACTGAAAATTCAGATCTGGTCGCCGTCAATACCCAGCGAGTTATTGCAGCAGGTGACTACGCCGAGAGCCTCGCCAATACGCGCCCTTCCGGATCAGACTGGACAGAAACAACGCAGATCGGTGGCTACGGCGAACTGCACTACAACAACTGGAGCGCTAAAGATTCAAGCAGGGACCACAAGGAAATAGATTTCCACCGCTTCGTCACCTACTTCAATCATCAGTTCAACGATCGGCTAAGATTCTTCTCCGAACTTGAGCTTGAGCATTCAATCGCCGGTGAGGGTAAAAACGGCGAGATGGAACTGGAACAGGCTTACATCCAGTACGACCTGAATGACAAGCATATCCTGAACGGTGGCCTGTTCCTGATACCGGTGGGCATCCTGAACGAGACACACGAGCCCAATACTTTCTATGGTGTAGAACGAAACAGTGTTGAGAATATTATTATTCCATCAACCTGGTGGGAAGCGGGCGCATCAGTGGGTGGACGCTATGCCAGCGGACTCAGCTGGGATTTTGCAGCCACCTCCGGCCTCGCTATTTCTGCCGATCCGGAGGATAGTAATGTTTTCCGTATTCGCAGCGGCCGCCAAAAAGTAGCTAAAGCCAGCGCCAATGATCTTGCCTATACCGGGCGTTTGAAATACACCGGTGTGCCGGGACTGGAACTTGCGGCTTCCTATCAATTACAGGCTGATGCAAGCCAGGTCTCCAGTGACGGGCTTGATGAAGGACAGTTATTTTCAACTCATGCCATCTTCCAGAGAGGCTGGTTTGGCTTGAGGGCACTTTATGCCGGCTGGAAATTTGATGGTTATGCCGTGGAAGCAGCCGGTGCTGACCGACAGAAAGGCTGGTACATAGAACCTGCCCTGAAATTCAAGCCTGGCAACTACAATATCGGCTTTTACACCCGCTACGAAAATGTGGATGCCTATCGCAATCAGGACCAATTTGACGAATTGCAGGTGGGTATGAATTACTGGCCGGTCAACAATGTGGTATTAAAATTTGCTTACCGTGATCGCAGCCATGATGTGGCATCAGAAAAAGGCCGTGACTTTGATGGATTTGACCTGGGACTGGGCTACACATTCTGATGACGCCAATAAATCACTCAGGCTAAAGCCCTTCAAGCTATATGAAACTTTGCATGAGTAAACAAGCGGCCACTGCGGCCTTCCTCCTACTGATAGCGCTGTCAGCTTTTGCTGACAGCGTTTATCAGTCACCGGAGGAATTTATCGCCGAGATCTTTGCTGATAATGTTCCGGCAACACAGGCACTGTGGGTAACCGCTGAACTTCGCGCCGAAGCGCGTGCAATATTAGGGCATGAGTTGGCTGGCCTGCGCATCCGCTACTGGCAAACGGGCCCACGCAGTGCATGGATACTGGATGAGATTGGCAAGGACAAACCTATAACAACCGGTGTCGTGATAAATAATGATGCTATTGAGGCTGTTAAGGTTCTTGTTTTTAGAGAAAGTCGCGGCTGGGAAGTAAGATATCCTTTTTTTACCGATCAATTCATCGGTGCGCGGGCAAAACCAGATAATCAGCTTGATCGGAACATCGATGGCATTAGCGGTGCAACACTGTCTGTTCGTGCATTGCGACGTCAGGCACAGCTGGCATTGTTGCTGACCCGTTATACAAAAACTTCTGCCATCAATGGAGCCGGATCACAGTGACTGACGAGCCCAAGCAGCCACGGCGCCCTCACCCACTCGGGATTTTGCATCGCTACGGCGGGATAACGGCAGCCCTGCTTGTCATTATTGTGTGTGCAACCGGCATACTGCTAAATCACACTGAAGAATTTGGCCTGGCAAAAACCAACGTCAAGTCTGAGCCATTGCTGCGCTGGTACGGTATCGAAATCCCAGCTACCAAAACCTATATATCCGAAAAACTATTTCTGTCCCTTGCAGGAAGACGTCTGTACCTTAATGCACAGCCTGTCGATGGCACCTATCAAAACCTGAATGGCTTTATTTCCATGCAGGATTTTTTGCTGGCCAGTGTCGATGACAGATTTCTTGTACTCCAGCCAGATGGCAGCATCATCGAGACACTGGAAAGTTTTCATGGCATCCCCACCGGTGTACGCACTATTGGATTGCATGATTCACTAGCAACTGTCGAAACTGAGTCCGGCATCTGGCAATCTGATCACACGCTGATGCAATGGCAGCACCTGAACAGTATTGATGGTCCCGTCAACTGGTCACAAACAGTGGAGTTACCAGATCAATTTGCAACAGCAATACAGGATGACCAGCGTGGTGAAGGACTGCCACTTGAACGGGTTATTCTTGATCTGCACTCCGGACAAATCCTTGGCAAAGCAGGGCCCTGGATAGGGGACGTGGTTGCAGCACTTTTTATATTGCTGGCCCTGAGCGGTATTTGGTTGTGGTTCAAATCACGCCAACGTCGCTAGATGAACCGCACCGCGAATGCTGCTTGAGTACCCACCGACTGCATGACTAAACTAACCGCTTAGAGTCGCACGCGCTGCAGATAGCGTTGCAGAGCGCTCCTATACAGGGGAAAGCCATGTCAGCCATTAACCGTCGCCAGTTTATTGCCGCAACCACAACTGTAGCGGCCGCTAGCACCTTATCCGCCTGTGGCAACCCGGATCAGCAAACTGTCGTCCGCCCGGAGGGCGTGCCAGTAGGCCCCTTCGGCGCGAAATCCACCGCACTGGAAGTTACCGAAGGACTGGATCTGACCGGCCAGACCGCTTTTATCACCGGCTGCAACTCCGGACTTGGGCTGGAAACCATGCGGGTCCTGTCTTTACGCGGGGCCAACATTATTGGTGCCGCCCGCACGATAGAAAAAGCTGAAGCTGCGCTTAACACTCTGGATGGGCCCGGGACACCCGTTGTTTGCGAACTGGGCGATCTGGAATCGGTGGCCGCCTGTGGCGAAACCGTCAAACAACTGGGCCTACCGATAGACAGGCTGATTCTGAATGCAGGCATCATGGCGCTACCGGAACTTGAACAAATCAACGGCATTGAGAAACAGTTTTTTGTTAATCACCTCGGCCACTTTACGCTGACCAGTCATTTACTGAAGCAGGTTGAAGCAGCACCGCAGGGACGCATAGTTGTGGTGAGTAGCAGCGGCCATCAGTTTGCGCCGGATGAAGGCATAGATTTCAGCAACCTGTCGGGCGAGAAAGACTACTCTCCATGGGGCGCATACGGTGTTTCCAAGCTTGCCAACGGTTTATTCACGCTGGAGCTAAGCAAAAGACTGGCACAAACACCCGCCACTGCAAATGCGATTCACCCCGGTATCATCAATACCAATCTCGGGCGACATTTCCCATGGTGGCAACGCGTTGCCGCCAACCTGTTTGGCTGGGCATTTATGAAAGAGATCGCCGAGGGCGCGGCAACCCAAACCTATGTTGCAACAGCACCGGCACTTGCCGGCTACAGTGGCTATTACTTCGCTGACTGCAACCCGCTGTTACCCGACCCACGCATGCTTGATGAGCAACAGGCAGAAAAATTATGGGAGGTTTCTGAAGAGCTTGCAGCAGGCTACCTGGGTTGATTATTCACCAATACATCACCGCCTGCTCAATTGCATCGGTAATCTCTTCACCATAGACCTGCACAATCATTTTTCGATCGGGGTCTAGTGCAATGACGCCATCGGACATATGGGTTCGGCGTGCTGCGCGATCTGCCGCTGCCGCCGCATCCACCTTCTCTGCGCCTACAAAAATTTTCTGCCATTCATCAAAATAGCGATTCGCTATTCTGTCCAACTCAGGCAGCTGTGCTTCTGTGGCCCTAAATACATTCAGAAAATAGGGTGAACAAAAAGCACGCATATGGGGTAAGCGTGAAGGCCGAAAATCTATATCGGTCTGCTTGGCCTCCTCAAACACCTGGTTTACACCACTCATTTGCTGCAGCACTGCCTGGATATTCATGAAGGTATCAACATCAGGAAACAGATCCATAGAAACCTGGCTGCCCTGCGCAGTCAGCATACCTTCCAGGGAATAACGCGGCACATTGTATTGAGCCTCGGGCACAACCTGGATATTGAAGTAACGTGCGCCCGGGGCAACATTAACTGACAGGTGCGTTGCCTTAATCAGTTTTTCAGCCCTGTACACCCGAACATAGCCCGTGCTGTCACCCTGTAAATTCTTAATATCTGCCAGCTCAGGAAATACATCAGCCTGAGATGCATCCAGTTCAGCAATCACTCGCTCAATTATTGAGGAACCAAAACCCGCTACCAACTCTTGATTTTCAGAACTCACCTTAATCTCCTAAATAAATATTTAATCCATTCATTCGTCAGATATTCCATCTGCCTGCACCGGCTGACGCGCGATCACCAGTGCCATAACAAACAATGCCGCATTAACTATTCCAATCAATACAAAGGGCGCCACCGGGCTTATGTGATCAAATACCCAGCCACCGATGCTGGATATAAACAGAATGCCGGCTGCACCGAACATAGAAAACATACCCACCACCGAGCCGCGATAAGCCGGCGGTGCTTCCTGCCCGATCAAAGTCTGGCTGGCAGTAATCGCACTGATCTGGCCTATACCCAGTAAAATACCCGCCGGGTACATCCAGAAACCAAACGGATCCGGTACAAATGCCACCGAAATATATCCAAGTGTAGCCAGCCCCATAGCCAGCGCCATTGCATGAATCCGGTTCAACCGGTCATTCAGCCAACCCATAATCGGCGCCCAGGCCAGTGCGGCCGTCATTATCATGGCAAAACGAATACCGGCCTGGGTGGCAGCCACATCAGGCTCCATACCCGACTTGATTCCTGCCTGGGTTACCCACAAGGCATAGAAGGTACCGATAACAACCAGGTCACCACGGGCTACAAAAGCGCTGCAATAGGCCAGCAGGACCCGTGTATTTTCACGCCCGGCACGGACACCCATTGCGACTCGCTGCCGGAAGGGTTCATGCTCGGCAGCTTTTTCTGGCCGGCCACCCTTAAGCCCAAAATGAACAATGATCGCCACAAGAAGTGCCAGTGCAGTCATGGTAAACATCGTATAGCGGCCTGCCATGAGTTTACTGACACCAGTCCCGGCAAAGAATTCAGGCAGGCGCAACAACACCACACCAATCAGGATATTGCCCAGACCAATGGCGATTCCAATTAACGCCACCAGCTTACCGCGTGACTCTTCCGCCGGGTAATCCACCATCAATGCACTGACCATGACATTGACCACTGCGATTCCAATTGACAGAAAAACCCGCGCGGCAACCAGCGTGGTGACATCATCAACATAGCCGAAGAGCACATAACCCAATGCCAGCAGAATTAATCCACTAACAAATACACCACGTCGACCGATGCGATCAGAATAGGCACCTATAAATGAACTGCTCAGTAACAACACACACTCGCCGGCAAACAAAGCGAGACCGCTTACCTGTCCTTGCTGATCATTGGGCAGACCAAGATTTACGGCGAGCACGTACGGCGTAATCGTACTGATATAGGTAGTCAGACAAATACCCAGCAAGGCGGCCAGCAAAAATACCAGCGCATGCTTCGGGCGAACCCCGGGAACCAGGCGTATAGGACCTAATTTGCTTAAGTTATCAATCATTTATGATGTCTTTACTGATTCCCTTGCTGTATGCAGCAAAGATTATCCTACCTGAATGTAACTGGCTGGTTACTATCTGCTGGTGCAGCGTCCATTTTGCCGGCAGACCATCCGGTCGCTTGTGCTTCTCCCCCCCGCTACCATAGGTACCGCATGCATAGTCTGTTGGCGCGTACCAGATAATATAAAACGAAGCATACACATGATTGAACAAGCATTACCAGAAGTACCGACCCTACCGGATATACAAGATATTCTTTATGCAGCCATGCGCAGTCATCAGGATGGGGATTTCTACGAAGCTGATTTACTGTATGCACAAATGCTGCATGTAGCCCCGGACAACGTGCAGGCTTTGCGCCTGCGTGGCATTCTTGCGCGCGAACGGGGTGAACTGGAAAAATCTCTGCATTTATTACAGCGTGCCAGCGAACTGGCACCTGCCAATCCCGAACCACTTGGAGAAATTGGATTAGTACATATGGCTGCAGGAAATCTGCAAGAGGCCGAACTCATATTACACAGGGCGCTGGCGCTCGACCCAACAGCAGTAAAAACTCTTGCCAATCTGGGTGCCCTGCTGCAATACCGTGGCCACATACAAGCAGCCATTGACTGCTACCAGCAGGCACTTGCAATCAATCATGATGATATCGAGGTACGCTGTAATCTTGCCAAGGCACTGGTTGATGCGGGCCAAAACGAACAGGCTTTGGTTGAATGCAAAACAGCAGTCAAAAAAACTGCTAGACACCCCTTTGCACTGGCAACACTGGGTGCCGTACTAACTGACTCACAACAATATGCTGAAGCACGCGCAATACTGGAACAGGCAACAACGCTGGAACCGGGCGATGATATAGCGCTCATTAACCTGGGCCTGAGCTGCTATGAACTTGGCGACCTGGCCGCAGCAACCAGCGCTTTGGGCAAAGCAGTCACAACAAATCCCTATAACGCACGAGCTGTTGCGGACCTGGCCAACTGCCTGAGCGCCTCAGGAGACATAGATGCAGCACTTGAACTGTGCCATGGCTTTCTGCAGCAGAATCCAGGCGAACGACTCGTAATTGGAGCCCTGGCACTGGCTTTGCACAATAGTGGTCAGCAATCGGAAGCAAATGAGCTAACCAACTGCGAAACCCTGGTCCAGAGTAATTGAACTGCCCTGCCCCGACAACTATGCGAATCTTGAGGAATTCAACCGCACATTGGCCGAGCAGGTTCAGAATGACCCCTCGCTTCTGACCAGCCCAACCAGCAAAGCCACTTCCGGCGGCGAACAGACCGGCGAGCTCAATTTAGCTGATGGTGATTTTGCAGAACTGGGGAAGCTTTTGAACCAGGCCATCAAAGAAGCAGCCAAATCCTATATTGCCACCGGACTTGCCGACCATCCTCTCATGGCACCCGCCGCCCGAGACTGGTCACTGCGTGCCTGGGGAACTTTACTGCACACTGGGGGACACCAAACCTCACACATGCATCCACTAGGCTGGCTGAGTGGTGTCTATTACCTGAGCCTGCCAGACAAAATGGATGGACCAGAGGATGAGGCTGGCTGGCTCGAATTCGGACAACCGCCCAAACGCTTCTTCAGAAATAGTGAACCAGAAACCTGTCGCTACAAACCAGTGGAAGGCAAGCTCATAGTATTCCCCTCATGGTTCTGGCACCAAACAGTACCCTTCATAGCCGATCAAAAACGTATAAGTATTGCCTTCGACGTAATGCCTAAATCAGCATTACGGATACTCTAAAGAGGCATAAAAAAACCTGCTCAAGCAGGTTCTTTTATACAGCCTTGGCTAAAGATCAGCCACGCAACGCGGGGACGACCTGCTCACCAATTATTTTCAATGCATCCATAGGCTGGCCATGCAACCTGAGTGCGATCTCTGTCAGGCCACCCTTGGCAAATAACTTGTAGCGCTCGATTTCCCGATCTATAGCTTCCAGTCCACCCGTAGATGTAAGACCTTCAGCCAGTTTGGCAGAAATCTCAAACGGAATATTTTTAACAGGCTTTGATGGATCGAAATAGAAATCAATATATTCCTGGATATTTTCGCGCACGATCGCAATTTCATCATCATCGAGGTACATATTGATCATTGACGGATCAAGCAGACGTGCTCGCCACGGCAATTCCCGTATCGACTCTGCATAGGCAGCATCACGGTCTTCCTTAATATGCCAACCCCAGAATGTGTTGACACGAAAATCTTCTGGCGGTGTGTCACGACGTTCGATTCCAGTGCGTACATTTTCCATTGCCGGCTCGACAACTTCAGGTGGAGTACACCCAACAAAACAGCCGTCAGCAACACGTCCTTCCATGCGCATCATCATCGGCCGGTATGCGGTGCCATAAACTTTAGGTGGTGGAGCAGTAAGCCACGGATAGGCACAGGGAAGATTTACATTAAAAATTTCACCCTTATAGCCCTGCTTCAGATCACCATGAGATGCCGCAAGCACGATTTCAATGGCTTCACGAATTGCCAAAACTACTTTCTTGGGTTTTTGCAACGCCATTGCTTCAAGGTTGCCCTCTCCCGCGCCCATCGCAATTTGTGCCCGACCACCAGAAAGTTCATTCAGGGTTAGCAAGCTATTCGCAATCTTGAGCGGATGCATCTCAAACGGGCTGACCGCAAGTGGACCCATCAAAATTTTGCTGGTCGATGCCGCCAATGGTGCGAGGCTTAAAAAGCCATCCCAATGGGCAAAATAGTTCGATGTCCAGATGGCGCGGATACCGTATTTCTCGGCAGCCTGCCCAATTTCAAGTATCTGGGCAGGCGTCAGGTCCGGCTCCAGAATCAGATCAATATCCACGTAGACATGTCCTCCGAAAGAGCCCCGGGAATTGGGGCCTGTCTGTTTGGGCACGCAAAGATAGACGGTTTGGGATGCGAATACCAGATACAGAAGAATAAGAATACACCCTGTCGCGGCAAACCCGGAATGGCTGCCCAACAGACGGAGCAGCAGCTAGATGCTAGTTGGCGTAATGAAGACGAACTGCGCTGTTGACCGGTGCCACTGTGCCATTGTGGACATAGGGTTTGAAGGCCCAACTCTCTACAACATTTATAGAAGATGACACAAAATCCGCCGGCAAGTTGCTATCGGTCACTTCGATATTGCGGGTTTCGCCATTGACCCCAATGGTGAAACTCACATCCACCCATCCCTCTACCGTGGTATTTATCAACTTGGACGGAAAGACTGGTTCTGAATATCGCGTAAATTCTATATCCGATAATGACACCGGAATCTCAATACTATATTCATCCGCTTCTGCAGTGGTGGTAGCTTGCTCCTCAGCTTCTTTATTGGCAGCAGCAGTTGCAGCTGTTTGCCTGGCCAGCTGCATGCGCAGGTTAGCAATTGATCGTTCCACTTGCGTTAGCCCGGCATCATCGCCGCCGTATTTCTTGGCCATTCCCGTAAAGCGTACCGCGGAATTAATATCCTTATTTGCAGCAGCTTGTTCAGCACGGTGTATCAGCCCGGCTGCAAGTTGCCTCTGAACTATCAGGGTTTCTTGCGAGTTTGGTTCACTCGCAAGCATTTTATCGACCCAGACTACGGCGCTGGCATCTGCCGGCTCAGTCAGATTGCCGGCCGCTAGCGCCATTCTTGCCAAATTGTGTAACCCAATCATATACCCGGCTGTAACAGGTCTTGCATCAGGCGACACCGCCTGAGCGGTAGCTCGGGCACCAACATTGGCCCCGACTGCGGTCGGCACTCCGCCGCTGGCTGACTGATCAGACAGGCTAAGAGGTACAGCCACAACTCCGCTCCCTGCTGCAATCCCGCTATCAGCTACATGCACAGGCATATCAGGCTGTGCTATTTCAGCCTGTGATTGTGGCGAAAAAAATAATTCTGTCGGCACAACTGTTTTTTGCGCTGCGCGTGAATTGCTGTCGTTGGCAGATGCCATTCCTGGCAACGCAGTCTGAACCTCAGATACACCCAGCTCCGGCAACCTGGTGGGAATTACGGCATCCACCTCCGCTAACTGATGTGTATTCGTGGCCAAGGTCTCATCAGCTGTACTAAATGACCACCCTATCCCTGCTGCTACAACTGCGATGACAGCAACAAGGCCACCGCCAATCTGCAAGGGATTCGCCTGCACCATAGCTGTAATGCGGGGTAACCATCCTCTGTTTGTCAAAACCTGCGTAGCCTGTTGGCTACCGGCAAGTGCCGCTACCGGCGCACTCGAACCCTGGGCTGTCGAATCACTTGAGGCCTGTTCTGCAACGGGCGACGCCGGCTTAACAGACAGTTTTTCAGCTACGCTGGCCAGAGATTGCCTGGCCGGCTCTTGCCTTACAGGTGATTGTTGGGCCACCGGACTCATCTCAACAGCAATCGGTGCTTCTACCGTATCCCCAGCTACAAAGCTGTCAGCCGGCAGTACTTCGACTTCTTCAGTATCAACACCGGTGTTTTGTTCGGCGACTGGCAGCACTTCGACTTCTTCAGTATCGACACAGGTGTTTTGTTCGGCAGCTTGTGTCGGTGAACCATCCAGCGGCACAAAGACTGAATCATCACAATCTGAATCAAAGAAATTAATGGGCTCTGGCATTTCACCCAGATCTTCGGTATCAGTACTCGCTGCATTTACAGGGCTGGTACCTGGTGCTGAACCCAGGAGATCGGTTCCCAGAAGGTCGATCCCCGGCTCAAAACTTGCCGCACCCAATGGTGCTGTCTCATCGAGATTTACCGTATCACTTGCTGTTGCTTCCAGATTTTCCGGGGGTATGCCAAGCGATTGTGTTTCTGTAAATACTAAATCATCAGGTTCAGCCTCAGGCCGATCTCCACCAGGGGCATCAATATCAGGAAGCAAATCTAATTCTGCAGTATTAACAATCAGTAAGTCATCAGGTTCAGTTGCAGCAGGAATGATCTCAACACTCTCTTGAGATGAATCCAATGCGGTAGTGTTAGCAGATACTGAATCATTAATTTCTATTTCAGGCTCGTTCTCACTTTGATCCTCAGTAAGGACCTCAGGCACATCCAGACCTTCAGACACTGCTTGCAGTGTCATGGTTTCAGTAAATGCCACATCTTCAACCTCAGGCTGAATTTCATACTGGCGTGGGGCCGTACGTTGCCCGAACTCCTTGGCAAAAGTAGTGACGTCGGGCTGCCTGTCACAGCGCCTGAATGACAAGGCTTTTGCCAGCGCGTCCCAGCGTGACTCGCTCATCCCGCCTATCGGCACCAGCTCGACACCCTCAGATTCAGCCTGCAATGCCGTTAGTGATCCAAACGCCCGCCGCCCGGATAACAACCGGTAGACCAGGCAGGCGAGTGAAAATAAATCATCCTGTGACGTCGGCTTTTCTTTTTCCAGGGCCTCACAGCTGGCATAAGCAGGGGTTAGCCCCAGGGCCTGCGGATCTTCGTCCAAATTATTAGCTGATTTTTTTACATCACTGATATGAGCTATACCAAAGTCAATTAACTTGAGCTCCCCGGATTTGGTTAAAAATACATTGCCCGGCTTGATATCCGCATGCACCACGTTACGCGCATGTGCATAGGCCAAAGCGTCACAGAGTTGTTCAATAATTGCGTAGGCCTGGATCGGCGGCAGTGCAGATCCCATGCTCCGATCCAGCAGCATATCCAGTGACTCGCCCTCAAGCCACTCCATCGTTATGAAGAAATGCTCTCCGTGTTTATCAAGTTCGAACAGGTGAATAATATTAGGATGTGAAAGATGCTGGGTATTGGCAACTTCATTTTGAAATGTTTTTAGAGCAGCACTATTATTCGCGAAGCTGGGGTTGATAACTTTAATCGCAACGGCCGGAGATATTGCACCTGCTTCCAGCTTAAGCAAATCAGTCGCCTTGTAAACCAGCCCCATGCTGCCACTGGCAACTTTTTCATCCAGCCTGAATCGTTCACGTAAAATCGAACCTACCTCCAGTCCTGCAGGGCTTTTCGCCATACCCTGGGGTTCTTTTTTATCATTCCCCTGCGCCTGTGGTTTTTTCTGGAATGGAACATCATCAGCAAGTGGCGGTGGCGGTACGGCCTCAAAGTCACCTGACAGAATTAGCGTTCCTTCATCATCCACCCGGTAGAGTCCGGATTTATCGGGCACACCCTCCGAAGTCTCTGTTGGAATATTTTCCGAAGCCGGGATATGCAACCCGGCTGTCAGCTCTTCGTGATCCTTAGAAGACAACCGTCGTCCATGCTTTTCCCGGTCAAGAAATTCCTGAATCGCCGGCCCACAGTCAGGATCAATTTCAACTGCTTTAGCCAGCAACTGACTAATATCCTGCTTGCTTAGCTGCCCCGCGGTATAGTCAGAAATTGATCTCCGCAGCGAACCATGAGTCGCTGTATGCGTGCGTGTGGAAATCGTTGCTACCATTGTTTTTCACGGGTTTGTGGCGGATTGCCAGAAGTCTAGCAACGCACTCCTTTGCATAAAGTGGACTCCGTCACATTTCGCCCGGACACGGGACATTTCCCGTGGCTTATAAAAAAGTTATCGGGTCAGCAGGCGAGGGGAAAATCGCAGAAGAACTCTGCAAACGTTCAAAAAAATTATGCCGCATCGGGCGGCATTTAACATATTGCCTACAAAAAAGCAGGTCAGTTCACACTATTGTGAACTGGTCGATCCTTAACCAGGTTTTGTTAGCGCAATACCAGAGACTGCTACCGGTTTTCAACACCTCTTCACCAGGATGGTGAAACATACGATAGGGTCCGTAATTATCAGGAATGCTATATTCAGCCACGTACTGATAACGTGGCAGCCAAGCTGTACAGGTTTATCGCGCAAATCATACAAGCAGCCACAGCGAACCTGACCTCAATTATTCATATAGCCTGAGGGATTCATACAGACGTCGCGCCATCGACTGCAGCAACATATCCGGCATGTCATCCACAAACAGATGCCCACCCGGCAGCATGTGCACCCTGCAAGTGCCAGACGTATGTATGGCCCATGCATCCAGTCGGTCTTTCGTAACCAGCTCATCACCAAAACCGCCATAAACCCATATCGGGAATTCGAAGGGCTCACCATCACAATACTGGTAGGTTTCATGCGCCGTGCAATCTGCCCGAAGTATGGGTAACAGCATTTCCAGCAGTTCCGGATGACGGCCAATCTCATCAGACATCACGCCGAAGTTACTGATCTCCGCAAGCAGTTCAGCATCCGGCAGGTTATGAAACAGCTTGGTCTCAGGCAGATGCGGCGCGCCGATAGCCAGTGGCATCAGGCAAACCGGTAAGGGATCGCCCGACTCACGCAGCAAACGAGCCAGTTCAAATATCAGCGTGCCCCCCATGCTTGTTCCAAGGAATGCGAATGGCTTATCCAGATACGGTCGGATTGCTGCCAGCGCGTCTTCTGCCAGCACGCGCATATCCATGATCGGCTTTTCCTGAATTCGCCACTCTCGCCCAGGCAACTGGACCGCAGCCACTTCGATGTCCCGCGGCAATAAGCCGGACCAATCACGGTAAGCACCCGCTCCCGCTCCTGCATAAGGGAAACAAAACAGCCGTAATCGAGCTGCAGGATTAGGTGACCGGATACTGACCGGACTGCGTGATAATATTGCCACCCTGTCTAGCTACTGGATTCTGCAACAGACATTAGCGGTGAGTAGCCTTTGGTGTCCGGTGGCACCATGATGGTATCGCTTACTTCAGTTGCTGGTAACTCATGCGGATAATCTAATGTGTAGTGCAAACCACGGCTTTCCTTACGTGCCAGTGCACTGCTGATGATGAGTTCCGCCACAACAACGAGGTTACGCAATTCTATAAGGTTATTGTCTATCCTGAAGTTACTGTAGTAGTCGCGAATTTCTTCCTGCAACAATCGCACGCGATGTTGCGCACGCTCCAGGCGCTTGTCAGTGCGCACAATACCAACATAGTCCCACATAGCCCTGCGCAGTTCATCCCAGTTATGGGACACGACTATCTGTTCATCAGGATCACTCACCTGGGTCTCATCCCAGTCAGGCACAACAACTTGCGATGAATCCCGAATACCGACACCCATAATATGCCGGCTGGCAGCATCGGCCATCACCAGACATTCGAGCAGGGAATTACTGGCCAGACGATTTGCTCCATGCAGCCCGGTGTTGGCACATTCGCCCACCGCATATAAACCATCAACATCCGTGCGGCCATCCAGGTCGGTAACAATACCGCCACAGGTGTAATGCGCAGCAGGAACAACAGGCAGTGCCTCGGTGGTCATGTCGTAACCAAACTGTTCACAGCGACTGGAAATATTGGGGAAATGCTCATGAATAAAATCAGCCGACTTGTGACTAATATCGAGAAAAACAGAATCATGGCCACCACGTTTCATTTCGTAGTCTATAGCACGCGCGACAATATCTCGTGGTGCCAGCTCTGCACGTTCGTCATGGTCCGGCATAAATCGGCGGCCATCCGGCAGTTTAAGTTTCCCGCCTTCACCTCGCACCGCTTCAGATATCAAAAATGATTTTGCATGGGGATGATAAAGACACGTGGGGTGAAACTGCACGAACTCCATATTCGCGACCCGGCAACCGGCTCGCCACGCCATCGCGATGCCATCTCCTGTAGAAGTATCGGGATTGCTTGTATAGAGATAAACCTTGGATGCACCGCCCGTCGCCATCACGACCGTGCCGGCTTTCAACGTCTCAAACTTACCGTTGTGCTTATTGAGTGCGTAGATACCCAGAACACGGTTTTCACCCGGCAATCCCAGCTTCGCTGACGTAATAAGATCAACAGCGATACTCTGATCGCGAACCTCAATATTGGCGTTAGCAGATGCTCTCTCTTCGAGCGCTCGCATGACCTCTGCACCGGTTGCATCTGTAGCGTGCACAATACGGCGACTGGAGTGCCCGCCTTCCTGAGTCAGGTGCAGTTCTTCACTGCCATCCTCCTGCGTAAAATCCACACCTTGCGAGAGCAGCCAGGCTATAGATGCACTGGCATTCTGTGCAATGAACTCGACGGTTTCACGGCGACATAAGCCAGCGCCTGCACGCAGGGTATCTTCGATATGGGCATCGATGGAATCACTGGAGGCCATAACCGCCGCAATACCGCCCTGCGCGTGACGGCTTGAGCCCTCTGTCAGAACCCGCTTGGCTAACACAGTCACCTGATGGCCTGCGTCCGCCAGCCGCAGGGCAACGCCCAGACCGGCCACCCCACCCCCTACAATCAGTGCACGGGTATCTGTATCAGAGGTCACGATGATGCTCTAACGGCCTACTGCCAGCATACGCTCAACTGAGCTGCGCGCGCGTTCCGCGATAGCCGGGTCAATTTCGACACGATATTGCATATTGCGCAGTGCATTCAAAATCTTCGGCAAGGTAATTCGCTTCATGTGAGGACACAAATTACAGGGTCGAATAAATTCAACATCCGGGTACTCGACCGCTACGTTGTCACTCATGGAACATTCAGTGATCATGACAATTTGTTTTGGTCGCACTTCGCCAACGTGTTTGATCATGCCAGAGGTTGAACCGACAAAATCTGCTTCCTCCAGTACATCCGGCGGGCACTCAGGATGCGCGATGACATGAATACCAGGATAACTTTTACGAAAATCACGCAGCTCCTCACCGGTAAACCGTTCATGCACCTCACACGCACCTTCCCAGAAGGTTATCTCAACATCAGTCTGAGTAGCTACCCAACGAGCCAGGTATCCATCAGGAGTAAAAATAACTTTATCCGTGCCTAAAGATTCAACAACCTCAACCGCATTTGAAGATGTGCAGCAAATATCTGTTTCCGCTTTCACTTCAGCCGTCGTATTAACGTAACTGACTACCGGCGCACCTGGATTATCAGCTCGCATCTGGCGCACATCAGCAGCAGTGATAGAAGCAGCCAGTGAACACCCTGCTTTCAGATCAGGAATTAATACGGTCTTATCAGGATTCAGAAGTTTGGTAGTCTCCGCCATAAAATGCACACCGCACTGAACGATAATTTCCGCATCGACCTCAATAGCTTTGCGCGCCAGTGAAAGTGAATCACCCACAAAATCAGCAACCCCATGAAATATTTCCGGTGTCTGATAGTTATGCACCAGCAGTACTGCATTCATCTCACGTTTCAGTTCATTGATCGCGGCAATATAGGGCGCATGCACAGCCCACTCCGCATCCGGGATTATGTCTTTCAGGAGCTGACGGACTGGCTCAGTAATTTTTGCCACTACCGGGGTGTACTCCGGTTCAACTATTTGTGGGCTGGTTTCATTCACGCTGTTATTACTCCGGGGCTATCTGGCCCCCTGTCAATTTTGTCGGGCTGTTACAAAAATACCAACAGGCCCGTCAAACTATGGGTTTTAAGTATATCGCCTGCCTGCGACCGCGCATACTGGCTCAGGAGCCTGATATATACCAGTAAAAGGGCCAACCAGACATAAGTGACTACCCAGACCGCTATAGTTCGTTAAAATGGCTTCTGCCCAACCCCTCAGGAACAAAGCCGAATAATGTCATCTAAACCAATTCTCAGACGCCCCGACGATACCGAACTCAGCGAATGGCTCGAATCAATGGAGTCTTTGTTGCAGGCTGACGGACCAGACCGCGCCAAGCAGATATTTCGTGCACTGCGGGATTACCTGACCGATGCCAACGTTATTGTTGAAGATGCGACACTGAATACCCCGTACCGCAACACAATTCCGCTGGAGCTACAACCCGTGTATCCCGGCGATATCCAGATAGAAGAGCGACTGGAAAATATTATTCGCTGGAATGCAATGGCACTGGTGTTGCGTGGTTACGATAGTGGCACAGGTGTTGGCGGCCATATCGGCACTTACGCATCAGCCGCCACCATGATCGAAGTCGGGCTAAATCATTTTTTCCGGGTGCGCACCGACAAATACGGTGGCGATCTCGTCAGCGTTCAGGCACATGCATCGCCAGGCATTTACGCCCGCTCACTACTGGATGGAACGCTATCTTTAGAGCAGGCCCGTAATTTCCGCCGTGAGCTACAACCTGGCGGCGGCCTGTCTTCCTATCCGCACCCGCGCAATATGCCGGATTACTGGCAAATGCCATGCGCATCAATGGGGCTGTCAACACCCAGCGCCATCTATCAGGCACGCTTCGCCAAGTACCTCGAGAACCGTGGTCTGAAACCGGATAACGGCGGCAAAATCTGGGTCTTTCTTGGGGATGGTGAAGCAGATGAACCCGAAGTCCTCGGCACAATAAATATTGCTGCTCGCGAAAAACTGGATAATTTAATCCTGGTAGCCAACTGCAACCTGCAACGGCTCGATGGCCCGGTACGTGGCAATGGGAAAATTATTCAGGAACTTGAGCGCAGCTTCCGCGGTGCGGGCTGGAATGTCATCAAAGTGATCTGGAGTGGTGAATGGGACGTGCTGTTTAGCCGTGACCACGAAGGCATCATGCAGGCACGCATGGATGAAGTCGTCGACGGTGACTACCAGATGTACTCAGTATCAAGTGGTGAGGAGGTGCGTGCGCACTGGGTCGGTGAAGATGCCAAACTCGGTGAAATTATGCAGGTCCTCTCTAATGAAGAAATCCGCGCCATCCGGCGCGGCGGGCATGATCAACGCAAAGTATTTGCTGCATTCCAGAAAGCACTGGACACTAAGGGCAAACCTACGGCAATCCTTATCAAGACCATCAAGGGCTTCGGTATGGAAGGTCACGAAGGCTCAAATATTGTCCACCAGAAAAAAGACCTTAACGAAAATGAGCGCGTTGCAGCCGCACAAAGACTGGGTATTCCTCTGACAGAAGAAGAAGCAAAACAGGCCAAGTTCTATATTCCGGCAAAAGACAGCGAAGAGATGACCTATCTGCACGAGCGGCGTGAAAACCTGGGCGGGCACTGGCCCCAACGCCCCACTGAATACCCTTCACTTAAAGCGCCGGAGCTGGAATTTTTTGCCGCCCATCTAAAAGGAACCGGTGAGCGCGAAGTCTCCACCACGATGGCGTTTGTACGCATGCTTTCCAAACTGCTGCAAAGTGATGATGTGGGTAAATACGTCGTACCAATAATCCCCGATGAAGCTCGCACTTTTGGCATGGAAGGCCTGTTCCGCAAAGCGGGTATCTATGCCTTTGAAGGGCAACAATACAAACCGGTAGATAGCAGCACGCTGATGCCCTACCGCGAAGCAAAAGATGGCCAGATCCTGCAGGAAGGCATTTGCGAGACAGGTGCAATGGCATCATTTCTTGCGGCCGGCACCGCCTATGCCGTGCATGGCATCCCGACTATTCCTTTCTATGTGTTCTATTCAATGTTTGGCTTCCAGCGCGTGGGTGACATGATCTGGGCCTGTGGCGACATGCTATGCCGTGGCTTTTTGCTCGGCGGCACAGCCGGACGCACCACACTCAATGGCGAAGGCCTGCAACATGAAGATGGCCATTCGCATGTAGTCGCCAGCACCGTACCTAATATGCGCAGTTACGACCCGGCCTTTGCCTACGAACTGGCCGTCATTATTCGCGATGGCATTGTGCGCATGTATCAAAACCATGAAGAAATTTTTTACTACATCACGATTTATAATGAAAACTATGCAATGCCCGAAATGCCCAGTGGCGTTGAAGACGGAATTATTCGGGGCATGTATCGGTTTAAACAATCTGCCACCACGCTGGATAATGAGCGTAAAGCACATCTGCTTGGCAGTGGCTCAATTATGACCCAGGTATTGCGGGCAGCCGAGTTACTCGAGGAACTGGGTATATCAACCGACATCTGGAGCGTGACCAGCTACAACGAGCTTGCTCGTGACGGTATGGCGACTGAGCGAACCAACCGACTGAGGCAAACCGACAAACAATTATGCTATGTCGAGCAATTGCTAACCAAGGAAGAAGGTGTGTTTGTGGCAGCCAGTGACTACATGAAAGCCCAGCCACTCAGTATCGCCCGGTGGATACCCGGCCGTTTCGCAGCATTGGGCACCGATGGCTTCGGACTCAGCGAGTCGCGGCCTGATTTACGCGATCACTTCGAAGTAAGTGCCGAGCACATTGCGTATACAACCATTGCCACACTGGTCGACGCAGGCAAATGCACCGAAAAAGATCTTGATGCCGTCGCTGCCAAACTGAAGATCAACCGCAATAAGCTTGATGCAGCAACTTCAGGTCCGGCACAGGTGCAGGCCACGATGAAAGACTAGGTTCGCCCCAAACAGTTCAGGCCACCCCAGGCACAATTGTCAAAAATCTCGCTGCTGGCCTTCTTATGCACAGAAACTAGCTGTCCCGCTCAGCATTAATCTTTTTGACATAATCTATATCAACCATTTCCACACCATCCTCTTTTGCACGCTTGATGATGCCCTTCAGCACAGTCTTTATAAAAGGCTTGGGAACCCCGGTTAGCTGCTTACATGCATCACGAGTGAACTGCACATTTTCAGGATCCAGTCGATTAGCCTCATACAGGATTGACTCCTCCTTTGGCCCTTTGTCGGTTGGCGTGGGGAACCAGAAGGGTTTTTTATGCTCAGCAAACCAGAACCTGGCACCATCACGAAAACCATAGGCCAGCGGTACATTGGGCAATTGGGTCACCCCTTCTGCCAGGTTCTTCTGCCAGGTTTCCTTCATTAGAATTTTTTCGATCCTGAGCACAAAATATTCAGGGGTGTTGCCATCGTCACGTGTTGGCTGCTGCGTATCCACGACACATTCATACACCTGGAAAGCTTCTTTTAGTATTTTGGGGAACCGCTTACCATCCGCTTCACGGCCAGGCGTAGGGCTATCAATCAACGTGTAGGGATTGTCTTTCATTTTCTCTTCGGTAGTCTGCCCCGGATAACCCATACTTACGATTTTCTTAAGCTTGGCTTTGTCGAACTCAATAAAATTTAATGCGCACACTTTGGTGTTCTTTAAATGCCTGTCTGTATTCGAGTTCTGCCGACTGCACAGCATAAAAGACCTGCCCTTGATTACCTCAAAAGGGAAAGTCAGCTGGTAAGGCCCTATATTGGTTTCACCGCTCTCATTAACAGTAGTAATCAATGCAAACGGCGACGGGTAATAAGAACTGGCCTGATACCAGTTATCCCGCATCGGACTTTCGACGAATGCCTCATTAATAGTGTTGGGATGGCCCCGAAAGATATCCAGCAAACCCATTTTTTTACCCTTTAAATTCGCATTAATTGTTAGCTGTGCGGCGGGAGTCTACCAATAACCCCACGGCAATAAGTAACAGTTGGTAACAAGTGACTAATACCTGCGGCACGCCGGGCATAAAAACCAGATCATTCACTGCTATTTAGCGACCAGTCATACTGGTATCGGATGGGCCCGCGGTAGGCCCGCAAAAGCCCTGCTATCACGCCCTCTGAATGATCTGCTAAATAGCCCAGTAAAGACCGCTCATCCGGCGCAAAGTCTGCTGCATACCATTCAAAAATACTTGATAGCACCAATTCTTTATTAACATCGAACATCACCGCACGCTTAGAGCCCAGGTAGGCCTCCTCAGAAGCATCCAGCATGGCTTGCAGATATTTTGCCGTATAGGCTCTGGCCACCAGTTCGGGACAACCTTTACTCGCACAATTCAGCGCAAAATGAATGCGCCGGTCTTTCCATATCGGTCGCAGAATACGGTGCTCAATGTCATCCAGCGTCAACTCCTCACCGGCCACAGTGATCAGCTTGTCACTCCAGGGACCTCTGCTAAAAAACCCGGCACCCATGTCGCGAATCGAACGCTCATCCGGATGATCCAGCACCACCTTCACTGTTACAGCGTTATACAGGTTAATCCAGAAAGCCATTTGCTCAGATCGGCCATAGTTGCGTGGATCAGTTGCTTGCATGGCCAGCAAATAGTTCTCCAGCACTGTGCGATCGACCGCAGATACGGAACGGTAACGGACCAGGTTCATTGCTAAATGATCATCATAAATAACAACCTGATCAAGAAAGTCCTGCCACAAACTATGATCGACAACTTCTGTAACTATTGCATCACCCGGCAACCAGAACTCCCAGGACTCCGGTACGGCTGCACTGGCCCCAAAATTTACGCTTAGCCAGCAAATAACAAATGCTGCTCTGCCTAAAATCAACCGCCTTACAGAAATAATTTGGGCCATCCGGTCAGCCCTGGTCGTTAATCAGCAGGACATGCACACGTGCCGGGCCATGCGCACCCAGTTTAGCTGGTACGCCAAGATCGGCTGTTCGCGATGGCCCGGTTACCAGGCAAAACTCCCGCGGCATAAAGCCACCCTGCGCATCAGCACGCAAAGCATCCCAGAGATCGGCAAGCGTTGCGACTATGCGGTTGGCGGCCAAAATAATGATATGTGTCTGTGCCAGAAAATCATTGGTGATTGCATGACCGTCACTCGTACTGATAACCAGCGCACCACTTTCAGCAACCGCCCCATAACACCCGCTAAGCAACACATCATGATCAGGCCTTAGCGGTGGCGTGGTTACCTGCAAATCTGTAGCGGAAAATGCTTCGACAGATAGGCAGGCAGACGTGTCGATAACAACCCGCCCCGGTATCTGCTGCCCACGTAGATAACTGTCAACCGCATGCGGCACGTGCGTCAAATCGGTGAGGCGCTCAACTGTAGTTGCTTCGGCTGTAACCAGTGAAATAAAACGATCTACCGGTTTATCAGCCGTTAATTCAGAAAATCCATCACGTAAATAGCAGAATTCAGCGTCCCCGCCCGCTAAAGCTCTGCGTCGCAATTTTGCAAGGATGGAATCACGTGCCGTCATGCTCCATTACCCTTGCTGCCCTGATTACCCTTGTGATTACCCTTGTGATTACCCTTGCGCCACTGCGCCTGAAAACTTTGCGCTGCCGGTGCAACAAGATCCCGATGTTTAGTCCAGCCCGCCCCGGCTCCCGGCAGCTTCCTGATCCATCTGCCATCACTACCGCTGGTAGAAATGCTGCGTAATAATTTTACAGCCATGCGCTGCACCATCTGATACAGAACTGGGCGCCGATTCAACCATGCCCATAGACCAAGCCCGTAGCGCTCTGCACGTGGCCGCAGGTGCCGCGAAAACTCCTGTTTACGCCAGTGCCGTAACAACTTTGGGATGGGTATGGCTACCGGGCAAACTTCCTCACAACGGCCACAAAAGGTCGAGGCATTAGGCAAATGCCGGGCGGAACCCAGATCAGCCAGGCCGGGGGTTAGTACCGCACCCATCGGCCCGGGATAAACAGAACCATAAGCATGTCCGCCTATCGCGGTATACACGGGACAGTGATTGATACAGGCCGAACAACGTATACAGCGCAGCATATCCTGCAGCTCACTACCGAGCATATCGCTGCGCCCGTTATCAACCAGGACAACATGAAAAGCACCGGAACCACTCGCATCATTTTCCCGGCGTGGTCCATGAAAGAAACTTGTGTAGTTGCTTAACCGCTGCCCAATGGCAGAGCGAGCCAGTAGACGCAGCATCAACCCCGCATCGTCCAGGGTAGGCAGCACTTTTTCGATACCCGTCACAACTATGTGGGTATCCGGCAATGATGCAGTCAGGTCCGCATTACCTTCATTGGTTACGACCACCACCCCGCCGGTTTCCGCGATAAGAAAATTTGCCCCGGTAATACCGACATCAGCATTGAGAAATTTTTCCCGCATGACAGCACGTGCCTCTGCCAGCAACTGATCCGTATCTTCCAGCGGTCTGTCACGCTCAATCTTATGATGTTCATTAAAACTGTCTATCACCTGTGGGATGGTCACGTGCAATGCCGGCGCGAGAATATGACTGGGCTTATCTCCCCGTAACTGAATGATGTATTCACCCAGATCAGTTTCCACCACTTCCATTCCGCGTTTTTGCAGTGCCGCTGCGAGCTCAATCTCCTCGGTAACCATTGATTTACTTTTGGTCACCAATTGCGCATCAACCTCCTCACACAACTGCGCCACGATGGCACACGCCTCCTGATCATCACGGGCCCAATGCACATGACCACCCATAGCCTGAACATTCTGCTCGAACTGTTCCAGATAATAATCAAGCCTGTTAAGGGCTTCATCGCGAACTTCACGTGCGCGCTCACGTGCAGCAGCGAAGTCCTCTAACTGAGCAAGTGCTTTACTGCGAATAAGTGGCATTACCGTAGCAACAGTATCCAGCGCTTCCCCGAGTGACTTATCCTGCAATGCTTTGCTGGATAAATTTTTGAAATCAGACTCAACATGCATCAGTCGGAGTCCTCACTGTCTGTCATACCCGCCAGTACTTCAGCTATATGCAAAATCTGCAGCGTGGAACCTTCGCGATGCAGGGCACCACCCAGATGCATCAGACAACCCAGATCAGTCGAGACCAGCGCATCACAGGGACCAACTGCTTGCAGATCAGCAATTTTGTTCTCAGCTATACGTGCCGATATATCCGGGTACTTGACACAAAAGGTTCCGCCAAAACCGCAGCAAACTTCAGGATTTGCCAGCTCTTTTAATTGCAAACCCCGAATGTTCCCGAGTAAAGCACGTGGCTGTTCACGGATACCCAGTTCGCGTAAGCCTGAACAGGAATCATGCAGCACCACAGTGGCATCCATTTTGATATCCAGCGAATCAACCTTTGCAATCTCTACAAGGAAGCTCGTCAATTCCCAGGTTTTTTCTGCCAGCGCGACAGCCATAGCAGCCACCTCATCGTCATCAGGGAACATATCCGGGTAATGCACACGTATCATCGCGGCGCACGACGCGGACGGCACTACAACGTAATCAAAATCGCTAAAAGTTTTGATAACAACTCGCGCCATCTGCTGCGCACCCTTCTCATCGCCGCCATTGAAATTAGGTTGCCCGCAACACCCCTGCACCGGAACCTCTACGCTAAAACCTGCCTGCTCCAGCAACTTGGCAGCCGCAAATCCCGCATTTGGCCTGAATGTATCGATCAGGCAGGTAGCCAGCAAACCTATTCGCTTATGCCGAGGCGGGTTTTTACTTATTGCAGGATTTGCTTCAGACATTGAGTCTCCCGTCAAGCTCTTGCGCGTGACATTGATTAGCTACAATTGTGCACCTGAGCTGACCATAAAGTGTGCACCACAAATAAACAATAAAGCAGCAGGATGCAGAATGTCACCCGTCGGGCCCGGCATTCGCAATATAAAAGTATAGATGACAGACACAATCGAAAGACGCAATCAGAACCTATTTGCCCGCTTCAGCCGGCATTTCCCAGAGGACCTGAGCAAGGTATTGCTGACCATGTCTGATGGCACCACTTACACCTATGCAGATGCGCTGGACGAATCCGCACGGTTAGCACTGTGCCTGTCAGACCTTGGCCTTAAACCCGGCGACCGCGTAACAGTGCAGGTGGAAAAATCACCCATGGCCGTATGGCTTTATCTTGCCTGCCTGCGCGCGGGCTTCGTTTTCCACCCACTGAATACCGGCTATCAGTTTGATGAACTGGTCTACTTTATCGACAACGCTGACCCTTCGATCATTGTCTGCGACCCTGCCCAGGAGCAATTGTTTCGCGAACTGACCAAAACCAGAAACTGCGAAGTCCTGACGCTGGACGCCGATGGCGAAGGACAATTACGTGACGCGGCACAGGAAGCGCCACCAGAATATTCAATATGTGCACGAGAAGAGTCTGACCTGGCGGTCCTGCTTTATTCATCCGGCACCACGGGCATTCCCAAAGGTGCCATGTTGAGCCATGGCAATCTGTCAGCCAATACTGCAACTTTGGTTGACTACTGGGGCTTTTCGTCAGCAGACACTTTGCTGCACGCTTTGCCGATCTATCATGCGCATGGCCTGTTTGTAGGCTTGGGCTGCGTGCTGATGAGCGGTGCATCCATGCGGTTCCTGCCACAATTCAATCCGGCGGATGTGCTGGCAGCACTGCCGCTTTCCACCGTTATGATGGGTGTTCCCACCTTTTACATACGGCTATTAAAGGAACAACGCTTTAATAAAGATGCCTGCGTCAATATACGTCTTTTCATCTCGGGTTCAGCACCGTTGCTTGCAACAACCTTTGCTGAATTTGAGGAGCGTACGGGCCATACCGTACTCGAACGTTACGGCATGACCGAAACCAGTATGAATGCCGCAAACCCGCTGGAAGGTGAACGGCGACCAGGCAGCGTTGGCCTGGCCTTACCGGATGTCAGCCTGCGCATCGTCGATGATGATGAGAATGAATTACCCGCAGGTGAAATCGGCAACCTGCAGGTTCATGGGCCCAATGTCTTTTCCGGCTACTGGCGCATGCGGGAGAAAACGGCTGAGGAATTCACCGGTGACGGCTATTTCAGAACAGGTGACCAGGCCATAATTGAATCGGATGGCTACATCTCAATTGTCGGACGCGCCAAAGATCTGGTGATTAGCGGAGGCATGAACGTGTATCCACGCGAAGTCGAAGCTGTGCTGGATGCCCTGCCAGAAGTCAGCGAATCCGCTGTTATCGGCACACCCCATCCAGATTTTGGTGAAGGCGTTATTGCAGTTGTAGTAGCGAATGCGGATACGGATATTAAGGGGCCGGAACTAATAGACCAGTTACGACCCCGGATGGCCGCATACAAGTTGCCAAAACAGGTTTTCATGGTTGCTGAACTCCCGCGCAACAGTATGGGCAAAGTGCAGAAAACCCTGCTGCGCGAGCAATATGGCGACATCTTCACCGCCGAATAAGCCTCCCGGCCATACAGCTCAGTAATCCGCTATAATCGCCGACCGCCCACTAAGGGTCTAAATACAAACAATAATCAGCCCAAGGTCCTGTTTCTTATGAGATTCGGGCCGGCACTATCTACATGAAATCAGAAATTCGTCCCCGCCGATCCGTCCTGTATATGCCTGGTTCCAACGCCCGGGCACTGGAAAAAGCTCGCGGGCTGCAAACCGACTGCGTGATCCTGGATCTGGAAGATGCGGTCGCGCCCGAAGCTAAGGAAATGGCCCGTGCACAAGTCTGCGCGGCGCTGCAAGCTGGTGGCTACGGCCGACGTGAAACAGTGGTCCGAATCAATGGTCTGGACACTCCGTGGGGTAAGGATGACCTGCAATCAATGGCTACAGCAGGCGCAGATGCAATACTGTTACCAAAAGTAGAAAGTGCAGCAACCATTGAGCAAACATCCCATATCCTGAATGATGCGGGGGCACCTGGCAGTTTGACGCTTTGGATAATGGCGGAAACGCCTCGCGGTGTACTCGACCTGGACTCCATTATTGCAGCCCAACCGCGCCTAAAAGTCATTGTCATGGGCACCTCGGATCTGGCGAAAGAAATGCGTCTCCCCCCGGCTGGAGACCGCGCAGGACTCAGGCATGCCCTGGGTCATTGCCTGCTCACTGCCAGAGCTCACGGCCTTGATATAATTGATGGCGTGCACCTTGCGCTGGATGACTCCGACGGATTCCTGGATGCCTGCCTGCAAGGCCGCAACCTGGGATTTGACGGCAAATCACTGATACATCCCCGGCAAATCTCAGCTGCTAATGAGTGCTTTGGCATCTCGGAGGCTGAAGCCGCTAACGCACAGGAAATTGTTAATGCATGGAAAGCAGCTCAACAGGAGAATAGCGGTATAACCGTTGTGCGAGGTCAGTTGGTTGAACAGCTACACGTGGATGCAGCCGAGCGGGTGCTGGCAATTTTTGCTGCCACGGAAGAATTAAGCAGGCAGAGTGAGGCCAGTTAGGCTGACCACTCTGCTGACACAGCATATTTTCAGGAGCAGATAGATAAAGATGGCTAAGACCGGAAAGCAGACGCCGGAGCAATGGCGTGAACTGGCAACCAAAGAATCCAAAGGCCGTTCTCCGGACGAGCTCGTCTGGGACACACCGGAAGGCATCGCGGTCAAACCGATGTACTCAGCCGAAGACCTTGATGGCCTGAGCCACCTCGGCAATCTGCCCGGCTTCGCACCCTTTGTGCGTGGCCCTAAAGCCACCATGTACGCGGGCCGCCCGTGGACAGTGCGCCAGTACGCCGGATTTTCCACGGCAGAAGAATCAAATGCCTTCTACCGCAAAAACCTGGCTGCAGGACAAACCGGCCTGTCAGTTGCATTCGACCTTGCCACCCACCGGGGTTATGACTCCGATCATCCGCGGGTAGAAGGTGATGTCGGCAAAGCCGGTGTTGCGATTGATACCGTTGAAGACATGAAAATTCTGTTTGACGGTATCCCGCTCGACAAGATGTCGGTATCGATGACCATGAACGGTGCAGTGCTGCCAATCATGGCCATGTACATTGTTGCGGCCGAGGAACAGGGTGTTGCGCCCGATAAACTGGGCGGCACCCTGCAAAATGACATCCTGAAAGAATTCATGGTGCGCAACACTTATATATACCCCCCCACGCCGTCGATGCGCATCGTGGCCGACATTATTGGCTATACCGCGCAAAAAATGCCGCGCTATAACTCTATTTCTATCTCCGGTTATCACATGCAGGAAGCGGGTGCGACCTGCGTGCAGGAACTGGGTTATACGATTGCTGACGGTATCGAGTACGTGCGTGCAGCACTGGCAACCGGTATGGAAGTCGACCAGTTCGCACCGCGTCTGTCATTTTTCTTTGCCATCGGCATGAATTTCTTCATGGAAGCCGCCAAGCTGCGTGCGGCCCGACTCCTGTGGGCAGAATTGATGCAACAGCATTTTCAGCCTAAAGATGTGAAATCACTGATGCTGCGCACGCATTGCCAGACATCAGGGGTCAGCCTCACCAGCAAGGACCCCTATAACAACATTATTCGCACCACCATCGAAGCCATGGCAGCAGTACTGGGCGGCACCCAGTCACTGCATACCAACTCGTTTGATGAGGCACTGGCATTACCAACTGAATTTTCTGCCCGTATTGCGCGCAATACCCAGTTAGTGCTGCAGGAAGAAACCGGTATTAGCAATGTCGTGGATCCACTGGCAGGCTCTTATTACGTGGAGAGCCTTACGGCATCACTGGTCGAGGAAGCCCGCAAGCTGATTGATGAAGTAGAAGACCTCGGTGGTATGACCAAGGCGGTCGAATCCGGACTGCCTAAAATGCGCATCGAACAATCGGCCGCCCTGCGCCAGGCCAATATTGATCGGGGCGAGGAAGTTATCGTCGGCGTCAATCGCTTCGAACTGGAAAATGAGCCCGATATCGATGTGCTGGATATTGATAACACGGCCGTGCGTGATGGTCAGATAAAGCGCCTTGAGCGGGTGCGCGGCGAACGTGATGAGTCAGCCTGCCAGGCCAGTCTTGATAAACTAACCGCAGCAGGCGAATCTGGCGAAGGCAACCTGCTCGAATTAGCCATTGTGGCGGCACGTGCACGGGCCAGCGTGGGTGAGATATCTGATGCACTGGAGAAAGCCTGGGGCCGGCACAGTGCTGTGATTCATTCTATTAGCGGTGTATATGGCTCAGCCTACGAAGGGGATCGCGACTTCATGGATATTCAGCAGAATGTCGAAAAATTTGCAGCCGAGCATGGCAGACGCCCACGCATACTGGTCGTTAAGCTGTGTCAGGATGGCCATGACCGCGGGGCCAAGGTTATCGCCACGGCATTTGCCGATATAGGCTTTGATGTTGATATAGGCCCGCTGTTTCAGACACCTGAAGAAGCAGCCCGTCACGCTGTTGAGAATGATGTTCACGTGGTCGGCATTTCCTCACAGGCCGCGGGCCACAAAACTCTGATTCCGCAACTTATAGCAGAGCTTAAAAACCAGAATGCTGAGGATATTGTGGTCGTTTGCGGTGGTGTTATCCCGCCCAAAGACTATGCTTACCTTAAAGCGGCCGGCGTTTCAGCGGTTTATGGCCCTGGCACCAACATTCCGGAAGCGGCAAAAGAGGTGCTGGATATCATTCGCCAGCGCAGTGAAGCCGCCTAGCACAGGAGAAAAGCCTGGCCCGGAGCAACCCTTAAAGTAGCGCTGGTGTAGCCTAGAGCGCTGCAATATCGGATACTCACATATAGTCGTGCTGCCGGACCGGCAGCACCCAAGCTGGATAATCACGCATAACGACAACCCAACTGGGATAACGTCTGTAGCAATTTAAAGCCTGAGCCATGGCGCACAGGAGATTGTGGAGCAAGCATGCAGGACATCATAGAACAACTGGCAGATAAACGTGCAGCCGCCAAGCTGGGTGGCGGTCAGAAACGAATCGATACACAGCATGCGAAAGGCAAGCTTACAGCGCGGGAACGCGTGGAGTTGCTGCTCGACGAAGGCAGTTTCGAAGAATGGGATATGTTCAAAGAACATCGATGCACCGACTTCAATATGGCCGAACAAAAAATCCCCGGTGATGGCGTAGTTATCGGCTATGGCACCATTAGCGGTCGCCTGGTATTCGTATACAGTCAGGACTTCACGGTTTTTGGCGGATCACTGTCCGAAGCTCATGCAGAAAAAATCTGTAAGATAATGAAACAGGCCATGAAGGTCGGCGCACCGATTATTGGCATCAATGACTCAGGTGGCGCACGTATTCAGGAAGGTGTTGCATCGCTTGGTGGCTATGCTGATGTATTCCAGCAAAACGTACTGGCTTCTGGCGTCGTACCGCAAATATCCCTGATCATGGGTCCCTGTGCCGGCGGTGCTGTTTATTCACCGGCCATCACCGACTTTATCTTCATGGTGAAAGACAGTTCGTACATGTTTGTAACCGGCCCGGATGTTGTTAAAACAGTGACCCACGAAACGGTAACGGCTGAAGAACTGGGTGGCGCGGTAACCCACAACACCAAGTCCGGTGTCGCTGATCGTGCTTTCGAGAATGATGTTGAAGCACTGATGCTTACGCGGCGCTTTATTAACTTCATCCCCTCAAACAACCAGGAAAAATCACCGGTCTGGCCAACTGAGGATCCGGCAACACGCTCAGAGAAATCGCTGGATTCGCTGATTCCCGATGACCCGGCCAAACCTTATGACATTAAGGAACTGGTCACAAAGATTGCAGATGAAGGTGACTTTTTCGAGATTCAACCCGATTATGCGAAAAATTTAGTTGTAGGCTTTATTCGTATTGAAGGGCAAAGCGTTGGTGTCGTCGCTAACCAGCCTATGGTGCTTGCTGGCTGCCTGGATGTAGATGCTTCTATCAAAGGCGCAAGATTCATTCGCTTCTGCGATGCTTTCAATATCCCGGTTTTAACACTGGTCGACGTGCCTGGCTTCATGCCCGGCACATCACAGGAATATGGCGGCATCATTAAGCATGGCGCTAAATTACTGTACGCCTATGCTGAATGCACCGTGCCAAAAGTCACACTGATTACACGCAAAGCTTATGGCGGCGCCTATGATGTTATGGCCTCCAAACATCTGCGCGGTGATGTGAATTTCGCATGGCCCAGTGCTGAAATTGCTGTGATGGGCCCTAAGGGCGCAGTGGAAATCATTTTCCGGGCCGATATCGGTGACAAAGAAAAGATTGCTGCACGGACGGAGGAATACCGACTGAAATTTGCTAATCCATTCATCGCCAGCAGCCGCGGCTACGTCGATGACATCATCATGCCGCGCAACACACGATCACGCATAGCACGATCATTACGCATGCTCAGCAATAAACAACTGGAAAACCCGTGGCGCAAACACGGCAACATCCCACTCTGATACGGCGGTACCCACGACGATGTTTGACAAGATTCTAATTGCGAATCGCGGCGAAATTGCCTGCCGTGTCATTAAAACTGCCCGCAAAATGGGCATCAAAACGGTAGCCGTTTATTCAGATGCAGATAAAGAGGCACTGCATGTACGCATGGCCGATGAGGCGGTACACATCGGGCCTTCTCCTTCAGCTGAAAGCTACCTGATTGCGGACAAGATTCTCGATGCATGCAAGCAAACCGGCGCACAAGCTGTACATCCAGGTTACGGCTTTCTGTCAGAAAACGCGGGCTTCACGGCAGCACTCGACAAGGCAGGTATTGCATTTATTGGCCCCGGCAATCATGCGATCACGACCATGGGTGACAAGATCACCTCAAAGCTACTGGCTGCAGAAGCCGGCGTAAGCACAATACCCGGTTACACAGATGTCATTGATGATGCTGAACATGCCGTAAAAATTGCCAGTGACATTGGCTACCCCGTCATGCTCAAAGCAAGTGCAGGTGGTGGTGGCAAAGGCATGCGGGTCGTCCGGAATGATGACGAGTGCCGTGATGGCTTTGAACGCGCACGTAACGAAGCCGTATCCAGCTTTGGCGATGACCGTATCTTCGCGGAAAAATTTATTGAAGAACCACGCCATATCGAAATCCAGATACTGGCCGACAGCCACGGCAACACCATTTACTTAGGCGAGCGCGAGTGCTCAATCCAGCGGCGTCATCAGAAAGTAATTGAAGAAGCGCCCTCACCTTTCCTCGATGAAAAAACCCGTAAGGCCATGGGTGAACAGGCTGTTGCACTTGCAAAAGCCGTAGACTACAAGTCCGCAGGTACAGTTGAGTTCATTGTCGACGCCAAGCGAAAATTCTACTTCCTGGAAATGAACACTCGCTTGCAGGTAGAACACCCGGTTACAGAACTGATTACCGGACTGGATCTTGTCGAATGGATGATTCGTATCGCTGACGGCGAGAAACTCACCATCAAACAAAAAGACGTGAAGCTGACCGGCTGGGCCATTGAAACCCGCGTTTATGCAGAAGACCCATTCCGTAATTTCATGCCTTCAACAGGTCGACTGGTCAACTATATCCCGCCTGAGGAAACCGAGCACGTGCGCGTCGATACCGGCATCGAAGAAGGCAGCGAGGTATCGATGTTCTACGACCCAATGATCGCCAAGCTGATTACTTACGGCGCAGATCGAAATGAAGCACTGGACCACATGGGCGAAGCACTGGATGCATATTACATTCGAGGCGTATCGCATAACATCAGTTTTTTAAACGCACTTATTGCGCACCCACGCTTTATAAAGGGCGACCTGACTACTAACTTTATTGCCGAAGAATACCCCGATGGATTTTTTGCTGGCGATGTACCACAAGCCGACCCGGCGCTGGCGATCGTTGTAGCAGCAGCAACTTATCGACACCAGATGGACAGGGCCGCCCTGCTAAGCGGGCAGGTGCCCAGTCACGAGCGCCAGGTTCCCCGCGAATGGGTTGCGGTTATTAATCGTGAAGAGCATCCGGTGACCGTTAAAACTGTGCATGGTGGCTATGACATCACCTACAACGGCGAACAGTATCACCTGCTGACAGACTGGAAGCCCGGCGAACCATTAGTACGGGCTACGGTGAATGGCACACAGGTTTGCTTCCAGCGGGACCGTAAAGGTGCTGGCTACCAGTTGTTCCGACGCGGCGCCCGAATTGATGTGCTTGTCTGCACACCACGCGCAGCAGAACTGAATCGGCACATGCTGGAAAAAATTCCACCCGATTTATCCAAATTCCTGCTATCTCCAATGCCCGGTCTGCTTGTAAAGATGTCTGTTCAGTCAGGAGATGAAATTAAGGCGGGTGAAGAGCTGGCCGTAGTTGAGGCTATGAAAATGGAGAACAGTCTGCGCGCCGCAGAAGATGTGGTTATTGCTAAAGTTATGGCCGATCAGGGCGACAGTCTGGTCGTAGATCAACCGATCCTGGAATTTGAGTAACGATGCCCGATACCGATGCGAGCACACTTGCCGGGCGAGTACTGGAAGGTGATCGTCGCGCACTGGCGCAGGCCATTACACGTGTCGAGTCAAACCGGGCAGAAGACCGCAATTCTGCTAAGCAACTCCTGGAAGCATTAGTACCGCATTCCGGTCACTCCTTTCGCATCGGCATATCAGGTGTACCGGGGGTTGGCAAATCAACTTTTATTGAAAGCCTTGGCAATCACCTTATAGATGCGGGCCATCGGGTTGCCGTGCTGGCCGTTGACCCGTCTTCAGCCATTAGTGGCGGCTCTATACTCGGGGATAAAACCCGCATGGAACGCCTGTCACAAAGACAGGAAGCATTCATCCGCCCTTCTCCTGCGGGTGAAACACTCGGTGGTGTAGCCAGACGTACTCGTGAAACCATGCTGATAGCCGAAGCGGCCGGCTTCGATATAGTGCTTGTGGAAACCGTTGGCGTAGGGCAATCAGAAACCACTGTTTCACGCATGACAGATATGTTTGTGCTAATGCTGCTTCCCGGTGGTGGCGATGAACTGCAGGGCATAAAACGCGGTATTGTCGAGCTGGCCGATTTGATCCTCGTCAATAAAGCGGATGGCAATATGGCACTGACAGCAGAAGTGTCTGTAACCGACTACCGCAATGCACTCATGTTCATGCACCCCCGCTCAGCAAACTGGGAAGTACCTGTTGAGGGCTGCTCGGCACTGGACGGCGAACAAACAGCGAAGACCTGGGAAATCATGGAACGCTTCCGGGAAAGCCAGCAACAAGATGGACTGATAGAGAAAACGCGTGCAGAACAGGCTCGCAACTGGATGTGGAATGAGATTCGTAATGGATTGGTCGAACGACTAAAAGCCACACCTGAAGTTACAGCTCGCATTAAGGAACTGGAACAAGCCGTTACAGCCAACAAACTATCGCCCACTTCTGCTGCCGATGAGTTGATGGATATATTTATCGGTAAATAGCTGCGCTGACAGACCGTTGCATCTAATTAAATTACAGCGATAGTTTTCTTTGGCACAGCAGTCTATTTAGGAGCTGTTTAGGCGAACACAATATAGCCCATCGCTTAGGCCTACGTCATGCGCTCATGGACTATATTGTGTTCGCCTAAACAGCGATTATTTATCCTGTAATGACTTTAGAGCATGCACCAGGCTCTCGAGGACTATGCTGTGCTCCCCTAAACTGCGATCATTAGTCCTGCGAAACCCAGACTAAGCAAATACATACCCGGTTACATACACATTTTTTGTATTGTTAAAGCCATAATCGAACAACAAAGGACGACCCGATGATCGGAAAGCTAAACCACGTTGCCATAGTAGTACCTGACCTGGAAGCGGCAACCTCGACCTATCGTGACACGCTGGGTGCCACAGTAACCACGCCTATGGACCTTCCGGAACACGGTGTTACGACCGTCTTTGCAGAGCTGCCCAATACAAAAATTGAGTTACTACTGCCATTGGGTGACAACTCACCAATAGCCAAATTCCTGGAGAAGAACCCGTCTGGCGGCATGCATCACATTTGCTATGAAGTCGAAGATATTATTGCAGCACGTGACAAGCTGGTTGCAGACGCTGCTCGTATCTTAGGTGATGGCGAACCAAAGAATGGCGCACATAACAAACCAGTCCTGTTCCTGCATCCAAAGGATTTTTGCGGAACGCTGGTCGAGCTGGAACAAGTTTAGTAGCGCTGTGAATGCGTCTTTTTAAGTTTCAGAACTGGTGCACGATTGGGATTGCTACTTTGTCGCTTGCTGGCACACTCAGGACAAAGGGCAATTGGTCTATGACGACCCGAGACCAGCTGCCTGACAGGCTGATGCTCATGTTTTTTGAAGCATCCGCTGCAAATTAGCAGCTCCGTGAATCGCTCCAGCAATGAGTAATCAACTTTATGATTCGCGTGTCCTTTGCCAGCCATACGATCACTCCGGGAAAATTGATGCTTAAATTTAGCGTATGCTGGCATGGTGAAACGTGTTCCAGCACACATTATGGAAAAGAAATAGCCTATTTGATCAGCACCAGTGGCTACAGCAAATGATGAAAGCACTACTATGAAAAGGATATATTCAAATCAATCCGGGCCCGTCATTTCTACCCTGAACTCGTTCAAACCAACGATAAACCAGCGAATTAACTTTGCGGTACGTGCATTTATAAAGCGTCAACCACTGCTTTATCGCCGGACGCTCAAAATGCGGGATGTTGATCTGTCATATTTCGTCAACCATGAAACAGATATGCTGCTGGCGGGGTTTGGCGGCAGTGCCAATTCATATGCGACAAAAGCACTCCTGACTGGAAGTCCTGGTATCAACCTGGCACATCATCTTCATGTGTCCGCCCAGGTAAAAAGGGCTGCACAACTCGGCACCCCTTGCCTGGTCTTAATCAGGCACCCTGCAGACTCGATATCTTCATTAACTACGCGCAATCAACTGGAGTTTTCGGTTGATGGACTCGGCTGGGCTCTGAAGGATTATCAGAATTACTACAATGCCATCATTGGGCATAGAAGAAGTTTTATAGCCTGCGGCTTTAGAGATGTAATTAAAGATTACTCCGCGGTAATCCAGCAGCTAAACAAGCGTTTTAACACCAACTTCATAGTTCCGAAAAACGGCTCCGATGCCTCAAAAGAGATCATCGTAAGAACTAAAGTTCCTGGCACCCGTCGTGCCTGTGCCCTGGAAGATGTACAGGCAATGCTGAGAGCCCCGGAGCTGGAAAAATTACGCACCCGTGCGGAAAAGAGCTATGAGCAGTTCTGTACCCTCACAAACACCACGTACTGGAAAGACCCTGATCGTCCACCTATTGCACGCCGGTATTAACTTGCTGAAAACACCTTGCAGAAACGAGGTTAAGCAAAAATATCTTGCCGAATGAATACCGGTATGGCTAATACTACCTGACGGTTTTGCGCCATCGGCCCAGGCCTTTACCTAAGCTGATCTTGCCATCTGCTGACGTGATATCTCAGCTTTCTTATGTGCAGGAGTAAGTGCTGCAAGTATGCCGGCGATAATAATGGCTACGGTGAACAAGGTCATCTCCAACCAGAATTCCTGTGGCTTTTCCCAGAAGGATGTAAAAATATTCCACCTGCCCATCAACTCAACAGTATTCCACGCAATAATTGCTGTGGGTATGCCGTAGCGAATTGCAGTAGTTACTTTCCAGAACTTCATTAATCTCTGGAATAAATAAACTGCCCAGATCGTATTAAGGAAGAAAAACGTGTAGGCGGCAGGTGAATGCTCGCCAGCAATATCTTCATTGTACAAAAACAGCAGTACAAGATAGAAGAACCAGATCACGTAGATAGTCTCCAGCGCAGTAATAGCCGCAAAGTTACGCTTAAACCCCTTGGTAGGCTTACCCGTTTTGAGACCAGCATTACGCTGCAACCAGAGAAAAAAGTTGCACTTTGTTTCCGGATTTAAAATAAAGTAAACCAGGGTTGCGGCTAATACGCCCACTGAGGACATCATGACCAGATACTCAGCCTTGGTCGCAATCTCGCCTGCGATATTGGGGTCCATTAAATCCGGCACCGCCAGAAAATCACCAGACCAAACAAAGGCAAACTCCACCCAGCCTGTCCAGAGTAGACTACCTGCCCAGAACCCCAACCAGGTGGCGGCTACCTCATTTTTGCTACGCATGCCCAAAAAAAGCATGATTGCACCAACCAGCCCCAATGCGAATGCAGATTCATAAATGTAGTGCTCACCTGGCCAGACATCCTCCATCACGATCATGATGGTGTGGCCCAGCCCCTGAAAAAGAAATACGACAAAGAATGCCAGCAAACCAACCCACGGTGGCCTGTAAAGAAGGCTTGCCAGCCCGCCCTGCTTTATCATTTGCTTGGTTGCGGCAGTCATATCCGTTAACTCCTTAAACATCACGAAAACCGATCGTGATTGGGTATCATATTGGGCAAACTTGCATCGATAGTGTTTTATGTCACAAATTGAGCCATGCGATACTTTTCTCTGGTATCACTCTTGGAATTAATACTAGCTCTTACAAAGGCTTGCGTGTGTCAACAGATGGTTAACATCCGGCAACATTTGGTAACCAGGCGGCAGACCGGAAAATGACGGAACCCGCACCCCACCTGCTTTTGGTTGACGATGACCAGCAGCTGGCAGCCATGTTGCATGAGTTTCTTGAACTACAGGGGTTCAAAGTTGATGTGATCGGTGACGGGGAAGCTGCACTTGAACAAATTGCTACTCAGCCACCTGAACTCGTCATTCTGGATGTAATGCTGCCCGGCATCAACGGATTTGAAGTGCTGGAACAACTGCGTAAAACGCATGATTTGCCCGTCATAATGCTGACCGCAAGGGGTGAAGAATCAGATCGTATTTTGGGACTGATGCGGGGTGCCGATGATTATCTGCCCAAACCCTTTAACCCGCTGGAACTGGCCGTAAGAATCAAGGCAATTCTGAAACGCTCCAGCGCTAACACCGCCAGTGAAACCATACAGGAACTTAGTGTCGGTGAATTGAAACTTGATCTGCGACGCAAGGAACTCAGCATCCATGACAAAGCAGTATTGATCACCCCGGCAGAAATGCGTGTCCTTGAGCAATTGCTGCGTCATCCCGGCGAAGTGCTCTCCCGATCACAACTCACTGAACTCGCACTGGACCGCGAGATAGAGGCCTACGACCGCAGTATTGATACCCTGATCAGCAAACTACGCCGCAAGTTGTCGGCTGCGGGTGTTAGTCGGGACTGCATACGCGGCCTGCGTGGTCATGGTTATGTACTTGATACAGATTCCCTGGAAAGGGACTGACATATGCGTGTCCCCTCCTCCAGTTTATATACACGAATGGCTCTTTATATAGGCGCTGCTCTTGCAGCATTTGTGCTGATAGGCGCGGCAAGCCTTGCCTCAATTGCCGCATGGGAGTTACGCGGCTATATCGAAACCCGACAAAGTTCGCTGGGCCTTCAAGCGGCCGAAGTTCTGGCCAGCGGGGGTAAATCTGCACTGGTTAGCTGGCTGCAAAACGATGCCGACATACCTGCAGATGTCAGCGTGTACATCCTCGATGAAACCAGTCAGGACCTGCTGGGCCGGAAACTACCAGACCAGTACACTGAGTTTGTAAAAGAGTTTGTCATAGGCCATCCAACAGCCCCCGATAGCAATTTTCGTAATGTCCGTCTCGCGCCACAACTTATAGGCCCTGAAGGCAGCATTTACGCATTCCTCATCCTGCCCAAGGGAATTTCTCTATGGGGCAGCCCCGCAACTGCCATCGGTTTGCTCGCAGCAGCCATACTGGTCATAGCAAGTGTGGCCTGGTTAATTGCCCGAGCATTCAGCCGTCCTATTAGCAAATTGCAGCTTGCAGTCCGGGAACTGGCATCCGGCGATATAAGAGCACGTGTGCCGGCCGCAATAGCAGAACGCGGAGACGAACTCGGTGCATTGGCGGCTGACTTTAATAGCATGGCGCGCCAGCTCACTGAGTTGATCGAAGGACGCGAAAATCTGTTACGCGAAATGTCACATGAATTGCGTTCACCGCTTGCACGGTTACAGGCGGCTATCGCACTGGCAGCCGAAAGAAATTCACTGGAACAAGGTGAACGTGCACGTATAGATATGGAAATCAGCAGGATGAACCGGGTAATCGGTGAAATATTGCGCTACTCAAGCCTGGAAGCATCGGTAGCACCCAAACGCAGGCTCGTGCGGGTAGGCAAACTGCTGCGCGAACTGGTCGCGGTAGAGGAAATTGAAGCTACCGGTAAAGGCTGCAGTTTAAAGTTAAATTCGGATTCAGATCTCACTGTTGTGGGTGATCCGGAACTGTTACAAAGTGGCTTCGAAAATATCCTGCGCAATGCCATACGCTATGCACCGAAAGACAGCACGGTCAACCTGTCCGCCCGGAGCCCAGACATAGACGGCAACATCGTAGTTAAAATCAGTGACCGGGGCCCCGGTGTCGCCGCCGAGCACCTGCAGAGTATCTTCGAGCCCTACTTTCGTATCAGAAGTGGCAACCACGATCAGGACAGTACAGGCCTGGGCCTCGCCATCGTAAAGCGCGTATTTGAAAGACATGCAGGCCAGGTATTTGCCCGAAACCGATATGGTGGAGGACTGACTGTAGTCGTGCAAATTCCCGGCGCTGAATTAAGCTAATACTTATCTAATCAGAAATCTGCCAGCCAAAAAGCCGCAGCATCTTTTCGCGGCCACCTATGCAAGCTAAATAGCTAGTTCGTCAATGCTTTTAGAGATTCCACATTGATAACAGGCACATAATCCGCCTCGTGCTCGAGTGCACGCATATTCTTGTTGATAATACTTTGCAGGTTCGGTTTCTTCTCGGCAGGGCCTTCGCCTTTGCCAATACCACCACCAAACTCGATGAACTTCGTCACACCCATATCGGCTGCAGTCTTCATGCAACCTACCCAGTCCACCGGGTTAAATAACTGAAAGAATAACCGGGTACGGATCGAATCAGGTTCGTCTTCATGTGCAACACCCGTGTAATTGGATAACACCTGAAAGCTGGCCCTGCCAAAATCAACTGAATCAAGCACCGCACGAAACTCACGCGCCGCCGTCACCATTAAATAAGTATGAAAAGCACCTTCTGTTTTTAAGCGTGTAGCACGCTTCCGCGGATAGATATCCGGCAGTGCCGCTTCCAGTGCATCAAGATCCGCATCCGTACCACCAACAACGGTTTGTTGTGGCAGGTTACAACTCGCGATCTGACAGTAAAAACGATCAGCTACCGGCCGCGATTCTTCGACCGTCAGCCCCAGCGCTAACATACCGCCCTCGCCATGTTCGCCCATGAGTTCCCCGCGGCGTTTCACCAGCTTCAGACCATCTGCAAAACTAATCACGCCGGCTGCCACCAGCGCCGTGTACTCGCCCAAACTATGCCCCGCTGCCAGACCCGCCTGTATGCTGTTACCGGTCAGCTCTTTAAAGACCTCAAAGCAGGCAATCTCATGCGCAAGCAATGCAGGCTGCGTGTGCCGGGTCAGGCCCAGCTCTTCTTCCGGGCCATTGGCAGACAATGCCTGGATATCATAACCAAGCGCGTCATTGGCTTCTTCATAAACCTTCTGCGCAGTTGGAAACTCAGCGCACAAATCACTGCCCATGCCAGCGTACTGTGACCCCTGGCCGGGGAAGATAAACATGATGTTCTGGTCGGACATAGATCGCTCCCGTTAATCAGAATGGGAGGATAAGGAGTTGTGACGCGGGCTACAAGTATGTACATCAGAAGAGGGTGATAAAGGGCCAGACCCTAAATTATCTACCTAAGATTAAATCCGATACCAGGTAGGAAATTAGTAGGAAATTAGGGCCTGACCCTTTATCGCCCTTTTTCCTCCCGCCCCTGCTTTACCGGCCGAATAACTTGCCGAAACCTTTACGAATCGAGTCCTCAACGGCGTTACCGGTTTCATCCTTAACGGCATCCTGCGCAGACTGTTGAGCTTCATCCGCCACTTCACCCGCATAGCTACCATCATCATCTGACTCTTGCGTAGAACCTGACTGACTTGCGGTAGAAGCACTCGCAGCTTCCTGCTGACGCTGCGCTTCTGCTGCCTGGCGTTGCATGGCTTCCATATCCATAGCTCCCATGCCCATCATGGCTTGGGGATTAAATGCCTTTGCGCCGGGAGGCAGTTCAAACAGAGCGTCATCCTGTGCCGTGCGCTCAAGGTTTGACAACTCAAATTTGAAGCGCTGTTTTTCACCTTTGCTCTCGTGTATCAAAAAGGCTTTTACAGCGATATGGTCGTCGGTATACCAGGTAAAGCCGCCGAACTTGCCGTCTTCAGTTTCATAAACTGATTTATATTTGGTAGCTGATATACCGTTAACTGATTCCTCGCCAATCACTTCGCGCGAGATCAGTTTATAACTGGGTGCCTCATCAGACCCCTGGTCCGGGTCAATTTCCATATATGCTCCGGGCATGGCAGGCATCAACATATAGAACTTGTTGGTATCAAACCGCCGGATCATGACAGTCTTTTCACTGCCCATCGACATTTCATCACGGACCTTGCCGGGCTGGTAATACATATGACCTGTCCCGGTGAATTCCTCACTTTCAAACTTCACATCGGCATCGAACGATACCTGGATACGGCCAATGTTCTCATCCATTTCACCAAGACCGATCGCCATCTGACCGACAAATGCCTGAGTCACCCCACTCACTAACAGGCACAGAACCAGCATAAGGCTTTTATTTGCAGAGCAATAAATCATGATGACTTCCCCTGAGCTTTTTGTTATTACAAATACCTTAGCAGCCAGTCAGTTATCAGACAAATCTGGTAGATTGGTGCTCGCTGAAACGCCTGTTAGACTGAGGATATCAGGTACGGTCGAGCCAGTATCAGGCCAGCGCCACCGGCGCTGCAGGGGGTATCATGAAAAATGCAGGCCTTCTTTATCATGGGACACTGACCCTCATCAGTTTGCTGCTTTTCCAACCCGCGCTCGCTGACGGCACTTTCGATGCCCGCAGCGAGAGCAATCCAGACTGGAGCAATGCCGGTTACCCACCCAATTTTGCAGCCCTTTGCCAGGGTGGCCTGACACCCGAACTCCAGGCTGAATTTGACACCAGCCTGAACAAAGCCGAACAGGCACTGCAGGCCAGCAACCTGAATCAGGCGGGAGAAGCACTAAGCAGGGCTAGTAGTGCTGCCATACGCGGCCCAAATGAAACTTTTTACAGCGCAGCACTCAAATGTCAGGGCGAAACAAAAGCACGCAGAATGTTTGTTGCCTCGCGCAACTATCACCTCGCGCGCAAAGCACAGGGCGAAAAAGATATTCCCTTCTGGGTAATCGTTGCCAGTGACGGCAAAAGCGGAATAATGAATTACACCCAGGCTTATGACGGTAATAGATATCGCAGGGCCAGGATGAGCGTACAAACCATCATTGATGAAAAAGAACGGGATCGGAACTACGGCGCTTTCTTACTCAGCGAAGAAGAAGCCATGCTAAAGGCCTGCAAAGATGCATTACCCGCGATGCGGGCCCATGCCGATAGCAAGCATTCAGCAGCACTGGCAACAGAGAAAGAAGCCTTCAATCGCAAGCCCACCGAACAGGACAAATCGATAGCTATAAACAGCGCCAATGCAGGTGCGATGCTGGGCATGGCAATAGACAGTGACCTACTTATGCTGGGACAGCGCGTCGGTTTATCGACAAGTAGTTTGCAGGATGCGCAGGACTGGAACTTCGCATTTGATAAATTTGGCACAAAAGCCGAAGACGATGCTAAGTGGCAGCAACTACCTTCATCGCAAAGAGCAAAGCAACGTGGCAATACCTTGCTGGCAAAAGCCGGCGACAGCAGTATCAGTTTTACTTCACGTGATGCCTACTACGACATGGTCATCGATTATTACAAACTCGGACACTGGAACAGCCTGCTGGCCGCGGCAGAAACAGCAAAGGCGCGCATCCAGAACAGTGTGCTAGCGGAGCAACAGCAAAGTGAACAAAAAATGCAGCAAATGCAGGCCGACATGGAAGAAAAGGCCGAAGATATGAAGGCGGCCCTAGAGTCCATGCAAAAAACTGAAGCCGAAAAGAAAAGCTTTAATGATGAAGCCGATGCGCAAACAGGCGAG
>PVMK01121913.1_pt1 | contig 51760 bp, 41 predicted proteins | sample 1853481 | NCBI WGS metagenome assembly PVMK01 (sample SAMN08533507, study PRJNA380276) | Marine sediment metagenome, whole genome shotgun sequencing project.
TCGAACAATGGAAGGATCGGAAGAACTTCCGGAATTTTTTCCGAACTGAGTTCAGGTGATGGCTGCTTTTCTGTCATGTGAACCTCCAAATCGTTTCATGCAAACGAAGTCTGATTTTATTTTACACGCTATCGCTCTGTAATTGGGACCTTGAAAGTTTTATCAAGGGAAAGCTTGGCAAGTCGAATCTGGAGAAATCCGTTGGAATATGAGGCAGAAACAACTTCCGGGTCAATGGGAGCAGGAAGATAGAGTATGCGCTCAAATTTGCCATACTGTATTTCCGCCAGGCGGTATGTTGCATTTTCTATGCGTGTTATAGGGACACGATTTCCTTGAATTCTAACGGCTTTACTGCTTATTTCCAGTTCCAGGTCCTCTTTTGTAACCCCGGCGATTTCACCCATGATAATTATTTCGTCCGGGGTTTCATAAATATCCATTTGAGGCTTCCAGGTCCGCTCAGCGATCGTAAACATGGGATTTATCGATCTAAAGAGATCCTCAACTGTTTTTTCAAATCTGGAATCGAGATGGTCAAAACCGTCAGTGAATCGTATTTTAATATAATCCATTTTAAAGCTCCTGGGCGCTAAGGGTTCGTTCAAAAATATCACATATTGATGCGTCAATTCATCCCGTCTGGCGGGGCTTCAGGGAACTTCAATATACAAATATTAACACCTAACTTAGTGTTTGTAAAGAAAAGTCCTGAATCTTGTCAGTCAATCCCGAGAAGCGTGTATTCTGTTTATAGATAAAAATTGTATTTTGTCTGCAAATGAAATATTAAAAACCCATGAATCGATATTTTAAAAATTCATTTAAGTTTATCATCGGCTCACAGTATTTTTTGTACTTTGGCGTCATGGGCATTTTTTTACCCTATTTTAATTTATACTGCTATCATCTCGATTTTAGCGGGGTTGAAATCGGTACGCTGTCAGCCGTCAGGTCCGTGGCATTAATTTTATTCTCACTGGCCTGGGGACTATTGGCTGACCGTTTTCAGATTAGAAGACCGATATATATTTTATGTAACTTTATCAGTGTCGCAATATGGGGTTTTTACTTCTTCACCACTGCTTTTTGGCCCATGCTTTTTATTACCGTTTTTTATGGTATATTTTACGCACCAATCATTTCCTTTCTCGAAGCCTTTACCATGGACGTATTGGGCGCAAAAAAGAAACGCTACGGGACGATCAGGGGATGGGGCTCCATCGCTTTTATCATTACTGTCATTTTGCTGGGGTGGATTATAGACCTTTATTCCATCCGAATAATTCTCATACTTATTTTCTGCGGGTCTCTGTTACAGGCACTGATTTCCTTTAAAATCCCCGATATTCAGATCAAGAAGCAAACCTCTTTCTCTTCGAAAGTCAAAGTTCTTTTAAAAAGACGTGTGGTGGTGTTTCTGTTCTGTGCGTTTTTAATGCTGGCGAGCCATGGAACATACTACGGTTTTTATTCCATCCATCTTGAAAACCTGGGATACGGAAAGACATTTATCGGAATTTCATGGGCACTGGCATCCATTGCCGAAATTGTTGTGATGATAAAATCGGATATGATCTTCAAACGTTTTTCCATCGATAATGTTTTAGTCTTTTCATTCATGGTGGCGGCATTAAGATGGTTTGGGCTCTTTTTTGCCACATCACCAGCGCCGATCCTGTTTTTACAAATTCTTCACGCTGTTACATATGGAACGTTTCATGTGGCAAGTATTTTATATGTTGATTCATTATCACCCGATGGAACCAAGACGCTGGGGCAGTCGATAAATAACGCGGTAACCTATGGGCTCGGCCTAATGGTTGGACTTTTCGTGAGCGGCTATTTTTTTGAAATTTTTGGGACATTTAAAATGTTTATGATCAGCAGCCTTATTGCCATGACAGGGGGGGTAGTTCTGAAAGGCTCTCAGGTGATGGATCGCAGGTGATGTATGGGTTTTAGTTTGTTTTCAGAGCCTTACGGGCTTCAAAACGTCTTTTGAGTTTGGGAAACTGATCCATGTCGGTATGTGGCAGAAAAAGAGCGGCCACGTAATGATCCATAAAAGAGGGTGTTTCCGACAACTCGAAATTTGTCATCCTCTTGGTTACCTCCACAACATCTTTTCTGATGCGGTTGGTCAGAGAACTCATTTTTGCCCCCATTAAAGACCCGTTGCCGATAAACCGAATTCTATTCGGGTTTATTTCAGGCAACAGACCGATAACCATGGCCTTTTCCAGGTCCACATAACTTCCAAATCCCCCTGCCAAATAAATGCGGTCAATATCCTGCATCGTTAGACCCACTTCTTCCAGGAGGGTCATGCAACCGCTGTAAATCGCACCTTTGGCGCGTATGAGATTGTCAAGGTCCGGTTCAGTTAAGGCAATATCTCTGCCGATCTCGGTTTCATCTTTCCAGGCAAGGACGTACTCAAAAATACCATCGGTTTCCCGAATTCGGGGTGTATCGAGGTCCCGGTTGAATTTGCCCTGGTTATCGATAACACCCATTTCAAACATTGTCGCTGCAATGATGATCAGTCCCGAACCGCAGATACCTTTTGGCCTGACATTACCGATGGTAATATTCATGGGTTCAAATGTTACGGGATCCATGGAAAAATCTTCAATGGCTCCCTTGGCGGCCCGCATCCCAAACTTAACACCACCGCCTTCAAATGCCGGACCGGCGGAACAGGATGCACAGGCAAGCCAATCTTTATTGCCAATGACAATCTCTGCATTGGTTCCGATATCCATGAAAAGTGTCAGTTCTTCGGTGCGATACATTCCCGACCCCATAACGCCGGCCACAATGTCGCCGCCGACATAACTTGAAACCGCCGGGTATACCAAAGCGGTGACATGGTCTCCAAGAGCAAGGCCCAGTTCAATTGCATTGATGGGGGGATAAAGGGTTGAGGCCGGCACATAAGGTGAAAGCCTTATATATTTGGGGTTGACCTTCAGCATAAGCTGGGTCATTGTTGTATTGCCTGCCATGGTAATGGTGGAAATTTCATCAAGATTGATTCGGGCTCGTTTGACCATCTTCTTGATTAACTTGTTGATGGTATTAATAACCACCTCGTGAAGCTTTTCGAGGCCTTCCGGTTTATCCGCATAAATGATTCTGCTGATGACGTCTTCACCATAACTGATCTGTCCGTTGTACTCACCAAACTGGGCCAGCACATCGCCCGTTTTAAGGTCAATCAACTGCCCGTAGATGGTTGTTGTCCCTATATCCACGGCAATGGCATAATTCCGATCGGTGGTATCCCCGGGCTGAACATTTATGATGTGCGTCTTTCTCCCGGATTGGACCGGTCGGGCAAGGGTAGCGGTAACTCTGAAGCCGTCTTTTCTCAAGATGTCTGGAATTTTCCGGATAACGGGAAGCCGAACCACCAGACGGTGTTCGTCGTATTTAGCTTTCAAAAAAGAGACGAGTCTAGTTACATCCGGCAGGTTATCCTGTAACGTCGGCTCTGGAACTTGGAGGTATTTCTTTTCCACCGGCGGGATGAAAAGCCCTTTATCCTTTAGATCTTCGAGATTCATTTCCCAGATCCGAGCCTTCCTTCGCGGCGTTGTCTGCAGATTAAGAACCCCTGCATCAACTTCTGACTCTATGGGGATGCGTACCACAAGATCGCTTTTAACAACGGCCAGACAGGCCTGGCGATACCCTTTGTTCAGGTCTTCTGTGCTCAGTTTTTCCGATATCCCCCCTTCAACGTCCCCTTTTTCGATAATAACCCTGCACTTTCCGCATACACCTTCCCCACCACAAGATGCATTAATATGAACACCTGCTTCCATGGCGGCACGGATAAGGTTTTCTCCATGCGTAACGGTTATTTCTATATTGTGGGGCAGAAATAATATTTTATGCTTGTTCATGATTCTATATTTTCTCCATAGCGCCGTATGCGGCCTGTAATCTGTCTCGAAGTAAATAACAGAGTCTTTCCATGATATTAAATCCAAGTTCGGTGTTGCCGATCATCATCTTTCTCAAATCAGCGCCCCTCAGAGTTACGATGTGTGTCAGTTTCTGACAAACGGCCGAAGACATGAGGATGTGGGGCATGTTCAGCAGGGTGGACCAGCAGCCGAGAACTCTTCCCCTACCAAGGGTTTCGATGACGACATTCCCCTTCTGTGCTCCCAAATCCACAGATCTTTCCAGGTGTATACGGCCTTGGGCAATAACGTAGATATGCTCCCCATAATCTCCTTGTTGAAAAACATATTCACCACTTTTATAGTGCATTGTCTGGCAGAGTTTGGCGATTTCAGATATTTCGCTTTTCCCCAGCAATTTGAAAAACTCGCAGCTTCCCAAAGCATGTTCCATTTCTGAAGGTTTCATATTAGACCTCTTTTAGTTTTTTACTTATAATACTCTGACAATTTCAATAAAATTGTCAAGCGTATAGTCTTGACATCAACCCTTATCATTTGACATTTTTATTTTTACAATATAATAAAAGTTGGTTTTTTTGATTTCTCTCATTTAAGCGGGTTCGGCAAAATTAATATAAATAAAAGATGGTTAGCAGAATAATGGAAATGGCTCTTCTGAGAGGAAAGTTGCGATATGCATATAGAATTAACAGTTGAAGGCAAACATGCACTAGAAAATATTGCCTCGAAGCTTACAACGATAAAAAAGCAAAGAAGAAATCTTATCCCCATCCTTCAGATGATCCAGAAAGAACTTGCCTATCTCCCCCGTGAATCCCTAAAAATGGCGGCAGAACACCTAGAAATTCCGGAATCTGAAGTTTATGGCGTTGCAACCTTCTATAATCAGTTCAGATTTCATCCGCCTGGCAAACATCCGATCAAAGTGTGCCTGGGGACGGCCTGTCATGTCCGGGCGGGCGATATTATACTCGAAAATTTTGAACGCAAGCTTGAAATTTCCGAGGGTGAAACCACACCGGACCGAGAGTTCAGCATTGAAAGGGTCGCCTGTGTGGGATGCTGCGCGCTGGCTCCCGTAGCCATTATTGGCGAGACCGTTCATGCCCATATGGCCCCTAGCAAGGTGGAAGGACTTATCTTGCGGATTGCAATAGAAAAAGAGATGGCAGAAAGAGAAAAACAAAAAAATGAATCCGGCCAAGAATGAAAAAATAGATCAGAAATTCAGTGCTATTCTTGAAGAGGCCAAGAGACGCCGGAAAGCGTTCACGGAGGCGCCGGTTCCCAAAATTCACATTGGTATGGCGACATGCGGTATCGCCTCAGGGGCTCTTGAAACTAAAAAGGCATTCGAAGAGATTCTCGCTGAACGTAATGTGGAAGCCATAATTCATCCGGTAGGCTGTATCGGCCATTGTTATGCAGAGCCGGTGGTTATCATAGATCATCCAGATTCCGGATTCCCGCCCATTTTCTATCCCGAAGTTACCGCAGGCAAAGCCCAAATGCTGGTAAAACTTTTTTTGGGAGAAGGGGACCCCCGTTTTGAACACATACTCGGTGCCACTATAGAAAACGAGCTGATTCCTTCGGTCATGGAGTTTCCACGGTTCAATCAGGAAAAACGGATCGTTATGGAAAAATGCGGGCATATTAATCCTGAAGATATCTATGACTACATTGCTGAAGGCGGGTATTCCACCCTTGCAAAAGCTTTACAGCTCTCCCCGGATGAGATTATCAACGAGGTCGAGCATTCCGGTTTAAGAGGCAGAGGGGGCGCCGGATTTCCCACTGGAAGAAAGTGGAAACTGGCAAGAAATACCGCAGCGCAGGAAAAAATCGTTATCTGCAACGCAGATGAAGGGGACCCCGGCGCATACATGGACAGAACCATTCTGGAAAGTAATCCGCATCAGGTCATTGAAGGCATGGCTATCTGCGCGTATGCAGTGGGCGCTCATAAAGCCGTGGTGTATGTCAGATCGGAATATCCTCTGGCCGTCAATATCGTCACAAAAGCCATTGGGCAGGCAGAAGAACTGGGACTTTTGGGCAAAGGGATTCTGGGCGGCGGGTTCGATCTGGAAATTAATGTGTTCCAAGGATCCGGTGCCTTTGTTTGTGGTGAGGAAACAGCCCTGATTCGATCCATCGAAGGGTATAGAGGCATGCCCCGGCACCGTCCGCCTTACCCGGTTCAAAAAGGACTGTGGAACAAGCCGACGATCATCAACAATGTGAAGACTCTGGCCTCCGTGCCGCCTATACTGGATAATGGTGGGGCTTGGTACAGAGATATCGGGACCGAAAACAGCCCGGGCACTGCAATTTTCTCCATCGTTGGGAATGTGGTGCATGCGGGTTTGGTGGAAATTCCGATGGGCGTATCGCTGCGAAGTCTTATATTTGATATCTGCGGTGGAATTTCCAATAAAAAGAAATTCAAGGCTGTTCAGATCGGCGGACCTTCCGGCGGATGCCTGAATGAAGATTTCCTGGATACGCCGATCGATTTCGATTCTCTGACCGAAGCAGGCGCGATGATGGGGTCCGGCGGCATGGTGGTGATGGATGAAGATACCTGCATGGTAGAAGTTGCCCGGTATTTTCTCGATTTCACCCAAAAGGAATCTTGCGGCAAATGCACCTTTTGCAGAATCGGGACCTACCACCTCCTTAACATACTCCAACGATTAACAAAAGGGGAGGGCCTTGACGGTGATCTGGAGCTGCTGGACACCTTGAGCCGGGACATAAAAGCCGGGTCACTGTGTGGTTTGGGTAAAACCGCCCCGAATCCGGTGCTCACTTCACTCAAATATTTCAGGGAGGAATACGAAGCCCATGTCAAAGAAAAGCGCTGCCCTGCCTTGATGTGCCGGGCGTTGACCGCTTTTTATTTTGATTTGGACCTGTGCGCCCGCGGATGTGATGCCTGTGCCACGTGCTGTCCGGTTGACGCGGTATTCACCACCAGTAACCGCAAGAAAGGGGTTGACCAGGAACTTTGCGTAAAATGCGGCGAGTGCTTGGTGGCCTGCCCGCCGGAGTATGATGCGGTTAGAAAGGTATCTCCTCCGAATCTGGTTCCTTTAATAGAGAAGATGCCTGAAAAAAAAGAAAAGGGACGATAAGACATGCCGAAACTCCGGGTGGATGGTAAGGAGATCGAAACCAAACAAGGGACGACCTTACTTCAGGCCTGCCTCGACAACAACATCTATATCCCCAACCTTTGTTTTCTGGAAAGCATGGAAGATCCTTCGGCGTCCTGCAGGATGTGCTTTGTTGAAATCGAAGGCAAAAAACAGCCGATAACGTCATGCACGGTTAACGTCAAGGATCATATGGTTGTCAAAACCGATACTCCGGCCGTGAGACAGTTGCAACGAACAGGTCTTCGACTCCTCCTTTCGGTTCATCATGTGGATTGTAAGCATTGTCCGGCCAATAAAAAATGCGAACTTCAGCGGATCGCCAAATTCCTAAAGGTCGGCTTAAAGCCCAAGGGCCTTGAACGATACCTTAAAGAGACGGAAATCGACCGGAATCACCCTTTTTTAAATCACTATCCGAATCGATGTGTTTTGTGCGGTAAATGTGTGCATATTTGCCGGAAGCATCATGATCAATCTGTTTTGACCTTTGCCAAACGGGGGTTTGATACCGTAATCAGCACTTATGGAGAAGCGGGCGAGTCGTCGCTGACCTGTGAAAAATGTGATGCCTGTGTAAAAATATGCCCTGTGGGTGCTTTGACGTTAAAGGATGCCCAAGAAGACGGTTAACGAATTGAACTGCATCAAACCGCCCGGTTGAATTTCGGAGATTTCAACAGGGCAACCCATCGCCTGCCGAAGTCCTACTGCAGGAAGAATCGATGTTCAATAGAACACCCCATTTATGACTGCTTGATGATTCTGATGACTTTCGGTTGGTATTCGTCTTTTTTGGCCAGCTTGTTTCCCTTTGATTTAACGAATAGAAGCGTAAGCCCAAATAATGAAAAACCCATAATTGCAGACAGCACGGACTTGTCGAAATTGAAAAAAGGGGCCATCTCCTGACCGATAAAAGCGCCGACGAGCATGGCTAAAATAGGAAACACGTAAAGCATAAACGTGGCTTTTAGCAACGGGGATGTGTCGAAGCTAAGCACCACCTTCTGCCCCACTTTCGCTCCAGCACGATTAATTGCTTCTACCTCCATTTCCTTGCCGCCACCCAAGTTGTGGCAAGAGCTCCTTGCAGCACACGCCTTACATGCACCGGTTTTCATGGTTTTTACCCATGCTGTTTTGGAACCGATTTTAGTCACAATGCCTTCTTCAGTGGCCATAATATTACCTTCTTTGCTGAATGATGCTCAGAATCAATGTCTTTTTACACCACAAAATAACACATGTTTGAAAAAAGTCACGACCTGTAGGGTTTGCGCAAAAATAACTTCACATTTTTGCATCTCACCTTCTGCCCATCTTTGGCCGATATCTCACTCGCAAAATCCTCGAAATAGCTCGCTATTCCTTTGGTTTTACTCCTTCGGATCGGCCAAACCTGACCCAAATCTGAGCGCCAATTCTGCAAAGTTATTTTTTCGTCAACCCTTTGATGATATTGGGTGTTGAAGACATTCAAGTTAGTTCGCTTCGCTTACAATTGGAATGATGGAACAATGGAATAATGGGTTACTGAAGGAATCAGATTGATATTGTTCCTTCGACCCAGCATTCCACTATTCCAATATTCCATGGAAGTAGCATAAACCAGAAGCTATTAAAAAATATTTAATTTCAACCAATTGTAGAATTTCCGAGACGTATTAATACTCTTTCGGCATATTATTCAGCTGATCCAGCGTAAAGACCGGGCCGTCTTTACAAACGTATTCTTTACCGATGTTGCACCGGCCGCATATCCCGATGCCGCATTTCATACGCATTTCAAGGGACATGATAATATGATCATGGGAATAGTCCAGGGTATCTAAAACCGGCTGGGTAAACTTAATCATAATGGGAGGTCCGCAGACAATGGCATAGGTATCCGGGTTGCCGGGGGGGCGCCTTCTGGTCGGTAATGGTGGGGACAAAGCCGATATTATATTTCCAGCTTGGATCGTCAGTGGCATCCACCGTAATATGCATGTTGATATCGTCGCGTTTTTCCCATTCGGCCAATTCGTCCCTGTAAAGAAGCATGCCCGGCGTGCGAGCGCCGTATATTACATGGATGTCTTTAAATTTTGGTCGGTTGGCAGGATCCAGCATATATATAATGGAGGACCGAAGTGTCGTAAAAGCAAACCCGCCGCCGATGATGACAATATTCTTGCCTTCCATGATATCCCAGGGGATACCAGTTTCCCAATGGCCCACGGACGCCCATGATATCTCCGGCCTTCATGTTGTGAAGATAGGATGTTACAAGGCCCACCTTGTTGACGGTAAACATTAAAAACCCTTTTTCCGTGGGAGATGAAGCGATGCCTATGGGGATTTCTCCTTTTCCGGCAACTGAAAGCTCGGCAAACTGACCGGCCTGGTAATTAAATTTTTCTTCGTCCTCCGGGTTTATAAAGACCAGTTTAAATGTTTTCAGATTTTTATCTTCGGTTTCAGTTGTAATTTCATCTATACGAACCGGATAAGGCAAATACGGATTTTGCACTTCTACTTCTCCTTTTTCCCGATTTATCGGGGAACCAAAAATATTTGCCACCAAGGCACAAAGACCCGCCCGCCTCGCCTAAGGTGAAGCCGATGGCGGGCAGGCACGAAGGATTTTATTTTGTTATTCGTTCTTAGTGTCTTGGTGTCTTTGTGGCGAGAAAAAAAGTTTTGCCACAAAAAACACAAAATTTACAATTTAGAAACTAAAGCTCAAAACGGTTCATCAAATCGCAAACCTTACGTATATCGATATTCACCGGGCAGAGACGGATGCATCGTCCGCAGCCGACACATTGAATGCCGTTTGCATATTTATCGACGTAATATTTCAGTTTGTGCATGAAACGCTGGCGGACTCTCTGTGTTTTTGTGTCCCTGGGATTGTGCCCGGATCCGTGAAGGGTAAACAGCGGATACATGCAGCTGTCCCAATTGCGAATGCGAATACCGGAAGATCCGAAGGTTTCGTCTTGAATATCGAAACACCAACACGTGGGACACGCATATGTGCAGGTTCCACAATTGATACAGGCAAAAGCGACATCTTCCCAAAAAGATGCTTCAAAAAGCACTGTGGTGTCTTTATCCTTTAATTTGTCTGTGGCAACCCGGGCGGTTATTTTTGTTTCTGCGGCCTGTTTTAGGGTTTGGACCTGTTCTTCCAAATCATCGGCCTCTGCCGCCGTGCCCCAGCCGGCCGCTTTGATTAATTTTTCTCCTTTGTTACTAATAATTCTGGCGAGATAATGATCAGCTGTGTCAACCAGGAGTACATCCAGCCCTTCTTCATGGAACGGTCCGCACCCGGCTGTGGTGCAGAAGCAGTGACTGCAAGGCGTATTGCATGCATACCCGATCAAGGTGGTGGCTTCGTAAGCTTTGATCCAGTAGGGGTCTTTATATTCGGGTGTATCAAAATTCCGTTTTACCAAAAGAAATGCTTTGGCATCACAAGGTCTGATACCGACGACGACCCGGGGAGAATAATCTTTATCAATTTCTTTTAAAATGTGATGATCTGTCTGTTTTTCATCCAGAGTATACTCGAACATGGTTTCCGACTGGGGGTAAACCACTGATTTTGGAGAAAGCCGTGTGTTTTGCAACCTTAAATCCGGAAGCTCACCTTTATCGAGTTCCTTAAAAATATGAAATTCATCCTGCTGCACCGGGCCGAATAATTGAAATTTATCTGCCAAACGTTTCAACCCTTCAGCCCAGCTTTTTTTATCAATTTTTATGACTTTCATCACCGATACCTTCGTAATTGGTGTTTTGATCAATCCATCATTACTAAAATCAGACTTTTTACAAGTTCATCAAAACTAAATACCTGTTATTTAATAAAGTCATCCGGATCATCGGGCCTGTAAGTATCCAGAGGCGGCCGTTTTTCCAGGGTCAAACCGGACTCCCAGTCGAACAGCTCAAGGCAGTCTTTTTCCAGTTTTTTTGTCAAGATTCTGACCTTAATTCCCACTGGACAGGCACGCTCACATGCACCGCAGTCGGTGCACCGCCCGGCACAATGATATGCTCTTAAGAAGTGAAAAGTCCTTATGTCTGCGGGGTTTTGACTTTTCCCCACCCACTGGGGCCGTGACTCATCCACGAAACATGTGGGGCAATAGCAGAGTGGGCATGCATTTCTACAGGCATAGCAGCGGATGCACGTCGAGAAGAGATCCTCAAAATATTCCCATTTCTCCTGTGGAGTCATGTCTTCAATTCTGCGAACATCCTCGTACTTGTCCACATCTGTTTGCTCTTCTACAAGATCAGCGGCAAGTTCATCGTAGATGACCGGGTTGCGGTGAGTACAGATGGTGCAGTTTTGCTGCAGGACATCTTTTTTATCTATGGTTTTATCAACACCGTCGCCCTTGATATTTATTTTGCCGTCGGCCTCAATGACCTCCTCGATTTCGGTATCAAACATGGCTTCGATTTTGTGCCGGTCAATCATTCCTTTGCAGGGGACGCCGATAATTACGATCTGATCCCGTTTGATTTTATTTTCGATAATATGGGTAACAATGTTTCTGGAATCGCACCCCTTTGAAACAATACCGATTTTTTCCTTCCTGTTGGCAAGGTAGTTTGTCAGATTAATTCCGCAGTTGCTGTCCCATACAAAACAGTCAACATCTTCAGGGGTTTTTGCAAAACAGGGTTCGTTCATCATCGGCACCGTTCCTTTTCTGAACCCGATAATTAGATCAACCGTGGATTCTTTTAATAGCCGATTCGATATTTCTTTAATTTTTTCTATGTAGGCGAACATGTTAAGCGACCTTAGCTGTTGTTTTTTTAAAATTGTTATTTGGTCCAAGCGCTTTGACTGCCTCCACGGTCTCTTTGACGACATCCACAAATTTTACCGATTCTGCAGAGGAGATCCATGAAAAATGGAGGCGGCCGGGTTCAATCCCCATATATTCAATGAAGTTTTTAAATAAAGCAAATTTTCTGCGTGCATAGTAATTACCTTCCAGGTAATGGCAATCTCCGGGATGTCACCCGGACACCCATACGCCGTCTGCGCCCTGTCTGAAGGCGGCCAGAATAAATTTTGGGCTCATCCGACCTGTACAAGGGATTCTGATCACCCGGATGTTTGGCGGATATTCCATCCTGCTGACCCCTGCAAGATCAGCGGCACCATAACTGCACCAGGTGCATAAAAAACTGACGATTTTGGGTTCCCAGTCTGACATATTATAAATTCTCCTGACCCGGATAAACCGGAACAACTAAAGAAAACTAAAGTTTTAAATGAACTAGGATTCTGGAATCCTTCTTTTTGTGTACGTGTTCAGGGGGTGCGCTCCCCGCTTCACTTTGACGTCTACGTGTCTAGTTATTTCAATGACTTAGCAGCGGTGGCATTCCTGCCCCCTCCGCGTTCTCCCGCGAAAAACATGCGGGAGCCGCGGTCTCCCCCACTGCTAAGTCATTGAAATAACGAAGCCACTCCGCCAATAATGTTACACGGGAAAGCGCACCCCCTGAACACGCACCTTTTTGTTAACTATTTGTCATTTTTTACTTTAGGCATTTTAGGCAATTTTAATTTTAGGCACTTCTTTGAGAAGCCCATGATTGAATTTAAAAATATTCTGTTACGAAAAATACAGAATAACGATGAACAATTAACGATTATACCGCTTCATTCAAAGCAAAGATCTGTGCAAAGATCTGATCATTGTCGAATCCTTTGAGATGGATCGCGCCGGATCGACAAGAGGCGACGCAAAGACCGCAGCCTTTACACAGAACCGGATTGATTTGGGTTTTTCCGGTAAAAGGCCCCTCTTCAATGAAACTGGGTGCTGAATAAGGACATTCGGAAACACAAACCCCGCAGGAACTGCAATCGGCAGGGTTTGTTTCAGCAACAATGCCGCTGGTCTGGAACACCTTTTTGGCCAATACTGTTAGGGCACGGGAAGCGGCGGCCTGCCCCTGAACGATGGATTCATCGATGGGTTTGGGCGCGTGGGCCAGACCGCACACGAAAACGCCGTCCGTGGCAAAATCCATCGGTCGCAGTTTGACATGGGCTTCGGCAAAAAAACCATCGGCGTTCTGGGGGACTTTATACATCTGCACCAGTGGATTTTTTGATTCGGGAACAATGGCCGAAGCCAGGACCAAAAGGTCGGGCCGTATATCCATCATCCTTCCCAGAACCCGGTCGGTGAAACTTACCTTGAGCTCCGCATCTTCCTTTACGACATTCAAGTCTTTACCCGAATCATAACGGATAAATACAATGCCTTCAGTGCGCGCTTGACGGTAAAGATCTTCCCTGAGACCAAAGGGGCGTAAATCCCTGTAAAGAATAAAAACGTCCATTTTCGGGTTGATTTCTCTAAGTTTCAAAGCGCTCTTAATGGATTGCGTGCAGCAGACTTTGGAGCAATAGGGTCTGTCCGGGATTCTGGAACCGACACACTGAACAAATACTGCTGTGTCGATTTGCTCGATGGAGGGGGCCTTGTCGATAAACCGTTGCTGCAGCTCCAGCCCCGTAACCACGCGGGCATCCTTTTGGTATAAATATCCGTCAGGCTTGAACTCCGAAGCACCCGAGGCGATTATGGTCACGCCGTGCTCCAGGATTTTGTCTTCGTCGTTGCAGGAGATGGTCGTTTTAAAGTTTCCCACAAATCCGTCAACATGGGTAAGCTCGGCATTCAGAAAAACCGTTATGTTATCATCGGACTGAACCGCAGCTGTTAAACTTGTCAAATATTCCTGAATGTTCTCGCCCCGCCAGGTTTCATGGAGGTAACGTGCCTGTCCCCCGAGAGCATCGGTCTTTTCAACCAGAAATGTCTGATATCCCTGTTCCGAGAGGTTTTTGGCCGCCGCCATCCCGGAAACCCCGCCGCCGACAACCAAAACCGACTGATTGATCTCCATGGTCGATTCCGACAACGGCTCCTGAAGCATTGCCTTGGCCACGGCCATTCTGAGAATATCTTTCGACTTTTCAGTGGCCTTGGTCGGGTTGTCTTTATGAACCCACGAACACTGGTTCCGAATGTTAGCCATCTCAAATAGATACTTGTTGATACCGGCGTTAATTAAGGTCTCCTGAAATAAGGGCTCATGGGTTTTTGGGGTGCAGGCGGCAACCACCACCCGATTCAGTCGATGCGTTTTAATGACCTCGGTCATCTTATCCTGGGTGTCCTGGGAGCAGCTGAACATGTTCTCCTCTACGTAGGCAACGCCGGGGAGGTCTTTTGCAAACTCTGCAACTTCAGGGACATCAACGATTCCCGCGATATTGGTTCCGCATCGGCAGACAAAAACACCGATCCGGGGCGGGTCACCCCGGACATCCGTTTCGTCCGGGATTTCTCTGGTTTTTGTGAGTGTCCACCGAGACTCGGCCAACCTGCTGCCTGCCACACCCGCAGCAGCGCTGGAATCGATAACCGAAGACGGGATATCTTTGGGCGCTTGAAAAATACCGCAGGCATATATCCCGGGCCTGGACGTCTGAACCGGATCAAAACTGCTGCTGCTGGCAAAGTTGTAATGATCCAGATCGATGCCCCATTTTTTTGCCTGGGATGTTGTTTGCATAGATGCCGTCAGCCCCACGGACAGGACCACCATGTCAAATCCTTCTTCCACGCGCCTGCCGGTCTCGTCCACATACCGGATAATCTGCATTCCCGTCTCTTCATCCGGGTCGATATGGGTCACTTTGGACTTGATGAACCGAACCCCCAGTTCATCCTTGGCACGGTTGTAGTATCTCTCAAAATCTTTCCCGTACGTGCGGATGTCGATATAAAAAACGGCTGCATCCAGGTCTTCGCTGCTGTGCTCTTTGGCCAACATGGCCTCCTTGACGGCGTACGTACAGCACACACCGGAACAGTAGCCATTGGCACCCACATGGACATCCCTGGACCCGATGCACTGCAGCCAGGCAATTTTTTTCGGCTCTTTATGATCCGAAGGGCGCACCATATGCCCGCCATAGGGCCCGGAAGCCGAAAGAATCCGCTCAAACTCCATGGACGTCACTATGTTGGGATGTTTTGTGTATCCGTAGATGTCGTGTTGCGCAGGATCATACGGCTCACCCCCCGGCGTCAAAATGATGGAACCCGTATCGATCTCAATGGCTTCATCCTTCTGGGAATGGGTTTCGAGAGTGAGTGCTTCGGCCTTGCAAACTTTTACACATTCGAGACACTCACAGCATACCATGCAGTTCAGGCATTTTTTCGCCTCGATAACCGCCGTCGCTTCACTCAGACCCTGTTCAACCTCGGCAAAGCTTTTTTTCCGATCTTCCATGGAGATTCTGGACATTTTGGCCCTTTCAACCTTTGGGATGCCTTTATCCATGGGGTTGAAATTTTTCTGGGGGATTTCAATGGATTTTCGCCCTTCTTTTAAATCTGTGCCATCAAGATATCTGGATATGGAAATTGCGGCCTCTCGTCCGGCAGCCACCGCTCCAATGGCGATACCGGGGCCGGTCTGGGCATCACCCCCTGCAAACACGCCTTTTCTTGTGGTTTCGAAGCTAACCGGATCGACGTTAATGTTATTCCATCGGTCCAAATCAACACCGGTTGAGCCTTTAAGAAAAGCCGTGTCGGTACGCTGGCCGATGGCCGGTATGATAATATCCGTATCGACGACAAATTCACTTCCTTCAACAGGAACCGGGCGACGACGGCCGCTTTTATCCGGCGCTCCCAATTCCATTTTAATGCATTTGAGACCTACAACCTTACCGTCTTTTTCCATCACCTCCACCGGTGCCATAAGGAACTGAATATCGACCCCTTCTTCAAGGGCATCTTCGATCTCCTCCTCCCGAGCCGGCATCTCTGTATGCGTCCGCCTGTAAATGATGCTGACTTTATCCGCATCCAGGCGTAAAGCTGATCTAGCAGCATCGATAGCCACATCCCCGCCGCCGACAATGGCAACATTCCCCTTGATTTCCTTGAGGTCGCCAAGTGCTGTATCTCTTAAGAATTTAACACCGGAGATGACACCCACCGTATCTTCGTTGGGGATGTTAAGTTTCATATTGGCATGACAGCCAACGGCGAGATAAACTGATTTGTACCCGTCGTCCATCAATCTATCAATGGTGATGTCTCGTCCAAGAGCTGTATTGAATTTTATCTCAACGCCGAGCCGGGTGATCCATTTAATCTCTTTTTCAAGAACATCCGGTGGGAGTCTGTAATCCGGAATTCCGACTCTGAGCATGCCGCCGGCTACAGGAAGGGCCTCGAAAATTGTAACCTTGAAACCATCTTGCGCCAGAAAATATGCCGCGGTCAGACCGGCAGGTCCGGCACCGATAATAGCGACCTTTTCGTTCCTTGGCGTGATCTCGATTAAGGGCAGGTCATCGATATCAACCTGATCTGCTGTAAAACGTTTGAGTGTGCAGATGGAGATCGGTTCATCCACGTCTTTCCTTCGGCACACGTCTTCGCACGGGTGGGGACAGATTCGACCGAGAACACCCGGGAGGGGCAGGGTCCTTGTGATAATCTCCAGGGCCTCCGTATATTTTTCCTGGGCAATCATGGCCACATATCCGTGGGCATTTACATTGTTCGGACAGGCATGGGTGCACGGCGAAAGGTCTCTTTTGTCTATGGAATAGGCTCCGGGTACGGCCTGAGCATAAGGCTTATAAACCGCTTTCCGGTTTATGAGGCGCTCATCGTAGAGACTGGGAAGACTGACCGGGCAAACTTCGGTACAATCTCCGCACCCCGTACATTTGTCAAGATCGATATATCGCGCCCCTCTGTTCAGGGTGACTTTAAAATTGCCGGCTTCGCCGGATATTTCTTTAACCTCGGTTATGGTGTGGAGCTCTATGTTTATGTGCCGGCCGACCTCGACCAGTTTGGGCGAGATAATTCACATGGCACAGTCATTGGTGGGAAAGGTCTTGTCCAGCTGTGACATTATGCCGCCGATGGCCGGTGACTTTTCTGCGAGGTGAACATAAAACCCGGAATCCGCTAAATCCAGAGCAGATTGCATTCCTGTAATTCCGCCTCCCACAACCAGTACCGATCCGGTTATATCTTTGGACATGGTTTAATTCTCCTGATGAAAATATAGCATAATTCTAATGATATTCGTTTTTGATGGCCTTGCAAACGGTCAAAAAAGGCCTTTTTTACGAGAATGTTTTGTGTTTAGCATAAAAAGGAATTACTATATAGTGTAAAAAAGCATGTCAATAAAATTTGACGGCTTCGTAAAAAGTCTGATTTTGCTCGCTCCGCAAGTAATTTTGGGATTCATGACTCGCCTGGCTAAATTGCAAGAACTCGGGCTAACGCCCTCAAACAGCTTGCAATTTTTAACGCCAGACTCATCATGAATCTTTTTACGAAGCCATCAAATTAGAGCTTGGTTTTTCGTCTTCTTGACGGTGTCGAAATGTTGGATTGTCATCCTAAAACTCGGAAGGGCGTATCCAAAAATTTTGTCATAAAAAGCAAAAATTTACAACCAAGGAACGCATTATGAAAAATTATAAACACAAAGTGTTTGAAACTTCAGAATTCCTGGAAAAACATATCAAAAAATTACCTCAAGTTGGGCTCATAACCGGCACCGGTCTCGGAGAAAGTTCGAAATTTTTAGATATATCGATATCCTTTGAATATGATGATATTCCGCATTTTCCCACATCAACGGTTGAGAGCCATTATGGGAGGCTTCTTTTCGGAGAAATTAGGGATAAACAGATCATGGCTATGCAGGGGCGTTTTCATCTTTACGAAGGCTATTCACCCCTCGAAGTGATCTTCCCCATACGGGTGATGCAGGAGCTAGGTGTTAAAACGCTCATCCTTTCAAATGCCGCCGGCGGTCTGAACCCAGAATTTAAAATCGGTGACATTATGATCATTAGCGATCATATCAATTTAACCGGATCAAATCCCTTGATCGGTCCCAATGAAGAGCACTGGGGGATTCGGTTTCCGGATATGAATGCGGCCTACGACAAAGGGCTGATGGACCTTGCGAAAAAGGCCGGAAAAGATGAAGGCATCCGTTTGCAAAAAGGGGTATTTGTGGGACTTAAGGGTCCGTCCCTTGAAACGCCGGCCGAAATTCGCTTTCTAAGGAGAATCGGTGCCGATGCCGTAGCTTTTTCAATCATACAGGAAGTCATTGCCGCGATTCATGCAGGGATAAAGGTGCTCGGCCTTTCCACCATAACTAATGTGCATGATCCGGATCAACCTGTTCCCGCAACAGTTGAAGAGATTATTGCCGTGGCCGAACAGACCGCTCCAAAGCTTGAAGCGATTATCAAAAATGTGATTGAAAAAAATTGACCCGGGCATCCTCGGCTTGCCGCAGAAAATCATTAATCGCTGGAAAAAAAGGTTATTGAAAAATCTTCTTGACAGGAGATTCAATAAGTCGATATCATTTTTTCAAAATTGCTCGATGTCGCTCACAAAAGACTTTTTACGAAGCCGTCAAGATTGATATTCTATTATTTTACCATTCCATAATTCCATGTCCCAGTTGAGAATATAATTCTAACTATTCTTTTATATTCAATAGATTGTAGAAATTTTGAAGCATTTTATTAATCCGTACCGGTGAAGAAAGGAGGAGGTTATGCGTCAAATTATCACGTTGTTATTTTCATTATGTCTGGTTTTCATGGCGGCGACTTTTGCATTGGCGGGGGAGTCTCTGGTAGAGACGGTGGCAAAAGGATGCGAAAAAGAACTCAATTCCTATTGCGCTAATGTTACGCCCGGTGAGGGCCGAATCCTGGCCTGTCTGTATGCACATGGGGACAAACTTTCCGGTCAGTGTGAATATGCGCTTTACGATGCTGCGGTCCAACTGGAGCGTGCCGTAGCTGCGTTATCCTACCTCGCCAATGAATGTGACGAGGATTTGGAGAAATACTGTTTATCGATTACCCCCGGCCAAGGGCGATTGATCGACTGTCTCGAAAAAAATTCCAAGAACATCAGCAAGCGTTGCAAACAGGCCGTCAAAGACGTCGGCCTGAAATAAACCCTAACGTTTTGCAACTATAAGGTAAACAGCGAACACGCCGATAGGCCGACGAGGAACGACCGGCATGCCTGTCTCGACAGCTCATCGGCCGGTGATGCGAATTGTACCTAATTTGAGCGATTGTCGAGTTTGCCGAAGATGCAAGGCATGAGACATACAGCCGTAGTATGCTACTGCAAATGTCTCATAACGCAGCAGATTCGGTAAAATTGGCAATCCCGTAGGGTTTCAAATCGTGACCTTTTCTAACAAATGCAAAATGACCCGACAGGTGAGAAGTTATAAGGCTTTAATTACTATTTAACGATCTAAAACAATTGATTTTATTTTACTCCGTCACTATTTGAAACGCTCAAATTAGGTTGTAGTTATTTATGACACCCAAGACTTGACCTGAACAGATTTTTCCCTGGAGTGTGCGATTATTTCATCAAGATCCAGGGTCAGTAATTTGCGATCTTCCATGACCAGTTTGCCGTTGATCACCGAGTGTGTGACATCGTTTCCACTTGCAGCATAGACCAGATGGGACGCAGCATTATACATGGGCGTGAGGTGGGGTTTATGGGTATCGATGACAATAACATCCGCCTTTTTGCCGATTTCCAATGAACCGACGATATCTTGAAACCCCAAAGCCCTTGCGCCTTCGATGGTTGCCATTCTCAGAACGGTAACGGCATCTAAGACCGTCGGATCCATTGCATGAACCTTGTGAAGTTTCGCAGCTGTATCCATCTCTGAAAATAAATCCAGGTTATTGTTGGATGCGCATCCATCTGTTCCCAAGCCAACCGTCACGCCCTGCTTGATCAGCTCCGGGATCGGCGCGATACCCGACGCCAGTTTCATATTGCTTTCCGGATTATGAACAACCTTTCCCCCGTGTTTCGCCATTTTCTTAATGTCCGATTGTCCCAGATGAACACAATGGTCTGCAATCAAATGGGTACCCAAAAGCCCCAGGGAATGGAGATGTTCTATGGGTGTTTTTGCATATTTTTTCTTTATTTCAGAGACTTCATTTAACGTCTCGGCTACATGAATAATTAGCGGGACACGATGCTTCAACGCCAGTTCATTGGACGCCATCAGCAGTTCCGGGCTGCAGGTAAAAAGGGAATGGGGTTCTACCGCTATCGACACAATGGGATCATCTTGCCATTTTTGAATCAACGATTCCGTATACTCCAGGCCTTTTCCCGCCGACCCGTAGTTTGGCGATGGAAAATCATACAGGACTTCTCCCACCAGACATCTCACACCCGCTTTTTTAGCTGCCTTTGCCACTTCTTCCTCAAACAGATACATGTCGCAAAACGTTGTCGTGCCGGAGAGTATCATTTCGGCAAGGGCAAGCAGGGTTCCGGTATAAACAAACTCTGCATCCATGTTGCGCTCTGCCGGGAAAATGTAGTTTTCAAGCCATTGCATCAACGGAAGGTCATCCGCTAAGCCTCTGAAAAGGGTCATGGCTGCATGGGTATGACCGTTCACCAGACCGGGGAGAACCAGACCGCCTTTGGCGTCGATGACCTTGGCTGCTTTTATAGAAGGCATATCTCCGGTTCCCATATGGGAAATACTGTCACCGCGAATCGCTATAAATCCGTTTTCAAGAATTGAGTTTTTAGAATCCATGGTCAAAATGGTGCCGTTTTTTATGATGAGATCTGCGTTTTGCATCGGTCATTCTCCCGTCGTTGTTCACGCTGTTTTAATTTCAGATCCACTGTTCCGTACATTAAGTTAAGGGTGATTATCCGTCAACCTCTCTTGACAATAAAATGGTATTGTATCATGAAGGAAAACAAATGGTTTTTGATATGGTCATACATAACGGCGTTATCCTCACCGTAAATCGGGATTTTGATATCATTGAAGACGGTGTCATCTGTATAAAAAACGGAGAAATTGTAAAGATTGTAGCAAGGTCAAACGATTTTCCTGTGCCCGAAGGGAAAGAGATGCTGGATGCACATGGGGGCATTATTATGCCGGGACTCGTGAATACTCACACCCATCTTCCCATGGCGCTTTTCAGAGGCTTAGCCGATGATCTGCCCCTTTCCGTATGGCTGAATGAATGCATCTTTCCTGCCGAAGCGAAGCATATTAACCCCGAATCCGTCAGGTTCGGAGCGCTCCTGTCTTGTGCCGAGATGATACTGTCGGGAACGACCACATGCTGTGACGGATACTTTTATGAAGATGTTGTTGCAGTTGCGGTGGACGAAATCGGAATGAGAGGCGTATTGGGGCAGGGCGTTATCGATTATCCGGCACCGGGGGTGCCGGATCCGGCGGATAACATTAAAAACGCTGTGGCGTATGCTGAAAAATGCCAAGGATTGTCTCATCTGATACATCCTTCGATATTTTGTCATTCCCCGTATACGTGTTCTGAAGAGACATTAAAACGGGCTAAAGCCGTTGCTGATTCAAAAGGGCTTGTTTTTCAGATTCATGTGGCCGAAACTCGAGACGAATACGTTCAGTTTCAGACCAAACATCGCATGACCCCGGTAAAATATCTGGACAGGATCGGCATTCTCGACCCGAATACCCTGCTGGTTCATGCCATATGGCTCGACCCTGACGACATCGAAATTATTTCCAAACGGAACGCAAAAGTCTCCCATAATCCTGAAAGCAATATGAAGCTTGCTTCAGGGATTGCGCCGGTTCTAGATCTATTAAAGGCTGGTGTAACCGTTGGCCTTGGCACTGACGGGTGCGCCAGCAACAATGATTTAGATCTTTTTCGGGAAATGGACACTGCGGCAAAGCTTCATAAGGTGAATGCCCTCGATTCCACAGTCATGAATGCCCGGACCATACTCAATATGGCTACCATCGGCGGCGCAAAAGCCATCGGCCTTGACGACGTTGTCGGATCTCTTGAAGCCGGCAAGCAGGCGGATGTCGTTGTAATCGATACCTGCAAGCCCCACCTGGTTCCGCTTTATAACCCCGCATCCCAAATCGTTTATGCAGCCAACGGCCAGGATGTGCGGGATGTCATTGTTTCCGGAAAGATTCTTCTCAGGGATCGGGAATTGTTGACCGTCGATCTGGAAGATATCCTCGAAAAGGTTAACGTGATAAGCGATGACATAAAGGAAAAATGAGGAAAAATTTAAGCAGAATCTTTTTATCCCAGTTTGTCCAAGTTGGAGAATTGATATGGATTTGAAACGCATTATCAGGGTAGCACGGGGTGATGGAACGGCAGACCTTCTTTTGACCCATGCACGAATCGTCAATGTCTTTTCGGGGGAAATCGTTTCCGGTGATATTGCTGTCGCCTGTGGGCGTATCGTGGGATTTGGGGAATATGATGCCAAAAAGAGGATCGACATGAAGGGTCGATTTGTGGCTCCGGGATTTATCGATTCCCATGTTCACATCGAAAGTGCCATGGCATCCATCACCCAATTTGCAAGGACAGTTCTTCGTTTGGGAACAACCACCGTGGTGGCCGATCCCCATGAAATCGCCAATGTGCTGGGTGTTGAGGGCATCGACTATATGCTTCGATCGAGCGAAAATCAGCCCATGAACATCTATTTCACTCTTCCGTCCTGTGTTCCTGCCACAAACATGGAAACTTCAGGCGCAACGCTGTCGGCCGAGGATCTTTTACCGTTTCTGGGCCGCCGGAGGATTTTGGGGCTGGCTGAAATGATGAACTATCCCGGGGTCATCCATGAAGATCCGGAAGTATTGCGTAAAATCGAAAACACCCGAAAGTACCGCAAACCTGTTGACGGCCATGCGCCCGGCCTCACCGGCCGTGATCTTTACGCGTATATTGCAGCTGGAATTTCAAGTGATCATGAATCTATTACAGCCCGGGAAGCCACGGAAAAACTGAATGCGGGAATGTATATAATGATTCGTGAAGGCACCGGCGCTAAAAATCTTAACGACCTGATTCCGGTTATAAATTCAAGAACTGCCCCTCGTATGATGTGGTGTACGGATGACCGGCATCCCCATGATCTCTTGGAAGAAGGACACATAGACTCAATGGTTCGTCGGGCAATCCAGGCCGGTGTAGATCCCGTGACCGCTATTCAAATGGCCACCATTAATCCAGCTGATCATTTTGGATTGAGTCACTTGGGTGCCATCGGACCCGGGAGACAGGCAGATATGGTTGTGTTTTCAGATATTGCCGACATTCATGTAGAACAGGTTTACCATCAGGGCCTTCTTGTGGTCGAAGACGGAAAGATATTGCCTGAAATCGATACCCCCGAATCCATACCCGTGCGACCTTCCATGAACTTGGAGATTGAGAAAATAGATTTTTCTGTTCCTGAAGAAGGCAGACACATCCGGGTTATCGAGGTCGTCCCCCATCAGATAATAACCCGGCAATCTATTAAGGAAGTGTTAATATCAGAGAAAGCGGCTGTTTCCGACATTTCTCGGGATATTCTTAAAATTATGGTTGTTGATCGCCACTCAGGCTTGGGCAATACCGGAAAAGGTTTTGTCAGCGGTTTCGGCTTAAAGCAGGGTGCGCTGGCATCGAGCGTGGCCCACGACTCCCACAATATCATCGTTGTCGGGACCAACGATGAGGATATGAAAACAGCCGTTCAAGCCTTGATCACCATGGGCGGGGGGCTGGCAGCAGCTTGTGACAACAGGGTAAGCGCTGATCTGTCGCTTCCCATCGCAGGTCTTATGTCTTTTGAACCCATCCAAACAATAAATGATAGGCTGGATCGTCTGCTTGATGCTGCCCGTGAATTCGGTTCAACGCTCCACGATCCTTTTATGACGTTATCGTTTTTGGCGCTTCCCGTCATTCCCGATCTAAAAATCACGGACAAAGGACTGGTGGATGTCACACAGTTTAAAGTAGTGCCGCTGTTTGTTGATTAGGTTGAACTACTTGACATAAAATCATGGTTTCAATAATCTATACATTCAAAAAATGGGCTCAACCCAACTTTCTCGCGAAATCGGGGTTAAAATTTTGATCCTATGTGTCTTTCATGAAAATCACAGGGGGTGCTATGCTCAAAGCAAAAGATATAATGACAAGAACGGTGATAACCGTATCGCCCGATATGGAGATTGTCCACGCAGCAAAAATTCTTCTGGAAAACCGTATCAACGGTGCTCCGGTAATGGATGAAACGGGAAAACTGGTGGGAATTCTCTGCCAGAGTGATCTGATTGCGCAACAGAAAAAGCTTCCCATTCCTTCTTTTTTCACGTTTCTGGATGGATTAATTCCGCTGACCTCCATGAAACAAATCGAAAAGCAGGTTCAGAAAATCGCTGCCGTCACCGTGGCCCAGGCCATGACGCCAAACCCGGTTACCGTCCGGCCTGATACGGACATCGAAGCGGTGGCCGCCCTCATGGTCGACCAAAATTTTCACACCATTCCTGTGATGGATGAGGGGGAGCTCTTGGGAATCGTGGGGAAAGAAGATATCCTGAAAACCCTCATGCCCGGATCAAAAGCAGAATGATTTAAATCTTGTAATAATTGGGCCATTTGTAATGCACTGGCGCAATTTGAAACGCTCAATTTAGGTTGTAAGTTGTTTCCGTAAAAGGTTTTCGATTATGAAAGTAGACGGTCAAAACATCCGTCCCATATGGCTGGATTCGGATTTGAAGAAGGTAAAAGTCATCGATCAGCGGCTTCTGCCCCACGAGTTTTTAGTTGCCGATCTTAAAACCGTTGATGATGTCATCCGGGCCATCAAAGAGATGGTTGTTAGGGGGGCGCCGTTAATCGGTGTGACGGCTGCATATGGGGTATATCTTGCGGCATTGAATTCTCCCACAGATCCTGTTGAAGATGCTTATCTGATAGAAGAATGTATCAGATTGAAATCGGCCAGGCCCACGGCGGTTAATCTGGCTTGGGCGGTGGATGAGATTTTGTCAGAGATGTTGAAAGTCGGCGATGCCTCGGAGAAGGTTGATGCGGCAAGAAAGGAAGCCGAAAAAATTGCCGAGGCCGAAGCTGAAAACTGCCGAAGAATCGGTGCGCATGGATTCAGTTTGATCGATAAAATCAGTCGCAGCAAAAAAGGAAAAACAGTCAATCTGTTAACTCATTGTAATGCCGGATGGCTGGCCTGTATAGAATATGGTACGGCGACGGCGCCGATTTATGCGGCCTTTGATAACGGTATAGATATCCATGTGTGGGTCGACGAAACCAGACCCCTTAACCAGGGTGCCAGGCTGACAGCCTGGGAACTTGGCAAGTATGGTATTAAACATACCATCATTACGGACAATGCCGGTGGTCATCTTATGCAGCACGACATGGTTGACATGGTGATCGTCGGCACCGACAGAACCACCTTTACCGGAGATGTTGCCAACAAGATCGGGACGTATCTTAAAGCCCTTGCAGCAAAGGACAACAATATTCCTTTCTATGTGGCTCTCCCATCCAGTACCTTTGACTGGAAGCTCAGAGATGGGGTAAGAGATATCCCTATAGAAACGCGCAACCCGGATGAAGTGCGATATGTTCAGGGACTGGACCGGGGGGATATTCGACACGTTTTGATTACGCCCGCTGACAGTCCGGCCCAAAACTTTGCTTTTGATGTTACACCGTCAAGACTTATTACAGGTTTTATCACTGAAAGGGGTGTCTGCCGAGCTTCAGAAAAAGAGATACTCCGCTTATTCCCGGAAAAGAAAAAATCTTGACTTTTTTTAAGACAATCTCTTAAATCGCCATATGTTGACAGAACTGGATAAAAAAATCATTGCTTCGATTCAGGGTGAAATTGCAATCACGCAACGCCCATATTTAGAAATAGCAGAAAAGTTGGGTATTGGCGAAGAATTGCTCCTGGAAAGGATGGAAGATCTTTGTGACAGGGGAGTTATCCGACGGTTTGGTGCAACAATACGTCATCAGCAATCAGGATTTGAAGCTAATGCCATGGTGGCATGGGAGGTTGATGAAGACCGTATTGACGCGGTGGGAGAAAAGATGGCGTCCTTTAAGGCGGTTTCACACTGTTACCGGCGAAATCCAACCGGAGATTGGCCGTATAATCTTTATACAATGATTCATGCAAAAGATGAAGCATCATGCCGGGAAATCGCCGGGAAATTGTCCACAGAAACTTCCGTCAATACCTACACCCTTCTCTTCAGCCGCAAAGAATTGAAAAAGACCTCTATGAAATATTTTCCAATGAATGATGTCGATTAATTTAACGTTTTGGAATTTCTGCAACTATATGAAATCAATAATTTTTTAATGGCAACCTGTTTGTGCCATCGGAATGGAATACTGGAATATTGGGGATAAAAGCGGAAAATAAACCATCTAAATTGTAAAAAACCTTCTTTAAACCCATCATTCCATTATTCCAATTGGGGCTAAGCCCCAAAGTTCACCCTTTAGCTTGTGAAGCCTGATACCCCCCACATACTTCTAATAAACCCTTGGATACACGATTTTGCTGCGTATGATTTCTGGGCCAAACCACTGGGACTTCTTAACCTGGCATCGATACTTCGGCGTCATGGATTTAACATTACATACATGGACTGCCTGGATCGTTTTCATCCAGAGGCGTTTCCTGTAAATCCTTATGCCAGATACGGCAGGGGGCCATATCTTAAAACCCGAATTCCAAAGCCCCGCGGACTGGAAGACATCCCGCGAAACTATTCCAGATACGGAATCCGGAAAGAATGGTTCATGAAAGATCTCATTTCAATACACCGACCCGACCTTGTGCTCATGACGTCCATGATGACGTACTGGTATCCAGGCATACAGGAAACCATAGCAGTTTTAAAAGAGGTTTTTCCGGATGTGGCCATAGTGCTGGGGGGCATATATGCCAGCCTTTGCCCTGAACATGCCATAAACCATTCAGGTGCAGACCGGGTAAAAACAGGATCCGGGGAGGAATATATCCTCGATCTGGTCGGTGACTATACCGGAGTTACCGTAAGTCCTAAGTTTGATCCGGATGATCTTGATACATACCCTTATCCGGCATTTGAGCTCCAAACCAAGATAAACTATGTGCCGTTGTTGACGTCCAAAGGATGTCCGTTTTCCTGTAAATATTGTGCATCCCATGTGTTGAATCCAAAAAGAATGTTGCGCAGTCCCGAATCCGTTGTGGAAGAAATAACTTACTGGCATGAACGGCATGCGGTAAAAGATTTTGTGTTCTACGACGACGCACTCCTTGTAGACTCGGCAATGCATGCGGTTCCCATGTTCGAAAAGATTATAGATGCCGGCCTTAAGGTCCGTTTTCATACGCCCAATGCGGTCCATATCCGCGGAATTTCGAAACAGACAGCAGGTTTGATGTTTCAATCAGGTTTCAAGACACTTCGCCTCGGGCTTGAGACCACAGCTTTTGAAAAAAGAGAAGAATTAGATGTAAAGGTAACTGCCGAAGAATTTAAAAGCGCTGTTTCCTGTCTGAAAGCGGCGGGTTTCGATAAAAGTGGATTAGGCGCATACCTGCTGGTCGGTCTCCCCGGACAAAAAATGGCGTCCATTGAGAGTTCCATCGAAATTGTCAGGCAAAACGGGATAGATCCTATCCTGGCCTATTATACGCCGATCCCCAAGACAGCGCTGTGGAGCCGGGCGGTTGCATCCTCGCGATACAATCTGGAGGCCGACCCCGTATTTACGAACAATGCCCTATTGCCCTGTGGGAAAGAGCCCTTTTCATGGGAAACAATTTCTAACCTTAAAAAACTGACGGTTAACCAAAGTTCTCTAAATGTTCTATCTTAATTCTCATTGTTTTCATTCTTCAACAAAATATCTATAATTTTGGGGATATAATCATCCGACTTGCCGACGTGGAACCTGCAAGCCCCTGCGCCACGATGCCCGCCGCCTTCAAACTCTGAAAGCATCAGCCCCACATTCACATTGCAATTCCGATTAATAATACTGTGCCCCACACTTACGGCGACTTTTTCTTTATCATCGCCGTCATAACGTATCTTAACACTCACAACCGCTTTGGAATACATCGAATAGACCAAAAAACGATTGCCCGTCGGAACTTTATCGAAGGCACGAAAATCTGTAATGGATACGTGTCCTTTCAATTTCGTATGATCTTTTAAAATGGATTTATATTTCTTGTTGTTTTCAACAGCCCCATTGCAACGTGCTTTCACTTCCGGATCTTCTATAACCGTGTCGATGTCATATTTTCTGAGTAGATTGACAAGCCTGTTCCAATAGGGCTCATCATAGTCGTCTCGACCCAAAACCGTCATAGAGAGCAAAATATAATCGTAGTTTTCAGGATACAGCACTTCATCCAAAGATAAATCGGCAGAATCGATTTTGTCTGTTTCTTTGATTATTTCGCTATAATCACGGGTAAATCTGTCTTTGTAATGTTCAAAAATAACGCCTGCTGCCGAAGGTGCGATCTTAAAAGCACCTTTGAAGGGTGTATCGATTCTGTTGGTATGGTGATGATCAAACCAGAGGGAGCACCTTTCGTGATAGGGCAGGTTTGCGATGATATCCCCCTCTTGAACGTCGATGAGGCCTTTTTGCATGTCATTGGGTTCGACCCATTTCACAGGTTGTGTTATATTTTCGGCTTCGCACAGAAGCGCAGCGCATACAACGCCGTCAAAGTCTGGTCTGGTTACGATACGCATACAACGAGCTCCTAACGTCTCGGAAGTTCAACAATTGGTGAAATTAAAGATCTTTGGTTCTTCTCCAATTTAGTTGTAGAAGAGGGTCCAAGGATTCAAGGGTTTGTTTTCTAAAGACTTTATCAGCGCTTTTAACATTCTTTCTATTTCTGCGGTGTCTTTTTTAAGCTATTGTTTTTAAATTTTTTGCATTTGCACTCGAACCCTTGAATCCTGGAATCCTTGAACCCTTTATAATCACCCCTGCTCAATTGGAGATGACCCACTTATTTAACCCTAATTAACTACAACTAATCGGGAGATGATCCAGATCTTTTAATAGCTCTGGTTTATGCCACTTCCATGGAATGATGGAATCTTGGAATAGTGGAACGTTGGATTGAAGGACAATATCATTCTAATTCCTTCAGCAACCTATTATTCCATCATTCCATTGTTCCATTATTCCAATTGGAGCGAAGCCCCCATGTTCGTTTTTTAATCCATATCCGTCCGGATGTCTTTTAAGTGCTGTTCCCATTCAATGGGAAGAAGCTGTTTTTTGGCATTGTTGCATTCCTTGCAAGCGGTGACTACGTTTCCTTTGGTGGTTCTGCCGCCACGGGAGATGGGCACAATATGGTCCATGGTCAGTTCCTTGGGCGGCGAAGGACGTCCGCAGTAGTGGCAGACGCCTTTGGCGCAGCGACGTTTCCACCACTGGGAATTCCGGAGGTCTCTGGCCTTGCGGCGCTCCTTTTTGATGTCTTTTTCCTCCAGATTATATGCGAATGGTTCCATGTGTTTTTTTGTTTAATCTTGAAAAACCTGGTCCTTTGAAACAGACTATGAACAGTTGGCTATGCCAGTAAATTATTCGACGACAATAATGGAATGATGGAGTAATGGAATGATGGGTTACGGACTGCCACTAACTTCATAAGATACATGGGCATTTTGATATTGCCAAATTGAGCAACGTTCCGATTTTCGACCCAATATTCCAGTATTCCAGCCTTCCAACCACATGCAATGAGATGTTCATCAGACCCCTATGGGGTGAAACAAAAACCTGGCTCTCTGGACCCGGATATTTACTTAAAGGTGCCTTTTCGAGAGCCCAATGCGGTCTATCCATTTTATGATTTCTCTGTTTAATATCTCATAAAATTTTTCTGATCCTCCAAGACCACGTCTTCCAAAAAAGTAGTTTATCTCCAGAAAAAGAGGTGTGTTAACCGCCGCACCGGATGAAAAAAGGATATCAAAACCGGCCAGATCGATTCCCGTCCGGAGGCAAAAATCTTTTACTGATTTGACGGCTTCTTTCTGCAGTTCCGGATCGGTGTCAAAATCGATAAACGCTCCTTTGGCAATATTGGATGAAAAACTTTCTATATCAGGCTGAATCCGCCAGTAGGAAATAATCGTCTGTCCGATAATAACAACTCTTAGCGATCGGTTTTCTGAAGGTATATATTCCTGAATGATAAATCCCTTTTGACCGCTTTTTTCAAAAATTTTGGCAGTTTGTATAACGCTTAGAAAATCTTCAGGCGATTTTATCAAAAAGACATGATCTCCCTCTCCGCCCCAGTCGAATTTGAATACAAACGGAAAATCGAAGGCGGGTCTTGGAGGCATCTCGCCGTTGTTTAAGGAAAAAGTTTTTATATTTATATAGGTTTCCGTTGTTGGGTGGGCTGCATTTTTTTCTCGAAAAAGCTGAATCTGCCCGATCTTGTCCTTATACTTAAACCGTGCATCAAAATTTGGAAAAACATGTTTGCAGTTGTTATGCGCTATTTCGTAGAGGGATCGATAGCATCCCTGGGGCAGGATAACGGCATCGGCGGCCCTGATTGCACCAAGATCATCAGCTCCAGGCTCCCGCCCGGCGCAGAGTAAGTTTTTTTCACCTTCAAAGCAGGGGTGATAGGACAGAATCATCAGTAACCAAATCTTCTAAGGGCTTTTGTGTTTTTACTCCAGTTTTTATGGACCCGTACAAAAAGGTTTAGAAAGACCTTTGTGCCCACCATTCGTTCGATCTCTTTTCGGGCCTCTGTGCCGATCATTTTCAGCATACTCCCGTTTTTTCCGATGACCATACCTTTCTGTGAACTGCGTTCAACATGAATGGTTGCATCAATTTTTACCAGGGATCCTTTTTTCTTTTCGGAAAATGAATTCACAGTGACTGCTGTGGAATACGGTATTTCCTGTCCGGTTAAGCGAAAAACCTTTTCACGAATCATTTCAGCGGCGATAAAACGTTCCGGCAAATCGGTGAGGGTTTCTTCCGGGAAATAGGCCGGTCCTTTTGGCAGTAGCGCCTCGATTGCATTAACGAGTTCTTCAATCTGGTCCCCAAGTATCGCGGAAATCGGTATTATGGCCTCAAATGGGTGAAACTTTGTCCAATTGTCCATAATGGTAAGGAGCGCAGGTTTTTTTATGAGATCTATTTTGTTAAGGACAAGGACAACCGGTCGTTTTATCTCTTGTAGTTTCTGAACAATAAAAGTTTCTGATTCAGTATCTTGATTGGCTACATCAATCATAACAAGGACAATATCTACATTTCCCAGTGCTGAAAGAGCTGTCTCCACAATTCGAATGTTCAACGGGTGTTTGGCCCTATGAACCCCCGGCGTATCTAAGAAAATAATTTGAGACGCGGGCCGATGGACTACACCCAGTATCCGATTCCGTGTGGTTTGTGGTTTTTTAGAAGTAATTGAAATCTTTTCGCCCAGAACCTGATTTAGAAGTGTCGACTTCCCCACATTTGGTGCACCGACAATGGCCACGAATCCGGATTTAAATTCCTGTAATTTTTCCTGTATATCTGACATGTAATTCCTTGTATACTATAAATATGACATAAATGTTAAGATATTTTCCTATTTAGTGCCCATCCATAAACACATTTGAGCACTGAGTAGTTTCCAATTCATAAATGAGATATTTTTTCGATGAGCAAGGCCGCACAAGGGTTTTCGCCCGAGGCGTACGTCTGTACGTCGAGGGCGGAAACCCGCGGAGAACGCAGCTCATCGGAAAAATATCTCATTTATGGATGGAAACTATTTAAACGGTTAATATCTGAATCAATCAACTGTTCAATTGCAGCCCATGTCGCATCCTTTCCCATGCGTGACTTGGCTGAGAAGAGGATCAGGTCGTTTCGGTCGATACCCAGGATTTTTGTGATGGCATTATGCTGGTTCATCTGTTTTGACTTAGAGAGCTTATCAGTCTTTGTCAGTATGAGAATGGTGGGAATTGTGTAATAACGAAGCCATTCAATAAATACGAGCTCCTGGGTTCCGGGTATGCGACGAATGTCCATGATGAGCACTACGCCTTTTAACGTTTTTCTGGTTGACAGGTATGTCTCAATCATGGGTCCCCATGTTCTTTTTATAGATTCCGGAACTCTGGCGTATCCGAATCCAGGGAGGTCTACAAACGAGAACGCATTGTTTATGTTGAAAAAATTAATGAGTTGGGTGCGTCCGGGTGTGGAGCTGGTCTTTACCAGACGTTTACGGTTTACGAGGGTGTTGATCAGAGAAGATTTGCCCACATTGGATCGTCCCGTAAAAGCGATCTCCGGCAAGATCGCAGAGGGATAGTGGGATGGTTTAACAGCGCTTTTAACAAAATCAGCCGATTTTATGATCATGGTGTTTTAGATAGTTCTCCAGTCGGTCCAATCCCTCGGTAATGTTTTCCATTGAAGTGGCATATGAAAATCGAAGGTAGCCCTCCCCGTTTTTACCAAAGCCGATGCCCGGCGCTACCCCGACATGGGCTTTTTCGAGAATATCAAAGGCGAGTTTATACGAATCGCTGGAAATGTGTTTTGCATTTGCAAATACATAAAAAGCCCCTGTCGGTTCCACGGTAATCCCGAGACCCATATCTTTAAGGCGACGGATCATGTGCTGTCTTCGCTCATTGTAAATTTGCTTCATGCGTGAGATATCTTCTCCGGCCTCCTTAAGGGCGGCGATTCCTGCGACCTGAACCATCGCATTGGCGGAAATGAAAAAGTTTTGCTGAATTTTTTGGATGGATCGTATAAAATGTTTCGGAGCGATCATGTATCCAAGTCTTAAACCGGTCATGGCATATAGTTTTGAGAAACCGTTGAATACAAATGCCCTTTTCGTAAATTCCAAAATAGAGTGTTCTTTACCCTCATAAACCAGACCATGATAGATTTCATCCGAGATAATATACGGTGAATCCGGTTTTAACGACAGCTCGGCAATAGCCGCCATGCGCTCCTTGGAAAGCAGGTTTCCGGTGGGGTTTGACGGGGAGTTGATAAATATTCCTTTTGTGTTGGGAGTTATCTTTTTTTCAATGGCCTTAGGTCGGTATTGAAAGCCGTCTTCCTCATAAACAGGTACGAACACCGGATTGCCCTGAACGAACTTTATAAAATTGGGGTAGCAGGCATAATGGGGATCAGAGACAATGACCTGGTCTCCTTTTTCCAGGAGAGCGGAGAACATAACAAACATCGCCGGAGACGTACCCGACGATATCACGATCTGGTCAGGATCCACCGTTACACCATATGCCTTTGAATAATGTTCGCTGATGGCTTCTCTGAGTTCTATCATACCCAGACTGTGGGTATAATGGGTATGACCGTTGTCGAGTGCTTTGCAGGCGGCCTCTTTGATGCATCTGGGGGTGTCAAAATCGGGCTCGCCCACTTCCAGGTGGACCACATGCACACCTCGGCGTTCCATTTCATGGGCTTTCTCTAGAACGTCCATGACAATGAAAGGGGTCATTTCTCTGGTTCGATTTGATGTCATTTTTTTACCTTACACGACTTTATTCAACGGATATTCTATAATGCCTTCAGCACCATGCTTCAAAAGCTTTGGAATAAGGTCTCTTACAATCCTGGACCCCACCACCGTTTCCACAGAAAACCAATTCGAGTTGTAAAGGGGGGCAACTGTGGGCGCATTCAGGCTTGGAAGCAAAGAAACAATCTTTTTAAGGTATTTATCCGGAGTATTCATTTTAAGGCCGACCAGTTTCTCCGCTGCAAGAGCACCCTTCAATAAAAGGGCGATCTGTTCCAGCTTTTCTCTTTTCTCGGAATCCTTCCAGGCATCATGATTGGCAATGAACTGAGTATTGGTCTGCATCAATTCATGGATAATTTTCAGCCCGTGAGCCTTAATGGTACTTTCAGTCTCAGTGACTTCCACGATGGCATCGGCAAGACCGGAAACGACTTTTGCTTCTGTGGCCCCCCAAGAAAATTCAACGCTTACATTAATCTTACGTTCAGAAAAATATTTTTTGGTAAATCCCACAAGTTCGGTGGATATTCTTTTACCCTCGAGGTCCTCGAGTTTTCTAATGGGAGAATCGTGTGTTACCGCCAGTACCCATCGTGCAGGTCTTGCGCTCACCTTTGAATAGATAAGGTCTGTGATCACATGGACATCAGATTTGTTTTCAGCGATCCAGTCCTTTCCGGTAAGTCCGGCATCGAGGGTGCCGTTTTCAACATGCAAGGACATCTCCTGCGCCCTGCACAGAGCGCACTCGATGGTATCATCATTGATTTCAGGGAAATAATTTCTTCCGTTAACATTAATCTTCCATCCGGAACGCCTGAACAGGTCTATGGTCGCGTTTTGTAAGCTTCCCTTTGGAATTCCCAGTTTTAAAGGCCGTTTCATTTATTTGTACACCTCCTCGGGATTAAAAATCGGTTTTCCAACAATCACGGATGGATCCATCCTCGACCTTTTTATAAAAACAGCTTTTATGACCGGTGTGACAGGCCGCACCGCCGACCTGATCAACCTTCAACACCACGGTATCATCGTCACAATCGACCCTTATTTCTTTGATTATTTGCATATTGCCGGACGTTTTTCCTTTTATCCAAAGCTCTTGTCGGGTACGGCTGTAAAATGTGGCCTTTCCGGTGGCGAGTGTTGCTTCCCACGCCGCTTGATTCATAAACGCCAGCATTAATACCTCCCCGGTTTTATAATCTTGAACAACGGCAGGTATCAATCCACCCATTTTTTTGAAATTTAGTTCGATCATTGTGTTATCTCTTCGTTCAAATTGCAATTAAATACTTAAAACCAGAAAATTTATCTATTATAGGGAATAATGTCAATTTATTTTTTTGTTAACAGGGCATCTTGCTTAATGGCACCATATTTGATATTTATACTCTCTGCGCATGACGCATAAAGGTGTATGGTAACATTTGTTTGGTTGTTTTTTACCTGGTCCTCATGGCCAGGAAAAAAACAACGGTTATGCCATCTTAATCGGTTAAACTGGAATATTGGAATGATGGAGTGTTGGAGTAATGGGTTTCATGGAATTCTATCTGTTTTTAGATACATAACGAAAAGATGTGTGCAGCTCCGGGATACGGGTTCTGCGTTTTGAACCCTTTGATTAAAATAAGAAATCTTCCGATTTTAATACCCAATATTCCACTACTCCAGCACTCCATCATTCCGGCTCGTATATACGGTAGACTTCACCCCTCTGGGGTGCTACCAAAGCCGGGTCCTCCCCCGCGTGGCGGGATCTAAGATGGGCCCTGCCTGCCCCGCTAAGCGGGGGATTCTTTACGTTTTAGAGTTTGAAAGATATGGCAAAAGACAAAAGAACATCTCAAGTACGCAAAAAGCGCGCTAAAAAGGGCCGAAGGGGTGGATCGGCAAAAATTATCCGATGGTTTTTGCTGGTATTTATTTTTACCGTAATGTCCGGTGTTATCGGAGTTGCCGGCGTCTATTTCTATTTAAGCAAAAATCTTCCTGAAATATCGACCTTAAAGGATTATCGTCCCCCTGTCATTACAACAGTCTATTCGGACGACAACCGAAAGATCGCTGAATTTTTTAAAGAACGCAGAATTGTAATCCCACTTTCCCAAATGTCCCCAATGCTGAAAAATGCATTTATCGCTGCTGAAGATGCAAGATTTTATAATCATAAAGGGATAGATATTTTAAGTATTATCAGAGCATTTTTCAAGAATATCGAGGCAGGGGCCATCGTTCAAGGCGGCAGCACAATTACCCAGCAGGTTGCCAAATCGTTTTTTTTGACCCCCCAAAAAAGCTATGTCCGCAAAATAAAGGAAGCAATCCTTGCATATCGCATTGATAAGAAATTTACAAAGGAAGAAATTCTATTTTTGTATTTGAATCAAATTTACCTGGGACACGGGGCATATGGGGTTGAGGCCGCATCAGAGAATTATTTTGGAAAATCTGCTCAGGAATTGAATCTGGCTGAATGTGCGGTTTTGGCAGGTCTGCCCCAGGCACCAAGCAGATATTCGCTGTTCAGGCATCCTGAAAGAGCAAAGCAGCGCCAGATCTACGTTTTAAACCGAATGGTTGGAGAAGGCCATATTACCAACTTCCGGGTTACAGAAGCCATCAATAGAGTGCTGGATATTAAACCCAGGAGAAATCTGTATATCGAAGAGGTACCGGTTTATACGGAACACATAAGACGTTACATTGCCAAAATATACGGTAATGACGTACTGTACGAAGGCGGTCTCCAGATTTATGCCGCAGTAAATGTTGAGATGCAAAAGATTGCGCGGGAAGAAATCGAAAAGGGGTTAAATGCACTCGATAAGCGCCAGGGATATCGGGGGCCCATAGAGCATCTTCCGCCGGAAGCGATAGAATCATTTTCAAAGGCGCTTCAGGATGAGCTTGATATGGCACCCCTTGAAGACGGCCGGATCGTAAACGGTGTTGTTATAGAAGTCAATGACAAGAACGATACGGTCATTATTCGTATGGGCAAGGCCCTCGGCGTAATTAGAATCGACGATATGCGGTGGGCAAGAACTCCGGATCCTGAGATTGCCTATTATGAAGCCAGAGTTAACCATCCCGGAGAAGTCCTAAAGGTCGGTGATGTTATACAGGTTCGGGTTAAACAAAAAATTTTCAATACCGACCGATGGTGGCTGGTTCTGGAACAGACGCCAAAGGCTCAAGCAGCCCTGCTTTGCATAGAGTCGGAAACCGGGTACGTAAAGGTCATGGTAGGGGGACGGGATTTTAGAAAGAGTCAGTTTAATCGCGCGGTTCAATCGCGGCGTCAGCCGGGTTCAGCATTTAAGCCTGTCATTTACGCATCAGCGCTTGATAAAGGATACACCCCTGCAACGACCATCATCGATTCCCCGATTGTGTATCAGGACATAGATCATGACTTTACATGGAAGCCCAGGAACTACAAGGAAAAATTTTACGGGCCTACTCTTTTTCGGGATGCCCTTGCAAAATCACGAAATGTCGTCACCATTAAGATATTAAAAGGTGTCGGCATCGATTATGCTATTGATTATGCTCGAAAACTTGGAATTACGTCAACCCTGAACAGGGATCTTTCAATAGCCTTGGGATCTTCGGGTGTATCTTTGCTCGAGCTTGTTCGGGCCTATTCGGTTTTTAACAATCTTGGCTACCTTGTAAATCCTGTCTTTATCACAAAGATTTTGGACAGGGATGGAAATGTTATCGAAGAAGCCGAACTTGTAAGGGAAAAGGTTATCGAAGAGAGTACCGCCTATATCATGACCAGCCTTCTTGAGGGTGTGGTCAAACATGGTACCGGCCGGAGGGTTATGGCGTTAAACAGGCCGGTGGCAGGCAAGACCGGCACGACAAACAATCTTCATGATGCCTGGTTTGTGGGATATTCCCCACGATATACAACCGGGACATGGGTGGGTTTTGATGATGAGGCCTCCCTTGGGAAATCAGAAACCGGCTCCAGAGCGGCCAGTCCCATATGGCTTGGCTTCATGCAGAAGGTCCTGGCAGGCAAATCCGTCAGGGTTTTTCAAGTGCCCGAGGGGGTTGTCTTTTCAAAAATTGATGCTGAAACAGGTTTTTTGCCGATTCCTGAGTCTAAAAAGACCATTTTTGAGTGCTTTAAGGAAGGGACCGTTCCCACCGAATACACCAAGAAGCCGGATTCGATGACGGAGCCGGAACAGTTTTATAAGTCGGATATGTGATAACTGGATGCGGATAACGCTCAATTTGAGTTTCACTGTTTTTCTATGATTTAAATGCGTTTTTCCTGATTGCATCAGAGATATCCCTCGTTAGAGTCAACACCTTTGTTGTAAGATCGATGCTCAGTGAACCCGTTCCGCAGCTCGGCGTTATTAACGTCTGCGCCAGTATAGTGGATTTATCTATGCCGAGGGCCGCTATCTCCCGGACTTGATCTTCCCATTTCGCGACAAGTGATTCAGTGGTTTCTTTTTCAATATCGTCGCTGTTTAAAGTGGGCACGATCCCCCATGCCAATATTCCCCCGCGTTCGATAAAACCCTTGAGTTGATCCGAATAAAGAATCAACTTATCGAAAAAAGCGTATGCGTCAAAGCTGATGATGTCGGCATTGGATTCCAGAATCAGGGACCAGTCAGCATTGGCACAAACATGGATTCCAGCCATACCGTTTTCGTCATGTACAGCGTCAATTACCTCTTCAAAACATTTTTCCACTTCTTTGCGGGAGATGCTTATCATTGCAGAAGAACCGAATCCGGCCAGTGCCGGTTCATCAAAAAAAATAATGGACGGGCATCCAAATTTTGAAAGACTTTTGACCTGCCACCTGGCTTTTTGGGCCAGAAGCTTTACTGCCGCATCCCTTAGTTGTTCGTTGTAAAAGATCGCCTTCCCATTTTCATCGGTTAATCCCAGCCCGAAGGTTATGGGACCGGTGATTTGTCCTTTTAACGCTACCGGGCGATGGGAAAGGTGCTGGAGATGCTCAATAAATGCAAAAAATCCTCCGGCGGTATCGGTTGTCATGGTAAACCTCGAACCGTCCAGCTCCGTTTCTCCTTCGCTTACAGATATATAATCTTTGTAAAACCCTAACAGATCATCATCAAAAGATGGATCAGCGGTATTAACAAAGGATTTGTCCTTCTCAATGGCAAGGCCCGGAAAGCCTGGCAGAAATTGGGCGACCATTCCTTCTTCTCTATACACCGGCAATTGAACCCATATGGGTATTTGGGGAGTATATTTAAAAACCAGTTCAACGCTTTCCGCGTGATCATGCAGTGAAAGGCTTCCGATCAAGACCGGGAGACAATTTGCCTTAAAGTTTCTTAACATGTTTAAAAATCCTTATAAGTTCGGTTGCGTGGTTATTTAATCTTGAAAAACCTTATCCTTTGTATCTTGCCTGTCCCTCATTGCGGGAGTCGCAAACAATTGGTTATGCCGGTAGATTTTTCCAGCCTTCCAACCACGTGCAATGAGATGTTAATCAACCTCTTATGGGATGAACCCAAAGCCGGGATCCTTTACAATAATTACCACGAGAAACATCACTTTACAAGACATAGAAAAAAACAAACGGTTGAACTGCAACAGCTTGCCCGGGTGAATTTCTGGGGTTGAAGCGAAGTTTACCCCGTTCACCCCGTAGGCAGTTTACTATCGTACTGGGGTGAATTTTCTGTTTAACCAAGGCGTAAAATCCGCCTTGCGGGGCTGCAGAGAGTTTCTATTAGAGGCGTTTCAAAACTCCGTTGGAATAGATTGACACGCAAATACCCAGGTGTTATTATGTTCTAAGTTTTGCATCCTTTATGTAAAATAAATGGGATGTTCAGGGAGTTGCCGAGCGTGTCTAATATTATCCAACTTGACCACAAGCTAAAGCACACAAAAGAAAAAAAAGCTGAAATAATAAAAAAACGTAAAATTCTGGCGGTTCAGAAAGTTTTTCAATGCACACAGTGTGCTTTCAAATGCGAGAAATGTGGTACCCAGATACATCCGGATGAACCCGGCAAACAAAGGTTTATCGACGATCTCAGGGCACCCTTCCGATTTTGTGAGAGTTGTACCGAGGAATATATCGATTACACTGAACGGCTCAAAGGAAAGGGAAATCCGGAATATTACTGGCACAACGATATATGGCTCGAATTATGGCGGAAATGGATTGATTATCAGGGGGTTATCGACAGATATTTAAAATCAAAAGAGTTTAGGCAACTTTTGGAGGAGCTTAAAGACAAAACTTGATTCTTGGATGAAAATTGATGAACTCGCAAAAATTGTTGAGAAAAAATAGATTTATCTAATTGGAGGGGCGTATGTTTGGAATTGGAATGCCGGAACTTATTATAATACTTGTTATTATCCTGATTATTTTTGGTGCCGGCAAACTTCCGGAAATAGGGGCGGGCATGGGCAAGGCCATAAAAAATTTTAAAGGTGCTACCGCGGAATCTGAAAAAATAGAGCCCGACAAGATTGAAGAAAACAAAGAATCTTGATAGTTCCGTAAAAAGTAAAAAGTAAAACGTGAAAAGTCTATATGTTGTATAATGTTGCCTCTTAATGTATTGAATATAATCGTTTTACATTTCACGTTTCACTTTTTACAAATTTATCGATCTTAGCGTCTAAAAAAATCTTCCCTGAATAACCCACCCGTATTAATTGTAAGGCCTGTGTCTAGGGTAAAGGTTTAAAATGGGATGTCATCTTCCTGTTTGTCCGCCGGTGGGGACTTCGAGTATTGAGTCGTCTCTGATGGATCAGGAGACCTGTAGGCATCGGCCGGTTCCTTAGCGCCGAGAAACTGCACATCAGATGCGACAATTTCGGTGGTGTATCTGGTTACGCCGTCTTTTTCCCACGATTTCGTCTGGAGCTTGCCTTCCACGTAAACCTGCCTCCCCTTTGACAAGTATTCGCCACATATTTCTCCCAGTCTGCGCCAGGCAACGATGCGATGCCATTCGGTACGTTCTTTCTTTTCGTTGGTCGCCTTATCCGTCCATTCGTCAGATGTTGCGATGCTGAAATTAGCAACAGCGGTACCGTCGGGTGTATAACGAACTTCAGGGTCGTTGCCCAAACGACCGACTAGGATTACCTTGTTAATTCCCGCCATGGTTTACCTCCCTTTCTTTCATCTTCACAATACTGTAGTTTGATTATTTGTTACAGCTCAGGTCTTCAGGTTCACAGTTCAGGGTCGTTTCGCCTGCGGTGGTGCCGCTCAGTTTGCATCAGATTACCGTGAACCATGGAACTTTGGACCTCGGTAGTTACGATGTTTTACTTGATAAATACAGACAAGCACTCATTATGTCAAGCCAATCCGAATACCCACCTGCCATTCCCTTGCACCCAACAGATATTCTCATTGACACCAACGTTGATGGCGTCGTAAAAAGTCCCATCTACTAAGCCTTTTTATCCCACCGAGGTTTGGCGATGGACAAGTCAGGGGTCGGGGAGTTTTCTTTTCAAACCGTACACGCTTGGCAAAAAAGACAGTTTTCGTTCAGGCACTAAAAAGGAGAAACAACAGATGTTATACTTAAAATCCGTCGACCTAAAAAAAGAAAAAATAGAATCACTCGTTATCCCGGTTTGTGAAGATAAGAACATTCATGAAGACAAGACAATACTATCTCTTATTAGAAAAGCAAAAAAGATCAAAGCGTTTAAGGGCGGTAAAGATGATGAAGTTGCCTTATACAATCTTTCCGAAGTCAAAGCCGAGAGTGTTATTTTTTTGGGGCTGGGAAAGCTTGATAAAATCGATATGGAAGCAATGCGTGCCATGTCCGGAAAGGCTGCAAAGGGTGGGATCAGGAAGGAGTTTTCAGAAGTCTTAATCGCTGTTCCTACGGCCGGGAAAGTCAAAACGAAGATGCCGTCTGTTCTTGAAGCTATGATGGAGGGCGCTTTTCTCGGCAATCATATTTTTGACAAGTACAAAAAGGAAAAAAAGTACAATCCTATCAAAAAAATCAATTTTCTTGTAAAAGCCGACGCGGAAAAAAAATACAGCAAACTACCGTCAAAGGTTGAAACGGTCTGCCGGGGAACGATTCTTGCCAGAGAGTGGGTCAGCATGCCGCCGAATGACAAAAGACCCGAACGTTTTGCAAAGTCTATTGTAACGCTTGCCAAAAAAGAAAATCTCAAGGTCACCGTGTTGGATGAAAAGGAACTAAAACGGAAAAATTTCGGGGCTATTCTGGCAGTTGCAGCCGGCAGTCGGAGCAAGCCCAGGATGGTGGTTCTGGAGTACAACCCGGCAAGATCCAGGAAAACAGTTGTCCTTGTGGGGAAAGGGGTAACCTTTGATTCGGGCGGTATAAACCTTAAACCTTCGGCATCCCTTCTGGAAATGAAGTTGGACATGTCCGGTGCTGCTGCAGTCGCAGCGACACTGATTACTGCCGCAAGGCTTAAATCCAAATTAAAATTGATTGGCGTTATCCCCATCGTTGAAAACATGCCGTCCGGCGATGCTTCCCGGCCGGGAGACATCATAAAGAGTTATGAGGGGAAAACAATAGAAATTGGCAACACAGATGCCGAGGGAAGATTGATATTAATCGATGCCATCTCCTATGCGATTAAAAAATATAAACCTCAAATCCTCATTGATCTGGCAACGCTGACCGGAGCCTGTGTCGTGGCGTTGGGAGAAAAGATCGCCGGGGTTTTCTCTTTTGACGACAAACTGGCTGAAGATGTCATCTTGTCCGGTCAAAAGGTTCATGAACGCTGCTGGCGAATGCCGTTGCCCGAGGATTACAAAGAACTGTTAAAGAGCGATTTTGCGGATCTGAACAATATCGGCAGCACCCGCTATGGAGGCGCCATTACCGCCGCGCTGTTTCTTTCGGAGTTTGTGGGAGATACCTGCTGGTCACATATTGATATTGCAGGGCCGGCATACGCCCAAAAAGAATCCGCGTACTGCGGTGTCGGCGGAACCGGCTTTGGCGTCCGGTTGCTCTGCGATTTAATGGAGAAATTGTAGCAGGGGGACAAGATAGTTGATAGGTAACTACTCAGGTATCTAGGTTGAAGACTGAAGGCTGAAGTATATCAATCATTTCGCAACGCTCGAATTAAACCATTCAAGACCTTCTCTGTTTCGACAATCTTTGCTTCAAGCAGAGATGAATCCTGGTTGCGCAAGAACCCCAAACGCTTCGACAAACTTAGCTGATTAACAGGTCATTAGGCTGAAGACCGAAGGCTGAAGTGATCTAACAGTCTTCAGTCTACTCACCTACAAAATAATCTGCCTGACTGTCACGTGCGCAACCTTCAACGATGTTAGAAGGAACCGAAACTGCTGCTCGCCGCATTTGAGAAGTTAGACCATACAACTCTTCTCTCGGAAACCCTGCGGTCACCCGATAAACCAATACTGCTACCTCGTCAGCCAGCTCAAATGCCCTAAGTTTTGTGTGATCGCGCATGATTTGTCCCTAAAAGCCTTCAACCTTCAGTCTATCCACCTGAGTAGTTACATTTGACGTAGGTATAACTTATTTTATTTTGACATGCAAACGGATTTGTTCTATATATTGAGCGGTTAAAATTTGAGAGTTCGAGAGTCAAAGAAATGACTCGATGAATAAAAAATGAGAACCCGAATCTTCTCCAGACCGTGAATTGGGAATTTGGCATGAAAGAATTCGGGTGGGATATTGGTGATACAATGAATAATACAGGCCGCTATTTTACCATTTCTGAACTTGCAAAAGAATTTGACGTTAAAAAGAAGCATATCCGTTTCTGTGAGAATAAAGGGCTTATACTGCCAAGGGTGTCTATATTGAACCGTCGCGTTTACAGCACATATGACCATGCACGGTTGAAACTGATCTTGCATTGTGTGCTCGTCGGTTACTCTCAGGGACAAATTGTCGATTTGATCGGTACGCCTGATGCGAATCTTGACCCCAATGCGCAAGTCAAACAGGGTATAGAATGTGCTCAGAAAAAGATTAAAGAACTCGAACATCGCAGAAATGAAGCAAAATTTCATGAACGAACAAGCATCATGACCGAACTCAATATGATGTGGGAATATATAGAAGTGATTAAAACCATAAAACTGGAGGATGACGAAAAACCTCCGGCAAAACCTGCCATTGGCGTCAAGGAGAAGGAAAAGACAGCGCCTGAACCCCCAAGGGCCGTAAAAACAGATGTTGAAAAAAAATCTGAACGGCAACCCGGCAGGATGATTCCCGTATTTGCAGCCGGCTTAGCTTTATTGCTCGTAATCGGCGGATATTTTTTCTATCAGAGTGTCCAAAAAAAGACAACATCGATAAAACTGGCTCAAAAAGAACAGGCTCAAACCGAAACACATACCGTATATCATCAACCCGTTCCTTCTGACCAGACAGCTGTATCTCCTGAAACAAAAAAACCCCCTGGACCACCTCCTCCGGTTCAGCAGGACAGCCTAAAAGCAGATTCAACACCCCCTGTCAATGTCACATCGGTGACCGCTGAGACATCTTCAGCCTCAGAAAAACAGATGGTTGCAGACACCCAGATCAAACCCGTCCCAGAAGCCGAGAAAAAAGAGACTGTCGTGGTTGAAAAACCGGCGGTTAAAAAAGCACCTGTCGTGCCCACTGACGATAGGCAGTCGGCTTCCGCTGCTGAAACTGAAACTCAGAAAGCCCCTGATGCTGAGGTTAAAGAAGCGCCAAAACCTGAGTCTGCTCTAGCAGCAGCATCGGTTGCCGATAAGATTTCTTCTGTTCCGGAAAAGCAAATGGCCGGCAGTCCGCAGATCCAGCCGTCATCAAAGGACAAAACAAAGGTCAGGGCCGTGGAAGAGAAGCCGACGGTTAAAGCGGAACCGGCTGCTCCTGCCGGGGAAAAGTTGAAGGCTGCAGCGCCTGAAACTAAAACAGAGAAAGCCCCCGAAGTTGAGATTAAAGAAACACCGAAATCTGAAACTGCCGTTCGTGTTGCTGCTGCGACCGATGAAGCGTCTCCTGCCCTGGAAAAACAGGACGTTCCCGAAACAGAGACCAAACAGGTATCCGAAGCCAAGGTACAGGAAAATATTATAGCAACAAAACCGGTCGTGGAAGCGGCGTCCCCCGATGAAGCTGGTGAAAAGTTGTCGGCTGTAACGCCTGAAAGTGAAGCGGTGGAAGCATCCGAGGTCGTATCAAAAGAAGCACCCAATGAAGCTCCCGCTAAAGAAGAGTTGGCGAGCGGTGCTGCTTCTACGGTATCTCAAGATCAGAAAATCGAAACCCCGCAGCTCGGCCAAACATCAGAAGTCAAAACAGAAGAAACAGTGGCTTTGGGAAAGCCGGTCGTGGAAGCGGCACCGGCCGAATCTGGAAGTGACCAGCCGACAGCGGCCCCTGAAGCTGAGAAGGAGGCAGTACCGGAGACTGAGGGCAAAGAACCCGCAGTTGCTGCTGGTATTTCTGCCACCTCCGCCAAGGCCCTTGAAACGGCCTCGACCCCATCTGTTGAAGTATCTTCCGTTTCCGGTGAAGTCTCTTCAGCACCTGAAAAGGAAATGCCATCAGCCGATGAGGTTAAAGAAGCATCGGCTGAACCTGATACAGAACAGGCGTTTGTAGCCTCCAAAGGGAATATTCTTGAAAAAGAGGATCCGGCGTATCGCCTGAGAACTTTTTTGGACACCTATTGCCAAACATACGAAAACAAAAATCTAGACAAATTTTTTACCTTTTTTGCGCCGGATGCCTCCGAAAACAACCGGCCGTTTCATGAGTTGATGCCCAAGTACCGAAAAAATATGGAGATGATCGATTCGTTTAAGTACCGGATTGAAATTTTAGCCTATTCTACACAAGCTGACACCGGAAACGTCCGGATCCAGGGAAAATTTTTCACCCAATACCTGTTGCACGGAGGATCCTGGAAAGATAACAGCGGCAATATTTCCATGGAGCTCGTAGAGCATGGCGATTCATTCCTGGTAAAGCAGCTTAATTATTGAAACATAGTACTACAGCGTCACTTTTTAACGTCATGCCCGCGAAGGCGGGCATCCAGAACCCTGAACCCAGAACCCTGAACCTCTGAACCCTTGAACCCTAAACCCAGAACCTTTCCAAGGATACTCATGTCAAAGACAACCAATATATTATTGGTTGCTGTTTCCCTTCTTTTCCTTAGTGCCACAAATGCACCCGCTAGTAATGTTCTTGAATTTAAGTATATTTTTTCAGACCAATTTTTTAGCGGAGAAAATCCTCTGGGAAAAGAGATCGACCCTGATTTGGCTAAAGCCAAAGAAGCGGTTATCACGGCTTGTAAAGCATGGGAGGCTGCAACCGGCGGAAGCGTCAAATTTACTCCGGCAAACAATCCGGAAGACGCGGACATCATTTTTGAAGGATGGTCGAAGAGGGGACCCGGTGTTTCCATCCAGGATGAGATGCTGTGTTTGGATGAGAACGACATCGGCAATCTATTTTCTGAATACATGCCTGAAGCACTCGGTTTCACAATATTTGACGATTGCAATTCAAATTGTCGTTTCCCGGAATCTTGGGATCCGGCTGACGCGGATAATGATCACAGAGCAAGAATATTTTTTCATAAAAAAACAGAGCCGTGGTTTTACGTATTGGACGAAAAAAAGGTCCTGTTTGATGAAGCCCAAAGGGATGTGATCCGCGTGGCCATGCGAGAGGTTGGTCATGCCCTGGGCTTTTGTGAATATCCTGACGGAGATGTCAATGAATGCGGCTTGACGCCGCCATGCATTAGAGACAGTGCTTCAATTATGTGCAAAAACCAGGTGCGTTGTTTGCAGGAAGGTCGGGACGGACCGGTGCCGTTGGGGGGAATGGACGATATGGATCATCCGGGTGTCCGAGACCTGACGCGTTTTGATAAAAAAAGCGTTTTGAAAAAATTCTTTCCAGAGACAAAGATACTCTACGGAAGGGTTCAGGACGCCGATGGAAACCCGATCCCCGAAGCGGTTTTAAGTACGGAAGACGGTAAGTTTTTTGCCAGAACCAATCCTAACGGGATTTATTCCCTGTGGCACATTGTTCCGGGCACGTATTTCATTAAGGTGCATCATCCTGAATACGATCAGGATGTCGCCGAGATTATCGCTGTGTCCCCGGAAGCGCCGGACATGGTAATTAAAGATTTTAAATTCATAAAAGGTTCTCAAGTCATGCATGGGAACACCCGGGTTGTCCCATCCGTGGGTGGGCCGGATGATATATTCACTATTGTGGCAACATTTCCAGGTGCTTTTGGTAAACCGCCGGGTTCGGCAAAACTATTGCTTGACGGCCAATTGGTGAATGAAGTTTCAATACCAATTACCACCGGGCCGCCACCACATGTTTTCTCATACTATGGTCTTACGGGTTTAAAGCCCGGAGAACATTATTACGAGTTTAAAGTCACCCAGCGGGAGGGAGACCGGCAGCAAACCCTGAACGGTTCTTTTAAGGTGAGCCGGCCTTCCGGCATCCGGTTGGCCGTGGAGTCCAGCCCATCCATCGTAAGCGTTGGAAAGGACAACCATGCAACGGTCAGCGCCCGGTTGGAAAATAAAAACGGAGAACCTCTGGCCGGCGAGACGGTTCGATTTCAAACGAGTTTCCCGGGATTCTTTACGCCTTCCAGTGGAGAAGTGATGACCAACGCTCAAGGGCTCGCCGAGATCATCTTCACGCCGGGTTCCAGCGGGAATGCGACCATTACGGCCGTTCCGCCGGACGGTCCTTCTGTGACCACCTCGATAAGCTGCACGTCACGGCCCATAAGTATCGCACTAGAATTCCATTCTGCCGGTAAAAATTCTTTTAAGGTGATATCCGGCCTTGATTATATTACGGACAAACGACCTGTGGCCGGCGAGGCTGTAAAATGGCGTTTACAACCTTCCGAAGGCTGTACCTGGAAAAAAAGTCCTGATCAGAAAACCAACCGCAACGGCAAGGCCTTTGGAACGTTTACAATCGGAACAGATGAATCCAGGCGGGTGAGTGTGACGACGACCCACATCCCCACAGGCACTTCAGGAACCGGATCGTTTATCTTTTGGGGCAGCGAGAGGGTTCAGATCCAGCCGGCAAGAAATCTGGGGAAGGCGACCGAACCTTGCGAGTGGTCCACAAACGGATTTTTTGCGGTCAGACATACAAACGGCTCCGGGTTATCCATATACCGTGTGTCTGACTGGAGAAAAGTCTGGTCTAAAAAAAGACGTTCAGGCAAGTACCATTCGTTTTCTTTTTCACCGAACGGCAAGAAGCTCGCAGCAGGTGTTTTTAAGGATAAAGACGAGATCGCCGTCTTAAATGTTCCGGCCGGAAAAGTTGATGATGTGTGGGACGCCTCCGTTGAGGGTGAATCAAAAACAACGGACAGATCGTTCGTCTGGAAGGGGAGTGATATTTACGCAATTCAGAACGACAATGTTATCCGTAAATGGTCGGTATCCGGAAGCCTTGAAATGGATTTCACTCACGACGCTGAAATTGAAGAATTCAGGTTTAACCCGGCTGTAGATTCTCAATTTGCAGCACTGGATAAAAGTGGAGTGCTGAAAATCTGGGATAAGAACAGTGCTGCGCCGGTAAAAACCGTTAAAGTGGAATCCTTCTCGACGGGCAGACTCAAATGTCTTGCATGGAGCCGTGACGGGAAGAAACTTGTTGCAGGTTCCGGCATCGGGGATACAGGGGTCATTTATATATTTGACACGTCCTCTTGGAGTAAAAGCGGATTTGACCTGCCCGATCTTGGGAATGTCAATTCTCTGGATTACAATAATGATTCTTCCAGGCTGGCTGTTGGGCACGACAAAGGGCTGATGGTTTTAAATGCAAAAACATATTCGGTGGAGTATTATAATACGGCCGCGACAAACCATGTCCGATGGAGTCCCGACGGCTCCATGCTGGCGGCCGGCGGTCAGGTATACGTCTTTAGTGATTCCAATTTCAACGGTCCTAAAATTCATATTGCCGCACCTCAAAGCAATGCTTTTTTTAGCGGCGATTCCACTGAGATTAAGGGAAAAATTACAGGTCTCCATAAAATCCGGTCAGCCGGAGTCTCCGTGAATGGCGGCGAACCGGGTGCATTGGCTCTGGGATCTGACGGCGCTTTCAAAAAAAAGATTTCTTTGAAAGACGGGCGGAACACAATTCTGATCCAGGCGGAGGATTTGTTAAAGAACACCGCATCTTTTTCCATGACGGTCGGCCGGCTGGCGGATTCCACACCGCCGGCATTAACCGAACCCAATGTTGGTTCAGCCATCGGTGTAAAAGGAACACAGGTCCATTTTTCTATCCGCGTGCTCGATGGTGATTCAGGCATCGACACTTCAAAGGTGACAGCCGGAACCCGGCTGCCGGAAGGCGATACAGGGGCAACGGTTCAGCTGTACGATGACGGAAATCATGGAGACAAAGAACCCGGCGACGGCCTGTTTGCCAATTGGTGGAATTCCAGCGAAGGCGGGGAAGGGTTTCATGCCGTCGATTTTTATGCTGTGGACCAGGCCGGAAATACCGGCAGCCTTGAAGGTGGTGTAAAAATTTTTGTATACGATCGGCCGGAAATTAAAAAACCCTATCTTTCGACAACCACTCCGCTGTCAAAGGAACCGGTAAACGTCAATGCAGTGATAACGGACACCTCAGGGGTTCAGTCCGCCGATTTGCTCTATTCCACAGATGCCGGGCGTTCATGGAATCGGTTGGACATGTCCTCCGCCGGAGCCACGTATATCGGAACCATTCCACCCCAGGAAGCTGGAACCGTTTACTATAAAATTAAAGCGCTGGATCTTCATGGTTTTGACAGTGAAACCGGTTCTTATGCATACATTGTCCGTGATGATACCGGACCGATGATCAGTATTCAACAGCCCTCAACAACCGCAGCGGCATTTACATCGGAACCTTTTATCCTTGTTTCAGGACGTGCGGCCGATATAGACGGCCCCGGTCTTAAAAGCGTGACATGTAGTTCCGGAGCCGCCAACACAGGGACGATAGAAGAGTGGTCGTTCAGGATACCCTTGAACAAAGGGATAAATCCCATTACCGTTGTTGCCGAATCTCTGAACGGAAAACTGGCCATCGATTCCATAGAAGTTACATATGCCCTTAAACTGGCTGCACCGGCATTCTCGCCGGATGTTCCCCATATTTTCACTGATCCTGTATCGGTGGGAGTCTCTACTTTAGACAAAGGCGCCATTATCCGTTATACCACCGACAACACGGATCCCACTGAAGCATCACCGGGTGTTACATCACCGATTCTGATTGCAGAAACAACGACAATTAAAGCCAGAGCCTACATGCCCGGATGGACACCGAGCGATACGGCTGTAGGGAACTTTTACTTTAAAGAAAAAGAAAAAGACAGATGTCGTAAAGGCGGCATCCCCTCCAAAAGAAAAATCGGCAGTCAAATCTGAATCCGTATCGTCTCCAAAAGAAAAATCTGCCAAAAGACCGGAACCCGTTCCAAAAAAAGAGACGCCAAATTTAGAAAAAAAATCTGATGCCATCGTAAACCTCGCACTTCAGGTTGCTGCATTCAAAGACAGAAAATTTGCCGAAGACCTGGTAAAAAAACTTAAAAACAAAGGATTTTCTGCATACAGTGTTCCGGGGAAGTCACCTGGAAAGGCGACTTGGCACAAAGTCAGAATCGGTCCTTTCAAAAACAAAGAAGACGTCGAAACCGCACTGGAGGGGTTAGGAAAATACAAGAAAAAGGCCATCATCATTGTCGATCAGACCGGAGCTTTGCCTGAGAGAAAAGAAGTGCCCAAGCTTTCGGCTAAAAAAGATTTAAAAACCCAAACCCGCTGTTCAGGCGGCGCCGGTTTCACCCAAAGTTTCTTCGGCTCAGAAAAAACCAAAGGCCGCCAAGCCGACGGGCAAGCAGGTATCAGCGGTTGAAACTAAAAAGAGCACCGTTAAAAAGAAACCGGCTGTCATAGAGATCCCTGCATTGCAGGAAAAGAATACATTGCCGGCTTCAACGCTCCAATCTAAAACGGAAACATTGCCCAAGGCAAAAGTGAAAGAAACCACACCATCGGCCGGGACCGGAAAAGAAAAAGAACCCTTGGCCGCAAAAAGTGAGATCTCCGGTGGAGAATCTCAGAAAGAGCGTTTGAAATCATTTTTACGCATCTATTCCCGAGCCTATGAGAGCAAAGATCTCGATAAATTTGTCGCACTATTTACATATGATGCTATTGAAAACAACCGGCCTTTTTATGAAATGCTGCCCAAATATCGCAAAAATATGGAGATGATTGAATCCTTTAAGTACGAAATTGAAATGACAGACTATGCTGTCATGGAAGATACCGGGAACATCACGCTTCAAGGAAAATTTTTTACCCGATATCTTTTACATGACGGCACCCAGGATAAAAAGAGCGGTAATATCTCCATGGAACTCGAAGCGAGCGACGGCTCATTTTTGGTAAAGCGGCTTAATTACGGTGAATAGCCCGGACGTTCTTTATTCTTTTCAAAAACAATTTATGCAGATTGTAGGAAAGACATTTTTCCCCAATATTGGACATTTTTTGTAATACATTGGACAATTTTTGTCATAATGCCAATGGGGAAGACAATAGAAATGGCACCTTAAGTTATTAATAAATCAATTGGGCTTCTATTTTGGACACTGAAAAACACAGATTATCGGGCTTTTCAAGTTAATCTGTGTATAACTGAGAAAATCTGCGTCCCATGTCCTATATTTTATTTTAAAACGGCATGTTATTTGCATAAAAATGGTCGTTGCCATTGCAGGATAATTTGGGACAAAACCATTCAATCGTAAAGGAATCTCCTGTTTTGGACACGTATCACCCCGATGAAATAGAAAAAGAAAATGCCCCATTAAATACGCTGCGCTTGTCTTCTACAAAGAATTGAACGGGGTAAACATTTCATAGGGATGGCACAGATTAAACAGATTCTTAAATAAAAAAATAATATTATCTGTGCATATCTGCGAAAATCTG
>PVMK01177940.1_pt1 | contig 51753 bp, 57 predicted proteins | sample 1853481 | NCBI WGS metagenome assembly PVMK01 (sample SAMN08533507, study PRJNA380276) | Marine sediment metagenome, whole genome shotgun sequencing project.
CCTGGAACAGGAAAAAACTTCCGTTTATTGCCCAATATAGTCATTCAGTCCTCTCTCTGTGATACTTAACACAGCTGGCAGGTATCTGTCAGTGAGAGTGGGACATGCCCTCGGTGTTAAATGGCATCGCAATATTTCCATCCTTGTCTACTGCAATAACGCCACCGCGAATCCCTTTTATGAACAACTCAACCTCGATCAGAATGGTTGCATATGTCCGATCCCGCTTAAGCCGCTTCGTAATCCCAGTTTTCCAGTTTATAGTGCACGAAGAAGTTTCTAAACGAATCACCAGCGAGGGGTTCCGGTCTTCCATGTACTGTCTTGGCACACTCATACAGAGCAAACTCCCCGGGTTCCAAATACACCTTTTGGGTTTCTCCATTGTGGTCCACGCAATACAGTGGCCAATCTTCATCAACCTCCTTGTCTACCATAACGATACATCCGGCATGGTGAGTCTTGAACCTGTCGCTATGCATTTTGAGCATTGCTCCTCTCTTGTAGGACCGAATTCCATAGAGTTCCGAGGGGGTGATCGGGTTTTCCCTGCCGATCCATTGTTGAACAATGGGTTGAAGTTCTTTATGAATTCTGCTTCTCATCTCCGGCATATGATCGAATGACATGATGTCACAAACGTTATTTCCTTCTTTGTCAGCAATGAGTCCCGTAATTCCATCCCATTGTTCTTCTTCCAGTTTTGGTTTGAGGCAATCATATGCCTCTTGAACCAGTTTCCATATATGATCAGGTAACTTTCGTTTCTCAAAACCCACACCATTTTTGTCCAGATACGGGAGATCATCAATTGTAGAGAAGAATTGTTTTTTCGCTGTACTGCTGTAGACCCCCACAGGTTGCTCTCTAAACCACTTTGTTATGATGTACTTGGTGCCTTTTGTAGGTGGTTGGCCGGCGTGCAGCGTGGACCTGTTCATGCTTCCATCCGGGTTCATATTCCGCCAGCAAACAGCTTTACCGATGGTTGGTTTAACCGAAATTCCCGCTTTGGGGAAGTGAGTTTCTCCGCCTTCCAGGCCTTCATCATTAAGATAAATTACGAACGTCCAGGTCCTGTTCCCGTTATGACAATAGTTCAGATAAATGGACTTTTTGTTTTCGTCATGGTAGTCAAGATGGGCTTTGAAAAACTCACCAACTTGGTAAGTTTGTCCCTGGAGGACTTCGCCATACTCGATATCTATTCCTATAGCGTTGGCGATTTTTTGTTCGATACTCTGTATGAACGGATCTGCAGCATCAAAGTGAGTGGTTGACGAGGTTCTGATTTTCTCTTTTACTGCTCGGCCGTGCGGCGCGGCAATCTTGGACCTGGAATGGCTTTTTTTCATAACGTCAACCAGTTTTCCACACTCTGTGGGCGTTAAGAAATCATTAAACTCATATGCCTCCATTTTATCAACGGATAAGCGATCCAATGCCGGGTCTGGATTGAGCATGTCCCACCTGGGTGGTTCACCTGCAAGGCCGGACGCCGTACTGATGGAAATGATTTTCTCGCTAACACGCCGGTTTGTTTCTATTGCTAAAAGCTGGGCACAGGTAAAGTAGATAACTCTGGAATCATCACCCCCAAACTCCAGGTAAATAAGGTCGTCTAGTTGAGCGGTGTTTGGTTGGCCGTTGGTGGCCACTGCACGAAACAACGTGCTCAGTACTGGATCGTTTTCATCACAAACGAATTCAATCGACTCCATATCACGAAAACGAAGGGTTAATTCCAACTCCGCCGAGTTAGCGGTAGGAATAGTTTTAATGGCAGACTTAGTCACTGGGGTTCCTTAATATTGATGACAATGCAAAATACAGTAGCACCATACAAAGTAAATCGATATCCGTATATATACCTACTAGGCATTAGGAGGGAATCTGGAGATCAGGCCGTAGTAATGTGAGCGCATCCATTGTCCACATTTAGTATATAGGAGACTCCGAATAATTCACAGCTAACGACCGCTTAGGAGAAAGCTGACAACTTGAGAGGTTAGAAAATCGTCGGCTAGTTGCCCTGAACAGTCATTTTCTTTAAGCAATTTATCCTGACCAATGTGGATTGCCAGGTCACAACATAGCAATGTAGCTGCCGAAACCCTTTATTTCAGCCACACCCTCGAAATAACCATGCGCAGCAGCAAGGGTACCAACTTCGGTATTACCCGAATGTTACGCAGCGGCACACCGGTTGAGGTACGGGATGTCGATAAAAAATCCAGCCGGGATACCTTCTGACAGCGTATCAACGCAGGCCGATACCGGCCTGCGACTACTCGTCTGTCACACAGCCAGCGGATGCATTCTTGACACACTGAATGTATTTAAACAGGGTGCCGCGCTCAGCTTTGTAAGCCGGCATCACCCATGCCTCGCGACGCTGTTGCAGCTCGGCATCACTGACAGCGACGAATATTGTTTTCTTGTCCGCATCGATGGAAATAATATCGCCATCACGAACCAGTGCCAACGGGCCACCTTCCTGCGCTTCGGGGACAATGTGGCCGATGAGAAAACCGTGTGAACCACCGGAAAAACGGCCATCGGTCAGCAACGCAACATCATTGCCCAGGCCTGCTCCCATGATTGCCGAGGTCGGTGTCAGCATTTCCGGCATACCCGGGCCACCCTTGGGGCCTTCGTAACGAATAACCACCACATCACCCTTGCTTATCCGGTTATCTTCCAGCGCCTTGAGCATATCCTCTTCCGAGTCAAACACTTTCGCAGGGCCGCTGAACTGCAGGCCTTCCTTGCCGGTAATCTTCGCGACCGAACCACCTGGCGCCAGGTTACCCTTCAGGATCTGAATATGCCCGGTCTCCTTGATGGGACTGGAAATGTCATGAATAACATCCTGCCCCTGTTGCAGCCCCGGCAGGTCTCGCAGATTGTCAGCCACTGTCTTGCCGGTAACAGTCATGCAATCACCGTCTATCAGGCCATGTTCAAGCAGGTACTTCATCACGGCCGGTGTGCCACCAACATTATGCAGATCCTCCATGACGTATTGACCACTCGGCTTGAGATCGGCGAGAAACGGAATCCGGTTACTGACCGCCTGAAAATCATCGATCGTCAGCGTCACATCGACGGCACGCGCCATCGCCAGCAAATGCAGTACGGCATTGGTAGAACCCCCCAGTGCCATGACGATGACCATGGCATTTTCAAACGCTGCACGGGTCATGATGTCACGCGGTTTAATATCTTTTTCCAGCAGGTTGCGAATCGCCTTGCCTGCAGCCAGGCATTCTGCCAGCTTGCCTGGATCAACAGCCGGTGTTGATGAACTATATGGCAGTGACATGCCCATCGCTTCAATAGCAGAAGCCATTGTGTTGGCGGTATACATACCACCACAGGCGCCTGCCCCCGGACAGGAGTAGTTCACAATGTTATGGCGTGTTTCTTCATCGATCTTACCTGCAATAAATTCACCGTAACTCTGAAAGGCCGACACAATATCCAGTGCCTGGTTGCGATAGCGCCCGGGTTTGATGGTCCCGCCATAAACCATTAGTGACGGCCTATTCAGACGACCCATGGCAATCAGGCAACCCGGCATGTTCTTGTCACATCCCGGCAGTGAAATATTGGCGTCATACCACTGCGCACTCATCACTGTTTCAATTGAGTCTGCAATCAGATCGCGTGACTGCAGTGAGTAACTCATGCCATCAGTCCCCATGGAGATACCATCGCTGACACCAATGGTATTAAAGCGCATCCCCACCAGACCGGCAGCCACCACCCCTTCACGCACCCGGGCGGCCAGCTCATTGAGATGCATATTGCAGGTATTCCCCTCGTACCAAACGCTGGAGATACCTACCTGTGCCTTGTTCATGTCGTCAGCTGTAAGCCCGGCACCATGCAACATCGCCTGGGACGCACCCTGCGATTTAGGCTGCGTGATACGGGAACTATAGCGATTCAACTTCTGACTCATGGTTTTCTCCAGTTGGCGTTCTCACCCGTTGCGGGGGTCATTGGGCTGGTTGATGAAGACAGCCGCGATGAGAACTATAGGATTTGAATTTCGTAATTTCACGGACCACGAGCTGGCCCATGTCCTTGAGATGGACATGTCCGGGAACGAACTGGAAAAGAAATTTGAGATCGCGATGATGGCTTTGTTGAAATCATCATTAGTCATCCCCGTGGCGCGCCACAGGGCGCGGGTTCCGGCCATGGTACGGCCGCGGGTAGTGGCCCAGGATCGGTAGTCAGGCATTTTGTCTAAAAATTTAACGGTTAACTGGTGACCGCGGATTTTATCAAATTAGAGTGATCATGACCGCAGTTTTTGATCAAAGCCGTCCACTCATGGGTTTTAATTATTAATAGGTATCGGAAAATTGCTGGTAAAGGACTTTTCCCTGGAAGGATGAGTTTGGCAGAATCAGTGAGTGGGGTGGGACGCGCCGGGTTATGAGATAAGTGACCTGAGTTCCTCATCCAGCCGGTCGAGTATTTCGTCGTATTTAAAGGCTCCGACCTTCTCGCCCTGGCGTTTCAGGTTGACGTAGTTGGGGCCGCACCACAGGCCGAGGTCGGCGTCGTCGGTTTCTCCAGGGCCGTTAACCCGGCAGCCCATTACGGCGATGGTCACAGCATGATTTTCTGCATAGCGTGTGCGTTCCCTGACTTTATGGGCAAGATCGATAAACGCCTCGTTTTCCACCCTGGAGCAGCTCGGGCAGCTGATCAGGTTGAGCTTGTCTTCACTGAAATGCACCACAGTCCTGACCCGGCCATCGGAAATGTCCTGCAGTATCTGGTGCCCGGCGGCAATTTCCAGGTGCTTGTCCTCGTAAGGCAGGGTCAGGGAAACCCTGATGGTGTCGCCAATTCCCCTGCCAATCAGTTGTTCCAGGGCAATGCGTGTCTTTTCGATGCCCTCAGGGGGCATTCCGGCTTCGGTCACGCCAAGGTGCAGGGGGATTTCGGGGCGAGCTTGTGCAAAGCGAATGTAAGCATCAACAGTTTTACGCGGATCAGAGTCTTTCAGTGAGACGCAGTAACGGCTATAGCCGAGCTGGTCAAGCCACTCGCTATGTTCCAGTGCGCTGTCAACCATGGGAGTTATGGAATCTTCCCTGGGGTACTTTTCCAGTTTATCCGGGTCTACCGATCCGGCGTTGACCCCGATTCTCATGGCGCAGTCATGGGATCCGGCAATGTCCACCAGGTACCTGACCTTGTCTTTCCAGGGCTTGGCCCGTTCGTGGTGGTAGAGATGGCCCGGGTTATAGCGAATTTTGTCTACGTGGGGCGCAAGTATCTGCGCCAGCCGGTAATTTTCCTGGAGATCAACACTGATAACCGCATCTGTATGGTTTCTCAGTTCGATCAGGGCCCGGGCGTCTTTCTTGCTGTCTGCGGCAATACGGATTATGTCTGCACCCGCACCTTCCAGGGATCTAATTTGTCCCAGGGTGGCGTCGATATCGGTGGTTGGGGTGGCACACATACTTTGCACGGCAATGGGGTTGCCATTGCCAATGACGATATGGCCAATTTTGATTTCGCGGGTGGGATTTCGTTGAATCATGTGATTATATGGGGGCCTGGATTATCCCGGGATGTAAAATATCGGGACATGTTCCTTTTTTCCAACGGTTGATCATAACCCGCCGGCAATTTGTGATACAAATACGCAAACCATCCAGGGTATACAGTTTGACTTATGATCTCCAGAAAATCAGAGATTCCCTACCGGTCTCCGGAATGTTTTCTGCGGGGGGAATGTATTACTTTAATGAAATTGAGTCCACCAATAGCTGGCTTATCGGGCAGACCGAGGTGGATGGAAAATTCTGTATTGCGGGCCACCAGACTGCCGGACGGGGGACGAAGGGGAAAGTCATGGGTAAGCCACGAAGGCGGGGCTATTCTGTTGTCCATGGGCTTTGCGCTGCAAAGACCGTTCGTTCCCGGCTTGTCCCTGGTGTCCGGGTTGGCGGTTATCGCCGCCCTGGGAGATGCCGGTTTTAACTCTGCCAGGTTAAAATGGCCAAACGATATTCTCTTTGAAGGGCGTAAAGCCGGCGGCATCCTGGTGGAAATTTCCGGATCCAGTGCGGTTATAGGGGTCGGTCTCAACCTCGATCTGCAACAGCATGGGATGGATTACAGTGATGGCGAGGGAAAATCCTTTGAATTGCCCTGGACTGATTTAAATTCCACCGGGATCAGCTATGACAGCAACGAAATTTTGTTAAATCTCCTCAAACATCACCGTACCCTGGTTTCCCGGTGTATTGAATCAGGGTTTTCCAGGTTTTGCCGGCAATGGAATGCCGTGCACGAATTCCAGGACCAGGGGATAGATGTGATTTCAGGCGATAAATCTTTTAGCGGTATCGCCCGGGGAGTTGATGGCCAGGGCGGGCTGCTGGTTGAATCCGCGCAGGGTATGGTTACGGTTCAGTCCGGTGATGTGTCAGTGCGGCGATCTGCCGGGAATGACACCAGCCGGTTAGTGCAGTAACCCCATGCAGCTATACGTAGACATAGGTAACCAGCGAATCAAGTGGGCAACCGGTTTGCAGCTGACGGAGTGGTTTCAAAGCGGGGATGAGGAGTTAGTGACGCGTGCGCTGACAGCGCAGTCCAAGGAGTACCAGCCCGGCAGTATCAATGAAGTCCTGGATGACCTCTTTACACCCCTGGCGACACCGGACTCTATTGATGTGGCCAGTGTGGCCGGTCAACCTGTAGGCAGTGCGGTCCAGGCTTACTGCGTCCGGCAATGGAACCTTGAGGCAAACTTTGCAGTGCCAGGCCCGCACTTTAACGGCATGACCAATGGCTATGATGAACCCGGCAAGCTGGGTGTAGACAGGTGGCTTGGGATGATTGGTGGCAGGGCCCACATTCCGGGTCGCAGCTTGCTGGTCATAGACGCGGGTACTGCAGTGACGGTAGATTACATAGGCAAGGATGGAATGTATGCGGGTGGAATTATATTCCCGGGCGTCTCAACCATGGCCGATTCTCTCAACATTTCAACCGGGCAGATCAGGGTTGATTCGGGCATCGGGCCAGGTATCACGCTGCAGATGCAGAATACCAGTACGACCGGGGCAGTAATCAACGGAGTGATTTATGGAGTACTTTCTTCCATAGAACATGCAATAGATTACTTCCGGGGGCTTGAAGGAAAAAATTTTGAAACTATAATCACCGGCGGCGATGCCGAGCTAATTTTAGATCAATCTGGTAAAAAAATGCACTTACTGCCACAACTGGTTTTGAGCGGACTGATGATTTTCAGCGGTGAAACACTTCCGTGAAGTGGATTGCTGCCCTCCTGATGATAATCAATGTCGCGGTCTTCCTGTGGGCCAGCGGGCGGCAGGACGTTACTGAGCAGGCCAGGATATTTTCAAGCCCGGATGTCAACATACAGGGCATGCTGCTGCTGAGCGAAGCGAGCGGGACCAGGAATATCGGGACAATACAACAATCAACGGGAAATTCACCATCCGGCACTGGCGAGCAAAACCAGCTGGATACCGCCGGGGCCGATCAATCAACTGTGGGTGATAACAAGGTTACTGCCCTGGATTTCAGCGGGGAACTGATCGTGGTGGAAGACCTGATTGAAGATGGCAATACCACAGTTGCATCGGTCAACGGATCATCTGAATCATTGGACAGAAACGTGCTGGCATGTTACCGGATCGGCCCGTTCAGGAAAGACGATCCATGGAAGTCCGCAAAATCCTGGATGGGCGGGCAGGAAATTGCTTTTAAACATGTCACCAGTGAAAGCCGTGAGCTGCTGGCTGTGCGGGTGTTTCTCGGCCCCTATTCCTCCGCTACACAAACAGAGTCTGCGATTCGGATATTGAAAAAGAAGAACCTCGATTACTTTATCTATGAAGGTGATACCGGGACCAAAAGGGTTTCTCTGGGTTATTTCACCCAGGAAGAACTTGCGACAAAGTTTCTCGGCTATCTTGAATCTATCGATGTACAGGCAAAGTCACAGCCGGAATACAGAACTCTCGGCCCCTTTAACTGGATGGAAATTTCTGCCAACGGTGTTGACCTCGACCTGCTCACCAGTCATAACTGGAAAGCCAGCAATATTGGCCTGTCCCGGGTCGGCTGCTAGAATGATGGTGACAGTTACCTTTATTGATTGAGGTTTGGAGTCAGTGTGCTCACTTACCAATAAAGGTAACTGTCACCATCATTCTCCTGGGGCTGTTTTCCAGGGCAAAATATTAAGTATAGAAATTCCCCTTAAAACCATTGCAATTAATCGCCGGTTTTGAGTAAAATCGCGCTCCATTTTTCATTTCATTGCCTGAACCTGTTTATGGTTCCCGGTAATGGTGAAAAATAGAGGCATTACGAATTTAACTCATTGAAATTAAATGATTTAAAAGTTAAGTGTATGCCCGCATAGCTCAGTTGGCTAGAGCAGCTGATTTGTAGAAAATTGCACCTTTATGGGGAAACCCATTGAGTGGAGGTGGCTAAAACGGGGAAACCTTCCTGATATTCCAGGATTCTGAAACAGGAATTTCCGGAATTTTAGTGGCAATCCCGTGCTATGTGCCCGGCTTCCAGAAGATGCCGGGTATGGAGTGTAGAGACTTTACACCACCCGCCTAAATTTTTGTCCCAGGTAATATGTATGGTACAGAGACAAGGTGAAGAGAAAGTCCAGACCCCAAACGCTGTTGTTGATAGCCCGAACAGGTTGTCGGACTGATTCAGCAGCGGCCGTGAAAACGGTAGCAGGTAAGAATCAGCAGGTCGTGGGTTCGAGTCATTATGCGGGCTCCATTTTTTTAATGGGGACAGATTTATATTTTCGCCTGCAACAGTCGGGTCCGGGATATTTTTGGAGCGAAAAACAAACCGGTCTCCTTTTTGAAAGTGTTTGATTTTGCTCAATTTAGGCGGGTTTAGACCGTTGACAAATGTTAATAATTAAGCCAAAATTACTCGTTTGTGCTGATTTTCATGCGGAGGGGTTCCCGAGCGGTCAAAGGGGGCAGACTGTAAATCTGCTGGCTCAGCCTTCGGAGGTTCGAATCCTCCCCCCTCCACCATGTGCCGGGGGATGAATGTCGTGCCTTGAGGCGGGGTCGGTGTTATTGATATTAGCGGTTTAGAAAAGTTTGCGGGTGTAGTTCAAAGGCTAGAACCTCAGCCTTCCAAGCTGATGATGTGGGTTCGATTCCCATCACCCGCTCCAGAAGGTAACCAGCGTGTTTTTGAAAGGGCAGTCGGGTGTGAGAACTGCAACGAGAGAAAGCCGGTAGGGCTGTAGCAGGAAAGTGCCCACATAGCTCAGTCGGTAGAGCACTTCCTTGGTAAGGAAGAGGTCACCGGTTCAAATCCGGTTGTGGGCTCCAGTACAAGGTGCTGGCAAAGCAGGAAGATTTATTTGTTCTGCAGCAGATACTGTGTTGCGGAGTTTTATACAGGGTTGGCATTTTTGAGCTGACAAACTTAGATATTTGAAATTTTCGAGAATTCAAACCATGTCGAAAGAGAAATTTGAGAGAACGAAGCCGCATGTAAATGTGGGCACGATCGGCCACGTAGACCACGGCAAGACGACGCTGACGGCGGCGATGACGAAGGTATTGTCGGCGAAGTACGGTGGCACGAAGGCGACGGCGTTTGACGAGATAGACAATGCGCCCGAAGAAAGGGAAAGGGGTATAACCATCGCGACGGCCCACGTTGAGTATGAAACTGCAGCGCGCCACTACGCCCACGTAGATTGCCCGGGCCACGCGGACTATGTCAAGAACATGATTACGGGAGCGGCACAGATGGACGGTGCGATCCTGGTCTGTTCAGCGGCAGACGGTCCGATGCCCCAGACCCGGGAACATATCCTGCTGGCACGCCAGGTTGGGGTACCGTATATCGTGGTATACCTGAACAAGGCAGACATGGTGGACGACGAAGAGTTGCTTGAGCTGGTTGAGATGGAAGTACGTGAACTGCTGGACATCTATGAATTTCCTGGAGATGACACGCCGATCATCATCGGCAGTGCGTTAAAGGCGCTGGAAGGGGATGATTCAGACATGGGCGAAGGCTCTATTCTCAAGCTGGCGGAAGCACTGGACAGTTATATACCGCTGCCGGAACGCAAGGTAGATGGAGATTTCCTGATGCCGGTAGAGGACGTATTCTCTATCTCCGGTCGTGGTACGGTGGTAACGGGTCGAATTGATCGCGGCATTATCAAGGTTGGCGAAGAGATTAGTATTGTAGGCATCAAGGACACCCAGACGACGATCTGTACGGGTGTTGAGATGTTCCGCAAGCTGCTGGATGAAGGTCAGGCGGGAGATAACGTAGGAATACTGCTGCGCGGGACCAAGCGCGAGGAAGTTGAGCGCGGCCAGGTACTGGCGAAGCCGAAATCGATTACGCCGCATACCAAGTTTGAAGCGGAAGTGTATATTCTGTCGAAGGAAGAAGGCGGACGGCATACCCCGTTTTTCAATGGTTATCGACCGCAGTTTTACTTTCGGACCACGGATGTGACCGGGGCGTGTGAGCTGCCTGGTGATATTGAGATGGTGATGCCGGGAGATAATGTAAAGATGACGGCGGAGCTGATTGCGCCGATCGCGATGGAAGATGGTTTACGGTTTGCTATTCGTGAAGGCGGACGCACGGTCGGTGCCGGCGTCGTTACCAAAATAATCGCATAACGCGACCATCATTCACAATCGAGTGTTACGTGGACATCCGGGATACGAAATCGTCTCCCGGATATTTCATTCTTAAAACAGTTTCTTACTGGAGCTTAATATAGTCAACCGGTCGGTTCGAAGGCCAGTAGCTCAATTGGCAGAGCGGCGGTCTCCAAAACCGCAGGTTGGGGGTTCGATTCCCTCCTGGCCTGCCATCGGACTTACTCGTAACGCTTTTTAACTATATAACCCATATTACTGCCCATATTTCTGTTGATAGATAAAGTTAAAACTCTTGCAGCTGTACTGGCTATCGCTGCTTCAATAGCGGGTTACTACTATTTTGGTGACCTGTTGCATATCGCCCGTGTAGGGTTGGTTTTAGCGGGTGTTGCCGTTGCGGCGGGGCTGCTCCTTACTACAGAAATGGGCCATGCAGCCTGGACGTTCATGAAGGGCGCCAATGTCGAGCGACAGAAAGTCGTCTGGCCAACCAGGCAGGAAGCCCTCCAGGTCACATTGATGGTTATCGTGCTGGTGATAATCCTCGGTTTGGTGATGTGGATGTTTGATGCGCTGTCTTTTTATACCATTTACGACGTAATCCTGAGAGTACGAGGGACATAGAATATGAATGACGAAACAAAAAATTCAGTAATCGAACCTGGCCAGGAACCACAGGACAGTTCAGATCAGTCCGGTACTGAACCAGTGCAATCCGCACCGCAGGAGTCAGCAGAGAGCGAAACAGTTGTCTCGGATACAGTTGAGGCAGAATCGAATGTGGAAGCGGATGGTGACGAAAATCCGGTTGAAGAAAACACCAACCCGAATATGCGATGGTACGTTCTCCAGGCATTTTCAGGTTTCGAAAAAAATGTACAGAAAGCACTTCAGGTGCATGTAGAGCGAGCAGGAAAAGAGGAATACTTCGGCAGGATTCTTGTTCCTACTGAAGAAGTGGTTGAAATGAAAGGCGGCCAGAAGCGAACCAGCGAAAGAAAGTTTTTCCCGGGTTATGTGCTGGTGCAGATGGAAATGACCGACGAAACCTGGCACCTGGTCAAGGGGGTGCCCAGGGTGGCCGGTTTTATTGGCGGTGTTGACAATCGACCGGTGCCAATTTCAGACAAGGAGGCCAATGAAATCATCCAGCAGGTGTCTGACAGTGCTGATCAACCGAAAATGAAGTTCACCTTTGCGCCTGGTGAAATCGTACGTATTACTGATGGCCCGTTCCAGGATTTTAATGGAACGGTGGAAGATGCCAACTTTGAAAAGGCAAAACTGAAAGTATCAGTGACAATATTTGGACGTTCTACCCCCGTTGAGCTTGATTTTACTCAGGTAGAAAAGGGGTAGTTGTTTTAACAGGGGAGCTCGTGAAAACGGGCGATTGCACCCATCATTATATATTGGAGTTAGCTCATGGCTAAAAAGATCGATGCTTATATCAAGCTTCAGGTTCCCGCAGGCGATGCGAAACCGAGTCCTCCCGTGGGTCCTGCACTTGGACAGCACGGTGTCAACATCATGAATTTCTGCAAGGCATTCAATGCAGATACCCAGGACATGGAGAAAGGTCTACCTGTTCCCGTGATCATCACGGTTTACGCGGACAAGAGTTTTACCTACATCCGTAAAACACCACCTGCGGCAATCCTGCTGAAAAAGGCCGCAGGCATTACCAAGGGCAGCGGTGTACCCAATCGCGACAAGGTTGGCAAGGTTACCCGTGCCCAACTGGAAGAAATTGCGAAAATCAAGGAGCCTGACCTGACTGCCTATGACATGGACCAGGCGGTAAAAATCATTGCAGGCAGTGCCCGAAGCATGGGCATCGATACGGAGGGCGTGTAGATGGCAAAGCCAGGCAAACGAACCCGGACCCAGAATGAAAAAGTGGATCCGGAAAAACTGTATCCCCTGAACGATGCGCTCGGACTGCTGAAAGAACTGTCTTCAGCCAAATTTGATGAATCCGTTGATGTGGCGGTAAACCTGGGGATCAATGCCAGGAAATCTGACCAGAATGTGCGCGGTGCGACGGTTTTGCCCAAAGGTACCGGAAAAACCGTACGCGTAGCCGTTTTTGCCGATGGCGACAATGCCGAGGCTGCCAGAGCGGCTGGTGCAGATATCGTAGGACTGGAAGATCTTGCCGACAATGTCAAGAAAGGCGAAATCGATTTTGATATATGTATAGCCACCCCTGACACCATGCGTGTGGTTGGCCAGCTCGGCCAGATTCTTGGACCCCGCGGCATGATGCCGAACCCCAAGGTCGGAACCGTCACTGCAGACGTCAGTTCCGCTGTCAGGGATGCCAAATCCGGCCAGGTGCAGTTTCGAATCGACAAGGCAGGTGTGATTCACTGCCCAATTGGCAAGGCATCATTTGCATCGGATGACCTGGAAGAGAATCTTAATTCCCTGGTGAGTGCGCTGATAAAGGCAAAACCGGCATCTGCCAAGGGGCAATTTATAAAACGGGTTTCATTGTCCAGCACAATGGGCCCGGGAATCAAGGTTGATCGCGCTAGTATCGAAGCGATCAAGTAAATTTTGGGGCATTGCTGCTGGCCAGGTTTGAGGCTGGTGGCAGTGTTGTCAAAGACCGCAGGTGAGCCGTAGTACTGGTTCTTAAGCGCCTCAACCCGGGGAGAATCGACCCCGATGTTGAAGTGGCCGGCGTAGACGGTGGCCCGAAGTCAGGAATTGGCCTGATGCAGGACACCATTAATTTGGGAGTGTGCTTAATGAGTTTAAGTCTCGATCAGAAAAAAGCAGTCATCAGCGAGGTGACCGATGCGATTGCGTCGGCCCGGGCCGGTGTTCTTGCTGAGTATCGTGGATTAAATGTTGAGCAGTTAACCGCCCTGCGCAAGGAAGCGCGTAATGCTGGCGTGTGGATCAAGGTTGTAAAAAATAATCTTGCCAAACTCGTCATTAAGGGTTCGGAATTCGAATGCTTAAGTGAGCATTTTGTTGGCCCTGTCATTTTCTCGGCATCTGAAGACCCTGTCGCAGTTGCCAGAATTATGGCCGGTTTTGCCAAAGACAATGAGAATTTCAAGATCACAGCAGGCGCGATGAATGGCGACCTTATTGATCTTGCGATGATTCAGCGTCTTTCAAAACTGCCCGGTCACGAAGAGTTGATAGCCAAACTTATGGGTACCATGCAGGCACCTGTGCAGAAACTGGTTTCAACCCTCAACGAAGTGCCCAGCAAAGCTGTGCGAACGCTCGCAGCGATCGTAGAGTCAAGGGAAGCGGCTTAGAAGTTCAGTATATCCATTTAATTTTTGTCTAGCTATCAGGAGTAATTACCATGGCTTTAAGTAAAGTAGAAGTTCTCGACGCAATCGCCGAGATGTCAGTACTCGACCTGTCCGAATTGATCAAGGACATGGAAGAGAAGTTTGGCGTGTCGGCATCTGCCGCCGTTGCCGTTGCCGCAGCACCCGCTGCAGGCGGTGGTGATGCAGCTGCCGCTGAAGAGAAAGATGAATTTGATGTCATCCTGACCGGATTCGGCGACAAGAAAGTCGGCGTAATCAAGGTAGTACGCGCAATTACAGGTCTCGGGCTCAAGGAAGCCAAGGACCTTGTTGAAGGTGCACCCGGCCCGGTTAAGGAAGGTGTCACGAAAGCGGAAGCAGAAGATTTCAAAACCAAGATTGAAGAGGCTGGCGGTAGCGTCGAGCTCAAGTAGGTTTTGTTATCTGTCCATATCTTATGGGCGTTGTGCGGGTCGGTATTTTTGCCGACCCGCGTATGCGTTTTAAAAAAACGCAGAAATAATATTGATTTTCGGGTTGGTAGCGGTGATTTACTGGCGACCAGCGTGGAAATTCTCCAGGTGATCTGTCATAGAGGCTAAATATGGGCTATTCATTTACTGAAAAGAAACGCATTCGAAAGAGTTTTAGTAAACGTTCCAACGACTACCAGGTTCCATACCTGCTAGCCACACAAAAAGAGTCGTACAAGAAGTACCTGCAGGAGCATACACCACCGGAGCAGCGTATCGACCAGGGGATACAGGCTGCATTCAAGTCAGTTTTCCCCATCGAAAGCTATAATGGCAGCGTAATCCTGGATTTTGTCAGTTACCGGATGGAAAAACCGCGCTTTGACGTGCTGGAATGCCAGCAGCGCGGGCTGGTGTACTCGTGCCCGCTGCGCGTAGTCATGCGACTGGTTATTTTCAACAAGAGCGGCAGCGGTAAAAAACCCAAGGACATAATTGAACAGGAAGTTTACCTCGGCGACATGCCCCTTATGACTGACAACGGTACTTTCGTTATCAACGGTACCGAAAGAGTTATCGTGTCCCAGCTGCATCGGTCACCCGGAGTAATTTTTGACCATGATGGCGGTAAAACACACGCATCAAGGAAACTCCTGTTTTCCGCGCGGGTTATCCCTTACCGCGGCTCATGGCTGGATATGGAATTTGATCCCAAGGATCTGCTTTATATCCGAATCGACCGAAGAAGAAAGCTGCCCGCAACAATCATGTTACGAGCGCTTGGCTACAGCTCCGAAGAGATGCTGGCGATGTTTTTCGAGAACGACAATATTACCCTCACTGAAGAGTCCGCTACCATTGAACTGGTGCCGGAAAGACTGCGCGGTCAGAGGCTGGATTTCGACCTTATCGGCGTCAAGGGCAAGGTCCTTGTGGAAGCCGAGAAGCGCATCACCACCCGGCATATTCGCGAGCTCGAAGATGCCGGCATCAGCGATATTGATGTGCCAATCGAATATATCCTGGGGCGGACCCTGGCCAGGGACATTGTTGATACTGAAACCGGCGAATTGCTGGTGGAAGCCAACCAGGAATTAACCCAGGAAGTTCTCGATATCCTGAAGGAGAACGAGATCACAGAAATTGAAACCATATATACCAACGATATCGACTGTGGGCCGTTTATTTCCGAGACCCTGCGCATAGACCCGTCGCGCTCCGAAGAAGAAGCCCAGGTGGAGATCTACCGCATGATGCGCCCCGGTGAACCGCCAACAAAAGAGGCGTCTGCCGCACTTTTCGGCAACCTGTTTTTTAACCAGGAGCGCTATGACCTGTCCGCAGTAGGGCGAATGAAACTTAACCGTCGCCTCCTTCGTGAAAGCGATGAAGGCCCGGGCACCCTGAGCAAACAGGACGTTGTTGATGTCATGCGCAAGATCGTTGCATTAAAAAACGGCAAAGGTGAAATAGACGATATCGACAACCTTGGGAACAGACGTGTGCGATCCGTGGGCGAACTGGTCGAAAACCAGTTCCGTATCGGACTGGTGCGGGTAGAACGTGCAGTCAAGGAAAGGCTTAACCTGGTGGAAAGCGAAAACCTCACTCCCCAGGACCTGATCAATGCCAAGCCGGTTGCGGCGGTGGTACGTGAATTTTTCGGATCGAGCCAGCTGTCACAGTTTATGGACCAGACAAATCCGTTGTCTGAAGTTACCCACAAGCGGCGTGTTTCTGCCCTTGGCCCCGGCGGGCTGACCCGGGAACGGGCAGGATTCGAGGTGCGCGACGTGCACCCGACTCACTATGGCCGCGTATGTCCTATCGAGACCCCTGAAGGCCCGAATATCGGACTGATCAACTCGCTCGCCTGCTTCGCCAAGACCAACGAATACGGATTCCTGGAAACGCCATACCGCAGGGTGGAAAAAGGCAAAGTCGCCGACAGGGTCGATTACCTTTCTGCCATTGAGGAGCACAAGTTCGTTATCGCCCAGGCTAATTCGACCCTCGATAACAACGGAAAGTTTGTCAATGAGCTGGTTTCATGCAGGCACAAGAATGAATTTTCCCTTTCCAGCCCGGACCAGATCGACTATATCGACGTTGCACCACAGCAGATTGTCTCGGTGGCAGCATCGCTGGTGCCCTTCCTTGAGCATGACGATGCCAACCGGGCACTGATGGGTGCAAATATGCAGCGCCAGGCAGTGCCTTTGCTGCGCAGCGAGAAGCCGCTGGTGGGTACCGGTATGGAACGAACCGTGGCCATCGACTCCGGCGTGACCGTAGTGGCTCGCCGCGGCGGCGATGTGGATTCCGTGGATGCTTCCCGTATTGTGGTGCGCGTTAACGATGACGAAACCATCGAAGGTGAACCGGGCGTTGATATTTATAACCTGACCAAGTACCAACGTTCAAACCAGAACACCACCATCAATCAGCGGCCATTGGTGAATATGGGTGATGTGGTCTCCAAAGGAGACGTACTCGCGGACGGCCCTTCCACAGATTTGGGTGAGCTGGCTCTTGGCAAGAATGCGCTGATCGCGTTTATGCCCTGGAACGGTTACAACTTCGAAGACTCGATCCTGATTTCCGAAAGGCTGGTCAAGGATGATGTTTATACATCGATTCACATTGAAGAGCTGTCTTGTGTGGCCCGGGATACCAAGCTGGGTTCTGAGGAAATCAGTCGGGATATTCCCAATGTCGGCGAAGGAGCCCTGTCCAAGCTGGACGAGTCGGGTATTGTTTATATCGGTGCAGAAACCGAACCCGGAGATATCCTGGTGGGCAAGATAACACCGAAAGGAGAAACCCAGCTGACCCCGGAAGAAAAGCTGCTGAGGGCAATTTTCGGTGAGAAAGCTTCCGATGTTAAGGATACTTCGCTGCGCATGCCGTCGGGTATGAAAGGTACCGTAATCGACGTCCAGGTATTCACCCGTGAAGGCCTGGCCAAAGATGCCCGTGCTACCGCAAACGATGAAGATGAACTGGTAACGGTGCGCAAGGACTTCGATGACCAGTTACGCATCGTTGAAGACGATGCCTATGCGCGAATCGAGAGACTCCTGCACAATCACGTTGCAGAAGGCGGCCCGAACAGCCTCAAGGCTGGTGACAAGGTGACCAATGACTACCTTGCCGAGTTGACCCGCAAGCAGTGGTTTGAAATACGCTTGCGCAACGAAGAAGCCAACGAAGCTATCGAGAAGATTCGTGACCAGCTCGATGCACAAAGACTTGAATTTGATCGTCGATTCGAAGAGAAGCGCGAGAAAATTGAAATGGGCGATGACCTGGCGCCAGGTGTGCTGAAAATTGTAAAGGTTTTTGTTGCGGTACGGCGCCGGCTGCAGCCCGGAGACAAGATGGCCGGACGTCATGGAAACAAGGGGGTCATCTCAAAAATTGTTCCTGTTGAAGATATGCCCTATATGGAAGATGGTACAGCAGTGGATATCTGCCTCAACCCGCTCGGCGTCCCTTCGCGCATGAACGTTGGCCAGGTGCTTGAAACCCACCTCGGCTGGGCTGCCAAGAAAATTGGTGCCCACATTGACGAAATGCTGCGTAAGAACAAGCAGGCCGAGCAGGTCCGAAAGTACCTCGAGAAAGTCTACAACGCCAGCGGTAAAAAAGAGTCCCTGGGAGACCTTTCAGAAGGTGAGGTGATGGAACTGGCCGAAAATCTTCGCGAGGGTGTGCCCATGGCGACACCGGTGTTTGACGGCGCCCACGAAAGCGAAATCAAGGGCATGCTGAAGCTGGCGGGTATTCCCTCGAGTGGCCAGACGATACTTTATGACGGCCGTACTGGTGAGGCCTTCGACCGGCCGATTACCTGCGGGTACATGTATATACTTAAACTCAACCACCTGGTTGATGACAAGATGCACGCCCGCTCAACGGGACCTTACAGTCTGATTACCCAGCAGCCGCTGGGAGGCAAGGCGCAGTTCGGCGGCCAGAGGTTTGGTGAAATGGAAGTATGGGCGCTGGAGGCCTATGGTGCTGCCTATACCCTGCAGGAAATGCTCACGGTTAAGTCCGACGACGTAGTGGGCCGCTCCAAGATCTATGAAAACATCGTTCGTGGAGATCATGGAATGGATGCAGGCATGCCGGAGTCCTTCAACGTCCTTGTGAAAGAAATACGGGCGTTGGGCCTGAATCTCGAGCTCAAGGTGGACCATCACTAGGGAATGCCCTTTTTATGCGATTGCATCGTCAGTTCCGTGCTCAAGTCCTCATGTATGCACATATACACTGCGGCTTTGTACACGGAACTCCCTTGCACTCACAAAAAAATGATCATTCCCACGACAATCGAAATAATATTGCAGTTAAGCAGCAGCTAAACAGAGGCAGCAAATCATGAGAGATATTTTTAATCTTTTCAAACAAACAGATACCGTCGAAGACTTTGATTCCATCAGGGTCAGCATTGCTTCACCCGAGAAAATCCGGTCGTGGTCTTTCGGTGAGGTCAAGAAGCCGGAAACAATCAACTACCGCACATTCAGGCCCGAGCGTGACGGCCTGTTTTGTGCCAAGCTATTTGGGCCGGTAAGTGACTACGAGTGTCTTTGTGGTAAATACAAACGCCTCAAGCATCGCGGCGTGATCTGTGAAAAATGCGGGGTGGAGGTCACCCTGTCAAAGGTACGGCGTGAAAGAATGGGCCACATCGAGCTGGCAGCTCCCTGCGCCCACATCTGGTTCCTGAAATCCCTGCCTTCCAGGCTGGGTTTGCTCCTTGACATGACGGTCAGGGAAATGGAGCGCGTCCTGTATTTCGAAGCGTATGTCATAATTGATCCGGGTATTACCGATTTTGATCGTGGCGGCCTGCTCACCGAGGAATCCTATCTCGAAGCCATTGAAACCTACGGCGATGAATTCGAAGCCGGCATGGGGGCCGAAGCCATTCGCTCCCTGCTCAAGGAAATTGACCTGCAAGAGGAAGCAGCACTGCTTCGCGAAGAACTTGCGACAACCAAGTCGGAAACCAAAATAAAGAAGTTTACCGGCCGGCTGAAAGTAATAGAAGCATTTATCCACTCGGGTAACAATCCAGCGTGGATGATTATGGACGTGCTGCCGGTATTGCCACCGGACCTGCGACCGCTGGTTCCCCTCGAAGGTGGGCGGTTTGCCACCTCGGACCTGAATGACCTGTATCGCCGGGTAATCAACCGTAACAACAGGCTGAAAAGGCTGCTCGACCTCAATGCGCCGGACCTCATCGTCCGTAACGAGAAGCGAATGCTGCAGGAAGCCGTTGATGCGATGCTGGATAACGGCCGCCGTGGCAAGGCAATCACCGGTGCCAACAAGCGCCAGCTGAAATCCATATCCGACATGATCAAGGGCAAGCAGGGCCGATTCAGGCAGAACCTGTTGGGCAAGCGGGTGGATTATTCCGGGCGTTCGGTTATTGTGGTCGGACCTACCCTGAAGCTGCACCAGTGCGGCCTGCCCAAGAAAATGGCGCTGGAACTGTTCAAGCCGTTTATTTTCAGCAAGCTGGAACTGCGCGGGCTGGCAGCGACTATCAAGCAGGCGAAAAAGATGGTGGAAACCGAAAGCGCCGAAGTGTGGGATATTCTCGAAGAAGTTATCCGCGAGCACCCGGTTATGCTGAACCGGGCGCCAACCCTGCACCGCCTCGGCATCCAGGCATTCGAGCCTGTGTTGATTGAAGGCAAGGCAATTCAGCTGCATCCGCTGGTATGTACACCCTACAACGCCGACTTCGACGGCGACCAGATGGCGGTACACATACCTCTGTCCATTGAGGCCCAGCTGGAAGCCCGCATCCTGATGATGTCCACCAACAACATTCTTTCCCCGGCCAATGGCGAACCGATCATCGTACCTTCCCAGGACATCGTTCTCGGGCTCTATTACATGACCCGGGAAAGTGCCGATGCGCTGGGTACCGGAAGCTACTTTTCAGATATTAATGAAGTCCGACGGGCTGTGGAAACCCACCAGGCCCACCTCCATGCCAGGGTCAAGGTGCGATTGCCGGTATTTGACGAACAGGGTGAAGCAACCGGGGAGCAGATAGTCCGGGACACCACTGTTGGCCGTGCAATGCTTTCCGAAATCCTGCCGACCCGTCTCAATTTCGACCTCATCGACCGGCCGATGAAAAAGAAAACCATTTCCGAGTTGATCAACGTTTCGTATCGTGAAGCCGGCCTCAAGGCGACGGTTATTTTTGCTGACCAGCTGATGTATACCGGGTTCAAGATGGCCGCATTGTCGGGTGTCTCCATAGGAGTGGATGACATGGTGATTCCGGACAGCAAGGTGAAATTCCTGGAACGGGCCCAGAAGGAAGTTGTGGATATTCAGGGTCAGTACAATTCAGGCCTGTTGACAGATGGTGAGCGCTACAACAAGGTAATCGATATCTGGACCCGTACCAGCGAAGACGTGGCGAAATCCATGATGGATGAACTCGGTGTCGAAACGGTAATCAACAAGGATGGGGAAAAGGTCGAACAGGAATCATTCAACTCCATATACATGATGGCTGATTCCGGCGCACGAGGTTCCCATGCACAGATACGGCAGCTGGCCGGAATGCGGGGGCTGATGGCAAAACCGGACGGGTCTATTATCGAAACGCCTATAACAGCCAACTTCCGCGAAGGGCTGAACGTACTGCAGTACTTTATTTCTACCCACGGTGCACGTAAGGGCCTGGCAGATACGGCACTCAAAACGGCGAACTCAGGTTACCTGACCCGGCGCCTGGTTGATGTTTGCCAGGACCTGGTGGTAACAGAAGTCGACTGCGGAACCGAGCATGGGATGTTGCGTGAAGCCCAGGTGCAGGGCGGTGAAGTGGTTGTGCCGCTCAGCGACCGGGTGCTAGGACGCTTCACAACCGAAGATCTTATGGATCCACTGACTGATGAAGTGATTGTTTCCCGTGATCAGATGATCGATGAAAAGATTGTCCAGGATATAGAACAGGCGAACATACACGAAATCATAGTGCGCTCGGCAGTCACCTGTGAAACCCGTTACGGAGTCTGTTCAAGGTGTTATGGCCGTGACCTCGGCCGTGGGCACGTCATTAATATTGGCGAAGCGGTAGGTGTTATCGCGGCCCAGTCAATCGGCGAACCCGGTACCCAGCTGACCATGCGTACCTTCCACATTGGTGGAGCAGCATCAGGTTCATCCGTGGTCAGTAACATTGAGCTCAAGAACCATGGCAGGGTTCACCTCAAGGGCGCCAAGCTGGTCGAGAACACTGACGGCAAGCAAGTAGTTGTTACCCGGTCCACTGAGCTGGTAATACAGGATGACCAGGGCAGGGACCGTGAAAGGCATAAATTGCCCTATGGTGCCGTGTTAAACGTAAACGAAGGTTCAGAAGTCAAAATTGGCGATATCGTTGCTGTCTGGGACCCCCATACCCACCCAATCGTTACCGAGGTGGCGGGTAAGGTGGTGTTCACAGATCTTGAAGAAGGCGTTACGGTAAATATGCAGACCGATGAGCTGACCGGAAAAGTACCTACGTGGTGCTCGACCCGCAACGGCGACGGGGCAGTGCGCTGGATATCAAGCCAACTATCAGCCTCGTGGACGATGACGGCAACTCGGTGAAAATTCCGGGTACCGATGTCGATGCGCGTTACCAGCTGCCACCGGAAGCCATTGTCATGCTTGAAGATGGACAGCAAATCAGCAGCGGCGATGTGATTGCCAGGATTCCCCAGGAATCATCGAAAACCCGGGATATCACCGGGGGTCTGCCGCGGGTTGCCGAACTGTTTGAGGCGCGTAAACCCAAAGAGCCGGCGATTCTTGCAGAAGCCACAGGTATCATTTCATTTGGCAAGGAAACCAAGAGCAAGCACCGGCTGGTTATTACCAGCAAGGATGGCGTATCCCATGGCACCCTGGTACCGAAAACACGGCGTATCAACGTGTTTGAAGGTGAAACTGTGGAACGTGGCGAGGTTGTCGTTGAAGGACCTCCGCTGGCCAGTGATATCCTTGAATACAGGGGTATTGAACCGCTTGCAGACTATATCGTTAATGAAGTCCAGGATGTGTACCAGCTCCAGGGTGTAAAAATCAACGATAAGCATATCGAGGTAATCGTCAGGCAGATGCTGCGCAAGGCCAAAATTGTTGAGATTGGCGACAGCCCGTTCCTGCCAGGGGAGCAGACTGAAAAAGCCATCGTACTGGAAATCAATGACAAGCTTGTTGAAGAAGGCAAGAGTCCGGCGGTATTCGAACCGGTATTGTTGGGCATCACCAAGGCGTCCCTGACTACGGAGTCATTTATTTCTGCGGCGTCATTCCAGGAAACTACCCGGGTGCTGACCAATGCCTCTGTTAACGGCAAAATTGATCGCCTGCGCGGCCTCAAGGAAAATGTCATCGTAGGACGGCTGATTCCCGCCGGCACTGGTCTCGCTTTCCACGAAGACCGGAAACGCAGCCGACTGGAAGATATCCAGAAAAATCAAGAGCTTGAAGATCTTTTGAGCAGTTCTGGTGAAGAAAACGAGGAATTGAGCGAGATACTTGTAGAAGAGGCCCGGGCGGCCACTGCTGCGGAATAAAAATCTGCCGTGGGAAAGCACTGGAACAGGGCATTTTAAGCCCTTGACAGTGGCCGCCCCACGGCATAGAATCGCCGCCCTCTTGAGCTGTGGATAACCGGTAAATTCGTTGAAATTACTGGGTTTGTGGAAAAACACGGTTGAGGAGAGCGGTATAAACAAACTGGAAAAATTGAGCGTATGCCCACACTAAACCAACTGGTTAGAAAACCACGTCAGAAACAGGTCAAAAAGTCGAATGTTCCGGCATTGCAGGCCTGCCCTCAGAAACGTGGCGTTTGCACCCGTGTTTATACTACTACGCCGAAGAAGCCGAACTCTGCGTTACGTAAAGTGGCAAGGGTTCGACTGACTAACGGTTTTGAAGTTACCACCTATATTGGTGGTGAAGGACATAACCTTCAGGAGCACTCTGTTGTGCTGCTGAGGGGCGGCAGGGTAAAAGACCTTCCCGGTGTCCGTTATCACACTGTTCGTGGTGCGCTTGATACGTCCGGAGTTTCAGACCGGCGCCAGGGGCGTTCCAAGTATGGTGCGAAACGACCCAAGTCTTAACTGACGGGTTAATAATTTAACTGTGGGCTGAGTTTAAGCCCGGAGCAGTAGGCTGCAGCGATCCTTGCGATAGCTGAACGATACTGCCAAACCCTAAACTCCCGAACCTTTGGTTATTCCTAAAGGGGGGTTGGCTTCTCTGGACGGCAAATTAACGTTCAGGGGAGCGTATTTATATGGAATAACCTGAACTGAATATACGCGGAAATACGCCAGGCACAGTGCCGATCCCCCGGGATCAGGTGAAGAGTGCTTCGGTGCGTTTGCGCCAGGGCTATTAGCCCGGCTTGCAGTAATTGGGCTGAAACGTAAATTGAAACGAAACTAGACGATGCCAAGACGAAGAGAAGTACCGAAGCGAAAAATATTGCCTGATCCGAAATACAAGGACCAGACCATCGCTAAATTTATCAATATCATGATGATGGACGGCAAGAAATCCATTGCCGAAAAAATCATGTACGGCGCCCTTGAAATCATCAAGGACAGAGGCAAGGACGATCCGGTAGAAATTTTCAATGTTGCACTGGAGAACGTCAGCCCTGGGGTAGAAGTCAAGAGCCGCCGGGTTGGTGGTGCGACCTACCAGGTGCCGGTCGAGGTTCGCCCCAATCGTCAGCTGGCGCTGGCCATGCGCTGGCTGGTTGAGGCGGCGCGTAAACGCAATGAAAAATCAATGACCGTCCGTCTTGCCGGTGAATTCATGGATGCTTCCGAAGAACGTGGCAGCGCAGTCAAGAAGCGTGAGGACACCCACAAGATGGCTGAAGCGAATAAGGCCTTCTCACACTACCGTTTTTAGTCACAAATGATAATTTCTCCGCAATCTGCATTCTCGGTTAGAAAAAATGCTCACGTACTTCGTGTACGCTGCGCTTTTTTCTGCCCTCGGGCTTTGCCTGCGAAGAAATTCTCTATTTGTGATCAGGCATTGGAAGCGGCTTTCCGGTCTTAGGCAAAGAAACTGTTAGCATCATGGCACGCACCACTCCACTCGAACATTATCGCAACATCGGCATCATGGCCCACATTGATGCCGGCAAGACGACGACCACCGAGCGAATACTGTTCTATACCGGCATTTCCCACAAGATTGGAGAGGTGCATGACGGCAATGCGGTAATGGACTGGATGGAGCAGGAACAGGAACGCGGTATTACCATCACATCTGCAGCCACCACCTGTTTCTGGTCAGGTATGGACAAGAGCCTGCCACAACATCGTATCAATATCATTGACACCCCGGGCCACGTTGATTTTACCATCGAAGTGGAACGTTCCTTAAGGGTTCTGGACGGTGCTGTAGCGGTATTCTGTGCGGTAGGTGGGGTCGAACCCCAGTCCGAAACGGTATGGCGACAGGCCAACAAGTACAATGTTCCCCGTATGGCGTTTGTCAACAAGATGGACCGAGTCGGCGCAGATTTTCTGCGTGTGATAGAGCAGATAGAAAGCCGGCTGGGTGCCAGCCCGGTGCCGTTGCAGATGAACATCGGTGCTGAAGAAAACTTCCGAGGGGTTGTAGACCTGGTCAAGATGAAAGCAATCTACTGGAAGGAAGAGGATATGGGCGTGGAGTTCGAATACCTGGACATCCCGGCCGATATTGCCGACCAATGCAGCGAATACCACGCAAAGCTGGTTGAAGTGGCCGCAGAAGCCGACGATGAGCTTATGGGAAAATATTTCGAGAATGGCGACCTTGATGAAGAAGATATCAGGCGAGGCATTCGCGCCCGCACTCTGAACAATGAAATCATTCCGGTTTTCTGTGGGTCGGCGTTCAAGAACAAGGGTGTTCAGGCAATGCTGGACGCCGTGGTAGACTATATGCCCAGCCCGCTCGATGTTGCGTCTATTAACGGGGTAGCGGATGATGGTGAGACTCAGGTCACCCGCAGCGCTGATGACAAAGACCCTTTTTCCGCGCTCGCATTCAAGATCATGTCTGATCCGTTTTTCGGCCAACTGGTCTTTTTCCGAGTCTATTCCGGCGTAATAAATGCCGGCGATACCGTGTTGAATTCAGTCAAGGGAAAGAAAGAACGCATTGGCCGTATACTGCAGATGCATTCCAATGACAGGCAGGATATCAAGGAAGTAAGAGCAGGAGACATCGCCGCTGGCGTTGGCCTGAAGAGTGTGACTACGGGTGACACGCTGTGTGCTACCGATGCCGTTGTGGTTCTTGAAAAAATGGAGTTTCCTGATCCGGTCATTTCCCAGGCAGTGGAACCCAAGACCAAGTCAGACCAGGAAAAGCTCGGCATTGCCCTTGGCAAGCTGGCCCGGGAGGATCCTTCTTTCCGGGTGCATTCCGACGAAGAGTCCGGACAGACCATAATTTCCGGTATGGGTGAACTGCACCTGGAAATCATCATTGAACGTCTGAAAAGGGAATTCAGCGTAGACGCCAACATCGGTAAGCCCCAGGTCGCCTACCGCGAGACTATTAGCAAATCTGTCGAACAGGAACACAAATACGCCAAGCAAACAGGTGGTCGTGGCCAGTATGGTCATGTCCATATTCGCCTGGAGCCCCAAAAGCTGGGTTCAGGTTACGAATTTGTGGACGAAATCAAGGGCGGGGTGGTCCCCCGGGAATTTATTCCTGCCGTGGATAAGGGCATCCGGGATGCGATGCAGTCGGGAGTGATTGCGGGTTACCCGATGATCGATATCAAGGCTACCCTGTTTTACGGTTCCTATCATGACGTGGATTCTTCAGAGCATGCCTTCAAGGCGGCGGGCTCCATGGCATTCAGGGAAGGCGCCCGAAATGCGAAGCCGGTGTTGCTCGAACCGATGATGGCTGTTGAGGTGGTAACGCCGGAAGAATACATGGGCAGCGTTAATGGCGATATAAGTTCACGGCGCGGCCTGATCCAGGAAATGGAAGACTCGCCGGGCGGTAAGGTGGTGCGGGCTGAAGTTCCGCTTTCCGAGATGTTCGGCTATGCAACTTCGCTGCGGTCAGCGACCCAGGGTCGAGCCAACTACACCATGGAATTCAAAAAATACGCGCCCGTTCCCGAAAGTGTTGTAGGCGCGATTAAAAACGCCGCATAACCCGGTTTTCGTATATAAATTATTTTGAACTGACCAAATTTAACGAACAGATACTAGAGAATATTTTGGGAGATAACCATGTCGAAAGAGAAATTTGAGAGAACGAAGCCGCATGTAAATGTGGGCACGATCGGCCACGTAGACCACGGCAAGACGACGCTGACGGCGGCGATGACGAAGGTATTGTCGGCGAAGTACGGTGGCACGAAGGCGACGGCGTTTGACGAGATAGACAATGCGCCCGAAGAAAGGGAAAGGGGTATAACCATCGCGACGGCCCACGTTGAGTATGAAACTGCAGCGCGCCACTACGCCCACGTAGATTGCCCGGGCCACGCGGACTATGTCAAGAACATGATTACGGGAGCGGCACAGATGGACGGTGCGATCCTGGTCTGTTCAGCGGCAGACGGTCCGATGCCCCAGACCCGGGAACATATCCTGCTGGCACGCCAGGTTGGGGTACCGTATATCGTGGTATACCTGAACAAGGCAGACATGGTGGACGACGAAGAGTTGCTTGAGCTGGTTGAGATGGAAGTACGTGAACTGCTGGACATCTATGAATTTCCTGGAGATGACACGCCGATCATCATCGGCAGTGCGTTAAAGGCGCTGGAAGGGGATGATTCAGACATGGGCGAAGGCTCTATTCTCAAGCTGGCGGAAGCACTGGACAGTTATATACCGCTGCCGGAACGCAAGGTAGATGGAGATTTCCTGATGCCGGTAGAGGACGTATTCTCTATCTCCGGTCGTGGTACGGTGGTAACGGGTCGAATTGATCGCGGCATTATCAAGGTTGGCGAAGAGATTAGTATTGTAGGCATCAAGGACACCCAGACGACGATCTGTACGGGTGTTGAGATGTTCCGCAAGCTGCTGGATGAAGGTCAGGCGGGAGATAACGTAGGAATACTGCTGCGCGGGACCAAGCGCGAGGAAGTTGAGCGCGGCCAGGTACTGGCGAAGCCGAAATCGATTACGCCGCATACCAAGTTTGAAGCGGAAGTGTATATTCTGTCGAAGGAAGAAGGCGGACGGCATACCCCGTTTTTCAATGGTTATCGACCGCAGTTTTACTTTCGGACCACGGATGTGACCGGGGCGTGTGAGCTGCCTGGTGACATTGAGATGGTGATGCCGGGAGATAATGTAAAGATGACGGCGGAGCTGATTGCGCCGATCGCGATGGAAGATGGTTTACGGTTTGCTATTCGTGAAGGCGGACGCACGGTCGGTGCCGGCGTCGTTACCAAAATAATCGCATAAGCATCGTCTGCAATAATTTAACAGAAGTCAAAATCAAGAGAAGTCATAAGTAATGGTTGAGAGTCAGAAAATTCGCATAAGCCTGAAGGCATTCGATCACAAGTCGATTGATCGTTCAGCGATGGAGATCGTTGATACCGCACGCCGTACCGGTGCGCTGGTTATGGGCCCCATACCGCTGCCGACAAAGATCGAAAAATACACGCTTTTGCGATCGCCCCATGTAAACAAGAAGGCACGGGACCAGTTTGAAATCAGGACTCATAAAAGAATTCTCGATATCGTCCAGCCCACTGATAAAACAGTAGATGCATTGATGAAGCTCGATCTTGCAGCTGGCGTCGACGTAGAAATTAAACTGAATTAGCAGTTGATAGATTTAGCAGGTTAGAAAATGTCATTAGGACTAGTTGGAAAGAAGATCGGCATGAGCCGGGTATTTACCGAAGAAGGTAGATCTACCCCGGTTACGGTTATCGAAGTATTGCCGAACAAGATTACCCAGGTGAGAACCGAGCAGACCGATGGTTACAATGGTTTGCAGGTAACCACCGGGGAACGCCGCGCCCATCGCGTCAGTAATGCCATGAAAGGGCATTTCGCCAAGGCCGGTGTGGAGCCCGGTCGCGGGGTCTGGGAGTTCAGGCTGGAAAGCGCAGCCGATACCCGGCTGGGAACCGAACTGACAGTTGACCTGTTCAGCGAAGGCCAGAAAGTCGATGTATTCGGGCGCACCATCGGTAAGGGTTTTGCCGGTGTCATGAAACGTCATGGTTTTAAGGGTGGCCGTGCATCCCATGGTAATTCCAAGGCGCATCGTCTCGGCGGTTCCATTGGTAATGCCCAGGACCCTGGCCGGGTTTTCAAGGGCAAGAAGATGGCCGGGCATATGGGGGCTGGCAGTGCGGTCCAGCAAAACCTCGACGTTGTCAAGGTGGACAGCGAAAGAAATATTATCCTGGTGTCGGGCTCGATACCCGGTTCAAAGGGTGCTGATGTGATTATTCGCCCGGCGGTGAAATCCAGTGTATCCCTGGAAATACCCACTGGCCAGCCCGAACCGGTTGAAGTGGAAGAAGTCCAGGAAACGGTGGATAACCAGGCAGCGCCTCCTGTAGATGCCCCTGAAGAAGCTAGCGAGAACAAGGAATCTTAAGGTATGAGCATTAAATTGAAAGTAAACGCCATTTCGGGCGGAAAATCGACAAAAGTTGATTTGTCCGACACCACTTTTGGTGCAGCCTTTAATGAACCCCTGGTTCACCAGGTGGTCACTGCATACCAGGCGGGCGGCAGAAGTGGCACACGGGCGCAGAAGAACAGGGCCGCAGTGAATGGCGGCGGAGCCAAGCCATGGCGCCAGAAAGGGACGGGGCGTGCCCGTGCCGGTACTATACGCAGCCCGATATTCACTGGCGGCGGCAGGGCATTTCCTGCCTCAACCCAGGATTTTTCCCAGAAGGTAAACCGCAAGATGTATCGTGCCGCGATGCGGTCAATCCTGTCCGAACTCACCCGGCAGGAGCGACTGGTGGTCGTGGACGAACTTTCCATGGACGCCCCAAAGACCGGATCCCTGGTTGCGACCCTGGACAAGCTGGATGCGGGGCAGGCCTTGATTGTATTGGCGCAGGATGACGAAAATGTTGCACTTTCTGCAAGAAACCTGCATGCAGTATCAGTATGTACCAGCTCAGAGGTCGACCCTGTCAGCCTTATCCGTCACGAAAAAGTGGTCATGACGGCAGAAGCGGTCAAAAATATTGATGCCGCGCTGCAATAGATGAGCGAAGGAATCACGATTCAGGAATTGATTCAGGAATTTACGAAATGAACGAAGAACGTCTATACCAGATCATACTTAACCCGGTGATTTCCGAGAAGTCCACCATGGCCGCAGACAAACATGGCCAGGTTGTTTTCAAGGTTCGGAACGACGCGAACAAAAATGAGATTGCCAAGGCAGTTGAGAAACTGTTTGAGGTTAAAGTCAAGAGTGTCCAGGTTGTTAACGTGCGCGGCAAGGTGAAACGGTCCGGGCAGACCCCGGGCAGTCGCAGCAATTGGAAAAAAGCGTATGTATGTCTGCACGAAGGGCAGGACATCGACTTCCTCGGAATGTCTGCGGCGTAACCGCGACCGGGCCGGAATCAGACAGCATTTGCAAATAGATAAACTTAATTTGAAATCGTTATGGCATTAGTAAAACAAAAACCAACGACTCCAGGCCGAAGAGGCATGGTCAAGGTGGTGACCCCTGATCTGTACAAGGGAAATCCCTACGGGCCGCTGCTCGAGCCGAAGACCGCTATCAGCGGCAGGAACAACGACGGTCGAATTACCGTACGTCACCGTGGTGGCGGGCACAAGCGTCATTATCGTGTTATTGATTTCAAACGGACCAAGGACGGGATTTCCGCCACCGTGAAACACATTGAATACGATCCTAACCGCAGCGCCCATATTGCACTGCTGGTGTACCGCGACGGTGAGCACCGATACATTATTGCGCCGCGTGGACTGGCAGCCGGTGATACCGTGATGTCCGGTGTGGGCAGCGGATACAATACCGGAAACAGCATGCCGCTTCGCAATATTCCGGTGGGCACCGTGGTTCACTGCATCGAGTTGAAGCCCGGCAAGGGTGCGCAGATTGCACGTTCAGCCGGTGCTGCTGTGCAGTTTATCGGAAAAGAAGGCGCCTACGCTCAGTTGCGGCTTCGTTCCGGTGAAATGCGCAAGGTTCACCTCGATTGCCGTGCAACTATCGGGCAGGTTGGTAACAATGAGAACAGCTTGCGCAAGCTTGGAAAAGCAGGCGCAAAACGCTGGAGAGGTATTCGTCCCACTGTACGGGGTGTTGCCATGAACCCGGTCGATCATCCCCCATGGTGGTGGCGAGGGAAGGACTTCAGGCGGGCGTGATCCTTGTTCTCCCTGGGGCGTGCCCACCAAGGGATACAGGACGCGTTCCAATAAACGCACTTCATCTATGATTATTCGCAGGCGGAAGAAATAAACATGCCACGATCTATTAAAAAAGGCCCTTTCGTAGACCATCACCTGTGGTCGAAAGTTGAAAAAGCCAAACAGGAAAACTCACGCAGGCCGATTAAAACCTGGTCGCGGCGTTCGATGATCATGCCGGAGTTTGTAGGCATAACAATTGCAGTACATAACGGTCGGCAACATATTCCGGTGCTGATCAACGAAAACATGGTTGGTCACAAGCTGGGCGAATTTGCACCAACCCGCACCTATCGCGGGCATGTAGCAAACAAGAAGGCCTAATGGATAACGCATAAAGAAAATATCATGCAAGTCAGATCAGTAGCAAAATATGTCAGGTTGTCGGCCCAGAAGTGCCGGCTGGTAGCCGACCAGATTCGAACGCTTCCAGTGGAACAGGCGCTGGAAGTGCTGTCCTTCAGCCCAAAGAAAGGGGCAGTACCCCTGAAAAAAGTACTCGATTCTGCCATTGCAAATGCAGAACACAATGAGGGTGCAGATATCGATGAATTATGGATCAACCAGGTAATGATCGATGAGGCACCGACCCTGAAACGCTTTCGTGCGAGGGCAAAAGGCCGGGGCACGCGCATCCTTAAACGCAACTGTCATATCACCGTTAGTGTGAGTGACGATCCCCGCAAGTCATAATTTGGTGGAAGATTAAAATGGGTCAAAAAGTACAACCTAACGGAATTCGCCTTGGAATTGTCAAGGACTGGAATGCCAAGTGGTATGCCAACAAGAGCGGCTACGCCAGCACCCTGGCCAGCGATCTGAAAATTCGTGAATTCCTTGCAAACAGGCTTTCCAATGCTGCAGTCAGCAAAATTGCTATTGACCGCCCGGCACAAAACCTCAATGTCACCATCTATACCGCCAGACCCGGTATTGTTATTGGCAAAAAAGGTGAAGACATTGAAAGGCTGCGATTCGAACTGACCAAGATAAATGGTAACCCGGTCCAGGTTGCGGTTGAAGAAATCCGCAAACCGGAACTGGATGCAAAGCTGGTAGCCGAAAATATCTGCCAGCAACTGGAAAAACGGATCATGTTTCGCCGTGCCATGAAAAGGGCGGTGCAGAATTCGATGAGACTCGGTGCAGAAGGCGTCAAAGTGATGCTGGCCGGCCGACTCAATGGTGCTGAAATTGCACGAACTGAATGGTACCGGGAGGGACGCGTTCCCCTGCATACGCTGCGGGCCGATATTGACTATGGTGTTCACGAAGCGCACACCACATACGGAATAATCGGCGTCAAGGTGTGGATTTTCAAAGGCGAAGTCATTGAGCCGGAAAAGCCGGAACCGGAAATGCCGGAACCAGAAGCCCCAGAATCACCTGCAGAAGCAGTATAGAAAATGCTCCAGCCAAAAAGAACCAAATTTCGTAAGCAGCACAAGGGCCGCAACCGGGGCCTCGCGACCCGGGGCAACCGGGTCAGTTTCGGTGAATACGGATTGCAGTCGTCCAGCCGCGGACGGTTAACGGCGAGACAGATTGAGGCAGCCAGACGGGCAATTACCCGCCACGTCAAACGAGGCGGCCGAATCTGGATTCGGGTTTTCCCCGACAAGCCGATATCCAAGAAACCGCTTGAAGTCCGGATGGGCAAGGGTAAGGGTAATCCGGAATTCTGGGTTGCGCAGATTCAGCCAGGAACCATGCTGTATGAAATCGAAGGTGTTTCAGAAGAACTGGCGCGAGAGGCATTTCGCCTGGCCAGTGCGAAACTGCCACTAAAGACAATCTTTGCAAAACGCCAGGTGGGCTAAATGAAAGCATCTGAGTTACGGGCTAAAAGCGTGGAAGACCTGAAGGAAGAGTTACTGGGTCTTCGCAAAGAGCAGTTCAATCTTCGTATGCAGCGTGGAGCTGGCCAGCTAGCCAGCCCCGCCCAGTTCAAGGTTGTACAGAAGGATATTGCCAGAATCAAAACCGTCCTGAACGAAAAATCAGGTTCGGAATCATAATAGACCAGAGTAAAGACCAGAGAAAAGACTAGAGTAATGAATAGCGAAGCTAAGACAGAAACAGCCAGTAGACAGATACAGGGCAACGTAATCAGCGCTGCCAGCGATAAAAGCATTACGGTGCTGGTCGAGCGTAAGGTCAAACATCCGCTCTACAAGAAATACATCAAGCGTTCAACAAAGTTGCATGCGCACGATGAAAACAACGAATGCCAGGCGGGTGATACGGTACGTATCGAAGCCTGCCGGCCGATTTCCAAGTCGAAATGCTGGCGCCTGGTTGAAGTGGTTTCCCGCGCAGCCTAGAAGCCAGAGATCGAGGAGAAAGAAAATGATTCAGATGCAGTCAATGATGTCGGTAGCCGACAACAGTGGAGCGAAACGGGTGATGTGTATCAAGGTGCTCGGCGGCTCCAAACGGCGCTATGCCGGCATTGGGGATATCGTCAAAATTACTATCAAGGAAGCATTGCCGAACAGTCGCGTTAAAAAAGGCGATGTTTATGATGCTGTAATCGTCAGGACAAAAAGCGGTGTGCGCCGCCCGGACGGATCACTGATTCGCTTTGACAAGAATTCAGCGGTATTGCTGAATGCGGCTCACCAACCAATCGGGACCCGAATTTTCGGCCCGGTGACCCGTGAGTTGCGTACAGAAAAATTCATGAGAATCATTTCTCTTGCACCCGAAGTGTTGTAAAAATTATTCGGGAATACAGGTTAAGAACAGAAATAGTAATTCGAACAATGCAAAGAATCAAAAAAGGTGACGACGTCATAGTAATCGCTGGGCGTGACAAAGGTAAGCGCGGTAATGTGCTGCGGATAAATCCTGATGGCAGGGCTCTGGTTGACAACGTCAACCTGGTCAAACGGCATACCCAGGGGTAACCCCAATACGGGTGAAACCGGCGGCATTATCGAAAAAGAGGCACCGATCCAGTTGTCCAACCTGGCGATCTACAACCCGGTCACCAAGAAAGGTGACCGCGTAGGGTTTAAAACGCTGGAAGACGGACGCAAGGTTCGTTACTTCAAGTCAAACAACGAAGTTGTTGACCTCGGTTAAGAGTAACTTTTATAGATCTATACGAAAATGGCCAGATTACACGAAATATACAAGTCGGATATTGTGCCCAGGCTGCAGCAGGAATTCAGCTTTGCCAGTGCAATGGAAATTCCGCGCATAACCAAAATCACATTGAACATGGGTCTTGGTGAGGCTGTGGCAAACAAGAATGTGCTGCAAAGTGCAACCACCGACCTGGAAAAAATCACCGGACAGAAACCGGTTGTCACCAAGGCGAAAAAATCAGAAGCCAACTTCAAGATACGCGAAGGCTGGCCGATTGGTGCCAAGGTCACACTCAGGCGTGAACGCATGTACGAGTTCCTCGACCGGCTGATTTCTGTAGCGATTCCCAGGATCCGCGATTTTCGTGGCCTTTCCAACAAGTCCTTTGACGGCCGCGGAAACTATGCCTTTGGACTGAAAGAGCAGATCGTGTTTCCGGAAATCGATTACGACAACGTTGATGCGCTGCGTGGTATGGATGTCTGTATCACCACGTCAGCAAAAAATGACACTGAAGCCGCGGCGTTGCTGCGAGCATTCAATTTCCCCATTAAGAGTCAAGATAAGAGCGAAGATAAGAGTTAAAGATATGGCAAAAAAATCTATGATAGCCCGTGAGGTCAAACGTGCAAAGCTGGTAAAGATTCATGCGGCCAGGAGAAAAGAGCTCACCGAAATGATCTGTAACGCAGAAACCAGCTCAGAGGACCAGTTCCAGGCGATGTTGGACCTGCAAAAACTTCCACGGGATTCTAGCCTCAGCCGCAAACGAAATCGCTGCGTGCTTACAGGTCGGCCAAGAGGTACCTACCGGAAGTTTGGCCTTTGCAGGAACAAGCTAAGAGAAGTGATTATGCGAGGCGAAGCGCCTGGCGTGGTCAAGTCAAGCTGGTAAATTTATTAAAGAATAGTCAAGAGTAATTAATATGAGTATGTCCGATCCCATTGCCGATATGTTAACCAGGATTCGAAACGGCCTGCAGGCCCAGAAGGTATCTGTGGATATGCCGGCATCCAGGAACAAGGTCGCCATCGCTGAAGTACTACAGGACGAGGGGTATATCAGCGGATTTTCAATTGATGGCGAAGGTGTCAGGAAAAAACTTGAAATTGAACTCAAGTATTTCCAGGGAGAGCCGGTTATTGAGGAAATCAGGCGGGTCAGTTCACCGAGCTGCAGGGTTTACGCAAGACGTGATGACCTTCCATCTGTGAAAAGTGGACTGGGTGTTGCCCTGGTGTCCACCTCAAAGGGAATACTGACCGATAAAAATGCCCGTCAGGAGGGTGTCGGCGGTGAAATTATCTGTACGGTTTTCTAGCAGTACGGAAAGGTTAACAGCGAAAAGTTACTTAGAGCATTAAACATGTCACGAATTGCAAAAACACCGATCACAGTACCTTCCGGCGTCGAGGTAACAATTGACGATGGGATGGTGACGGCCAAAGGACCCAGGGGCGAATTAAGCTTCGAATTATCAGCCGGTATAGAGTTGGTAGATAACGACGGCACATTAAATGTGCAACTTGCGGGTGATTCCGGAAACATAACCAGGCACAGGGTTTCCATGTCTGGAACTACCAGGGCGATGGTCAATAACCTGATTATCGGGGTCACAGACGGCTTTGAGAAGAAGCTCAACGTGGTGGGCGTAGGGTATCGGGCCCAGGCCCAGGGCAGGAAACTGAACCTCAGTCTGGGATTTTCCCATCCGGTGGTATACCAGTTGCCTGAAGGTGTCACCGCGGAAACTCCAACCCAGACCGAGATCGTTCTGAAAGGGGCTGACAAACAGGTTGTAGGCCAGGCGGCCGCTGAAATTCGTGCGTTTCGTCCACCTGAGCCTTACAAGGGTAAAGGTGTGCGCTATTCGGATGAACACGTGGCCAGGAAACAGGCCAAGAAAAAGTAACCTTTAGATACTCAAATTTAATTTTAACAATTATTTACAGATATGGTTAACAAAAACTCAGCCCGACTCAGGCGCGCCAGAAAATCCAGGGGCAAGATCGCCCGCCTGGAAGCAGTACGCCTGTCGGTTTTTAGAACACCGCGTCATTTTTATGCGCAGATATTTGATCCATCCGGTGAAAATGTACTGGCTGCAGCTTCCACACTGGATGCAGGCATTCGCAAGTCGGTCAAGAATGGCGGGAATCGCGATGCTGCGATTGCTGTAGGTGAACTGATCGCTAAAAATGCCAGGTCCGCGGGTATCGAAACCGTGGCATTCGACCGTTCCGGTTACCGCTATCATGGCAGGGTCCAGGCATTCGCTGATTCTGCCCGCGAGCATGGGCTCAAATTTTAACAATAGAACATTTTAAATGGCTAAAGCAAGAGAACGCGATAACGCACGCAAAGACAATTTCCAGGAACAGCTGATTAATGTCAGGCGTGTTTCAAAGGTTGTCAAAGGTGGACGAATTTTTGGTTTTTCGGCATTGACAGTAGTTGGTGATGGAGAAGGCCGGGTCGGCATGGGTCGCGGCAAGGCTCGTGAGGTCCCCATTGCCGTACAGAAGGCAATGGAAGACGCGCGACGCAACATGTTCAAGGTGCAGATGAAGGGAGACACCCTCCAGTACCCAATGATTGGACGACATGGTTCCGCAAGGGTTGTACTGCGGCCGGCAACGGAAGGAACCGGTATTATCGCCGGCGGTACAATGCGGGCCGTGTTCGAAGTTGTGGGTATCCAGAATGTGTTGACCAAAGTTATCGGAACCACTAATCCGGTAAACGTGACCCGGGCAACTATAGCCGCACTCAAAAGTATGCGCAGTGCCAGCTATATTGCGGCAAAGCGCGGCAAGGATATCAAGGAACTCAGGTAGCAGTTCAGCGGAATTTTACTTGAACCACTATTAAACCGGACATAGTAATGGCACACAATAAAACATTGAAAGTAACCCTGGTACGCAGTATTCACGGTCGGCTGAAAAAACACCAGGCCTGTGTCAGGGGATTGGGCTTGCGTCGCATGCACCATACTGTGGAAGTGCTTGATACCCCCGAAAACCGCGGCATGATCAACAAGGTCAGCTATATGCTCCGGTGTGAAGAGGCCTAGGCCTTTCCAGGGTTGAATGAAAAACAAAGCAAATCAAGATTATTGACAGAAACCAGATAAATGACATCACTCAGACTTAATACCATGAAGCCGGCAGCTGGTTCGAAGACCAGTTCAAAGCGCGTCGGCCGGGGACCAGGATCCGGATTTGGCAAAACAGCCGGACGCGGAACTAAAGGTCAGAAATCACGCTCAGGCGGCTACCACAAGGTCGGTTTCGAGGGTGGACAGATGCCCTTGCAGCGACGCCTGCCCAAGCGTGGATTCCGGTCCAGGGTTAACATTCACTCCGCTGAAATCCGGCTCCATGAACTGGGTAAGGTCGAGGGTGATGTGGTGGACCTGAAGGCCCTGCAAAAAGCCGGGGTGATTGGCCTGCACGTGGATCGAGCTAAAGCCATCCTGTCAGGAGAAATAAACCGCGCTGTAACCCTCAGGGGCATAGGCGCAACAAAGGGTGCTCGTGAAGCTATTGAAAAAGCGGGCGGAAAGGTAGAAGCATAGGTGTCAGGAACCCGGAATACTAAACGTGGCTAAAGCTGGATTACCAACCGCAGGCATGCTCGGCAACCTGTCCGAGCTCAAGCAGCGCATCCTTTTTGTCCTGGGTGCGATGCTGGTATTTCGCCTGGGCACACACATTCCGGTACCCGGGGTTGACCCGGCTGCCATCGCTGCGCTGTTTGAGCAGACCCGCGGATCCATTGTTGATATATTCAACATGTTTTCGGGAGGAGCGCTCAGCCGCCTGTCAATACTTGCCCTCGGGGTGATGCCGTATATTTCTGCTTCGATCATTATGCAGATGATGAAGGCGGTGGTTCCGACGCTTGAGCAGTTGAATAAGGAAGGAGAAGCCGGGCGCCGGAAAATTACCCAGTACACCCGTTACTTTACAGTGGTTCTCGCCCTGTTCCAGGGCATGGGTATATCCGTTGCCATCGAAAGCCAGCAGATCGCGGGCGCACCGGTGATTCTGATCCCTGGTCTTGGATTCAAGATTGTCACCGCAGCCACACTTTGTGCCGGTACCATGTTCCTGGTGTGGTTGGGCGAACAGATTAGTGAACGCGGTCTTGGAAACGGAATATCCCTGATTATCTTTGCTTCAATTGTTGCAGGACTCCCTTCCGCAGTGGCAGGGACCCTGGAACTGGCCAGGACCGGCGCATTGTCTGGTGGTATAGTGTTACTGCTGTTTATTGGAGCGCTCGGAGTAACATATTTTGTGGTGTTCGTGGAGCGTGGCCAGCGCCGCATAACCGTAAATTACGCCAAGCGCCAGCAGGGCAGGAAAATGATGGCAGGACAATCCAGCCACCTTCCATTCAAACTCAATATGGCAGGTGTAATACCACCCATATTTGCTTCCAGTATGATTCTTTTTCCTGCCAGTCTTGGAAGCTGGTTTGGGCAGAGCGAAAGCATGCGCTGGATGACAGACATATCCACCAAACTTCAGCCAGGTGAGCCAATTTACACCATGATGTATGGCGGCATGATCATATTTTTCTGTTTTTTCTATACCGCGCTGGTGTTCAATCCCACTGAAATAGCAGACAACCTGAAAAAATCGGGTGCATTTATTCCCGGGATTCGCCCGGGTGCCCAGAGCGCAAAGTATATCGACGGGGTGGTTTCACGCCTGACCATGATTGGTGCGGTCTATATCACCTTTGTCTGCCTGATCCCGGAATTCCTGATTGTCCAGTACAGCGTTCCCTTCTATTTTCGGCGGCACATCACTGCTGATAATCGTGGTCGTGTCCATGGATCTTATTTCCCAGGTGCAGTCGCACCTGATGTCACGCCAGTATGAAAGCATCATGAAAAAATCACCATTCCAGCGGCCCCAGGGTATCCGCTGAGCGGCGATCCCCTTAACAGGAGAAACAGTTATGAAAGTAAGAGCATCGGTAAAGAAAATTTGCAGGAACTGCAAAATCGTCCGCAGGAACAGAGTGGTTCGTGTAATTTGCACGGATCCAAGGCATAAACAGAGACAGGGCTAGAAAATCGTACAGGCGGCGAAAACAGGCAGTTCAACTGAATTGATAGCGAGGGTTTATTTTGATAGAATCCGCGCCCCTCTTAATCGCCTGCAGTCGGGTTTTCTGCCTGTAAACAAGGTAAATTTTAAACAGAGATTAGTATATGGCACGTATTGCTGGAATTAACCTACCTAACGACAAGCATATTGAAATCGGTCTGACTTCAATATATGGAATCGGCCGCCCAACAGCGCAGAGTATCTGTGACGCAGCCGGTATTGATCGAAGCACCAAAGTCAGGGACATTACTGACGGGCAGGCTGAGCGACTGAGAACGGAAGTTGCCAGGTTCGAAGTCGAGGGCGACCTGCGCAGGGAAGTGTCCATGAATATCAAGCGTCTCATGGACCTGGGATGCTATCGCGGTCTCCGTCATCGAAGGGGCCTGCCGGTGAGGGGGCAGCGAACCAAGACCAATGCGCGCACCCGAAAAGGTCCGACGCGACCCGTAAAGAGATAATCCAGAGACACAAATACAGGAATTACAAGGTAATTATATGGCTAAGACAAACACTTCTTCCAGCAAGGGAAAAGCAAAAATCAGGAAAAATGTCAGCGAAGGCATTGCCCATATCCACGCAACCTTCAACAACACTATTATTACAATTTCCGATAGACACGGCGATACGTTGTGCTGGGCTTCTGCCGGGAATTCCGGCTTCAAGGGTTCTCGTAAAAGCACTCCGTTCGCGGCCCAGACGGCCGCGGAGACCTGTGGCAGGCGTGCCCAGGAAATGGGTGTTAAGCAGCTGGAGGTCAAAATCAAGGGACCGGGTCCCGGCCGTGAGTCTGCAGTACGTGCCCTCAATGCGTTGGGTCTCGAGATTCATTCTATTTCCGATATTACCCCGATTCCGCACAACGGCTGCCGCCCTTCAAAACGGCGCCGGGTATAGTTGCGGAATCTACTACTTACGAATTAAGGTAAAACTAAATGGCAAGATATATAGGCCCGACTTGTAAACTGGCGCGGCGAGAAGGTACGGACCTTTTTCTTAAAAGCCCGGTCCGTACTATCGATTCAAAATGCAAGTTTGATCGAACCCCGGGAGTAAAGATTGCGGGACGCCGGCCGAGGACAACTGTATATGGTACCCAGCTGCGGGAAAAGCAGAAGCTGAGGAGAATTTACGGTGTGCTCGAAAAGCAGTTCAGTAACTACTACAAGGAAGCCGCAAGAATTTCCGGTTCAACCGGTCTCAACCTGTTGCAGTTGCTGGAAAGCAGGCTGGACAACGTTGTCTATCGCCTTGGTTTTGGAGTTACCAGGGCCGAAGCGCGCCAGCTGGTCAGCCACAAAAGCATTATGGTAAATGGCGTCAAGGTTAACATCGCTTCCTACCAGGTACAGCCAGGAGACGAAGTGGAAGTTGTTGAAAAAAGTAAAAAGCAGCTTCGAATATCATCGGCTCTTGAAATAGCAGAGCAGATTGGTTTTGTACCGTGGGTCGATGTAGATGTCGCAGGTGTCAAGGGAACGTATAAAACAATGCCGGAGCGGTCAGATTTGCCGCCTGATATTGATGAATCCCTGGTCGTGGCACTATATTCCAAATAGCGCTTTTACGTCACAATTTCTTTTTAACTTCGTTTTAATTGCGAGGAGTACAGATGCAGGATCCAACTGTTGAATTCTTAAGGCCACGACTTGTCGAAGCCAAAACTGTCGACAATAAATATTCAAAAATAACCATCGAACCCCTGGAAAGGGGCTTTGGTCACACCCTTGGCAATGCATTGCGCAGGATAATGCTGTCTTCAATGCCAGGTTGTGCAGTTACTGAGGTACGTATCGAGGGCGTACTGCACGAGTATTCAACCCTTGACGGTGTTCAGGAGGATGTCATTGATATTCTCATGAACCTGAAATCCCTTCCGGTAATTATGCACACCCGAAATGAGGCAGTGGTAACCCTGCGCAAGAGAGGTCCTGGAGTCGCTACTGCCGCTGATATAGAACTGGTGGATGACATTGAACTGGTCAACCCGGACCATCACATCGCGACCCTTTCCGAGGGCGCAGAACTGGATATGGAAATCACCATTCGCCGGGGACGTGGCTATGAAACCGCTGAAAGCCGAATGAAGGATACCGATGAAACGCGCTCGGTTGGCGTGATCCAGCTGGATGCATCATTCAGCCCGATCAACAAGATTTCCTACGCGGTGGAAGATGCCCGTGTCGAACAGCTCACTGACCTTGACCGACTGGTGCTTGAAATTGAATCCAACGGAACAATTGATCCGGAAGTGGCAGTACGCCGTGCAGCTACGATCCTGCACGACCAGATCTCGGTATTTGTCAACCTCGAAGAATCCATGGTCCAGAACCAGGTTGAGGAAGAACCGGAAATTGACCCTTCATTGCTGAAACCTGTCGATGACCTGGAGTTGACCGTTCGTTCCGCCAACTGCCTTAAAGCGGAAAATATCTATTACATCGGGGACCTGGTTCAGCACACTGAAACAGAACTGCTTAAAACCCCGAACCTGGGTAAAAAATCCCTGACCGAAATCAAGGATGTTCTGGCACAGCGTAACCTGACCCTGGGTGTGAAACTTGAAAACTGGCCTCCTCCATCCCTGGTTAAGGAAGATGAAGGCACGCCAATGGGAATGAACTAGAAAATGCGACATAGAAAAGCCGGCCGGGACCTTAACCGGACTTCGTCTCACCGAAAAGCCATGTTCAGTAACATGGCGAATTCGTTATTTTTGCACGAGCAGATCAAGACAACGGTTCCGAAGGCAAAAGAACTTCGACGCTTCGCCGAACCGTTGATCACCCTGGCGAAAACGCCGACACTGGCCAACCGGCGCCTGGCATTTGCCAAGTTGCGTGATCGCGACATGGTCAGCAAGCTGTTCGATGACCTCGGCCCTCATTTCATGGAGCGTCCCGGGGGATACCTGCGTATCCTGAAATGCGGTTATCGGCAGGGTGACAATGCACCGATGGCTTTTGTGCAGCTGGTAGATCGGCCGCTTGGAGAAGATGGAGACGAAGAATCATAAACCCGATTCGATTACGTCCATGAGTTAAAGACAAGCCAGGCGCCGAAGGGTCCTGGCTTTTTAATTCCGGAGATATGATATAAAAACGATTTCACTGCCTGTGGCCTATGAGTAACCTGCTCAACAGATTGAGAACACCGGAAATGCTGCTCATGCTTATGGCTGCGGCTGTGCCGTTGTCGTTTTCTACCTGGTCGGCGCTGATCAGCAATTTTGCGGTGGAACAGGCCGCCTTTGATGGTGCAGAATTCGGATTGTTGCAAAGCGTCCGGGAAATACCCGGATTCCTGGCTTTCCTGGTTGTTTTCCTGCTGGCATTTTTTCGCGAGCAAACCATTGCCATAGTTTCATTGTTGATGCTCGGTGTGGGCGCTGCCCTGACCGGTTTTTTCCCGTCTCTTGTCGGCCTGCTTTGTACTACGATGCTGATGTCTCTCGGATATCATTACTATGAAACCATCCAGAATTCTCTGTCACTCCAGTGGATAGATAAAGAGCGTACGCCATTGGTGCTTGGTAAATTGATCGCTGTGGGTTCGTTCACTTCGCTAGCCGCATATTTGTTAATTTACCTTGGACTTACGGCATTTGACCTGGGTTATACACCGACATTTGTGGTGGGCGGTGCCTTAAGTATATTGATCGCCATTATTGTAGCCGTCTTCTATCCATACTACCCATCAAAAACTGTCCAGCATAAACATATCGTGTTACGAAAACGATACTGGCTGTACTACATTCTGACGTTTCTTTCCGGAGCAAGACGACAGATATTTGTCGTGTTTGCCGCATTTCTCATGGTGGAGAAATTCGGTTACAGTGTTGCTTCATTGACCCTGCTGTTCCTGGTCAATTGTGCGATCAACATCTGGCTGGCACCGATCATTGGCAAACTGGTCGGGGTATGGGGAGAACGTAATGCGCTGACTTTCGAGTATATTGGCCTGATCATAATTTTTGTCAGCTATGCCTTCGTCGAAAGCGGGGTGCTCGCGGCAATCCTGTATATCCTTGATCACATGTTTTTTGCGTTGGCTATTGCCATCAAGACCTATTTCCAGAAAATAGCAGACAGTGCGGACATCGCTTCCACCGCTGGCGTTTCGTTTACCATAAACCACATCGCGGCGGTGATACTACCGGTAGGCCTTGGTGTTCTGTGGTTGACTTCACCATCGTCCGTATTTATATGTGGAGCCGGCTTCGCCGCCTGTTCACTGGTGCTCAGCCTGTTTGTACCCGATAATCCCGAGGCTGGAAATGAGTCCAGGTTTACACTCCGGACCCGGACCCAGGCCGTAAACTAGATTGAAGTAAGAGATTTCTCATGACAAAACAGACTATAACAGTGATTCCGGGAGACGGAATCGGCCCGGAAATTACCGAGGCAACCCTGCGGGTACTTGATGCGCTTGATTGTAACCTTGAATACGACACCCAGCTGGCAGGACTGACCGCCATTGAAGCCGGACGGGAGTTGATGCCGGAAGAGGCCCTCGACAGTATTCGCAGGAATGCCATCGCGTTGAAAGGCCCCCTTACTACCCCCATCGGTACGGGATTCACCAGCCTCAACGTGATGCTGCGCAAGGAATTTGAACTGTATGCCAATGTGCGTCCGGCCGTGACCCGGCAAGGCATCCGGTCAAAGTTTAGCGGTATCGATCTGATAACGGTTCGCGAGAACACCGAGGGAATGTACTCCCAGGAAATGCAGACACTTTCTGAAGATGGAGAACGGGCAGAATCCCTGAGCGTTATCACCCGGGAAGGAGCTACCCGGATAGTGCGTTACGCCTATGACCTGGCCAAGCGGCAGGGCAGGAAGAGCATGGCGGTGGTACACAAGGCCAATATTCTCAAGGCAACATCAGGCCTGTTCCTGGATGTGTCAAGGGAAATCCGTGAGGAATATCCGGAGATAGAAACCAGTGAGGTTATTGTAGATAACATGTGCATGCAGCTTGTCATTCGTCCCGAAATTTTCGATGTTATCGTCACAACCAACCTGTTCGGGGACATACTCTCTGATCTTTGCGCGGGGCTGGTGGGTGGCCTGGGAATGGCCCCCGGAGCAAATATCGGAGATGAAGCAGCGGTGTTTGAAGCGGTTCATGGATCAGCCCCGGATATCGCCGGCCAGGGCATCGCCAATCCCTTTGCCCTGATTCTTGCTGCTGCAATGATGCTTGATCAGCTTGAAATGCCGGACCGGGCATGCCGAATTCGCCAGGCGGTCGACAAGGTGGTGGCAGATGGCTCTGTACTTACCGCCGATCTCGGTGGCAGCGCCACAACAACTGAAATCACCGATGCCCTGATTGAGGTCCTGTAAGCGTTAGCTGGGACCCTGGCCAGGCAGCGTGATTTTCGATTCTTCGGACAGGTTTTGCCGAAACAGAATAACTGTGCGACCCGTCAATGTGATCGATAGCGATCCTGACTGCCGGGTTATTTTATCGATCATTTCAATCTTTTGCTGTTTGGGGACTGCTGGCAGCTTAATCTTGATAAGTTCGTGGCGGGACAGGGCGCTGTCAGTTTCGTCCTGGATCGATTGGGACAGGCCCTTAATCCCAACTGTGACCACGGGTTTGAGCGAATGGGCCAGGCCCTTGAGATACCTGGTTTGTGGATTGGTTAATTTCATGGCCGGATTGTACCGCTGGTAGTGACCAAAAGATGGAACAATTTTATGTCCCGAAATCGAAAATCCCGTAAATCCGGCAACTGGGCTGGAAGGCAAAATCGCGACCAGTTCGTCAAGGCGGCCAGGCAGCAGGGTTTGAGAGCGAGATCTGCATTCAAGCTCGATGAAATTGATAAAAAGTATCGATTAATCAAAACGGCTACGCGGATCGTTGATCTTGGCTGTAGCCCGGGGAGCTGGTGCCAGTATGCGGTATCCAGGGTGCCCGGTCCGGACCAGGTGCTTGGCGTCGACCTGTTACCCATGCAAGCACTGGAAAACGTCTCCTTTATCCACGGCGATTTTACTCAAGTTGAAATACAGGAGCAGATCCGCAGTTATTTCGGAGACCACCGCATAGACCTTGTATTATCTGATATGGCCCCCAATATCACTGGTATACGAGTGACCGACCAGGCTCGGGCAGAATCGTTGCAGGAGTCAATCCTGGAGTTCTGCCTGGAAGCGCTGAACCCCGGGGGGAAAGTATTGACCAAGTTGTTTGAGGGAGAATCCATGCAGTCGATGCGTCGCGCCTTTGAGGCGACGTTTGACCATGTGCAAATGGTTAAACCCGACGCTTCGAGGTCGGAATCCAGGGAAATCTATCTGCTGGCGAGGGGATTTACCTCTCAAAACAGTAATAAGAAAGGATAAGTGCCAGTGTCGATGTTGGCGTATAATTTGTCGACATTATTGATTTGTTGAATTTTTGGAGAGTCAAAGTTGCCTAACCTGACAAAAAACATTCTTTTGTGGCTGGTCATCGCCATGGTTCTAATGTCGGTATTTAATAATTTTACCAACCCCAATGGCGGGTCAAGTAAAGAGATCGACTATTCCACTTTTCTTTCCCAGGTAAAAATGGGCAACGTTGCTTCAGTGGAAATCGATAACGAGATTATCCGCGGATTCACCCATAGCGGTGAAGCATTCGTTACCTATGCCCCCAATGACCCGAAGCTTGTGGATGATCTCTTTGCCAATGGCGTAGACATCAAAGCCAAGAAGGAAGAGGAAACCTCTCTTCTTATGCACCTGCTGATCAGCTCATTCCCGATCCTGTTGCTGATCGGTGTATGGATATTCTTCATGAAGCAGATGCAGGGCGGCGGCAGGGGCGGTGCCTTGAGTTTCGGCAAAAGCAAGGCGAGAATGCTGACCGAGGATAAAAACCAGATTACCTTTGAAGATGTTGCCGGCGTTGACGAAGCCAGGGCCGAAGTAGAAGAACTGGTCGAGTTTCTCAAGGATCCGTCAAGATTTCGCAAGCTCGGCGGACGAATTCCCCGAGGCGTACTGATGACAGGAAGCCCGGGTACCGGCAAGACGCTGTTGGCCAGGGCTATAGCAGGTGAAGCCAAGGTGCCGTTCTTCACTATTTCCGGTTCCGACTTCGTTGAAATGTTCGTTGGCGTGGGTGCGTCACGGGTCCGCGACATGTTCGATCAGGCAAAAAAACATGCCCCCTGTATTATATTCATTGACGAAATTGATGCCGTAGGCCGCCAGAGAGGCGCTGGCCTGGGCGGTGGACACGATGAGCGGGAACAGACCCTTAACCAGCTGCTGGTTGAAATGGATGGTTTTGATGCTAGTGAAGGGGTCATTGTCATCGCTGCAACCAACAGGCCGGATGTGCTTGACCCTGCGCTATTGAGACCCGGGCGCTTTGACCGCCAGGTTGAAGTTCCATTGCCTGATATCCGTGGCAGGGAAGCTATTCTCAAGGTGCACATAAAAAAAGTACCCCTTGCCGATGATATAGACCTTGCAATCATAGCCCGCGGAACACCGGGATTTACCGGTGCGGACCTTGCTAACCTGATTAACGAGGCTGCGTTGTTTGCAGCGAGGGAGAACATGAAGGTTGTTGACATGGAGCAGTTTGAGAAAGCCAAGGATAAAGTACTGATGGGTACTGAGCGTCGATCAATCGTTATGCCGGAACAGGAGCGTACCAATACCGCCTATCATGAATCCGGCCACACGGTGGTGGCCAAGGTGTTGTCTGAACACACCGATCCGGTGCATAAGGTTACTATTATTCCCCGCGGACGGACCCTCGGTGTCACCATGCAGCTGCCCTTAGAAGATCGTTACAGCCACAGCCGCGACTACCTGCTGGCTCGCATCGCAGTGTTAATGGGAGGCAGGATTGCCGAAGAAGTATTCATGAAGCAGATGACAACCGGGGCTTCCAACGATTTTGAACAGGCTACACAACTGGCCCAGAATATGGTGTCGCGCTGGGGAATGAGCGAAAAGTTGGGTACGCGGGTTTATGGCGACAACCACAGCGAAGTTTTCCTGGGCCGCGAAATGTCTACCCAGCGTAACGTAAGCCAGGATACGGCTGAGAAAGTGGAGCAGGAAGTGACTAAGATCATCGGGCAGGAATATGACCGGGCGCGCAAGATCATCGATGAAAACAGCGACAAGATTGAAGCCATGGCCCAGGCCCTGCTTGAATGGGAAACTCTCGATTCGAGCCAGGTTGATGAAATTATGGCTGGAAAGGAGCCTACCCCCCCAGAAAAACTCGACAGCAGCTCAAGCTCGGGTGACGGCGATACATCCAAGGGCAAAGATGGCGAGGATGACCCACAACTTGATGAATCCGACCTCGACCTGCCAGATCCAGATCACCTTCACTAGTAGCCCATCAATCTTTATGTGCTGGACTATTTGCCCAGACCATGGCTGAGTCGCTGTTTGGAACCGATGGCGTCCGCGGCAAGGTTGGTGAAGAACCTATAACCCCATCCACAATCCTGAAACTGGGCTGGGCCGCAGGTAAGGTATTCCATGACGGCGGCGAAGGTAACAATGTACTGATTGGCAAGGACACCCGGGTTTCGGGCTATTTGCTTGAATCCGCACTGGAAGCCGGGTTTTCCGCGGCCGGGGTGAATATCTCCCTGCTCGGGCCGATGCCTACCCCGGGAATTGCCTACCTTACCCGAACTGCCCGGGCCTGTGCCGGGGTTGTGATCAGTGCCTCACACAACCCTTACCACGATAACGGAATAAAGATTTTTTCTCCCGACGGTACCAAGTTGAAGGATAGCCTGGTGGAAGAAATTGATCATATGATGCATCAGCCTATGGTATGTGTGGATTCGGCGGATCTTGGAAAAGCCAGTCGCCTCCCTGATGCCTACGGCCGGTATATTGAATACTGCAAAAGTACCTTTGATGAAATGGTGTCCCTTGCCGGTCTCAGGATTGTCATCGATTGTGCCAATGGTGCTGCTTACGATGTAGCCCCGAATGTCCTGTCTGAACTGGGGGCGAATCTCACGGTGATCGGGAACCGGCCTGACGGTTTCAACATCAACGATAAATGCGGTTCGACAAGCCTTGAAGCCCTGAAAAAGAAAGTGTTGAAATCCGGAGCGGATATTGGTATCGCGCTGGACGGCGATGCGGACCGGGTATTAATGATTGACAGTTCCGGTAATGAAATTAACGGAGACCAGATACTGTTTATCCTCTCGGACTATCGAAACGATACCGGCAGATTGCTCGGAGGTGTGGTGGGGACGCTAATGACAAATCTCGGTCTTGAACTGGCCCTGGAACAGAAAGATATCCCGTTTCACCGCACCCGGGTAGGGGACCGATACGTACACGAGGCACTTACCAGTCGTGGCTGGATACTGGGTGGAGAGTCATCGGGGCATATCATCTGCCTCGACAAATCAACTACGGGAGATGGCATCGTTGCTGCCCTTGAAGTCCTCGAAATCATGCTGAAAACAGGAAAATCCGTTGCCGAGCTATGTGCGGGAATGACATTGTATCCCCAGCACATGATCAATGTCCCGATTGGTACAGCGAATGGAAAACAGCTGGCTCAACACAATCTTGTCACTACAGCAGTGGCTGAAGCGGAAAACCAGCTGGGGCATGAAGGCAGGGTTGTACTGCGCGCTTCGGGTACTGAGCCTGTATTTCGGGTAATGCTGGAAGGTAGCGACGAAGCCCAGGTCAAATCATTGACTGAGCAAATTGCCTTATCGGTAGAACAAGCCGTAGTGAACTAGTTTTCGGCACCAGTCCGGGTCGCTTTTGTCAGGATTTGCCGGGTTTCTTACCGCCCTTGATTGGATGGGCGCCGGCAGCTTTTCCGCCAGCGAGTTGCAGCTTGGCATTGCGGGTGTCTACAGCGTGTTTGTCATCCATGTCCACTGATCCCTTGAACTGGCAGCCGTCATCCAGAATCACCCGCGGCGCGCGAATGTCGCCATTGACTCGGCCAGAAGGTTTGATACTGACCTGCTCCGTGGCCCGGAGTTCGCCCTTTACATCTCCCTCTACGCTTATGTTTTTAGCTTCAACATTGGCATTAACCCGGCCTGTTTCGCCGATATAAATACTGTTCTCCCGAAAGTTAATATCTCCTTCAACGGTACCGTTGATGGTGATGTCCTCTGCGCCGGAAATGTCACCGGAAACCACTATGGATTCACCGATTGTCGTCGAGATGCTTTTGCCCTGCTGACCTGATTTTTCGCTCATGATTTTGCCTGAACTTATATTCGTCTGACCACTAGTCTAACGCTTCCTCGTATAATTCTCCATATGTAACAAAGCCATATCACGGGCATTGAATTAACTTTGTACCTGTATTTCATGTATTGTATGGGTGGAAACAGGTGTTCCCTGAGCCAGCTAAGGCGATTATTTCTTCCTTTGATCTGTTTCCAGTCCATCAGCAGTGTTTGCGCCTGACTAGCGGGCTGCAACAGGATACTGGCAGGGTGCTGATTCAATGCCTCGGCACGAGACTGGTCCCGGAGTTGTTGCTGTAACTCACTTTGCGGCAGCCCAAACACTTCCCGGCAGGCATCAACCGCGGCCAGCACAACGCTGGAAATCTTCATTCTCCGGGCATACTCGAGTAACAGGCCGGTTTCACCATGAGCATCGAGTTCGCTGCCAAGCAACAGGATGTCATACATCCAGATTAATTTCCTGCTGTTGGCATGATGAGCCATCAGGTGCAGGGCCGCATGGATCAGGCAATGTGCAGTCGACGGGGTGAGCACCTTGATTCCCTGGAACTCCCTTGTTATCGCATTCGCGCACAGTTCCTGGTAGGTTAGCAAATTATGCATACCAGGTCGGTTAAACAGCTGCGTGTGGATATCTAGTGCTAGAACAGCCTGCCCATCAAGAGATTTGGTACAAATAAACTGGGGCAGGACCATGTCACCAAAGACACTGTTTTGCACTGTGAATCCGTTGTCCAGCAGTTGACCCCGAATGGCATCAACGTTGTCTCCCGGGACCACCAGGTCAATATCATCCATGGGCCGCAGGTGCGGGTAAGGGTAATAGAAATTTGCCAGCACAAACCCCTTTAGCATTATCGGTTCGAGGTCCTGCAGTTTTTCAAGAATCTGCCCCAGCTCATCCGACAGCAACAGTTCGCTCGCAGCACCCTGGTGGTACTCTCGATCAAGGGCGTCGACCAGCACGTTACGTAGCCCGGCAGATCTGTCAGACCAGGATGGGGAATCTTGTTGTGGGTGTTGTAGCGTATGTCGCAGCAAATTGGCGACACCATGCTCCCGGGACAGATCCAGTATCTGTTCGTCCAGTTCACCCTGTTCCGGAAATTTAGAGCCGGGCTGGCAGGGAGAAATCAGTTGTGCAAGCTGCTTTTCCAGGCTGTGTTTCCCGCTTGAATCCTTGAGAATATTGTAACACCCCAGGTTGTACGGGCGGGCCTGGTATTTCCTGTTGTTGCTGGGTTCGAATCAGACTTTCAGCGGTTTAATCTGGCTGAGAGTTCGCCTGTTTTCAAAAGCGGACAAAATTGGGCGCCAGATAATTGTCGGCTTATTGCTGCGATTTCAACCGATCGCTTCAACACCTAGGTTTCAGAACGACCCAAAGGCGACATTACTCAAAGTTTTGAGACAATACTTTCCAAAAGGAACAGACTTATCTACACATTCGCAAGTACAATTGAATAAAGTGGCAAGAGAGTTAAATGAAAGACCGAGAAAAACGTTAGGCTATGAAACACCCGCTGAACGTTTTAACGCATGTGTTGCGTCGATCAGTTGAAATCGCAGCCCAGTGCAGACGTTGGGTATATTATCCTCTGACCCAATTCTCTTGACCCAGGCTGCAATTACGAACCAGTCGCACCAGAGCGCCCACCTTCTCCTATAATTGTAAATGGGGCCCAAAACAATGGATGAGCGTAACTGTACTGAGTTTCTCCATCAATGACTCTCCCATTGCCATCAATCAAGGTCAGCATAGCCTGTCGCAATGATTCGGCACGACTAAGTGACGGATCATCCACCTGAAGTTGAAAGAGAGTCGTAGTTAACGCCGTCGTGCTTGCGGTTTCCACCGGCCAGTTGGAAACCAACAGCGCTTTTGTCCCCGCGTAAAAAAATGCTCGCCCTAGTCCCGAAACCGACTCTGCCCCCACACCATCACCAGCAGCGGTATTGCATGCCGAAAGTACCACCCAGTCTGTATTGAGTCGAAGACCCAGAATCTCACCCATGGTCAACAGTCCATCATCATCTCCACCCACAATATCTGGTGATGAGAATGCCAGCGCAGGCTGATTCAACCCATCCAGATCTCCAGACACCAGTCCGTGGGTTGCAAATACAAGTATTCGGGTAGTTGACAAATCTATCTCCTTAATAAGGGTTTCGCTGGCACCTAAACCGGTAAACACATCTTGTGATGGATCAGCCCCCAAAGATACCGCGATACGGCGAACCTCATCCGCTGTATCTGGCAGAGGGGATAAATCCGATATCGTCATCGAATCCGCCGAACGAGTTGTCGGTGCAGCTCGTAGTCGAACCTGGATGGTCGCCAATCGCGTGTCGAGGGCCGTTCCAGCGCTCGCT
>PVMK01173780.1_pt1 | contig 51749 bp, 48 predicted proteins | sample 1853481 | NCBI WGS metagenome assembly PVMK01 (sample SAMN08533507, study PRJNA380276) | Marine sediment metagenome, whole genome shotgun sequencing project.
CTTCCCCCTGGCATACAAGGTACAACACCAGACTGGAGTGTCACTGGCAGACTTCCTCAGATTCTTGGGTGCGGACAGCAATATGAAGTTGAAGTAGTTGCACAAGAAAGTGGGGTCACTTGTAGGGGATACAATTACCGACCCATATATGATAGAGCCCACACTCTCGCATACACACGCATATATGCTTCTTTAGGTGGTAGTGGTTCAGTAACCTGCCCGCAGGCGTGCAGTCCGGTGCATTCGTGGCAGATACATCGCTCGTGGTCATGTTTTGGCGGCTTCGCGTCAGCATATGTTAGATATGGGGTTCTCTGTCCTAACGCGGGACAGCCAAAACCAACTCATGCACCTTTCGTACCTCCTATACCATCTTTATCTTCTGGCTCCCAATATAACCCGCCTAATGTGCCTCCTGGATCCCCGGTTGACAGTATTAAAGAAAATAATGTAAGGATTCCCACGCCAACTCCCTCACCACTTAACCCAGATGCTGCCTGTCCAAGTAATGACACTAAGTACATACAGTACTTTGAAAGTGTCCAGAGCTGTCAGAACTTAAACTTCGCCCCGTATTTAGCTAAAGCTGAAGAATGGGCTAAGCTGCATTACAACATGCAGTCTTGCACAAGACCATGCACCAAACTACCATTCAGTGTAAGGAACAAACGCTGGAACTGCAATGGATCTATTAGACTAGTGGATGTGGATATGACATACAATCTTAACTGTCAATAAACTTAACTGCCAAACGCATTAATCCATTTTCATAATCAGTTTATGTGGGAGCAGTATACCCTTTAGTCAAGCAGGGTTTAAGTTGGACTCCAAAAGAAGGTATAGCTTCCAACTATGCACCTATTATAGGGGGGCAGGTCATGAACCATGCGTATGGGTCTAACTAGCACTTGCGATTACGTCTAAGTTGGGCACATCTTTGGCATAGGGTTCCTCCGCCTCTGCCTGGTGCCTTGTTTTTACGTTTAATATTGTTACCTACGTAACAATTAGAACATGTATGGTATACACCCGCATTATTCTTGCTATGAAAAGGAGATACGCTCGCCATATTTGCCTCCGTGATTTGTTATTTAATTAGACTGTAGCACAAAAATATGCTGGATAGCAAGTAAGCACTACATTCTTCATAATCCAACTTAAACCGAGCTTGACAAAAGGGGAAGCAGTACATGTATACACAACATTACATAACAAATATCAGATTTAGGTGGACAAATTATTATGAATGAAAAATGGAAAGCTTTTGATCTTGAGAAACTATTATCATAGGAGGTAAGAATCATGGGAGTGTATAAAAGAATCCGTAAACATAATGATGGCTCAGAAACAACTTACTGGTACATACGGTACTGGGTTAATGGACAGGACAAGAAAGAATCCGTTGGTAAGGTTGGCACTATCACTAAGACGGTTGCACAGACCCGCCTAGAAGAGCGTAAGCGTCAAGTTAGGCTGGGACAGTTGGATATGTTAGAAGCAGAAATCCCTACTCTTGAGGATTTTACAGAAACTTACATCGAGTATGTGCGTGATATAAAGCTGAATCGTTCATGGAAGTCTGCAATTCTATATCTGAACAGCCTCAATAAAAGATTTGGAAAGAAAAAACTTTCCCTAATAACACCACGAGACATAGATGACTACAAGTTAGCTAGGCTTAAAAATCTAAAACCTGCATCTGTTAACAGGGAGCTTGCATGTCTAAGCCATTTATTCAACTTAGCTAAGAGACAAAAGAGATTCTTCGGAGATAATCCGGTCTCAATATCTAAACTACTACCAGAAAACAATCAAATCGAGCGGATACTAACCAGTCATGAAGAAGAAGTTCTACTTAAGAACAGCTCAAATGAGCTCAAAGCTATCATCATATGTGCACTACAAACCGCAATGAGGAAAAATGAAATAATTACTTTGACATGGGATAATGTTGATAAGGAAAACAATATTATCACTGTCGAGCATACAAACACGAAGAGTAAGAAAACAAGGAAAATACCCATAAACTCCAGATTAAGAAAAGTACTCCTAGAACAGAGGCTTAAGGTCGGTAGCTCTAATTATGTATTTTTAAGTTCCAAGGGAACCCCATACAAAAGACATGACTCCTTAAAGCAAGCTTATAAAGGTGCCTGTAAACGGGCTGGTATTACAAATCTCAGGTTCCACGACTTACGCCATACATCCGCAACTCGGATGATAGAAACAGGAGCCTCTATTGTAGCAGTTTCTAGGATTTTAGGGCATGCGGATTTGAAAACTACTATGAGGTACGCTCATCCTGAGAATTCACTAAAAGATGCAGTTGAGAATTTATCGGCTTTTGAGTCTAACCGTCCCAGAACCGTACCCAGCACTTATTGAATGAAAATGAGTGAGTCGTAACCTACTGAAATCATTGGTGGAGCCGAAGGGGATCGAACCCCTGGCCTCATGAATGCCATTCATGCGCTCTCCCAGCTGAGCTACGGCCCCACTAATACGTATTTAATTTAAGTCCGGATTAATTTAAAGTCAAATAAAATGATGTATAATTCCTAGTTCGAAATCTTCTGATAATACCTTGTCTAATAAGGAGATATATATGAGTGTAGTTAATGTAGGTTTGATCGGCGCCGGAACTGTAGGTTGTGGTGTAATAAAAATACTTAATCAAAATAAAGAGATAATTGAGAACAGAACCGGCATAACTCTTAACTTAAAGAGGATTGCCGACAATGATCCAGATCGAAAAAGGCCCGTCAGGCTACCAAAAAAGAAACTAACCAGAGACGCCTGGGAATTAATTAATGATGACTCGATTGACATTATTATTGAGCTTGTTGGAGGCACAACAATAGCCAAGGACTTTGTCATGGAAGCTATTAAAAAGGGTAAACACGTGGTTACGGCAAACAAAGCTCTTTTAGCCCATTATGGAAAAACTATTTTCGGGGAAGCCGCAAAACAAGGAGTAGATGTCGGTTTTGAGGCCAGCGTAGGTGGCGGTATACCAATTATAAAATCCACTCAGGAAAGCTACGCCGCAAATAATATCCTCTCGATTCACGGAATAATGAACGGGACTTCAAACTATATACTCTCCACAATGACGGAGCACGGGTACGAATTAGAGGATGCATTAAAAGAAGCGCAGGAAAAAGGGTACGCCGAAGCCGATCCTTCATTTGATATTGATGGCGTGGACGCTGCACATAAACTTTCTATTCTCATCATGCTATCGTTCGGAACTTTTTTGAACTTCGATAAAATTCATGTAGAGGGTATTAGGGATATTACATCCCTTGACATCGCTTATGCCGATGAGCTTGGATATAAAATCAAGCTTCTGGCAATCGCGAAATCAAGGGACAACGGCCTTGAAGCAGGTGTCTATCCTACGCTTGTAAAAAAAGGTACACAGCTTGCAGACGTTTCTGAAGCTTTTAACGCGATTTATGTAGTAGGGGATGCGGTAGGACCTACCATGCTCTACGGAATGGGCGCTGGCATGATGCCCACAGCAAGCGCAGTCGTAAGTGATGTGCTGCAGATCGCCAAACACCTAAGTTTAGGGAACGCTCATCGCTCGACACCTCGTCCATACGGAAGTAAAAACAATTCATCGCTCATAAAAATGAGTGATATAACAACAAAATACTATCTACGGTTTCAAGCTGCTGACATACCAGGAATATTAGGAAACATCACAAGCTGTTTAGGGAAACATGATATCAGCATAGAATCTGTGATTCAGAAAAGCAGACACCTTGGAGGAGGCGATGTGCCAATTGTAATCATGACACATGAGGCACGAGAAAAAGATCTACTGTCCGCTCTCAGAAAAATTAGCAGATTCAAAGCGATTACAGGAAAAACCAACTTTATCAGAATAGAAGAACTTTAGGCGGGCCTTCATGACAGACAAGGTAGCAGGGAAAAAGAAGGTCAATTATAAAGAAATATTCGATGCATTCCCTGAAAGTATAATTATTATTGATAAAAATTTTTTGATACTGGATATGAATGATAATGCTGAAACCACCTTTAGAATCTCAAGACAAAAAGCACAGGGAAGAGCCACAAATTTATTCATGCCCATTGAGATGGAGCAATTAGCCAAAAGAGCCCTTCTGGAAGAACGGACAATTGTTGGAGACGAAACAAATCCCACTCTAAGAAGTGGAGATAAAATTTCCATTCAGGCAATAGCATCACCCTTATTTACCATTAAGGGCAATATTAAAGGGGTCATATTGCAAATTAAAGACATGACAGCAACAAAATTCCTAAGCAGTAAGAGTATACAAGAAATATCAACTTCAAGATTTGAAACCCTCATGTCAGGACTTGCTCACGAACTCAAGAACCCTCTTAGCGGTATAAGAGGCGCGGCTCAATTGCTAGCAGATGAAACTGAAAATATAGAGACGATAAAATGCGCAGAAATCATTACCAAGGAAGCAGATAGATTAAAATCTTTACTTGATTCCTTAAAACAACTCGAACCTTTTGCCGAGGAACTTCTAGAACCATTGGATATCCACGACATTCTCATGGAAATCATATATCTTGAGTCACTGTCAGATAAGAATAAAAATATTCAATATAAGCAAAATTATGATATCACCCTTCCTCCAGTTCAAGGTGACAGGAACTCTCTTAAACAGGTCTTTTTAAACCTGATAAAGAATGCTTCCCAAGCTATAGAAGTTAAAGGTAAGATTGAAGTTTCTACAAGATGGATCACAGAGCATAAGCTAAAGGGGCAAAAAGCAATTTCTGTAGAAATAGAAGATAATGGAAACGGAATAGCCAGAGAATCCCTGGAAAAAATCTTTAGTCCATTCTATACTACTAGGAAAGAGGGTTCCGGTCTGGGCTTATTTTTAGCATATCAGATAATAGCAAAACACGGAGGAGCAGTACTAGTAGAAAGTGAACCGGGAAAAGGCACTGTATTTAAAGTATATCTCCCGGTGTCTACGAATTAGTAATAGTTAACCAACTTATAAAATCTAATTGGATCATTATGAAAAGAAAAATACTTGTTGTAGATGATGAAGAAAGTATAAGGTGGGTACTCGGCAAGTGCCTTGAAAAAGTGGGTTACGCTGTAGAATACGGAGAAAATGGTTCTCAGGGTATTGATAAAGCTATATCTGGCGGCTTCTCATCAATCATACTCGACATAACTATGCCCGATATGACCGGTTTTGATGTATTGAATGAAATTAGGGCTAATGGCATAGATACCCCTGTCATAATTATCACAGCTCAAAATACTGTGAAAAATACTATCGAAGCCATGAAACAAGGAGCTTATGATTATATAGCCAAGCCCTTTGATCTGGATGAAGTAAAAATCACAGTTGAGAGAGCCATTGAAAATTACGAGAACTCGAAAAAACTAGACATTTTACGTGCTGAAAGTGAAGTTGATACGCTTCAGGATATAGTGGGGCAATCACAGGCAATGCTAAATATCTATAAAATGATCGGACGCGTAGCTGAGAGGGATATAACCGTACTTATAAACGGCGAGAGCGGAACCGGAAAAGAATTGGTAGCCCAGGCAATTCATTCCAATAGCATGAGAAAAAACAAAAAACTTGTTGCCGTAAATATTGCCGCTATTCCAAAGGACCTTCTTGAAAGCGAGCTGTTCGGATATCAAAAGGGTGCTTTTACAGGTGCATCAATTTCAAGACAAGGCCGCTTTGAAGAGGCAGACGGGGGCACACTTCACCTGGACGAAATAGGAGACATACCATACGAACTGCAAACAAAGCTACTCCGTATACTAGAAGAAAAGAAACTCTACCGCTTAGGGAGTGAAAAACCCTCTCCCATAGATGTAAGGATAATAGCTTCTACTAATAAAGAGCTTGAGAAAGAGGTGGTAGATGGAAATTTCAGAGAGGATCTTTACTACAGACTAAATGCTATAACCATAAAAATACCGCCGCTAAGAGATAGATTAGAAGACGTTATTCCACTCACTGAACATTTTTTGACCAAATACACAAAGGAACTGGACGTTGGTACAAGGACTCTGTCTGATGAAGCAAAAGAAACTATTCTTGGCTATAGCTGGCCGGGAAACGTAAGAGAATTAGAGAACATTATTAAACGGATACTCGTACTGACTTCAGACACTATTATTACGAGAAAAACTCTCACAGATGCAGCTCCCCATCTTGAAGGTAAAATGAAAGGGGATCAGGAATCACTAGACCATCTGATAAGAAATGAACTTAATTACCTCCTCGATTCTAAAGATGAATCATCAAATAAAGTCTATGAAACAATAATAAAGAAGGTTGAAAAACCTCTTATTAAATTGGTTCTTGATATCACTAAGGGAAATAAAAAGAAAGCAGCTTTGATATTGGGAATAAATAGAAACACTCTTTCTAAAAAAATGGAGGATTTAGGATTTCAAGAAAAGGACAGGGAATAGCTAAAAATAAGTTATTCGGCTCCTTTTAGTTTTTCCATTCTCTCAAGCCCTTGCTTGGCAGCCTCCTGTTCAGCTTGCTTTTTGTTTCTACCCATCCCCTTTCCAAAAGACTTCCTTCCAAGCTTAACTTCAATATGGAAACATTTTTCATGGGGAGGGCCTTCTTCCAAAACTACTTTGTATTTGGGTACCTTCTTAAACTTCCTTTGGGCAACTTCCTGAAGTTTTGTCTTATAGTCTTTAAATATTTCCTCATCGCCGTTTAGACAATTATTTAATAGCTTGGTAATAACTTTATATACTTTCCTATATCCGCCGTCGATGAAAATAGCCCCAATTATCGCCTCAAAAGTACCTGATAAGTTGGACTCCCTTTCCCTACCTCCGGTATTCTCTTCACCCTTTCCAAGAAGCAACTGTTTATCGATCCTCAATTCAAGAGCAAAATGAGCAAAGTTCATCCTGCTTACAATAGAACTCCTCATCTTAGAAAGTTTGCCTTCCGTAGCATCCGGATAACGTTTAAATAAAACGTGGGCTACGATGAATCCTAAGACTGCGTCGCCAAAAAACTCAAGCCTCTCATTACTTTCCACCGAAGTTTCATTAGCATAAGAACTATGAGTGAGTGCAGTTTTAAGGAGTTCTCGATCTTTAAATTTATAATCGAGCTTCTTTTCAATCATGGATATAAAAAATTATCATTAAGCGGAGGGAAAATCAATACTCCATTCAAATCAAACAATGTAATTTTAGTTTTTTACTCATATATAATCTCTACTCGGACAACAAGAATTTATGAGAAATTTAATTAGAGTAAACAGAAAAACATTCGGTATAATATCAAGAAATATATATGATGAATAAAATTTAGTTTGAGGTGAATAATGGCGAATAAAAATGTTATAGCAATTACAATGTTGCTGATATTTACTTTCCTCCATGTTTACAACTCCGGTGCGCAGGATGGGAAATTTGAACAGCACACAATAAATGTGAGTGGAAGGGGAGAAATTTTTATCACTCCCGATGTAGCCAATATAAGTTTTTCCGTAGAGACGATGGCTGACACAGCATCTAAAGCTGCAAAAGATAACGCTGATAAAACTACTAAAGTATTAGAAACCCTAAAATCCCAAATTGGCAAAGACGATAAATTATCCACAACCGCTTACAACCTGTCCCCTGTATACAAATACAATAATCAAACTAAGAAGTCTGAGTTCAACGGCTATAGAGCTACAAATACAATCGTGGTAAAAACATATAACTTAAATAATATCGGGAAACTTATTGACTCTGCTTCAGAAGCCGGTTCAAACAATATACGGGGCTTGTCGTTTGACACTACAAAAAGAGATAAATATAGAAGAGAGGCTCTCGTAAAAGCTGTAGAAGATGCAAAAACTACAGCCGAGACGGTTGCAAATGCTTCGGGTGTAAAATTAATGAAGATATATCAAATTTCACCTTCATATGACTACCCAATACCTGTCTATAGAGACTTTGCAGCAAGAAATAAAGCGACTTTCTCAGAGGCTGCTTCAACACCGATAGAAGCAGGAGAAATTTCAATAAAAGCTTCAGTCAATATGGTATTTGGAATACAATAGCTCCTTAGCTAGTAGAAGCACATTCATTGCATGCACAGAGATTTCTTAGAAATTCAAATGTGTATATCCCGGTATCGTGTTTATCATTCCAATGAAACTTATAAGCATAATGTCCCATAGGCTCTATTTCTAAGGGTTTTATCTGTGCTGATTTAACTCTGAGAGGTATTGTCTTTTTAAAAGGTAGCTTTCCTGTATCGCTGTTTTTTCTAAGGTGCCTGCAAGTTGCGCAGGGGCAATCCTGCCTTAAATCCTCATATAGATAAAGGCTCTCATGCCCATCTCCCCACACAATCATTAATGTGGTATCGCTAAATTCTGTTATTTCATTAGGCTTATATTTCAATATCTCGTCCCTGGTAATTTTTTCATTAGTTTACCTAAATCTCATAACTCTGGAATCCTTGCCTGCTATTTGAAACAAATTTAAAGGTATTTCGTTGACAGAATTAACATGAAAACTGTATAATCCATATCTAATGGAAATGGACGTGGCAGCGACAGTTGCAGAGTGGATTCGGCAATCTAATAGAATTGTTGTTCTCACGGGTGAGGAACTATCTTCTGAATCAGGGCTGCCGGATTTATCAGGTCCGAGCTTAAACCCAAACATTAGGGACTTCCGTGAAAATAAAGAAGTAAGGGCTAAGTATTGGAAAAGGATTAAGGAGGTCTACCCTTCAATTATAAACGCTGAGCCGAGTCCTTCTCATCAGGCATTGGCTGAGCTTGAAATGATTGGGGGACTGGACTGTATTTTCACACAGACAACGGACGGTCTCCACCATAAGGCTGGAAGTTCTTCTGTTATTGAGTTAAATAGCTCTATATTGTGGGTTAACTGCACAAGTTGTGGAAAAGACTACTCAATAAATGAGATTTTAAGCATGATAGAAAAGGGGGAAGATGTCCCTAAATGTACTGAATGCGGAAGTGACCAGCTAAAACCCCCGATTTCTTTTCCCGGACAGCCACCTCCTCATTGGGAAGCCAGAGAAGTCTGGATTAGGCTTCATCAAGCGGATCTGTTTATTATAGTAGGAGCGTCACTGGAACATGAACCTGTGGCTTCTTATCCATTTCTGGCTAAAGAAAGAAACATTAAAGTAGTTATAATAAGTGAGAATCAAAGCCCTGCTGATGACCATGTTGACGCCATAATTTATGGTAAACCTTCACAAGTGCTTACCTATATAGTAAGCAAAGTTAAAGAAGGCATTACAATTACTTAGCTTGTACCTTTTACAATAAATCTCAGTCGACAAGAATTATCTGGAATTAAGATACTAAGGAGAACAAATGGCTCAGGAAAAGTCAATTTCAGATGAAGTTACAAAATATGCATCAAATGTTGATAGAAATATTTATACCATAAGCAACATCCCGGAAGAGGTTATTGCCGTAATTTTTGCTTATGTAAGCAGAAGCCCCAAGGGTTTTAGAGAAAATATAGGAACCGTAATCCAGGAAGAGCAGCTTGGACAAGAAAGGGCCGCGAAATTCCATGAAAAATGGGTCCTAAATTACGGCCATGCCTCCGTTGCCGAGCACGCATCCGTACACGTCGGTATTGAAAAAGTATCTCGCCTCTTTTCATCAATACTTGAGCTTTCAAACGAGTACATGTCTTTTACGGAATACTCTCAAAGATACCAAAGCCCGGCCAAGGGAGATTTTTTCACTCCCGAGGAACTGGATCAACACAGTTCACTGAAAAATAAATACATCCAACTTAACAACTATCAATACGATTTATATTCCGAATTGAACGGAAAGCTCTTTGAGTTCTTAAAAGACACCGTTCCAACACCAGAGGGAATAGAAGAACGTTTGCACCATCGAGCACTTGAGAAAATCGCTTTTGAGGATGCCAGGTACGCGCTTAATCTCGCGACCTATACCAATTTGGGTATGACTGCAAATGCAAGAGCTATAGAAGACTCTCTGACAAAGCTTTTATCGAGCAGATATCCCGAGGTAAGAAAAAGGGCTCAAGAAATAAAAGAGGAAGTGAGATTCTCTGTGCCCACTCTTGTAAAATACGCTAATGAAAATAAGTACATAACCGAAACGAGGGATATCATTGAAGGATTAACCAAGAAGATTATAGGTCAGAGCAGGGTCGAGACTTCCAATGAAACCTATGAAGTAAATCTGCTAAACTGGACCGGGAAAGACTCTCCTGATCCTGAGGCCGTAGCAATTGATACAATGGTTAAGGCAATACTATTTGAACATTTGGCCCTAGGTTATGAAGATATTGATAAAGATTTAAGCTCTAGTAGTCTTGAAGAAAAACTAGATATCCTCAAGAAATCTTTGGGGAAATTAGGGAAATTCGATAATCCTGTAAACGCGCTCAAACTCGTTAAATATGAAGTGGAGTTTGTAATTAGTGAGGCCTGCTGGCATCAGCTCTTAAGACACAGAAAAGTAAATTGGATTACAAAAGAACCCGGTATACAAAGCGGCATCACTATCCCGCCCCATATAGAAAAATCAGGGACTCAGGATCTGCTTAGAAAAGCTGTTTCTGAAAGTGAGAACCTTTATCACGAACTACTAAATCAAAATCTCACCGAGGTCGCAAGCTATGTTGTTACCAATGCGCATAACAGGAGAATCCTTGGAACGTTTGACCTATGGGAGCTCTATCACCTGATAAATTTACGCATGTCTAAGGGAGCACAGTGGGATATTAAAAACATTACCGGCATGCTTGCTCAGCAAATAGGGAAATACCACCCTAATCTTATATCACCTGCCCTAAAGAGAGTAGATTAGGAATAATGAATGAAAGTAACAAAATGCGATGATTGTGGATATGAAATAAGCATGAAGACCGATACCTGCCCAAGTTGCGGAGAGAGGATAGGGATAAAGGTTGGGGGTCTCAAGGGATTATTTAGGAGGATTATTTTTTTCCTTATGGCTGTATACATTGTTTACTCAGCTATTAAATTTTTCATAGAAACCTAGACTCTTAAAATTGTAGAGAATCGATCAATGGCAAATCAAGAGCATGTAAAAGCAATCAAGCAGGGAGTTCACTATTGGAATACGTGGAGAGAAGAAAACCCTGATGTGGTACCTGATCTCGCCTGGGCAGATCTTGTAGGAGTCGATTTGGACGGAGCAAATTTAGAAGGCGCAAATATGAAGCTTGCATTTTGCAGGAGAGGTAACCTACAAGGTGTAAATTTTAAAAATGCCACTCTTTATGGAATCAACCTCGAGGAATCAAACTTGAGAGGAGCCAATATGGAGGGTGCTTCACTTGAAGGCGCTCATCTAAGAAAAGCCGACCTTACAGCGTCTAATCTCAGGAACACAAATATGAAATTAGCCAATTTGCAACATGCAGTGCTCACTCAGGCCGATTTAACCGGCGCTTCAAAACTTACACTTGAACAGTTTGGAGAAGTAAAATCTTTGTTTGAAACTAAGTTAGACACTAAAATTTTAGACCAAATCAACGATTTATATCCGGAGCTCCTTCAGGAGACAGATTCTCAAGATTAATTAGTTTAAATTCCTTGACTATCCGAGCTCTATCTAAAATACTTCTTAGCAGATGGAAGAGCACCCCTCATTTAAAGAACTTCTTAAAGACAAGATCTATACAGTTTCTGAAATCACCGCCAGGATTAAGGAAACTATAGAAGAAGAGATCGGATTTGAATATGTATGGATAGTCGGTGAGATATCGAATTTTAGAGGTAATTATGCCAGTGGTCACTGGTACTTTTCTCTTAAAGATAAAGACACGCAGATATCCGCCGTATGTTTTAAATGGGCTAATCAGTATATAAAGTTCTTACCTGAAAACGGGATGGAAGTTATTTGTTGCGGCCAAATTAGCGTCTATGAAAAGCAGGGTTCGTATCAGATAAATGTCAGATACGTTGAACCTAAGGGGGTTGGCGCTCAGGCTCTTGCATTAGAACAATTAAAAGAGAAGCTCTTAACCGAAGGGGTCTTTGACGAGGAGAGAAAGCGCCCGTTACCCTACCTTCCTCAGAAAATCGGCATAGTTACTTCCCCTACGGGTGCTGCGGTAAAAGACATCTTAGAAGTTTTGGACCGACGGTTCCCCAATCTTGAAATATTAATCTCCCCTACCAGAGTACAAGGAGATGAAGCGCCAAGAGAAATTGTAAGCGCACTCGGCAAACTATACAAAGTTGACGGAATTGAATTAATAATCCTTGCCCGTGGCGGCGGTTCTAAAGAAGATCTCTGGGCTTTTAATGATGAAGGGGTGGCAAGAGAAATAGCGAAATCCCCTGTCCCGGTCATTTCAGCTGTGGGACACGAAATAGATATTACGATAGCTGACCTTGTAGCCGATGTAAGGGCAGCTACACCCTCTATGGCAGCTGAGATAGCTGTGAGAGAAAAATTGGAGCTTAAACAGGATCTTAGTGATTTAAAAGAACAGATTGCTCTTGCTCTTAATAACCGTATTGAAGTATATGCAAGAGAAGTTGATCAGCTTCAAACGGAATTTGTACATAATATTCAGATAAGTCTCGATTCCGCTACATCAGAGCTCGCCAACCTCTCAGGAAACTTAGACGCACTTAGCCCCTTGAAAGTCCTTAACCGCGGGTACAGCATTACCCAGAAGCTTCCTAACATGGAAATAGTTAAAGACTCAAAGAAGCTAAAAAGGGGGGATGAAGTTTTAATAAACTTTAACAAGGGAAAGGCAAAATGTACTGTAAGGGAAACGAAAAGCTAATCGACTAAATTATTTAACTCAGGCACTTCTAAAAACTTAACTCCCGAGCTCAGGTACAAATTTTGTACCTCCTTGGTTGGCAAAAAATCCGTGAATATATATTTAATCCTGTCCCCAAGATCTTTCCTAAGTTTCTTTTCACGAGAAATTCCATTTAAATTGGACATTGATTTTTCGTATATTGTCTCTAAACCTCTTTTTGTTTCAAATAATATTGTTGGCATAACCTCTAGAATATCATGATAAAAATCCTGCCTTGATTCGGCAACTGCGGCCCTCGTTCCTATATAAAAAGTCAAATAATTTATGAATATTGAAAAAGGACTTGCAGTAGTCATATAGGAGAAGGATTGATCCTCTATGCCAATTTGAGAATACCTATCTGAAGCATTAGCTAGAATTTCGGTTAGAGCACCATGTGAGATTTCCGTCCCGCTGCCATTTCCCTCAGCATCAGTAAAAATAGCAGCTACGTTATCTGGACCTATACTTTGTGACACTTTAATCAACTCGTCGTGAAGTTTTTTTCTTTTCATTAATCCCGATTTAAGAACCATCTTAAAATTGATGATCTGCTCGTGCTTAATTCTTACATCCGTATAGAAAATGATTTTTTCTACGTTTTTGATGTCATTTAAGCTATCTACTACGCTATTTAATAAAGTGTCATCCTCTATAAAAATTATTTTCGTTTTTAGATTATTTGCAACCTCTTTGATCTTATCCAGATCTTCTTTTTGCGAGAGCGGTACTAAAACACCGCCAAGATGGTAAATAGCAATCTCGGTCGCAATAGAGTCCAGACTATTGGAGGAAACTATTAACGCTCTATCACCTGTATTAAAGCCGGCATCCATAAGAAAGCTCGCAATATTTTTTACTTCTCTGTCAAAATCAAGCCATGTAATCTGTTTCCAGCTCCAACCGTCTCTACGTTGAAATAAGAGTCTGGTTCCGTGCTCTTTTAACTTATTTGCTACTAATTCGGGAATAGTATTTTCACTCATATGAAATCCTTTTCAATTTTGATTAGAATATCTTTCTCAGATAACGTGTAAAATATACAATAAAACTGATAATTTAAAACCATGGAACGCGTAGAAAAACTAAAACCATTCTCAAGCGAACTTCTAGACACTGCCAAAGAGGTTGTAAGTGAGCTAAGAAATGCCGGACATAAGGCATATTGTGTTGGCGGGTGCGTTCGAGACACACTACTTAAGATAGCCCCCAAGGAATATGATATTACTACCAGCGCGACACCGGAAGAAGTATCTAAAATATTCCCGCATACAGTGCCCATTGGAGTTACTTTCGGAGTTATTCTTGTAATCATAGGCCAGTATAAATTTGAGGTCGCAACTTTTAGAAAGGATCAGAGCTACTCTGACGGAAGACACCCGGACAGCGTTACATACAGCACTCTGGAGCAAGAAGACGTCCTGAGGCGCGACTTTACAATAAATGGGATGTTATATGACCCTATAGAAGAAGAAGTAATAGATCATGTAGGCGGAATAGATGACCTAGAAAATAAAATAATTAGAACCATAGGAGACCCGTACGAGCGATTTAATGAGGATAAGCTCCGAATGATGAGAGCTGTAAGGTTCAACTCAAGATACAATTTTGAGCTTGATCTAAATACTTTTCAGGCTATCGAAAAACTGGCTCCTGAAATCACACAAGTAAGCAGTGAGAGAATAAGGGAGGAGATTATAAAAATAATTACTCAAAAAAATCCTGGGCATGGTCTTAAAATGCTATCTGAAAGCGGCCTACTTAAATATGTGCTTTCGGATGTAGAAATTATGAACGGAGTAGAGCAGCCGCCCCAGTTTCATCCAGAGGGGGATGTTTTTATTCATACTTGTCTCGTACTCGACAAGCTGTTTCAGAACGAAGATGGAGTGGTTTCCCCGGAACTCGCTATGGGTGCACTTTTACACGATGTGGGCAAACCACCTACTTTTTCAGTCTCTGACAGGATTAGATTTAACGGCCATGACAAACTCGGGGCTGAGATGTCCAAAAAGATTTGCCGTGATCTAAAATTGTCAAACAAACAAATAGAAATAATCTATTCTCTTATCAGGGAACATTTAAAATTCAAAGATGTATCTAAAATGAAGAAAAGTACCCTTAAGCGCTTTATTGGGATGCCGCATTTTGAAGAGCATATGGCGCTTCACCTTGCGGATTGCCAGGCAAGCCACGGAATAACTGACGCATATGATTTTATAATGGAGAAATTCAGTGAGTTTGAAGAGGAAGAAATCAAACCGGCTCCACTCTTAAGTGGTAAAGAACTTATAGAAATGGGATATAAACCGGGCCCACTATTCTCCGAAATTCTAAACTTTGTAGAGGAAGCTCAGTTAGAAGGAGAAATTGAAGACGTGGAAGATGCAAGAAAGATAGTTTCTCAAGAATATCCCCTATCTAATTACAATTAACATACAATACCAATATCTATTGAACCCTCATTTGTTCAAACCACAGAGGTAGAAATTCCATAAAACTGTTTATTACCCTTCAGGTAACAGTAGCAACGAATCCAGATGAGGGGGGGGGGAGTTTATAAAAACCCCCTCACATTGCATTCATATTAAAGTCTTCCTTGAAGTAGGAAGGCTATGAGAAGAGCATAAATAACGAGAGATTCGATAAGTGCAAGTCCAATAATCATTGGAGTAAGAATTTTCGAGCTCGCACTCGGATTTCTTGCAATTCCGCTCAAAGCCGCTGCAGTTGCAAGTCCTTGACCAATACCTGCTAGACCGGCTGCGATTCCTATTCCCAAACCAGCACCTAGGGCAAGTCCGAGCTTAGATAATTCCCCGCCTCCATCTTCTGCGGCAAACGATGCTTCTGGAACAAAAACAGCAATCATAGCCACTCCAAATATTGAGAGCAACGAAATAGCCTTTTTCATGTGTGTACCTCCTTTAAGTTGAGTAGGTTGTCTATTTTAAACTTTTATTTCTTAAACTTTATTCAATCTCTGTTTCATGCGATGTTGCTAGAGAAATATAGATAGCTGAAAGAACCGTAAAAATAAATGCTTGCAGTAAAGCTACAAAAATTCCAAGCCCTACAAATATTGCAGGTATTATGTAATGAATAAGATTAGTAAATACTCCAAGAACCAAATGGTCTCCGGTTATATTCATGAAGAGCCTTAGTGAGAGTGATAATGGCCTTACAAAATGGCTTATAAGCTCAATAACAAACATAAGGGGCGCTAGAAAAATAACCGGCCCCGCAAAATGTTTTATATAACTAAGACCGTTCTCCTTGAACCCATAATAGTTATACATAATAAAAATTACCAGTGCACATGCTACAGTTGTATTAAAATTTCCCGTTGGAGGTAAAAAGCCTGGAATTGAACCAAGAAGGTTTGCAAACATTATAAAGAAAAAAGAGGCTCCTAAAAGAGGAAAATATTTTTTAGCCTGTTCACTTGAACCTAAAATATTGGTAAAAAGATCAAAGAGAAAATCAATAGTTAAGATCTCAAAAATTGTAGTCAAAGAAAACTTTTCATCCGGCAACACAGACCCCTCTTTCGAGAGCTTCTTTGTTATCTTAAAACCAGCATAGGTTAAAAACAGAAGAACTAAGATCGAACCTAAAATATAATCGTACTTGTCTAATCCTAATAGTGTAAACCAGCTAAAGTGTTCCATCTTTGTCCCCTCTTAAACTTTCTCCAACTATAATTATTACTATTGCTGAAACGCCTATTAAAAAACCATAAATGTTTATTTCTGCAAACATAAAAATAGAGACTACAATCGCTATAAATATGAGCATTTTAATTATTACAGCGAAAATACCAAAACCCATTGGACGAGAATTAGCGACAAGTACATTAACAATAAATCTTATTGCTACAAAATTAGCAGTAAATAATATACCACCGGCTGCAATACCAAATGCGAGCTCTTGGTATCCGAGCAGATAAGTAACCGCAACCAATATAGCTGTAACTAGTAACCCGCCTTTTTCAACTCTTCCTATTGACGGTATGTTAATTAGACTCTCTGCCTTTTCTTCCATTTACTCTTTTAATCATCCTAAGTAGCAAACTAAAACCTGCGACCATACCCACAATAAGACCTATTATTGTAAACCATGGGGTCTCTGTCTCTAGCCATTTATCTACATAATGGCCGAGTACCATCCCTGCTATAACCGAAAACCCAAGTTCAAATCCTATTGCTATAAAAACTAACCACTTGTATTTTTTTTGTTTTCTAACCTTTATACCTCTATCTATCTTTTAAAGGTTTTTAAGACTTTTATATAACGCATTAAGCGTTTTATCTACGTCGCTTTCAGTATGAGCTAGTGAAAGAAAAACAGCCTCAAACTGAGAAGGCGGAAACATAATACCAGTACTTAGCAAATATTCAAAAAATTTTGAATATTTTTTTGTATCCGAAGTCAATGCAGAACTATAATCGTGAGGTGCGGGGTCTGTAAAAAATAGAGTAAACATCGACTCCAACGAGTTTATACTTGCTTTAATTTCGAGTTTCGTAATTATGTCCTGCAAACCTTCTACAAGATTCTCAGTAAGCACTTTTAGCTTTTTGTAATTTCCCCTTTTATTGAGTTTGGTGAGCGTGGCCATCCCGGCAGCCATAGCTATAGGGTTACCAGAGAGAGTCCCCGCTTGATACATAGGGCCCACAGGGGATACCATATTCATTATTTTTTTCTTGCCTCCAAAAGCGCCTACCGGAAGACCGCCTCCAATAATTTTCCCAAGACACGTAATATCAGGTGTAACTCCATAAGCTTTTTGCGCTCCTCCCATCCCCAAGCGAAACCCGGTAATAACTTCATCGAAAATAAGTAACGCTCCAGCGTTTTTAGTAATTTTTCTTAAGCTTTTTAAAAAGCCTTCTTGTGGAGGAATTACACCCATGTTGGCTGCTACGGGCTCTAGTATAACGGCTGCAATTTTATCTCCATACTTTTTAAAAAGCCTTTCTACAGAATCAATATCATTATATTTCGCTAATAGAGTTTTATCTGTAAAAGACTTTGGAACTCCAGGACTGCTTGGTGTTCCGAAAGTCGTGGCACCTGAACCTGCCTGAACCAAGAGATAATCTGCATGTCCATGATAACACCCCTCAAATTTTACTATGTAATCCCTTTTGGTATACGCCCTTGCAAGCCGTACACCGCTCATTGTGGCTTCTGTGCCCGAATTGGTCATTCTAACCATATCAATTCCGGGAAATGATTTAACAATTAGCTTTGCGATAGCTACTTCGTTTTCACAAGGAGCCCCATAGCTTGTACCCCTTTCAGCTGCTCTTTTTACCTCTCTTACAACATCCGGGTCAGAATGACCCAGTATAAGAGGTCCCCAAGAAGACATATAGTCTATATATTTATTCCCGTCCACATCATAAGTATAAGCCCCCTTGGCTTTAGATATAAAGACAGGGGTGCCGTTTACCGCGTTAAACGATCTTACAGGGCTATTTACCCCTCCTGGCATTAAACCCTGAGCTATTTTATATAGTCTTTTCGATCTTGTAAATTGGAGTTTCATTTCTACTTTTTGGATCGGAAAATTAATAGATTAGGAGTAGTAAACATGGATCAAATAGAGGTGTCAAGTATATCAGTCAAAAAGAATATTAGTGAAATTAGAACATAAAAAAGGGGAGAAACTAATTATAAGTTTCTCCCCTTAATTTCTATATTCATCAATCTATTAAAAAAGATCAGATGAAATCATTCTCATATTTAATAGAGCAAGTTTATCTTATTTAGCGTAGCTAAAGATAAGTCTTGCGCCTACTTTTGCAGACGGCGATGTACCTATGAAGTGAGCCCTTCTGTTAAGCTGATAGGCTTCTTCAGTTGTTCCAGCGCCAAACTGAGTTGTTTCACCACCGCTAGCTGTTGTGATTCTTGAAGGATCAATTCCTAACCCAACAAGAAACGCCTTAGCAGCATCTGCTCTTCTCTGAGCAAGCTGTAGGTTGTATGCAGGTGTACCCCTGATATCCGCATAACCTTCAATAAGAACGGTTACGTTAGCATCCACCATAAGAATTTCAGCGTTTTCTCCCAGCACAGCTCCTGCATCCGTTCTGATATTAGACTTATCAAAATCAAAGAATATATCCTTTAGATCAGTCACAGGTATTGGTGGGGGTGGGGGTGGGGGTGGGGCTGAACATATTAGCTTAGCTTCGTCAGCCTTTGCTTTAGCATCAATAAGCATTCTGCGTGCTTCGAGCTCGCTGCAGAATTCTCCAGCAAGGGCTTTTCCTCTGGATAGTGCAGAATTTGCTGCTGCTAATTCTGCCTCACCACAAGGTGCTCCACAATATTCTCCTCTCGTTGGATCATCACCGCAAACTCTTGACTTACACTGCTCACATGTTGCTGTAGCATCAGCAACCGATGAATCAGCAGCAGCAAGTTCTTTTGTCGGCGGGGGTGTCGCACAGCTTGCTAAATATAGCAATGCAACAACTAAAAATGGGATGCTTAAAAAAAGCATTTGTTTATCCCTTTTCATTCTACTACACCTCCTTTAAGAGTTTTTTGAGTACCTAATGAATACATAATAATAAACCTTATAATAAACCTTTTAACGCTTAACTGCAAGTTCTCTTATTTTTTCTTTTGCTGTTTTAGCTTCTTCAGACTGTGGATACTTGTCAATTAAAGTCTGAAAAAATAATTTAGCTTCCTCTTCTCTGCCTATTTCAATCAACGATAGCCCCTGTTTTAAATAAGATAAAGGCACTCTATCATCTTTTGGATATATGTCAATAAACCTTTGATACTCAAGTATAGCTTCTTCAAATTCTCCCTGCCTATAATATGACTCAGCTATCCAATATGTAGCGTCATTTGCTTTGGAAGAATTAGGATATTTCGATATAAATAATTTAAATTGTTCCCTGGAACCATTATAATTGCCTTCACTAAGATCAGTATACCCCTTATTGAATATAAAGTCTTCTGTTTTAACATCTAAAGATGAAATTTCAGACCCACCCTCAAAACCACTTTCGGAAGTAGTGGGTAGACCTAAACTTCCCGGATTTACTCTAGCTTCTAATGTTGAGTACGACTGATTCAAATCATTCACCTGTTTCTCAAGCTGAAAAACCTTTTCTCTAAGCTCGATATCACTACCACCGCCTCCCCCACCACTTCTTTGTATTGACTGAACTTCTTGAGACAGACGTGCCATTTTAGCTTCTAGCCTGGTTTGCCGTGCATAGACGGTGTTAAGATCACCTTCAGTAGCTACACAACCAATAGACATATAACATATCCCCGCCAATAAGAAAATTGTAATAACCTTAATTCTCATCAATTATTTCCTAATACGCCGGAACAAAATGAGCCCTTCTATTCTGTTGGTAATCGTATTCTGAAGTACCAAATGCGAATTGCTCTGTTTCGCCCTTACTTACAGCTTGAACTTTAGAAGGTGAAACTCCTAGTCCCACCAGATAATTTTTTGTCGAAGCCGCTCTTCTTTGACCTAGGGCTAAGTTATATTCTTCAGTACCGCGAATATCACAATAACCTTCTATTACCACAACTTGAAACTTGCTACCGCTATTTCTGATAATATTTGCATTTTGATTAAGTACGGGCCTTGATTCGGCTGTAATATTTTGACTATTGTAATTAAAGAATATATCGACCATTCCGAACTGGGACCCCGACGGTGAAAGGGATCCTAGAGTCTCTTCCATCGATTCTATATCAACAGACTCAACATATGCCTGGTTTTTAGCTTTACCCTCAGCTTCAATGGCTTTAAACCTAGCTTCCTCAAGAAGCTGGCGGGCAGCGTCTTTATTCCCTGCTGCTAACATTTCTCTAGCCTTTTCAATCAATTCTTCTGCAGCCTGATACTCGGGCGTGCCTTCCGCCCCTGCATCCCTAGCTGCCTGCAAGGCGGCTTCTGCATCAGCCATTTCCTTATCTACATTGGACCCGCAAGCAAAAGCAAACAATACAACAAATACCATACAAAACGCTACAGAAATAAACCTTGCCTTATTAATTTTGCTCCTCATCTTATTCATTTTGCTCCTCTGGATAATTCTAAATCTTCTACCTGTACCTGAGATAATTACATTATTTTGCCTGGCAAGTCAAGACATTTTAATCTAAAACATACTAAATCAAGCATAAATATTTATAAGGATTGATATTAGTTAAAGTAAATTTTGCTGTTAAAACGGAGCTCTTAGTGTTATTATTCTAAATTAATTGGGTATAAGGGTCTTTTTTCATGAAAAAACAACAACTTTTTCTGCTCTACTTTACTCTTATTTTAATTATTTTAGCTCAGATCGGCACTTCTGCAATCTCAGACACCCTATTCGGTGATGACTCGATAATATCTATGGCTCCTGCTAATAGTTCAGTATTTATAGATTTAAAGGATAAAAACAAAGCTGGCATCAATTTCAGGAAAGAATTGAATGATAAATCCTTGGCTGATTTCAATGACTTTCTTCGTGATTCGAGAAATGTTTACTTTACAATCTGGATCATTCGTATAATACAGGTAAACGCTCTTGATGTTCACAATAAGGAACAGCAGACTTTCATAAATCCTCTTAGGTGGTGGAGAAATTTCTTCGGATTCCAAAACAAAAATAGGAAACGGGGCGACTTCGAATTAAAAGACGGGGACAGTTTTAAAACAAATTGGGTAGCCCACCCTGCTTTCGGAGCTTACACATATCTTTATTATAGGGCAAAGGGCTATAACTTTTATACTTCTGCCTTGGGTTCATTCGCCCAGAGCGTGTTGTTTGAATACACAATTGAAGGAGTAACACAGTCCCCTTCTATCCATGACCTTGTAATAACTCCTTGTGTAGGGGTTCCTGTAGGTATAATTCTCGAAGAAACATCAGACTGGCTTGTCAAGCGAGAAAGCGGCTTTTTAAATGCTATGGGATATATTGTAAACCCTATGAAAATCATCGTACCTGAAAGGGACAAGGTAAATATTGGTCCTTTAATTAGCGGCCAGATTGTAATTGGGTTTCAATGGTAACCGGGAACAATTAATCTTTCATATCCCTTTATACTAGAAAACACTATGTCTTAAGAGGTAATAGGAATGAGTAGAGAAGAAGGATCAGCTGTAGCGGGAGCATTTTGGTCTAATTCGCCGGTGATTGCGATAACAAGCGCTTGGGAGGGGAAAGTTAATGGACAAATTGCCGTAACTGCGGTTACATCTTCCATAGTTCACGAAATTCCCAGGCTTCTGGTTGGCATATGGAAGGCTAATTATACTCATGAATTCATAACTAACAGTAAAGCGTTTACCATTCACCTATTAAGAAGAGACCAAGTTAGTCTTGTAAAGAACTTTGGTTTTTACACAGGTCGTGAAAGAGAGAAGTTTGAAAATATAGAACACAAATTAGGCGTAACCGGGAGCCCGATTTTAGAAGATGCACATTCTTATGCCGAGTGCAGGGTTATTAATGCAATGGATGGCGGTGATATGACTGCTTTTCTTGTTAGTGTTGTTGACGGAAAAATTCTAAACGCCGGACCTTGGATGACGCTTAATGACTTTTATACCGATGCGCCTCCTGAATGGATTGCCGAATACGGAGAAAAGCTTACTCGTTCAGTTTCTTTTTCTATGGACAAAATTCACAATATCAACTATACGCCTTGGGAACCATAATTTTTTGCCTCTTCCAAGAAGTTTATATAAAGGAAGTGGGCTATCTAGGCTCGGGGACAATAATTAGACTTAACGGCTTATAATTTCTTAGAACAACTAAGCTCGTAGGAATGCCCGCTTTTGATTTTCCTAGCGCATATACATAGTCATAAATATTCTTAATCGCCATACCGTTAAATTGAATAATAGTGTCCTCTCCTAAAATTCCCGCCTTATCCGCCGGGCTCCCCTCTTTTACCCCCATTAGCTTTACACCCTCTACTTGATTTGAATAATCAGGAATTGTTCCAAGGTAGACATTAAACTTTGTAGACCCCTTTTTAGGCTCAATCACATTTGAAAAAGCGATTTTCTCTTGTGTAGAGTTTAATTCAACAATAAGTTCCGAAATAAGGTCCAGAACTTTACGTTCTCCAAGTGGGTTTATCTTTTCCCAGTCATCTCCCGGAGTATGATAATCGGCATGAAGTCCTGTGAAAAAATGAAGCACTGGAATTTTTTTAGCAAAAAATACAGATTGATCACTAGGAGTAAAACCTGAGTTATTTAAGCTAATTTCAAAGTTAAAATCTGTATTTGCCTCATTTACAAGCCCCTTCCAACGAGGAGATGACCCCACTCCAAAAACGGTAAGCTTATCCTGATCAAGTCTGCCTATCATGTCCATATTTATCATTGCTACCGTTTTGTCTAGAGGAACTTTGGGGTTATCAACATAATAAGACGCACCGATCAATCCTAATTCCTCAGCTGAAAATGCGATAAAAACAAGGCTCTTTTTTAGAGATCCTTTTCGGCAGGAAAAAAACTCGCTTAGCTCAATTAGCCCCGCAACTCCTGAGGCATTGTCGTCAGCGCCATTATGAATACTGCCCAGTGTGTCATTATTATTTGACCTTGAACCTCTCCCTCCTAACCCAATATGATCATAATGGGCACCAATTACAATAAATTCGTTTTTTAATATCGGGTCTGATCCTTCTAACAAACCAATTATGTTTGAACTCTCACCCTTTTCTTCTACAAGTTCAGTCTTAATTGCGGCTTTAGTTTTTGAGATTAGAAATGAAGAATTATTTTTATCCGCTAGATTTTGTTCCAGCTTCTTTAGATTAGTACCTGTACTTAATAATATCTCCTCAGCCTTTTCCCTTTTAATTATCAAAGACTGAATACCGGAGTCAGAATATGAAGAGTCCAGCCCAATAGATGTTAAATCCTCTTCTTCATCCTGAGAATATGGAGTTACAAAGATTATGGCCTTGGCACCATTTTCCCTGGCATTCATCGCTTTATATCTTAATGCCGCATAATTGTAAAAAGGGCTCTCAGCATTGTACCCCTCAGGTGTGTAGCGAAGAACTAGGACTATCTTATCCCTTACATAAATGCCCTTGTAATCGTCGTAATCAAGCTCGGGAGCACTTATTCCATAACCGGCAAATACAACCTCACCATTAACATCTCCGCTACTTGAAAAACTTAGAGGATAAAAGTCCTTTCCCAGTCCTAATTCAGTTTTTGTGTGATCGATTGCGAATTCAAGTTTATTTTGACCACCTAGTTTTATACCTTTAGTAAAAGAAAATTTCTGAAAGTAAGTGTGGTCATCTCCAAGCGGCTTAAGTCCAGCTTTTTTAAACTGTAAGGAAATGTACTCTGCTGCCTTGTCCGCTCCAGGAGTGCCTGACATTCTCCCTTTCAGTTCATCTGATGCCAGATAGCGGATATGCGAGATTATGCTCTCTGGAGTAATTTGTACATTCTCACAATCGGGCTTTGAGAACACAAAATTCGCGGGTGACATTAACAAAACCGTGACGAAATACAAAACCAATTTTCTACTCATAGATAAATAAATTACCACAATATATTAAATAAAGACTCAAAATAAACAATTACGAGTCTAGTCGAGAATATAAAATATATCTTGATAAATCATCCCGGCAGATTTTCACCGATCTTTATAATCAATGGCAACAGAACTTGAGACCCAGATATCGTTTGCAGAGAGATATAAACCATGTAAGACTTATTTTCTAAATAGTATTGATGGAGCGAGAATGTATCCCACACTTTTTACAATAGGAGATATTTATATCTCCTCTTTTTCTTTTATGGTTCTTATTGCGTTTATTGTCGCTTACTTTGTAGGAGAATCTGAGCTCAAAAGAAAGGGTTTGAATAGCAACCTTGCCGACCTGCTACTGATTGCCTGTGTCATAGGCGGTTTAGGAGGCGCAAAAATTCTTTTTCTATATCAGCAAGTATCTTTCTCTGATTTTATTTCGGATCCCGTCAGATATCTTGCTTCTGGTTTTACGTTCTTAGGAGGGTTTCTTGCAGGGCTCATTTTGATGTGGTTTGTCACTCAGATGAAAAGAGTAAGATATTTGTTAGTAACCGATGCGGCGGCCCCTGCTCTAATCCTTGCATATGCAATCGGGAGGATCGGGTGCCTTCTAGTAGGAGATGACTACGGTATTCCGACTAGTCTACCCTGGGCGCTTTCTTTTCCTAACGGCTCTCCTCCAACTTACTTAACCGTGCACCCTACTCAAATTTACGATACTATTTCAATGGTAATATTTTTTATAATTCTTTGGAAAATTCGCAAAAAAGATTTCCCAATAGGATGGATAACAGCGGTTACGCTAATGGTGTTAGGTGTACAGAGGTTCTTAGTAGAGTTTATAAGAAGTACGACACCCAGTTTTGTCCCCGGGCTTTCCCAGGCCCAGATAATCGCCATTATACTTGTAGTTGTGGGAGGAGTAATGCTCTACAAGGTTGGTCAACGCAAGGAAAACCGCAAAGAGTCTCAAGTCTACTGAGGAGAGTGTTAATGCACATAGTTATCATTGGAGCAGGACAAGTTGGAGCTTTTATTGCAAGAAACCTTTGTATCGATCACGATATAATCGTAATTGAAAAGGACAAAGAAACCGCAGAAAAACTAAGGGAATCATTTGACGTAATCGTGATAGAAGGGGACGGCGAAGACGTATCAGTCCTTAAAGAAGCGCAAGTAGAGAAAGCAGATATTCTGCTCGCGATCTCTGGAGATGACAAAACTAATATTATGGCATCTTTTTATACCGCTTCTCTTGGTATACCAAAAATCATTGTACGAATCAGAAACCCGAATTATTTAGAATATCCCAAACTCCTTAAAGATGTTGACATTTCCGTAGTTCATCCCTGGGCAATAATTTCAGAAAAAATTACTAGTCTGATTGGTTCTCCCTTCGCGTGGAAAACTGAAACACTGGCCATGGGGAAAATTAAGATGTTCAAGTTAAAGGTCGAAGACAACACACCTATTGTGGGTCAAACTCTTGCCAACCTGAGTCCCCCAAAAGCCTGGATTTTCGTTGCAGTTTCAAGAAACGGGAAAATAACTATACCTACTGGTGAGACAACTTTTGAATCCGGCGATTATGTCTTCGCTCTGGGAGTGCCTGATGTGCTGGGCAAACTTAAAGAGCTATTCGGCGCTCATGAGGAGGAGATTAAATCCGCAGTCGTTGTAGGAGGAGGCAGGCTTGGAAGAGGAGCTGCAAAAATCCTCTCAAAAAACAATGTATCGACTAAACTAATTGAGAGTAACACTGAAAGAGCCAGAAAAGCCGCTGAAGACCTGGACAATGTACTCGTATTTAAGGGAGATGCTACAGACACAGAAACTCTTAAAGAGGCGGGTACTGAGTCAGCAGATTATTTTATAGCACTCACCGGAGATGATGAAAATAACGTCTTAAGCGCACTTCTAGCAAGAAACCTCGGAGCAAAAAGAACCACAGTGCTTTACACTAAGCCAGATTACATAGACGTCATCGAGGCAATAGGTGTTGATAGAGCTATAAGCGTGAGGCTATCAGTGGCAAATGAAATCCTTAGCTTACTACACATGCACGGAGTAGCCCAAGTCGCACTTGTTGAAGAGGGAAAAGCTGAAGTTCTTGAGTTTGATATAACTGACGATACTAAGATTATAGGAACCCCTCTTAAAGATATACATTTCCCGCATGGGTCAATAGTGGGAATTGTGCTTCGCGGGGAGGAAGTAATTATTCCAAGAGGCGACTATGTTGCAGCTTCTGGAGACAGAGTCATCATTTTCACTCTCCCGGATGCCGTAAAACAAGTTGAGAAGATATTAGGACAGTGAACATTCGGTTCTCCCTTCATATAACCGGCAACTTCATGAAATACCTGGGACTCTTAATGCTCGTCCCCGTGATTATCTCGGTTATTTATAAAGAAAATGATTTATGGGCGTTTATTATCTCAGCCCTTATTACTACATCGTTCGGCTTTATTCTTGAGACTGCGACTAAACCCCCAGAGCGGATCAAGGAAATACAGAGAAAGGAGGGCTTTTTAATAGCTGCCCTCTTCTGGTTTGCAGCAAGTATATTCGGGGCAATCCCCTATTTAATTTATGGAGTTTTCAATCACCCGGTAGATGCCTGGTTTGAATCTGTAGCTGGATTTACAACTACTGGGGCCACCGTTTTGACAGATATAGAAGTTTTGCCCTACGGTATGCTGTTCTGGAGAAGCTTTAGTCAGTGGCTTGGCGGTATGGGTATCATCGTTTTAGGAATCGCGATTCTTCCCAGACTCGCGGTTGGCGGTATGCAGCTAATGGGTCTTGAAGCACCTGGCCCTACAACCGAAAAAATTACACCAAGAATAGCAGAAACAGCAAAAAAACTCTGGGGAGTATATTTACTCTTATCATTTTTGCTGATTGTATTTCTTTTATTTGCCGGGATGCCGATATTTGACTCGGTGCTTCAGTCATTCAGCACAATGTCAACCGGGGGATTCTCGCCTAATAGCCTAAGTGTTGGTTTTTACAATAGCTCTATAATAGATGTGATAATTACGATATTTATGTTCATAGCCGGCATGAACTTCGTTCTTCTATACTGGTCACTTCGGGGGGATTTTAAAAGATTAACCCGGAATTCAGAATTAAAATATTACTTTTTTCTCAATCTTAGTGTAATCCTGCTCGTTTCATTTGAGCTATGGTCAACTATATATCCAAACTTTTTTGAAGCTTTGAGGTACGGTAGTTTTCAGGTTATATCCATAAGTACAGGATCCGGATTTTCAACTGCAAACTTTGACCTCTGGCCCTCTTTTTCTAAATGGTTCCTTTTGATGCTTATGTTCTTCGGAGGATGTGCAGGATCGACAACAGGGTCAATTAAAATCATACGTATAATGGTTCTATTCAAAAAGGGTTACCAGGAACTGCACAAAATTATTTATCCGCATGCAATAGTGCCCATAAGAGTAAATGCAAAGCCTATAAACCCGGAAATTGTATCAAGTATTACCAGCTTTTTCTTAATCTATCTCTTTATTTTCTTGATCTCCACACTTATTGTTATGGCTGCCGAAGATCTTCCTATTATCACAGCAATCTCCGCATGCGCTGCTTCGATCGGGAATGTAGGTCCTGGGTTGGGAGAAGTCGGCCCTGCCGGGAATTACGCAAATCTCTCAATTTTTACGAAAATCGTACTTTCTTTTTTGATGTTAATCGGAAGGCTTGAGCTATTTACTATTCTGGTTATTTTCACCCCTGCATTCTGGAGAAGGTAATCACCGCAAAACACTCAAGACCTTATAATGCTTTTACTTTATATATGTTATGGTAATATTCTGAGCGTTTGAAATAATAAGAAATTATCCAAAAAAATAAATCCGGTAATATTCTCATTCATAAAAATATGAAAGTAATTTTTGACCCAGAAGAGCCGATAGAAAATTCTACCTCCGCTACAATAGGAAACTTTGACGGCGTCCATGTAGGGCACAAAAAAATCATTGCCGCCGTAAAAGAAGAGGCTAAGCAAAAGGGGCTCAGCTCCTGTGTTATAACTTTCCATCCCCATCCGCAGAAAGTTCTTCAAAATATTGATATTCCACTTTTAGTTCCCATAAGAGAAAGGTTGAAGCTTTTGGAGAAAGAGGGGGTTGACGTTGTAGCATGCTACACTTTTACAAAAGACATAGCTAAGATTCCGGCAAAAGATTTCGTTACTGATATTCTCATTGGCAAGCTCAATCTTAAGCACCTGATTGTAGGACCGGGCTTTTCATTCGGAAGGAAGAGAGAGGGGAACCTGGACCTTCTAGATAAAATGGGAAAGGAATATGACTTTGATACGGAGGTCGTTGAAACTGCCCTAATTGATGGTGAAATAGTCAGCAGTACTGCAATTAGAAACCTGGTCAGGGAAGGCAACATGGTAAAAGCCGGCAAATTTCTGGGATATAATTTTTATATCGAGGGTCAGGTAAAGGAAGGAGAAGGAAGGGGGAGACAAATCGGATTCCCTACGGCTAATCTGGATACGGATTGGGATATCCTTCCAAAAGTCGGAGTATATGCGACACTGGCACATGTAGACGGCATAGTATTAAATAGCATAACTAATGTAGGTTATCGACCTACTTTCGGAAATAACGAACTTGTAATTGAAACACACATATTTAACTTTAATGAGGACATATATAAGAAAAGAATAGAGGTAGAGTTTGTAGACCGGGTAAGGGATGAGCAGAAATTCAATGGTCCCCAAGCCCTGGTTGAGCAAATAAAAAAAGACGTCGATAGAGTAAACGTCATACTTTCGAAAAACTAGTTTATTATAATCGGAGTGAGGACAATAAATGGGAGTAAAAGCAACTACAGGCATTTACGGTATATTCGGCCATCCGGTTAAACATAGCCTGTCCCCTGATATGCACAATAGCGCATTTAACACTCTGGGACTGAATTCAGTCTATGTAGCGTTTGATATTGATCCTGAAAGTATAGAGGAAGCTGCACGGGCAATAAGAGTAATGGGAATTAGAGGAATCAATATCACAATTCCCCATAAACAAACGATCATCCCCTATTTAGATGAAGTATCCCCTGACGCTAAACTCACAGGAGCGGTTAATACAGTTAAAAATGAAAACGGAAAACTCTTGGGGTACAACACCGATGTAGGCGGGTTTTTAAGAGCGATTAGAGAGGACCTTGATTTCAGTCCTGAAGGCAATACGCTCTTTCTAATCGGAGCGGGCGGCGCTGCACGCGCAGTTTTATCAGCGTTTTGTATGAACGGCGGAGCGGTTGTCTATATTACAGACATTATTAAGGACAAAGCGCTCGAGCTGGCAAACCAATTTAAAGCTAATTTCCAAAACATTACGATTGAAACTGTGGAACTAGATAATCAAAACTTAATTGAGCAAAAATTCAATGAAGCTGATATTTTGGTAAATGCATCTCCCGCCGGAATGGACGGCGTAGGATCTCTTGACATACCTCTTACAAGCCTTAACAAAAATGCTGTAGTCTACGACCTTGTATATAAACCGCCTGATACCAACCTTTTAAAAGAAGCGAAGCAGTTAGGACATAAAGCTTCTGGTGGACTCAGTATGCTGCTTTACCAGGGAGCAGAGAGCTTTGAGATTTGGACAGGTAAGAACGCGCCTGTTGAAATTATGAAAAAAGCCCTTGAGTAATACTCCTTTCATACTTTAAAAACCCTCTCCCGCTTATATTAAACTTATAGACCATTGTGTTCTCAGGTTGGCAAATAATGCTCATTTGTGAGATAATGAGTCTTATAGAGATGAAGTTATAAAATCGGAGGAATTATGAAAGTTAGCAGCGATGCGGGTGACTTTGATATTACTATTAAAGATGCTTCTGTTGAAGGAGATTTTGTAGTTATAACAGGACAGATGGGTGTCTGGGACACTCATATTTATATGACCCCCCAAGACATATGGAAATTTACATCTATCTTTCTCCGCCCGGCAGTCATACTTTATCTTCTCAAAATACCTTTTAGGTCTCTTTTCAGATCTTCTTCAGATACTGAGGACAAGTAAGATAAAGCATAAGCCCTTTGTTACTTCTATTTGGTTTGAAGAACTTCCGGGTTCACCAAGTGTTTAGGAATACCTCCGCTAAGGGCAAGCTCAACGCTCTCTACAGCCATGTCTATCATCTTTTCACGCGTTTGGATTGAAGCGCTACCTATATGAGGCAGTAAAACAGTATTGTGTAGTGTTAAGAGCTCTTCGTTAACTTCAGGTTCATTTTCAAAAACATCTAGCCCCGCGCCCCAAATAGACCCCTCTTTAAGCGCAGTTGCAAGCTCACCCTCCTTTATGATCGGTCCTCTGCCCACATTAACAATAATGGATGTGGATTTCATCTTTCGAAACTCATCCAATCCAAAGCGACCCCTTGTGCCCTCATTCAGTGGCGCTGTAACTACTATAAAGTCCGACTCTTTAAGAAGAGTCTCAAAATCTACAAAGCTTGCTCCGGTTTCATCTTCAGCAACCTGGTTTCTACCCCTATTTTGATATATGACGCGCATATTAAAACCCTTTGCCCTTTTAGCCACGGCAGTCCCGATACGCCCCATACCGTAAACACCAAGTGTCTTTTCATGAACGTTCATACCTAAAAGCAAGGACGGGTGCCAGCATTTGAATTTGCCTTCTCTTACGTAAGCATCAGCCTCAACAATTCTTCTCGCTACAGAGAACATCAATGCCCAGGCAAGATCGGCAGTTGTTTCCGTAAGCACGTCTGGGGTGTTGGTAACGAAAATACCCTTTTCGGTAGCATAGGGAATATCAACATTCTCATACCCTACCCCTGAGTTGGATACGATTTTTAAATCGGGACAGAGGTCGATCACTTTTTTATCTACCATATCCGATACTGTTGTAATTAAAGCGACGGAACCTTTAGCGTTTTCGAGCAACTCCTCCCGAGTGGGCAAGGTAGTTTTTGGAAATACCTCCACATCGTATTTTCCCGCGAGATGTTTTACTGATTCCCCGGGATATTGAGAGGTTACGAAAATCTTTTTCATTTACCTTCAAATGGATCGGGAATATCCGGATGCCAGAGTTTAAAATGATTCTTATGGTTTTCGGTGTAGGCGCCCGGAGGATAAAATTCGTCATAGAAGTCTAGATCCAAGTGATGAGCCTGAACCATGAACCTTAGAAACATCGGATCCGAGAAAGCAGGGAACCTGCCGTAAGTATCATAGAGATAGTTGCAAATATCTTTTACTACCTGTATCTCTTCTTTGCCGGGTCTTTCGACCTCTGCCAATACACTCTCTGGGTTCAAATAAGGCAAAGTATGGGACTCCCAATTAGTCCATTTAGCATCGTTAAATGCTTCTACCGCCTCCCCCATATCTTTATAATAAGGAGGGCAGAATGAATGGAACAGCTCATCTTTACCCACTGCAACGGGATTTGGGTTTCCCGTATCGCCTTTAACCTCAGGTGTTATGAATCTAAAGCCAAGACCTTTATTAAACGGCGTTCCTCCAAGCATAAACATGCTGGCGAATCCGCTAAAGAGCCATCCACCAAGTCCTAGCGTCTGGAGTGTTAACACCATGTTCTGGCCCATAAACGCCTGCTCCGCTATATATCCGTTTGCAAACCTTAGCTCAGCTTCTATAAGCGGCATGCGTTTACCTTTATCAAGAAATCCGTTCTCAAGCCACTGGGTAGTACCGGGAAGTCTTAAATTATGGAGCTCATCTACAAAATTAAACCTGTGATCGGGCCTCATATAAAAGAAGAAAAGGTTTATAATACAGGCTGAAAGATCTGTAACCGGCATAAATAGGGTAGTGCCGGGCTTGTTCACATTCCAGAGATTGTGTCCGGCTATTCCGGGCGGTTTCGATGGCAGGTCGGCACGCTTATCTTCAAGCTTTACTCTTGACTCTCTAAATAGCTCTAAAATTCTATCGACCCTCTTATCACGGCTAAGCCCTTCAAGACCTCTAAAATCCTCGGCCCGTTTATCATGCATTTTTACCATGTAAGTAGCTTCATCATTAGTGTAAAAAAGCTCAGTCCTGTGAACATCTCCAAGGGCAGGGATAGTTTTACTTGTAAACTGCATTTCCAGATCAAGTCCAACATGGGGAGGAAAATCGGAGAGGTTTATATTTTTTATTCCTAGCCCGTTCCAAACAATTAAGGCTTCCTCAAGCTCGGTCAGGGGTATAGATTCATGCTTGGATTTATATTGAAGCGGTCCCTTTTCTATCTCCATCCCGAGACCGAACCTTCTCGATCTTCTTTCGAAAAGAGCGTCCATAAATTTGTAGTCAACTGCAACATCAAGCCCCGGCGGATATTTACCCATTTTCTCCTGATCTCCTTTGGATTTTTGAACCACAGTTTAGCAAACAAGGGTATCTTAGCCAAATCACAAAATGAATCAAATAAAAATTTGTAGAAAGCTTAAGATTCATCTCTTATACTTAAACGTATTGTGAAATACAACTCTATTCACACGGGGATTATATTTTTAATCTCAGCGTTATTAGTCACGGGGTGCGCTTCATCAGGTCTTTACGGAGGGGGCTATCAACCTCAACCTATCCCAACCACAATTACTACTGAAGATGGTGTAACTATCGCAGTAACTCCATTTTACTGGCCCTGGGATCCAAAAAACCTAAGTGACTATGTAACCCTCTATTACGTAAAAATTGTAAACAACTCCGGCAGGACTATAATCGTTGACTATGAAGATATAGTCCTGTTTGATCAATTTAAGACTCAGTACACACCATTATCTCCTGATACAGTAGCAAGTATTTTCAATACTTCTTCAGGTGTCGCAAATCAGGGAGGTTATTCATATCCACAAGTATCAGTAGGAGTAGGATTCGGTTTTGGGGGAGGATATTACGGCAGGCGCGGTTACGGACACCGTCGATATCGCGGCGGATACAGGTCGCTTGGTATTTACGGATATTCTCCAGTGTATTATTACCCGCCTCCCCCCGCCTATTATTCAAAACCCGTTAACACCTCAGATATCTTAACGCAAGCACTGAGCCTTGGGCCTGTATATCCGGGGGCGACTGTAACCGGATATCTTTACTTCAGACACACCATCAGCGAAGCGAATCAGGTTACACTGGATATAGGTTATTCGGTTGAAGGAACGACAAAGCATAATGTAGTCAGCTTTCCCTTCTCTGTTGGAATTCAAGATTATTGATTGCTTTAATTATTCTTTCTTCTTACCTAGATCTCTTAATTCCTCAAAAATTTTCTTTTCCGCTTTAGAAGGTTTCTTAGGTATTTCTACCTGGATGTTGAGATAAATATCCCCTCTTCTTCCAGATCTAAATCCTGGTAGACCCTCATTTCCAAGCCTCATCACTGTCCCTGGTTGCGTACCGGCAGGAATTTTAACCTCTACCTCTCCAACCAAAATAGGAACATCTATCTTCGTTCCGAATACCGCATCTGGAATTTGAATTTTCACATTACGGTAGAGGTGCTGGCCCTTTCTTTCAAACCTCTTATCTTTTTCTGTATGAATTACGACTATAAGATCTCCCGGAGGAGCTCCTTGATCGGGGCTCAGATTACCATGGCCTGGTACTCTTAAGGCAACCCCTTCTTCTATACCAGGGGGCACATTGATTTCTATTTTGGTTTCCCTCTCAACACTTCCTCTACCATCACAATCCGGGCAAAGCTCTTCAATAAAGACTCCCTGTCCCTGACAGGCCGGACAGCCCGCAACTTGCTGAAATGTCATGCCTTGCTGATGAGTAGTGTAAACCTTTTGTCCCGCACCATCACACTCGGCACATTTTTTAGGCTCTGTACCCGCTTTTGCTCTCGAGCCTTCGCACGAAGGACAAGCCTCTAATCTGTTGTAAACAACTGCCTCTTCGCCCCCTGTAAGTATTCGCTTTAAAGATACGGTGATTTCTACCTCTACATCGCTTCCCGGGGCTGGGCCTCTTCTTCTTCCACGTCCGAAACCAAATATATCATCGAATATAGAGCCACCGAGTCCTCCGCCTCTGTTACCAAAAATATCTCCGAAGTTTATGCCCCCGAAAATATCCTCAGAGGACATACCGTCTAAGCCCGCAAAACCTCCCCTATCATAGCGGGAGCGCTTTTCAGCATCAGATAAAACCCCATAGGCTTCTGATAATTCTTTAAATTTCTCCTCAGCATCAGATTCTTTATTGTGATCAGGATGGTACTCCATCGCAAGTTGGCGATAAGCCTTTTTTATCTCTTGCGGGTCCGCATCTCTCGATACACCCAGCACTTCATAATAATCCCTTTTTCCGGCTGCCATATGGATATTTACCCCTTTTAAAACTTATATATACCCTATTTATTGATTTACAAGTCTATAGGTCTAAATTTAAGTGGACTCCAAGAATTTTAAAGATGATATTTTATATGATTTATGAAACATTACCAATAAACTAAAGAGTTGTGAGCGTAGCTATAATCCCAAAGCTTTCTTTAGGTACTTCCCGGTGTGAGACTTTTTGCAGCCCGCCACTTCCTCAGGTGTGCCTTGAACAACTAGATGCCCGCCTTTCTCTCCGCCCTCAGGGCCGAGGTCGATCACATGGTCAGCAGACTTAATCACATCCATGTTATGCTCGATGACAAGAACCGTATGTCCTGAAAGAACGAGTTTATTGATAACATCCAAGAGTTTTTTTACATCCGCAGCGTGAAGCCCTACAGTGGGCTCATCCAGGATATACAGAATGTCATTGCCACCCCTCCTGCCAAGCTCCCTAGCGATCTTAATCCTCTGCGCTTCGCCACCTGATAGTGTAGGCGCCGGCTGTCCGAGCCTTATATATCCAAGCCCTACGTCCTGTAAAATCTTGAGCTTCCTGCCTAATGAGGGAACTTCGAAGAAAAAGTTAATTGCCTGATCCACAGTTAGTGCCAGGATATCTATAATGTTCTTATTTTTATACTTAACATCCAGCACCTCTTTTTTAAATCTTTTACCATTGCATTCTTCACAGATCACATACACATCTGCCAGGAAGTGCATTTCTATTTTTTGTCTTCCCTCACCCTCACAGACTTCACATCTTCCTCCTGAGACGTTAAAGGAGAAATGAGACGGGGTAAACCCCTTTGACTTAGCCTGGTAGGTTTCGGCTAAAACTTTTCTAATCAAATCATAAACCTTGATATACGTTACAGGATTTGATCTTGAGGTTTTACCAATCGGATTTTGGTCGAGCATAATCACGTCTGAAATATTATCCATGCCCTTAATCTCGTCATACTCACCAACCCTTTCTATATCGCTATGGAAATTCCTGGCAATCGCTGAATATAGCACATCGTGCACGAGTGAGCTTTTACCTGATCCCGACACTCCTGTCACACATATAAACATCTTTAAAGGAAAGGGCATAGTTATATTCTTTAAATTATTCTCCCTTGCGCCAACTACCGTTAAACTTTTTCCACTCCCTTTTCTCCTTTTAGATGGAACAGATATCCCCTCTTTTTCTAATATATACTTTTTTGTCAGTGAATCGTTACCGTTTTTAAAGAAATTCTTGACCGATCCCTGATAAACTATATACCCCCCTCTTTCCCCAGCCATTGGACCAAGCTCTACTATATGATCTGCCGAGCCTATCATCTCAAAATCATGCTCTACAACAACGACCGTATTATCTCTGTTACGAAGCTCTTTTATTAAAGATATCAAGCGAGACAAATCCCTCTGATGAAGTCCTATAGAGGGCTCGTCCATTATATAGAGTGTGTCGGTAAGTGTAGATCCAAGCTGGCATGCGAGATTTACCCTCTGCGCCTCTCCCCCTGAAAGGGTTTTTGAAAGCCGTGAGAGAGTAAGATATTCAAGACCCACTTTAACCAAGAAAGAGACCCTGGAATTTATTTGTTTTAATATCTCCTCCGCGATCTGGCTTTCATAGTGAGTGATTCTTAATTTATCGAAGAAAGTCTTAAGCTTATCAATCGATAAATCTGAAATTTGAGATATGTTCTTTCCTCCGATCTTAACCCAAAGAGCTTCTTTCTTTAACCTGCTTCCTCCGCATAGATCACAGCCAAAGGCAGAGCGGTATTTACTTAAGAACACCCTTACGTGCATCTTATAACTCTTTCGTTCCAAATACTTGAAAAAACCATCTATTCCTTTAAACGACCCCATACCTTGAAACACAAGGTCTTTGGATTTCTTAGGTAATTTTGAAAACGGTTTATGAACATCGACTCCGTATTCCTCCGCAGACTCTAGGAGCTTTCTCATCCGTAATTGATGAGACGGTTTGGTAAGAGGCTCTACTGCTCCTTGAGCAAGAGTTTTATCGTGATTAGGGATTACTAAGTCCGGGTCCAATTTTAAGATGTTTCCGAATCCATTACACTGTGGACACGCACCCTGTGGGCTGTTAAAGGAAAACAGAAGTGGCACAGGTTCATCAAACCGGGTATGGCACGATGTGCATTCAAGATCTTTAGAGTAGCGTAGCGCCTTATCTTCCAAAATGTGAACATTTATATATTTACTATCCGAGAAACCTACCTCCAAAGAATCGACTATCCTCGAAAAAGAGCTTTTCTTAATTACGATCCTGTCTATAACTACCTGAGAACCATTGGGAAGCTCATCCAATCCTTCGAGGTCTTTAGTTTCTCCATTCAGCAAAATTCTTGTAAAACCCTTAGAAAGCAACCCTTTTGGCGTAGGATTCATATCTTCAATCGGGAATGTTATTACTGCTCTTTTATCATGATAATTTTCTAGTAGTTCGTGGACAATGTCCTCGGGCGAGCGGAGTTTAACCTCGATATCACAATTAGGGCAATAGGTTTTCCCAATTTTTGAATACAGTAATCTTAGATAATCGTAAATTTCGGTTGTAGTACCTACCGTAGACCGTGAGTTTCTAACCGAGTTCCTGCTCTCAATGGCAACAGCGGGAGGAAGCCCCGAAATATCGTCCATATCAGGACGGTCAACACGCTCAAGAAACTGCCTTGCATAGGTTGAGAGACACTCAATATATCTTCTAAGACCTTCAGCATATAAGGTGTCGAGCGCCAGTGATGATTTTCCTGAACCGCTAAGCCCGGTAATGACTGTGAACTTATGCCAGGGAATTGAGACATTAATGTTCTTTAGATTGTTTTCTCTCGCACCCTCTATTTTAATCTCGCCTTTCATAAATCATATGCCCTTATTTGAATGAAAAAAAACTTAGATTTAATCTCTGGAATTACTTTAATAGACGTTTTAGATTTTATTAAAGAAGGTCTTTTATTTCAGCCAAACCTGAGACTTCTTTCACCAAAGGATGGCTGAACCCCTCAATATTTCTATGGTTAACCCAAATAACATCCAAACCCGCATTCATGCCCCCCATAACGTCAGCTCCATACATATCTCCTATATGAATAGCCTCTGATGTGGTAAGTCCAAGCCTATTAAGCGCATGCTCGAATATACGTGAGTCGGGCTTTATTAAATCCAAATTTGTTGAATCTAAAATGATATCAAAATATTCCCTTATATATACCTCATCACATTTCTCTTCAGTCCTGCCGTCATTGTTTGATATAACCGCTAGTATATATCCCTTGGCCTTTAAATAATCCAAGAGCTCAGTGGCCCCGGGAAGAGTAACTCTGCCAAATTCTATTTGACCCATCGCTTCTCTAACTTTTCGGCGGAACTGATCCACCTCTTGACCGGGTAATAAAGATTCATAAAGAATAGGCAGGAACCATTCTCGATGTTCCCTCGGGGTTATACCACCTCTTTCCTTATGTTTTAAGAAGAGCTTATAATCTGCCCTTATATACTCGACCTCAAATTCCTCATTAGAAATCTCAAGTCCCGCCTCTCTCATGGCCTGAGCAATTCTATATAGATAAGGAGGGTCAGTTGATGCTAGAGTATCCCCAAGATCAAAGAAAATGGCTTTAATAGAGTCCAATAATTAAACCTCAATTTAATTTAAACTTCTAAAGACTTCGCCCATCTGGGCAATAAATAAAAGGATATCACATGCGTAGCCTTAAGGCATCTTTCCAATATCCAAATAAGCTTATTAAATTTGCAAACTCCATTCTCAATTAGATGACAATTTTAAAATCTGAAAACATCCTTTGCAAAGAATTGAGCCTAATGTTAATATATTGATTCTAATATGAGAAGCTTTTTATTCTCCCTTTTATTATTCCTCATTATTGCTACAAGCCAGGTTGCCGAATCAGCAAATGATACATACGCAGCCAGTCTAACACCATTGCTAAATGAAAACCCCAGTAAAAATGGAAAGCTTGGAGTAGTAGTTAAATCACTAACCACGGGAGAAACTATATTTGAGCATAACCCCCACAAAATGTATATTCCGGCATCTAACGAAAAGATAATTATTTCAGTGTCTGCGCTCTCCCTTCTGGGTAAAGACTATAGGTTTAAGACCGAGTTCTATTCTGGTGGTGGGATATCAAACGGCGTTCTTCATGGCGGCCTGTATATAAAAGGTTACGGTGATGCGACTCTCTCTGAGGGGCATCTTGGATATATAGTGTTTCAGCTTAAACAAAGAGGCGTTAAAGAAATCAAGGGCAAAATAATAGTTGATGATTCTTACTTCGGAAATACTAGATATGCAAAAGGATGGAAGGAAGAATGGAAGGACGATTTTTACAGCCCGGCGATTAGCGCGCTCTCCTTTAATTACAATATTATCGAATTAAAAGTTTATGCCTCAAAGCCAGGAAACAGTCCTGCTGTAAAGATTGAGCCTAAAGGATCAAATATTCAAATAGTAAATAAAGCTCTCACCAGCAGCAAAAAGGGAGCACTTAAAACTACTTGGCAGAATAATGAAACAATCGTACTCAGTGGCAGAATTAGACCTAAGGCGATTATTACCTTGAAAATCCCGGTTATAGACCCCACTCTTCTCACTGGGAATATTATTAAAAATGCAATAGAAGAAGCTGGAATTAAGGTTTCGGGGCCTGTTGTGTCAGATAAAGTTCCGAGGTGGGCCAATATTATCTACACTCACTACTCTGATCCACTATCATCAATCATTACAGAGTACAACAAGAATAGTGTGAATATTATTGGTGAAAACATTATGAAAACACTTGGAGCGCAATATAAGGGTATGCCTGGAACATGGGATAAGGGCTCAGTAGTTATCTCAGAATTCCTTAACGAAGTAGGGATCAAAAATGGCTTCAAAATAGTTGACGGCTCAGGTTTATCACTTCTAAACCGTGTATCTCCCGAGACGTTAACAGATATTTTAAGCTATGCATACAAGAATACACTCATATCTTCTGATTTCTTAGAATCACTTCCAGTAGCAGGTGTTGATGGAACTCTCAAAAAGCGGTTTAGACAATCAGATATTCAAGGCAGGGTAATGGCTAAAACTGGTTATTTAAAAAATGTAAGGGCGCTCTCGGGCTATATATTTACTAAAAAGGGGGATGTACTTGTATTCTCAATTCTTTCAAATGGATTCGGCTGGAAAACTAAAGAGTTTCAAAACAATTTGCTGGCTCAATTAATTGAATGCTGTAATAACAGCAATACTGTAAATCCCGGAAGAAATTAAGTATCGAACTATTAAATATCGAATTGCATTTTAATGAAAAAAGCAGTACATTTGTAGTATAGGAATAGAACTAAATTATTAGAAGTAATTGTGAATTTATATCGAGAATAGGGTTTCAGATAAAGTGGTTTTATTGTTCTTAATTTATAGTTAGTTTATGCATGGGACTTATCATTTAAATAATAAGGGAGTATGAATACATTTGTCATTTTTCATTAGATTTTTCAGCTAATAGAATTTGTTCTTGACAAATAAAGTGTTTCACTTTATTTTTTAAGGCAAAACTAACTATTCTACTTAAATGTTCGCCACAATTTTAAAAAGGTATTTATGGGTTGTAAATCTTATATTGCTAGCTGTGCTTGCATATTTACTTGCCCTAAGTGTTAATGGAAAAATTCAGAGCAAAGTAACTTCACAAAATGCTGTAGCATCACAAAAAAAATTTCCGTCTGAAAATAATGAAACCAGGAGATCTAACAAGATTATACCTATATCAAGCTATCAAATAATACTTAAAAGAAATATCTTCGGCGTTTCTGAGACCGATTCGTCTGAAAAACTCGAGGCTAACCCGGACACATTACCGGAATCTAATCTTAATCTTATTCTGCTTGGAACAATTATTAATCCAGATGCTAAATCTGTAGCCATAATTAAAAACGATGATAATAGTAAAGTAAATGGCTACCGCGGTGGGGAAAGTATTGATATAATCGAATCCGAAACTGTGAAGTTGTTAAATGTAGAGCATTGTAAAGCTGTAATTCAACGCAAAGGAAAAGGTCCTGAGACCATTAAATGCAAGAACCTTGGCGACGTTGCATCCGCAGGAGGCGATAAGAAAAGACTACGTTTTAAAAAGTCTCCGACGGCCTCTGATACTAATAGAAAACCAGGAAGCAAAAAATCCGAAAAAATAAACAAGATCGGAGAAAACGAGTATGAGGTTAGCCGCGATTTGCTCGAAAATCTTCTAAGCGACCCGTCGAAAATTATCCAACAAGCCAGAGTAATCCCTCAAGACGATGGTCTTAGATTTTTTGGTATTAGATCAAATAGCATATTTTGGAAAATCGGAATTAAAAATGGCGATACTTTACACAGCATAAATAACGTAGAACTAAATAATCTTGAAAAAGCGCTGACTGTCTTTGAAGAGCTTAGATATCAAAACTCTTTTACTATAGACCTTACGAGGGCCGGACAAAAATATACTTATCAATATACAGTTAAATGAGAAAAGTTTTAGCTTATGTGTTTCAAGTTTATTTTGTAAGTAGTGTGAGATAAGACCTTATTTGTTTATCGAATGAATATGGATACTGTACTTAATATAGAGAGGTTTACACAATGAAAGGATTGCTCATCAATGTTCTTATACTTGGTTTTCTCTTAACGCTATACGTTTATGTAAATACCGACAGCGGAAAGACAACTATTCAAGAAAATTCCGCACAGACAATGGAGCTACATGAAGAAACCCCGAGTAATACTATATCAGATGAGGATATAAGTTATCGGATAGAAAAAGGAGATACTCTCTCTACTATAGGAAATAAGTTTGGTGTATCCGTAACCGACATAAAAGAATTAAATGGCCTTAGAGAAGACGAAATAGTAGCTGGGGATTATATAGACATTGCAGTTAGTGTCATTAATGATAGTTATCAAGTACCGAACAATAACGAAGATGATTCGTTTGACGATTTAAACAACACCAAAACCATTGCTCAAACATATCCTGAAGCAGCTCCCGACCTAGGCGGTCCCGCCGATAATGCCCAAGCGCAAAGTAACCCGGAACAAAAGGAAAGGATTGAAAAACAACAGGAACGCGAAAAAAGACGTCAGCAGATGATTAAGGAGAGAGAAGAATTTATAAAAAGGAAAACGACGGGAGAAAGCCAGCCAGCTATAAAACAACAACAAAAGACCGAAGATATTCAAGATAAAAAAGAAGAGACAAAAGTTTTAATCACAGATGGGGAAATAGTTAACCTACAATCAGAAATGGATATTCGGGATCTGATTCAGACAATAAGTGAGATCACCGGAGAAATTTTCATTCTGGATGAATCAGTTAAAGGAAAAAAGGTTACAGTTGTTGCCCCGGGTGGATTTAAAAAAGAAAACGCTATGAGGCTCTTTGAAACAATTCTGAGTCTAAACGGTTTCTCTGTGGTTAAAAAGAACGGAACAAACATTATTGTTCCAAAAAGAGACATTAAATTCCAAGACATTCCAACAGAATTGGGAACTGATTATGCAGAGTCATCCGACAGATTTATTACAAGACTCGTTGAACTCCAAAATGTTAAAGCAAATGATGTAGCAAATACACTTAAACCTCTTATCTCCCGTGAAGGAGATATAGTAGTTTATCCAGCGACAAATACGCTGATCATAATTGAAAGGGTAGATAATCTTAACAGAATACTAAAAATTATTGAGAACTTTGATGTTGAAACAGAGATTGAATTTATAAAGATACAAAATGCTGATGCAGGTGAAGTAGCTTCCAAACTTTTAGAGATATTCGGAGGTACTAGTAGCTCCTCACGATCCCGGAGTACTGCTGCTTCACAAAGAAGCGCAACTCGTACCCAACGACAGCGCGGGCGTACTAGCAGCCAAAGCAGACGTTCTCAAACAGCGCAAACCGCCCCGGCAATAACATCTCAGTCAACTCAGGAATCCTCACCTATAAGCTTTAAAGTAATCACAGACGAAAGAACTAACTCTTTAATAATAATTGCATACCCTAGCGATATGGCCAAAATTAAAGCCGTAATCGAAATACTCGATGTAAAAACGGATGAGCCCCAAGAAGGAATATATGTAATTCGAATATTAAATGCTGATGCTGAGCAAATCGTAGGAGTTTTATCGGCCCTGTTCGGAGGAAGTGGCGGTGGTGGATTTGTTGGCGCGCAGCGAGCTCAGAGAACTTCAGGATTTGAATCGGGAACAGGCAGAACCGGGGGTTCCACTTTCGGACAAGGACAGACAAGGCGGACTACCTCAAGACAAGGAACTGGTCGAACCGCTTCAATTGTTGCCGAAACCGATAATGTCAGAGTCACTGCGGACCCGGCTACCAACTCAGTAATTATAATAGGATCTAGAAGAGATTATGAAGAAATTAAGGATGTAATTGATGAGCTTGATATTCGGAGAAAGCAAGTTTTTGTAGAAGCCGCTATTCTAGAAGTTAGCTTAGAAAAACTCAGAGCATTTGGGACAAACTTGAGCATTGGATTTACTGTAAATGACAGCATTCTTGGCTTCGGCGGGACTATTCTTCCAGGAGTTCCAAGCCTTCTAGGAGTTGCGGCGAACCCTGACGTTGCTGCAAGCCTACTAGGAAGCCTATCAGGCCTATTCTTGGGGGTTGTTGGAGAAGAAGTTGATGTAGACGGCTCTGGTCCAATACCTCCAATCCCTTCATTTACGGCTCTATTTCAAGCACTCACGTCAATTACAGATGTTACTGTTCTCTCCACACCAAGTATTATTACCACAGATAATGAACCTGCTGAGATTATTGTGGCAGACGTTATTCCGTTTCCAACTGGTAGCACGATCGGAGACGGTGGAGTAACAGTTCAAACGATTGATAGAGAGCCTGTCGGTATTAGACTTTCAATAACTCCACAAATTAGCGAAGGTGATTTCTTAAATATAAACATACTAACGGAAGTATCGGCATTAAGATCCACCCCGGTACCGGGACTTAATACAGCGGAGTTCGGTATTGCCACAACTACTAGAACTGCCGATTCATCGGTAGTTGTAAAGAACGGTCAAACAATTGTAATAGGCGGCCTCGTTCAGGATAGAGAAAGTGTGCTGACAAACAGAGTACCTATACTTGGCAGTATACCTATTCTTGGAAACCTATTTAAATTTAAGCAGAGACAAAGCCAGAAAATAAATCTTTTAATTCTTATTACACCGAGAATAATTGAGAATGAGATTGATATGCAGCGCATACTTGAAGAGAGACAAAGACGAAACATGCTGCTGCAGGAAAGGGGATTTAACAGGGAAGAACCTAACTAATATTAACCGATCACGATGAAAAGCATTCAAGAAATACTTAGTGAAAGAAAACCAGAAGCGCTTCTAGGGATAGACGAATTTTTGTCTAAGAATGAGGGTAGTTTAGAAGAGGCTCTTTTAAAATCTCATGTATTAGAGGAAGAGGAAGTACTTGAGATCCTCTCACAATTCTACGAATTCCCCTATATACTTACAATATCTGAGAAAGATATTGATCCTGAGCTCGTAAAAATACTTCCTATCAGCTTTGCAAAAAAATACCGGGTCATTCCATTTAAAAGGAAAGAAGACAGTGTAGTAATAGTATTTGCCCCGCCGCTCGACTTATACGCTCTAGACGAAATTAAATCGCTTATCGGATGCGAGATCGAACCTGTATTAGCCCTAGATCACGTCGTTCTTAATATCATTAACCGTGTCTATGAGCGCGACAAGGAAATAGGGGAAGGAATTGAAGACGATACTGAGGGGATCACAGAATACGATATTCATGAACCCAAGGACCTCTTGGATGCCGATGATGAGGCCCCCATTATCAGATTTGTAAATTCTCTACTCTTTCAGGCTGTAAAAGAAAAAGCGAGCGATATTCATCTCGAGTGTTTCGAAAAGGAAGTGTTAGTAAGGTTTAGAAAAGACGGGATACTGCATGAAATAACTTCTGTGCCCAAAAAACTTCAGGCTTCTGTGATATCAAGAGTAAAAATCATGGCTGAGCTTGATATTGCGGAGAAGAGAAAACCCCAAGACGGCAGGATAAGGGTAAAAGTAGCGGGCAGAGATGTAGATGTCCGTATATCAACTGTTCCTACAACCTGGGGGGAGAGTGTGGTAATGAGGCTATTAGACCGATCCTCCGTTTTACTTAGTTTAGAGGATCTTGGGCTTAAAGGTGAAAAGCTTAAAATCGTAGAGTCATTAATACGCCGCCCTCATGGTATTATCCTCGTTACAGGACCAACTGGAAGCGGAAAAACAACAACTCTTTATGCAGGCCTTGAAAGAATAAACTCGCCTGACAAAAAGATTATTACAGTCGAAGATCCTGTGGAGTATCAAATTCAGGGGATAAACCAAATTCAGGTCAACTCTAAAGTTAATCTCTCATTTGCCAACGGGCTTAGATCAATTCTTCGTCAGGACCCGGATGTAATACTTGTGGGAGAAATCAGAGATAGGGAAACCGCGGACATTGCAATTCATGCGTCACTGACCGGGCATCTTGTCTTCTCCACACTGCACACGAACGACTCAGCAAGCGCTATCACAAGACTCATAGATATGGAAATCGAACCGTTTCTTGTAGCATCCTCTCTTATGGCCGTGATCGCACAAAGGCTACTTCGTCTTCTCTGCGGTTCCTGTAAAGAGTCTTATAAACCTTCAGACGATGAACTTAAAAAAGTCGGGATCAAAAGAGAGCAGCTTAAGGACGGGATGCTTTACCGCGCAACAGGCTGTGATAGATGCTTTGATATGGGATATAGCGGCAGAACAGCAATCTTTGAGATGCTACTTGTAGACGATGATATTAGAAATCTGACCTTGAGCAATGTTGATTCGGGACAGATAAAGAGAAAAGCAATTGAGCACGGAATGACACCACTAAGAATGGACGGGGCCGATCACATAATCAGAGGTTTAACCTCGGTAGATGAGGTAATGCGTGTCACTGAAGAGGAGAACAATAGTTCATAGTCTAAAGCACGTTCTTACAATTTTAACTATCCAACGTATAATTATTAAATATGCCGGTATATAAGTACAAAGCCATAGATGAAAGTGGGAAGGCGGTTCAGGGTGTTATAGATGCCGATTCACCCAAAGGAGCCACTGAAAAGCTAAAACGTCAGGGAGTTTTCCTTTCGGCCCTTCATGAGGCTAAAGAAGGTAGATCAAGAAGCTTTAATCCTTTTAAAGGAATAAAGATATCTGAACTTGCAGTAACTACCAGACAGTTTTCTACTCTTATCTCCGCCGGGCTTCCGCTTGAAGCTTCCTTGAGTGCACTTTCAGAACAAACGGAGGATGCCAGACTGGGTCAAGTGCTTGCTCAAGTCAAGGAAAGAGTGAGCGAAGGTAGCTCACTGGCAAACGCACTAAGCGAACATAAGAATATATTCTCTGATCTTTATATTAATATCGTTAAAGCTGGCGAAGCAAGCGGGTCTCTCGACATTGTGCTTCTCAGACTGGCGGACTTTCTTGAGTCACAGGCTGCTCTTACTTCCCGGGTTAAAGGAGCTCTAATCTATCCCTTGTTTATGTTCTTCATTGGAGGGGGGGTTCTATTTTTCACCATGACTTTTGTAATCCCGCGAATTGCTAAAATATTTGAAGAGAGTCAAAGCTCACTTCCCTTAATGACGGTTATTCTAATTAAAATAAGTGACTTTTTTAACAACTACATACTATTAATTCTATTATTCGTAATAATTATCTTCTTCGCAGCAGTCCGCTTTAATAGGACAGAGAAGGGTAAAATGTTTTTTGACCGCTTAATATTAAAAGTGCCGGTATTCGGCAAACTCATTTCCATGGTGGTAATATCGAGATTTACCCGTACATTGGGAACTCTCCTATCAAGCGGCATCCCGCTTTTAGATGCCCTTGAAATAGGCGAGGCCGTTATGGGTAACAAAGTTTATGGAAAAACCCTTGAGGAAGTAAGAGACAATGTAAGAGAAGGCGCGAGCCTCGCACAGCCACTTAAAGATAGCGGCGTGTTCCCTCCGCTTGTCACACGTATGATAGCTGTAGGTGAGCAGACTGGTGAAATGGAAGCTATGCTTTCTAAAGTTGCGGATATTTATGATCAACAAGTCGAAACTATGGTTTCAACTCTGACATCCCTTCTTGAACCTGTTATGATTGTAATAATAGGTGCTGTAATGGCATTTATCGTTTTTGCGGTACTTCTCCCGATATTTAATTTGACATCAACACTAGGTTAACAGGAGGTAATAGATATGAGAGCCCAAGGTGGTTTCACATTAATTGAAATAATGGTTGTACTGCTAATCATAGCAGGATTAGCTTATGTAGTAGGTACTAATGTAATTGGCCAGCTGGACAAATCTAAAATAGAAAATACAAAAATCCAGATTATCCAGCTTGAATCAGGTCTTAAGTTATTTAAAGTGGATAACGGTTTTTATCCCGACACACAACAGGGCTTAGACGCTTTAATCGTAATGCCAACTACGGGAAGGGAGCCAAGACGTTATGATTCAAGCGGATACCTTGATGGGGATCAAATTCCTCTTGATCAATGGGGTAGTGAGTTTATCTATATAGGCCCAGATCAGACGGGTGGAACGACTTATGAGATAATTTCCCCGGGTCAGGACGGAGTACCTCAAACGGAGGACGATATTTCTAGCCGAAATATCAGGTAATGAAAAGAAAAGACGGGTTTACACTGTTAGAGATTTTAGTTGTAATCCTTATAATCGGGGCATTCTTTTTTGTGGCGGTGCCCAAGTTTCAGGATTTAACAGAAGTAAATCTAAAGAGCGCATCTCGTAATCTGAGCGCAACGATAAAATATTTATATAATGAAGCCGCTTTTAAGAAAAATATCTATCGTCTGGCATTTGATTTAGAAAACGGAGAATACTGGATTGAAACCCTTCAGGGAAACGAATACAGAGCTTCAGGAGATTCTTCTCACAAAAGACGGAAGCTGCCCACTGGTGTGTACTTCAAGGATGTTATAACAGAGCGTAGTCTGGGGAGAAATCCACTTACGGATGAAAAGGACTTTATACTCTTTTTACCCACAGGGTTTGTTGAGCCCGCAGTTATCCACCTTTACACGGACAGTGAGAGATATTATACGCTAGCTACTAAGCCCTATACCGGTGGAACAAAAGTATACGATGAATATGTCGAACTTCTTAAGAGATAGTAGAGATTATAGAATTGGTAATTCCTATATGGATAGGCAGTCCTCAAGGTCTGCACAAAGAGGTTTTACACTTCTTGAAGTTCTAATTGCAGTTGCCATAATGGGGGCTTCCCTCGCAATTCTTTTAGGCTCTGTAAACAGGAATTTGGTTCTAGCCTCTCAATCAAAGAACCAAACTATTGCCTCCGCCCTCGCCCAGCAGAAGATTGGTGAGATTGAGCTTGAAGGCTATCCCCAAATAGGAGAGCAACAGGGAGCATTTGAAGAATTTCCCGGGTTTTATTGGTACTTAAGGGTGCTGCCATACGATATCGAGCAGCTGGGCACAGAAATAAGAATAGTAATTTTGGATGTAGCATGGGATGAAGGGAACAAGGTACTTACCGTTGCAACAGCAATCTCAAACTACAAATAAAGGGTTTACCCTCATTGAGGTACTCTTAGCAGTATTTATCGCATCGATTGTGCTGTCTGTATTGTATGCTTCTTTTTTCCAGATTTTAAAGGCAAAGGAAAAAGTAGAAGAAGAGCTTGAACTTTATCATGAAACCAGAGTTATTTTCTCTAAAATGACCAAGGATATAGCCACAGCATTTCCAAGGGGAATGGTTAATTCAGATTCTTCGAATCTAGAGTACCCCTTTTTCATAGGCAGTGAAGACGGTAATCACAGCTCTCTTACCTTTACATCTCTATCACGAAGACCCGCCAAGGACGCCCGGGAATCAGATCAAACGGAGATTAGTTATTTTCTCGAACCTGCCGAAGATACTCCTGACCTATTCGTACTTATAAGAAGGGATAACCCCACTATTGGAACTGATGGAGGTGGGACTCAGTATGCTATCTCAGAGCGGATAGTCGGATTTAAAGTTTCATATCTAGGCGACACATCAATTGGAAATGATAATCAAGAATTGGAATTTGAATGGAATTCTAATGAAACATCTTCACTGCCAACTGCGGTTAATGTAAATTTAACTATTAGAAGTCCGAGAGGAGAGGATATCGAATTTAACTCTTTAATTATAATACCGGTGGTTGACTGATAGAATTAAAAGTGGGTTCAACATATGGGAAACTCTAAAGAAACACAAAAATTAAAAAAAAATAACTCGGAAAATGGAATTGTCTTAGTAATTGTAATAATTATTGTAGCCATACTTACTATACTAGTTGCTGACCTCATATACTTTACTCATATTGATAGGGAAATATCAAGTAATACGATAGATGAGATTAAGGCCCGTTATATTGCTAAATCAGGCGTTCACGTTGCTGCAGGTACACTTAAAGCACAGCCGCTCGAAGACTTAGACGAAATAGCCTCAACTCTGGCTTCTGAAAGTGAAAACTCAAAAGGATTTTGGGTCATTTACGTGCCCTATTTCCCGATCGGGGACGGTAGCGTATCAGTAACTGTGATAGATGAGAGATCAAAAGTAAACCTAAATGCTCTAGTAGCTTCTTCATCGAACAGAGTCGACCAACAAGTGCTAACAGAGTTAAGGGAACTGTTCAGATTTGTTGAAGTAGACAGCTCCAAATCTGAGCGATTTATTTCAAGTTTAGTAAACTGGATTGATCAACCTTTAAAAGGTTCTCAGAACGATCAGGATTCAAGCGGAGCTAATACAGGATTTTATTCAAATCTGGAAAACCCTTACACCATTAAAGACGGCGCCCTTGACAGTACTCAGGAAATACGTTTAATTGACGGAATGGACGAAGAGTTTTATAACAAAATAAAGGACTATGTTACAGTTTACCCTCGAGATAAAAAGATAAATTTCAGCACTGCACCTAAAGTAGTAATTATGGCGGCAATTAAAGCTTCAGCTGTTCCTGCCATCGAAGGGCAAGGGAATCCAGAAACAAATGAAGTGTCTGACGCTATAGCTGAGCAAATAGCTGATGATATAATTGATGCCAGAGAGGATCAGCCGGTTATTGATCAAAAAAAAGCAAGAGAAATAGCGACTGAAGTGGATTCAACATCTGAAATAAGCGCCGGATTGGTCGGCGTAACGCTTAACTCCGGTTATAGCGATGTCTTCTCGGTTAAATCCGTTGGGAGTTTGGGGGAATCAAATCCTACAAAAAGAATAATCGAAGCTGTTCTTAGAAAAACTAGAGAAAACAATCAAAACAAGGTAAATATAATTTCATGGAAAGAGCTTTAGAAAAACTATTACAGATCAGAGGCGAACTCAAAGCTGAGTACTATGAAAGGGATGATGTGATAGACGGGACCTTCACCGCGCTCCTCACCAATAATCATATGCTACTTATAGGCCCTCCGGGTACCGCAAAATCACAGCTTGTAAGTGAAGTTTGTAATAAAATTAAAGGTACTCAATACTTTCAGTGGCTCCTTACCAAGTTCACTGCTCCTGAAGAGCTTTTCGGAGCTGTTAGTCTTAAAGGGCTTGAAAACGACGAATACCGCAGAGTTACAAGCAGAAAGTTGCCGGAAGCTCACATTGTGTTTCTGGATGAGGTTTTTAAGGCAAGCTCCTCGATACTAAATACCCTTCTTACGGTTATGAATGAGAGAATTTATTATAACGGGACTGAAGTGACAGAGATTCCGCTGATTTCTCTTTTCGGAGCCAGCAACGAACTCCCTTCGGAAGAAGACGAGCTCGATGCTCTTTATGACAGGTTCTTACTTAGATATGTAGTGGACTATATAAAAGAGGATTTTAGATTCCTAAAACTGCTCCAGGGAGATAGTACGGATTCAAAAGAGACCGTTATTACTCCTGAGGAGCTCGATTACTGTAAATCTCAAGCTGGGAAAACAGTTGTTCCCTCCAATATATTAAAGCTTATAGGACGCATAAGAAAGGAGCTTAAGAAAAAAGGTATAACCCCATCGGACAGAAGATACAAACAAAGTATCTCCCTACTTAAAGCTAAAGCTTATCTGGACGGGAGAGAAGAAGTTTCAGAGGAAGACATACGGTTTTTGGAAAACGTTTTATGGAGAGATCCCGGAGAAAAAGCGGAAATTCAATCAGTTATTCATCAAGCACTTCACGGATACATGGATAGGCTCAGGGAGCTTGTAATCCAGGCAAAGGAGCTTGACGGTTATAGCAAACGGGAATGGGAAAACGAAGACATGCACATCAAGGCTAATATTGAAGCCCAGACGAAATTAAAACAGATTACGTCAAACGTAAATGATCTGATAGAGGAATGCAAACAAAGGGGAAAACCAACTGAAGAAATTAACAAAGCCAAAGGGAAAATAGAAGAAATACAGAAAGAAATACTGAACAGACTAGTCTCCGGCAAACAGGAAATGGCCTAAACATATTTAACAATCTTTAAATTGAAATCCAGTCTACAAGAATTAGCTCCCGATCTTTAAAAGAACCTTCCCAAAACTTTGACGACTTTCAATATACCTATGAGCTTGAGGCGCGTCGTCAAATGGGAATACTTTCCCAATTACAGGTCTAATGTCATGCTTTTTAACAAAATCCATTAAATCACTTAAAATATTTTCCATCTGCTCAGGTTCCTCCTCTAGTAAATAACCTAAATGAGAGGACATAACTGCAGCCGACTTTTGGGCCAGTTTACCAATATTAACTCTGGGTATATCTCTCCATGTTTTAATCCAAGAAAGAGGGTTCCATCTTTTTAAATCAAGGCTTGCAAATCCGGCCACTACTAACCTCCCAAAGGGATTTAATACATCCAGACTCTTTTTAA
>PVMK01122669.1_pt1 | contig 51748 bp, 48 predicted proteins | sample 1853481 | NCBI WGS metagenome assembly PVMK01 (sample SAMN08533507, study PRJNA380276) | Marine sediment metagenome, whole genome shotgun sequencing project.
ACCTGTGCTGCGGGAGTGTCGGTGGGCACTGATTTGCGCCCGATGGTGATGACTTCCGCGCCAAGATCGGCCAATAGCATGCCACAAAAAGGCGCCGGGCCCATGCCCGCCATTTCAATAAACTTCAGACCTGTCAGGGGACCCATAGTATTTTCCCGCGTTGCAGCACGGAACCCGTGCCTGGTTTAAATTCTTGCCCAATGTCCGTGATGATCAGCGCCTGGCAGCGACGGCTGCCAGGCGTTAAGCGACGATTAGCTTTGCTTAAAGGTGGCTTTCGCCTGTGACAGGACCACGGACCCGGTTTGTGTCTCCACCTGCACAATGGCCTCGCCCGGCTCAGTGAGCCACAGTTTGGTGATGACGGAATCGCCAAACCAGACCTGGTCGGCAAATCGGCCCGACAGCGAAACAAAGTTCTCGGGGTCGTTATCGCAGACCGCTTCCATGATGGCGCGACAGGTGAAGCCGTAGGTGCACAGGCCGTGCATAAAAGGCTTCTCGTAACCCGCCATCTTGGCGAACTCGGGATCGATATGCAGTGGCACACGGTCACCGGTCAGGCGATACAGGGCACCCTGTTGGGGCAGGGTCTTGTACTCGATGACATGATCGGGTTCGCGATCCGGGGGCGTGTTGACGCCTTTGGTTGAAGGGCCGCGATCACCGCCGAAGCCGCCGGAGCCGCGCACAAAAATGGACGAGCTGGTTTTCAGGATTGGCCCGTCGTCATCGGACACTTCGCATTCGGCGATAATTACCGCCGCCTTGCCTTCGCCCTTGTCATAGACATTGGCGATAGAGCCCTGGGCTGTCGCATTTTTTGGGCGCGGGGGAATCGGGCGATACATTTCAATCGACTGCTCGCCGTGCAGAACCATCATCAGGTTGATATCGACATTGTCATTGAGGCCGCCCAGTACGGTCATACCGGGGATTACACCGTAGGTGGGGATGACTTTCGGGCCGCGCCCTTCATAGACGAAATCCAGGTCGGCATCGGTGCAGCCGACGGCCAGTGCGTAAAGCATGGTGTCGTTGTCGCGCCACTTGACGGGAACCGGATCGAATTTAAGGCCGACGATATCGTTGTTCAGGGTTTTCTTGCTCATGGCAATCTCCATTTCAGGGGTAAAAGTTGTTAAAGATTAAGCTGTGGGCGCCTGACCGTGGGGTGGCCAGGACTCAACGCCTTCTTCCAGTTCCAGGTTGGCGCTGCGGGCGAACTGGGAAATAAGCCGCCAGGCGCCAATGGCGACATTCAGTTCGATGATGATTTCTGGCTCTTTGAGCGCGGCTTCACAGGCGGCCCAGGTGGCATCGGAAATCTTGCCGTCGTCCAGCGTTTCATCGGTCGCCGCCAGCACGGCCTGGTCGGCCTCGGTAAAGCAGTCGGCGTTGCGCCAGTCCTTCACCGCTTCCAGTTCCTCCTCGGTGAGACCGAACTTCAGGGCGATGTGCCAGTGCTGGGTCCATTCGTAATCACAGCCGGTATGCCAGCCTATGCGCATAATCAGCAACTCCCGCAGGCGGGCGTCCAGCTTGTTGCCATCGAACAGCAGCATGAGGAGCAGGTCGTTGACGACCTTCGCTAACTTGGGGTGGCGCAGTAAGGTGCGGAATACGTTCAGTTCCGCGATCTGGGGAACGACGCCGACTTCCTCGGCGCGCGCTACGGATTCTTCTATTGTCAGGGTTTCTATCTTGGGGCTCATTTACAGTTACCTGCCTGTTGTTTTGTCTTAACTGAATACCTGTCGCCGGTCCGTACCGCAGGGACCAGCGCAGTGTTTATTTTCTGCATGAAACCAATATCCGATCTTTTCGTCACGCAGCGCTTGATGCACATAGTACATATGCGTACTATACGCATCAACACTAAAATTGTAAACTTTATTTGATCCCTATGAACAATTGCATTGCCTGGAGATATGACTATGAGTGATCTGGAAACGTTTCGCGCGGAAACAAGAGCCTGGCTGGAGGCCAATTGTCCTGATTCCATGCGTCAGCCCTATAAAGGAGAGCACGATCAGGTGTGGGGAGGGCGCAATGCTGTTTATAAGCACCCTGACCAGAAGCTTTGGCTGGACCGGATGGCTGCCAGGGGTTGGACTACGCCTGCCTGGCCCGTGGAATATGGCGGTGGCGGTCTGGATCACAAACAAGCACGCATTCTGGCGCAGGAAATGAATGCGTTAAGATGCCGCAGGCCTCTGGATAGCTTTGGCATCTCCATGCTTGGCCCCGCGTTGTTGAAATATGCCAGTGAGGAGATCAAGCGCGAGCATATCCCTGGCATTATCAATGGTGATATTCGCTGGTGCCAGGGTTATAGCGAACCGGGTGCCGGTTCTGATCTGGCCAGTTTGCAGACCAAAGCGGAAGATGTTGGCGATCATTACCTGGTGAACGGCTCCAAGATCTGGACCTCTTATGCAGACAAGGCGGACTGGATATTCTGCCTCGTACGTACCGACAACAGTGGTACCAAGCATCAAGGCATCAGTTTTCTGCTGATTGATATGGCTAACCCCGGTGTGACCACCAAACCGATCAAGCTTATCAGCGGCTCATCACCCTTTTGTGAAACGTTTTTTGATGACGTTACGGTACCCAAAGCCAATTTGCTGGGCGAGGAGGGTAAAGGCTGGAGCATTGCCAAGTACCTGCTGACACATGAGCGGGAAATGATTAGTGGCTTTGGCAGTTCGTCGGGGAGGAAGAAACTCAGCCAGCAGGCGGTGGCGAGTATGGGCCTCGCTAATGGCCAGTTGTCTGATCCGATGATGCGAGCTGATGTCGCCCGCTTCGAAATCGACAGCATGGCTTTCGATGCGACCACAACCCGGGTTAAAGATGAGGCCAAATCTGGCCAGGGTATGGGGGCGACGTCCTCTATCTTCAAGTATTACGGAACCGAGTTGAACAAGAGGCGCCATGAGCTGCTGGTTGCCGTCAATGGCGAGCAGGCTCTGGCCTGGGAAGGTGAAGAGTACAGCGAGGGGGCTGCGCCTCGTGCCTGGCTGCGCAGCAAGGGCAACTCCATCGAGGGCGGCACCTCAGAGGTGCAATTGAATATTATCGCCAAGCATGTGTTGGGTTTGCCCTCCGAATAGGCGGTACCGGATTCGCGCACAATTATGGAAATTTTGACCAAACAGGATTAGAGACATGGCACTAGTACTAAATGAAGATCAGGTGATGCTGAAGGAGAGCGCCCGGGGGTTTCTGGCTGAAAATGCGCCGGTGGCGTCTTTGCGCAAGTTCCGGGACGAGCGGGATGCGGTCGGGTTTTGTCGCGATAGCTGGCGCAAGATGTGCGGCCTGGGTTGGGCAGGCGTCGCCATACCCGAGGAGTTTGGCGGTATAGACTTCGGCTATGTTGGCCTGGGCGTGGTGTTACAGGAGATGGGCAGAAACCTGAGCATTTCCCCTTTGCAGTCTTCGATCCTGGTTGGCGCTTCTATTATTAAGCTTGGCGCCAGCTCAGAACAAAAGGCAGTCTTGTTGCCGTCCCTGGCAGACGGCTCCAGGCTGTTGACTCTGGCTTTACAGGAAGGCTCCCATCACGCTCCTGAGCAAACTGCACTGACGGCTCATGCTACAGACGATGGCTATGTGTTGTCCGGGAAAAAGGTGATGGTTCTCGATGCGCATGTGGCAGACACGTTTGTGGTCGCCGCCCGTACCGCCGGTCAACCCGGCGATCGTGAGGGAATCACATTGTTTCTGGTGGATGCCCAGGCCCCGGGTCTGAGCAGCGAACGCGTCATCATGGTGGATAGCCGCAATAGCGGTAATTTGTTACTGGATAATGTTGTCGTGGCAGGCGATGCCGTTATTGGCGGTGTGAACGCGGGTATGGATGTGTTGGATGAAGTACTGGATATAGCCAATATCGGTTTGTCCGCTGAATTGCTGGGCATTGCAGAGCAGGCCTTTGAAAAAACGCAGGAGTACTTGAAAGAGCGTACCCAATTCGGCTGTCGGATAGGCAGTTTCCAGGCTTTGCAGCACAGGGCGTCGCTGATGTTTGTAGAACTGGAACTGTGTAGGTCTATTGTGTTGTCCGCGCTAAAAGCCATTGATGACAGGGATGAGTCTCTGTCGGTGCTGGCCAGTGCCGCCAAAGCCAAGGCCTGTGAGGTGGCAGAACTGGTTACCAATGAGTCTATCCAGATGCATGGCGGTATAGGAATGACGGATGAGTTTGATATTGGTTTCTACATCAAGCGCGCCCGTGTCGCCCAGCAGACCTTTGGTGGGCGCAGTTATCATATGCATCGATTCGCCAGTTTGAATGGCTATTAATTCACGGAATTTATCATGACTTATGTAGCCAGGTTGCAAGATTCGGTAGCCCAGTTGACAGGGGCCGACCAGCACTTTGAAATCGTCGAAAAGCACATTCACGGGATTAGCCACAAGGTTTATAAAAATACCCATGCCAGTATGCGTGAGTACCTGGAACTTGCATTATCGCACGCAGACAAGCCTTTTCTGGTTACCGAGACTGAGCGTTACAGCTATGCTGAGGCCTATCAGATGTCGATTCAGTTTGCGGCGGCCCTGGTGAATGACTATGGCATCGTCAGGGGCGACCGGGTGGCGATCGCCATGCGTAATAACCCGCAATGGATAATGGCGTTTATGGGAGCGGTGTCCATTGGCGCGGTAGTGGTTCCAATGAATGCCTGGTGGACCAGTGATGAGTTGCGCTATGGCCTGCGCGACAGTGGCGCCAGGCTGGTGGTGGTTGATTCCGAGCGGGCGCAGCGGGTTGAGCCTTTTATCGCTGAGTTGGGTGTCGCTACAGTGCTGGTCTCTGAGGCGTGTGATGCCGGTAGCGGCTTTCGCCTCTTTACAGATCTGTTGGAGGACCATAGCGAGGCGGGAATGCCAGATGCCACGCTCGATGTCGATGACGACATCATTATCATGTATACCTCTGGTTCCACCGGTAAACCGAAGGGGGTGGTGTCCAGTCATCGGGCTATATTGTCCGGTATTATGAGTTGGCTATTGATGGGCTATGCGACCCAGATAACGCCCCAGGATGATGATCTGCCGGAGCAAGAGGGCAGTGGTGGCAGCGGTCAAGACCAAAAGACCAGGCCGCAGTCCTATCCGGCCACGGTATTGTTAACCCTGCCGTTGTTTCATGTTACCGCCAGCCATAATCTGTTTCTACTGTCGGTGATGATCGGTCGCAAAGTGGTGATGATGCATAAGTGGGATGTTGAAGTGGCGATGTCCCTGATTGAGAGGGAGCGGGTGACAACCTTTAGTGGCGTGCCCACCATGTCGGCTGAGTTACAGCATGCTGCGGCAAATGGCAGTTCTTATGATTTATCCAGTTTAACGGACGTGTTGTCCGGTGGTGCTGCGCGACCTGCCGAGCAGGTAAAGAAGATTAGCGATACTTTCAGGCAGGCCAAGCCAGGCTCTGGTTATGGCTTAACTGAAACCAATGGTGTGGGGACGGCCAATACTGGAGCCATGTATCAGGCCAGGCCCGCCAGTTGCGGCCGGGCGGTACCGGCGGTCACAGACATCAAGATAGTGGATCCGGCCGGTGATACGCTGCCGGTAGGGGAGCGAGGTGAAATATGTGTGAAGTCGCCCGCTAATGCCAGGGGCTACTGGAATCTTGCAGAGGCTACTGCCGAATCCTTTATTAATGGCTGGTTTTTGACTGGCGATGTGGGATACCTGGATGATGAGGGTTTCCTGTTTATCGTTGATCGAATCAAGGAGATTATTATCCGCGGCGGTGAAAATATCAGCCCTCTTGAGGTCGAAGCTGCGATATACGAGCACTCGGCAGTGGAAGAAGTTGCGGTGTTCGGCCTGCCCGATGATCGCCTGGGTGAGATTGTTGGGGCAGCTGTGGTATTGCATCCCGGGGAAATACTCGACCAGAATTCCCTGGTCGCCTTTCTGGCAGAGCACCTGGCGAAATTTAAGATACCCGTGCACCTGTGGTTTCACGAGGACAGGTTACCGCGGTTGGCTACTGGCAAGGTGTTCAAGCGTCGACTGAAAGACGAATACAGTAAGCTATTGGCTGATAATTCCGGTCAAGACAGGTCGGAACCATGAATAATGACGACGGGCAGCTAATCCCCGAGGGCTTCAAGACCTTGAAAAACGGCCCGCCGGCAGAGCAGTGGGTTGGGCCCTTCTATTATCGAAAAGATGGTCAGGGACTGACATTGGGGTTTCGCGCCAACTCGGTTATAAATAAGTCACCAGTCGGCTTGCTTTAAGAGTCGGTATGTGGTTTTATAGTACGTATGCATACTATATGTGTATATACTATAGAGTCAGCTTTAGGAGATAATGTATGTTGCCAAAAACTTCATTTGCCATGGTGCAAACTGCCAAGCGTGTGTTGGAGCCGCGTGATATCGCGATGCCCGATATCGATGATGAGAGCGCTATTCTCCAGATAGAAGCCTGCGGGATTTGCGGCAGCGATTATGAGCAATATGAAGGGGTATTGGGTACCCCCATGCCTGCCGTGCCCGGCCACGAGCCGCTGGGACGTATTGCGGCCATTGGGGATGGAGCCGCCAGGCGCTGGGGCGTGAATGTTGGTGATCGTGTTGCGGTAGAGACCATGATCGCCTGTCACAGTTGTAGTACCTGCTATGGCGGTGCTTATCACCTGTGTGGCACGCGTCGTATTTATTCTTATATCCCCTTAAGTGATAAGCCGGGCCTATGGGGCTCTTACTCACAATATATGTTTCTGGATCGCAACTCGATCGTCCATAAAATGGATCCGGATCTGCCGCCGGAGGTGGCGGTGATGTTCAATCCCCTGGGAGCGGGCTTTCGTTGGGCGGTTGAAATCCCCAATACCCGTGTCGGCGATACGGTGGTTATCATGGGACCGGGGCAGCGGGGTCTGGCCAGCGTCATCGCCTGTCGTCAGGCGGGGGCAGGGACGATTATTGTGACCGGCCTGGCGGCGGATGAGGAAAAGCTGAAGCTGGCCAAATTATACGGCGCCGATTACACCATTGACGTGCAAAATGAGGACCCGGTGAGGCGTATCAAGGAAATCACCGGTGGCAACGGGGCGGATGTTGTAGTCGACGTATCCTCTTATGCCGTGGAGCCGGTCGTTCAGTCGCTGGAATTTGTCAAGGCGGGCGGTACGGTGGTGCTGGCCGGTGTCAAAGGCTTCAAGGAAATCCCCAAGTTTGTATCCGACATCATTGTAGTGAAAGAAATTACTATCAAAGGTGCCATCGGCGTGACTTCCAGTGGATATCAGTCGGCAATCAAACTGATTGAATCGGGCTCCGTGCCGATGGCGGCAATGCATACACATAATTTTAAACTCGAAGAAGCGGAGCTGGCGATCAAAACACTGGCCCGTGAAGTCCCGGGTGATGAGTCTATTCACTCCTGTTTGATTCCAGAGTTTTAATTTAGATTTTTTTTCACTTGTTTGTAAATAAAGAAGAGAGATTATTGTGATGAGTAATGTAAAAACCCTGGTTGAAGAATCCGGCTATGGCAAGCAGTTAGGTGTACAGTTGGCATCGATTGATGATGCCGGTGTGGTGTTAACACTACCTTTCCGCGAGGGAAATTCAAATCCTGGCGGCGCCCTGCACGGCGGTGTTTATGCGTCCATGTCGATCATAGGTGCACAGGCCATTGCAGCGCACACTTTCGACGACGAGATTGGACCCTTCCATACCACGGCTTTTCAAATTGATTACTTGTCGGCGGCCATTAACGAGGGCGTTACTGCCAATGCGCGTTTATTGCGCCGCGGCAAAGAGTTGGCCTTTGTTGAAGTGACCTGTGTTAGTGATGCCGGTAAAGATGTTTCTCATGCGACCATCATGATTAGAGGAAGAAAAGGCGCGGAGCCTGCCACGCCACTCAAGCGCACCAGAGATGTTGTTGGCGATGAACCCGGTGAAATGGGGCCCGCTATCACGGCAATGGTGCCGTTTATCCACGAGCGCGGCATTGTTATTGAGCATATGGCGGGTGGCGAGGCGCGATTACTCATGCCTTACGTAGAAAGTCACGGTGACGGTAGTGGCGGTACTCATGAAGGGGCGGCACTGGCTTTGTTGGATACAGCGGGTGCGATGGCAGGTTGGGCAGTAACCGGGCCGGGTGCGTTTAAAGCCTCCACACCCTGTATGCAGGCACAGGTATTAGTGGCGCCGCCACAGCAGGACCTGCTTGCCTATGCCAAAGTTAATTTCCAGGACAATGAAATTCTCTACAGCGATGTGGAAGTTGTCGGCAAAGAAGACGGTCAGGTCTATGTGAGAGGCACAATTCCCTATCGCATCGTGACCTGATGTTCTTATCGCTGGTAGTGAGCCCCGGGGTTGGCGGAATGTCAGTGTCTACCCCGGTCTGTCCCCATCCGAAGTTACTTTCCATCACGTGACATAATCATGAACAAAAATGCTGTTTTAAAAGAGAGCTTTCCCTCCCTGATCCACACTCACGGTGTCGAGCGGGGCGGTGACACAGCACTCATTTTTCACCACCAGCCGACTACCTGGGCCGAGTATTCCGGCGCTGTGAACCGGGTTGCCAATCGCCTGCTGGAGCAGGGTATCGGCAAGGGCGGCAGAGCTGTGGTGATGGGTAGAAATGGCGCCGCCTACCTCACGGCGATGGGGGGGATAACAACCGCCGGGGCGGCCATTGTGCCGATGCCGACCATGGTAGCCGCCAATGCGATTGCGCTGATGCTGGAGGACTGTGCTCCGGACATTCTATTTGTCGATGAATATACCGTAGCCTTGCTGGCACAGGCCCTGGAACAACACCCCGACCTGGTGCACAGGATCGTGGCCCTGGACTTCGATGATCCGGAACTGCTGGCTTCTGTAGAAGCGCAGGCCCTGCGGGACTGGTTGGGAAACAGCTCTACCGGGTATCCGGGACCGGAAATCTGTGAATCAGACGCTTTCGTGATCATGTACAGCTCAGGCACCACCGGGACACCCAAGGGCATTATCCTGAGCCACGGCACCCGCATTGGGCAGGCCGGGACGATGGCTGCAATGGAGTATGAAGTAACTATTATCAGCACGCCGCTGTATTCCCTGGGGGGTATGTCCGCGTGGATGCCAACCCTGTATTGTGGCGGCTGCAGTATTCTAGTCGATAAATTTGACGAGCAATCCTTTCTCTCAATGGTAGAGAAGTATCGCGTGACCCACATGCTGTTAGTGCCGGTTCAGTTTGAGCGTTTGATGGCGCAGCCCAATTTCGACGATTATGACCTGTCTTCAATCCGGTTTAAATTTGGCGGTAGTGCGCCGATGACCCTGGCGGCAAAACAGGAATTGGTGGCTCGTTTTCCTGGCGAAATGCTGGAGTTTTATTCTCTTACCGAAGGTGGCGTGACCACGGCGCTGTGGATGAACCATGCCCCCGAAAAACTGGCCTCGGTAGGTCAGCCGTCCAATGGCTGTGTACTGAAAATTATTGACGAAGATGGCAATGAGTTACCCACTGGCGAAATCGGTGAGATTGTGGGGCGTAGCCCGGTTCATATGGACGGTTACCTCAACAGGGGGGATGTGTCCTCCCTGCGCTGGACCGATGCGGACGGTGAGCAATATTTTCGTAGTGGCGATCTCGGCTTTCTCGATGATGATGGCTATCTGTTCCTGCGCGACCGCAAGAAAGACATGATTATCAGTGGTGGTATGAATGTTTATGCGGCCGATATTGAAGCGGTATTGCATCGCCATCCCGATGTGGCTGAAGCGACCGTAATTGGATTGGCCAGTAAGCGTTGGGGGGAATCCCCGGTCGGTCTGCTGGTGTTACGCCCCGGGGTGGAATGCACAGCAGAGGCAATTCGACAATGGGCTAACAATGAATTGAGTAAGAGCCAACGCCTGGCTGTGGCGGAATTGCGGGACGAATTGCCGAAAAATCATCTGGGTAAAGTGCTTAAAATGCAGCTGCGTGAACAGTTGCGTGATTCGCTTGGCACTCTGGCTTAGCCGTTGCTGTTGTCTGTTGGCCTGGCCGGTCGAAAAGGCAGCTGATTGTTGTGAGGGGATTATTAAAAATGACCGAAGATAAAAAAGTACTGTGCGATATCAATGATCAGGTGGCGCTGGTTCGCCTGAATAAGCCCGGGCGACGCAATGCCCTCTGTACCGGGCTGTTGTCGGAGCTCGAACATACCTTTCAACAGCTCGCCGATGACAATGATGTTCGTGTCATTGTCTTGGCGGGCAATGGCGCCGGTTTTTGTGCCGGGGCTGATCTGAATGATACCAAGGGTTTTGTTTCCGGCGAACGGGGCATTGAGGACCATTACAAACCCGCCTATATGGAAATCGTCAATATCCAGAAGCCGGTTATCGCCTGTGTGCAGGGCAGCGCCGCAGGTGGCGGCATGGCGCTGGCCATGTGCTGTGACCTGATGGTGATGGCGGAAAATGCTTATTTGAAAGCGGTGTTCTCCGACCTGGCGCTGGTTCCCGATTGCGGCATGAACTGGATGTTACCGCGAGCCGTGGGTTACCAGCGAGCCTATGAAATTGCCATCGAGGCCCAGCGCATAGACGCCGGGAAATGTCTCGAACTGGGCCTGGCCAATCGCGTGGTTGCCGAGGAAGAGTTATTGGAGCATACGCTGGAATGGGCTGGACAACTGGCCAAACGCGCGCCGCTCGCCATGGGCTTAACCAAAACTCTGATGCGTAACTCTTCTGCTGAGCGCTTCCCCGACACGTTCTCTGCAGAGGGGCCCGTACAGGATATTTGTATGGGTAGTAAGGATTTTGTCGAGGGCGTTACGGCCTTCTTCGAGAAGCGCGAGCCTGTTTTCAAGGGCAAATAGTCGATGTGATTATTGCCTGATTTGCTTGCGGCTTGATGTCAATGAGATACCCAATTAGTAGTACAAAACCAAATAGAGGCCGGACCTATGTCTGATGGCGCCAAAAAAGATACCCCGGAACAAGCCGAGTTTCGACAGTACTGCCGTGACTGGCTGCAAGATAATATTCCCGATAGACCGACGGTTCGCCTGCCCCAGGGTCCCCTGGAGATCATGACAACCGACCAGCTGGATTACCTGTGTGCCTGGCAAAAAGCGGCCTACGATGCCGGTTTGGTAGGCTGTGATTATCCCAAAGAGTATGGCGGTGGTGGTCGAAAGAACTGCCAGAAAATTGCCAACCAGGAAATGCAGCGTGCGGGTACGCCCTATCTGCCGAACGTTATCGGCCTGGGTATGGCATGCCCCACTATTTTTTATCATGGGCAGGAGCATTTGAAGCGTGACTTATTGCCGAAACTCCTCTCGGGCGAAGAAATCTGGTGTCAGGGTTTTAGCGAACCCGGCGCCGGTTCTGACCTGGCCAATACCCAGACTTTTGCTGAGAAATGTGGCGATAAGTGGGTGATTAATGGCCACAAGGTGTGGACTTCACTGGCTCACTTTGGCAGTTGGATGATTCTGTTGGCCCGAACCAGTAAACACCACAAATACGACGGCCTGTCTTACTTTGTTGTGCCTATCAAGGCGGCAATCGGTAACGGCGTCACTGTTCGTCCGCTGATTAAAATTACCGGCGAGACGGGCTTTAACGAAGTTATCTTCGAAAATCTGGAAATCGATGACAGCTATCGGCTCGATGACGTGGGCAAGGGCTGGCAGGTTGCCATGACCACCTTGTTACATGAGCGCGGCGCAGGAGAACTGGTCACGCCCAAGGGGGGATCTGGTGTGCGCGATGATTCCGGGCGGGAAAAAATGGTTGGCGCTTTTGGCCTGATTGAGTTGGCTAAAGAGGCTTTTCGGAACGGCGCCAGTGCGGCTGACGACCCGATCATGCGAGACAAGATCATGCAGATGATTATTCGCCAGGAGGGATCCCGCCAGGTCGCCCGTCGCGCCAGGGTGTCCGCGTTGACCGATCATCCCATGCGCCTGCCTCTGCAGAGCAAACTGGTGATGAGTGAAGTTATGCAGGATGTGGCCCGGGTAGCGCTGGAAATGGAAGGCGCCGCCTCATCACTCTATCTGGGTGACGATAATGCGCCGGACGATGCTCACTGGCAGTTGGCCTACCTGAATTCTTATGGTATGACCATCGCCGCGGGCACCAGTGAAGTGCAGCGAAATATTCTGGGTGAGCGGGTTTTGGGTATGGCCAAATCCAAGTAACTGAAAGCGAATAAATGTATTAGTGAAAACAGATTGGGGACGGGACGATGGCTCAGCCGAAAAACTTTGGTTTTGATGAAGAATATATGATGTTGCGGGATTCCGCTCGAAAGTTTTTTGAGAAAAACCTGCCGAATAATACACTCCATGCGCTGGTAGCAGGCGATCCAACGCCTGAACGTAGCCCGCAATGCCTGTGGGATGAAAGTCTCTGGGAGCAAATGATTGATTTGGGTTGGACCATGCTGGCCGTGCCGGAAAGCGCCGGTGGTATGGGTATGAAAGCCGTGGCAGTGGCAGCTCTGGCGGAAGAGGCCGGTCGTGCGGCCCTGCCTTCACCATTGATTACCACATTCAACGCCAGTTACGTACTGGCGGCCTGTGATACGAAAACGGCCAACGAGGCTCTGGAGCAAATCGTCGAAGGTAAAGCCGCCACGCTTGCAGTGACGAACAAAAAGGGTTCCTGGCATGCGACCGATACCGACGTGACGGTGGTTGATGGCCGGTTACATGGCACGGCCTGGTATGTACAGGATGCACAAAAAGCGGACTTTTTCGTGGTAAGTGCCAAAGAAGCGGATCAGGTGGGCTTGTATGTGGTTCCCGTGGGTGCAGAGGGTGTTCGTATTGTAGCGGACACGATTATCGATTTGACCCGCGATCAGGCCCATGTCGAATTTGCGGGCGTCGATGCCAGCCTGGTCGCTGCACAGCCCGGCCAGGGTGCCGCTGCGCTTGACCAAGCCGAGCCCGCCATTCTCACCGTGCTGGCCGCTGATATGTGTGGTGCGGCGGAGTGGCAATTACAGACTACGGTTGAATACGCCAAGGTGCGTACGCAGTTTGACAAGCCCATCGGGTTTTTCCAGGCGGTAAAACACCCGCTGTCGGATTTGATGGTGATGATCGACCAGGCCCGCTCCCTGGTGTATAACGCGGCCTGTGCGATGGACTCAGACCCCGAGGTTTTCGAGCAGAGCGCCCGTATGGCAAATGCCTCTGCCAGCGACGCGGCCGCTTTCGGTTGTACCCGCTCTGTGCAAACCCACGGTGGTATCGGTTTTACCTGGGAGTGCTATGTGCATATCTACTTTAAGCGGCAGAAGCATAACCAGGCGCTGATGGGTGACGCTGCCTACCAGCGCGCCAGGTTGGCCGATATTCTGATAGGGCCCGTGGCGGCTTAAGAGCAGGAGTTAGAGACCATGAAACTCGGGATGATCCTAAGCCAGCCCCTGATCGCGGATCAGCTAAGTGCTGCCCGTTCAGCCGAGGCCAATGGCTTCGATTCGGTCTGGGCTACGGAATTTTTTCATCAGAATGGCCTGGTAAGAATGACGGCTCTTGCCACGGCGACCGAACGGGTCAAGGTCGGCTCGGCGATCGTCAATTCTTTTACCCGTACCCCGGTGCTGACTGCTTCAGGCATTATGGATATTGATGAAATCTCCAACGGCAGGGCCATTCTGGGTCTGGGCACCGGCACCCGCAGCATGAACAGCAAATGGTATTCCATTCCTTTTGATGCCCCTCCGGCGCCGCGCATGGAAGAAGTCGTCAACGTGATCAGGGCGGCGATGGCGGCCAGGAACGGCGGTGGCCTGAAGTTTGAGGGTGAGCACTACAATATTTCCATTCCCCATTATTTTCGCCCCAATGCGCCCAGGGAACGAATCCCCATTTATGTGGCGGCGGTTAACAGGGGCATGATCCGTTGTGCTGCGCGGGTGGCAGATGGCCTGGTGGGACACCCGGTGTATACCCGGCAATATATCAAGGATGTGGTGCTGCCAGAGTTGGAGGGGAGCCACTGCCAGTTGGCTCCCTATGTTATTTGCTCGATCTCCGACGACGTGGAGTTGGCCCGCAGCGAGGCGCGGGCGCAGATAGCCTTTTACTACACCACCACCATGTACCACACTATTCTTGATGCCAGTGGTTGGCGAGCGCAGGGCGAGGTGATTGCCGCAGCGTTTCGCAAGGGTGACATGAAAGCCATGACCGAGGCAGTTACCGATGAAATGATCGACGAGATTGCTATTACCGGTCCCGCGAATGAGGTGAGGGAGCGTCTGGAACAGTGGCGTGGCTTGACTGGGCAACCGCTGATTTATTCACCAAGCATTGGTATGAGCCCGGAGCGGACCCGGGAGAACTACCAACTAATTGCTGAAACTTTCAGGGACTGGGGTTAGTAGACTGTGGCGGTAGATAAAGACTACAGGGATATTCGCGATGCGGTGGCCAGGTTGTGCCAGGCGTTTCCCGGCAGCTACTGGCGAGAATTGGATGACCAGCGGCAATATCCCGGTGAGTTTGTTAAGGCTCTCAGTGATGCAGGTTACCTGTCGCTGCTTATACCCGAGGAATATGGCGGTAGTGGCTTGCCCCTCAGCGCGGCCTGTGCCGTGCTGGAAGAAATTCAACGCAGCGGCGGCAATGCCGGTGCCTGCCATGCCCAGATGTATACCATGATGAATCACGCTACTACAGAATTGTTTTTTGACCAGCTGAGAGTGCCGGCAGCCAACCTGATTGGCGAAGAGGGAAAGGGTTTTCACTATATCATCGACGGTATGAACGCCGAGCGCATTCTTATTGCTGCTGAATGTATCGGTGATGCGCGCTGGTTTATTGAAAAATCCAGTGCCTATGCCTGTGACCGGGAGGTGTTTGGCCGGCCTATTGGAAAAAACCAGGGGGTGCAATTTCCCATTGCGCGCAATCATGTACAGACTGAGGCTGCGGCTTTAATGGTGCGTCATGCCGCTGATAAATTTGATGCCGGAGAGCGGCCGGGTAGCGAGGCCAATATGGCCAAGTTATTGGCCTCGGAAGCCGCCTGGGCCGCCGCGGATACCTGCATACAGACTCATGGTGGTTATGGCTTTACCGAGGAGTACGACATAGAGCGGAAGTTCAGGGAAACCCGCTTATACCAAGTGGCGCCGATTTCCACAAATTTGATTCTGTCCCACGTGGCTACCCACGAACTCACAATGCCGAAATCATTCTAGGCGGTTCCTGGATAAAGCTATAAGAGGTACCGTAGACTTGTTCAGAGGCTCCCTAGATTAAGGTCAGCCAGTTCGACATCCAGGCTCATGGCCAATTGTTGATCTGGCGTCAAAGCCCATAGGTGCACGGTATTGTTGTCTCTTGCCCCCTCCAGTGTAAAAGGCGCCAGGTCAAACAGGGGTTTAACGCCGCGAAAAGCAAACGTCTTGGCCCTGCTGCCTGCCCACATGCGGCGGGGCAGGGGGACCGGTGGCAGGAAAACGCCTTTGGCCGGGTGTCCATCTTCCCCAGTGCATGAAGCGTCCGGGAAGGGAGTGGGCAATAACCAGTGCTAGGGCATCGGCAACGTACCGCCCGGGGCGGGTATTGTGTCCAGGCCCAGGGTGCCCGCCATCTGCGCTACGGTACGGGCCCCGATGGTGTGTTGGTCTGTTTCAGTTCGACCCAGCCACTGCTGTAATGATTTCAGATCGATGTCTGTCATGCGGATACTCCGATGACCGGATTATGGAGGTGGCGGTAGCGACTCCGTTTACGTGTTCAATCAGGCCTCGGTCGAGCGCATTAATTGTACATAAAATTGGATCATACCGAGATAGTCTGCGGTGGCAATGCGCTCATTCACACCGTGTATAGAGGCAATGTTGTGACGCCCCACCCGATAGGGCACGAACCGGTAAACGTTGTCGCTAATGGTCGCAAAATGTCTTGAATCCGTACCGCCCATGACCAGGCCCGGTGCAACCAGGACCTCGGGAAAGACCTGCCTGATGGTAGTTTGTAGCAACTGATATGAGGTCGAGGTGACATCTGATATTGACGACGGCTGCGAGACGATGGCACTCCGGGCTTCAATACTGATGGCAGGATTGTCTATTACCTGTCGTAGATGTGCCGTCACACTCTCAATACTATCGCCCGGGAGCAGCCTGAAGTTGACTATAGCCGTTGCTTTAGTCGGCAGTACATTAGCCTTGATTCCCGCATTGAACATGGTCAGGGACGCCGTGGTCTGCAACATGGGTTGTATTGCCTCACTGCTGCTAAGCGCCCGCACCAGCAATGGCTCCGTCAACCAGCGGTTGGCGAAAAGCAGGCGTTTGCTCCATCCCATTTCCCGGGCCAGGGTGTCGAACATGAGTTCGGTGGCACCTGCCAGCCGGGCGGGGATGGGGTTGTCCTGCAGAGCCACCAGAGCCCGCGCCAGAGCTTCCACTGCGCTGTCGGAAGTGGGCTGGGATGAGTGGCCGCCGGCTGCGGTAGCTGTCAGCCGAAGTGTGACAGTGCCTTTTTCGGCTACACCGATGATGGCCGCTGGTACTTCGAGATTGCCCAAACCCTCGGCGATGCCCATTCCCTCGTCCAGGACAAAGTCGAAGGAAATACCATCGGCCTCCAGTTTCCTGACTGCCGGAATCGCGCCCCGGTTACCGCCGAGTTCTTCGTCGTGGCCGAAAAACAGGTAGATATCGCGGTCCGGCGTAAAAGTAGAACTCAGCAACCACTCGGCGGCTTCCAGTATGGCTACCATGCTGGCCTTGTCATCGATGGTGCCGCGGCCGAACAGCTCGCCGTCAATGACAGTGCCGGAGAACGGGGGCTGCAGCCACTGCCCCCGGGTGCTGTCCTCAATTGGGACGACATCCATGTGTGCCATCAGCAAGATGGGTTTTAGACCGGCGTCTTTCCCGGGTATACGATAGAGCAGGCTGTACTGCCCGATGGTTTCCAATTCGGCGGCGCTGTGAACGGTGGGGAACTGTTGACGCAGGTATTCATGCAATTCGAGAAATGGCCTGTCGTCCCATCTCTCCGGATCCTGATAGGAAATGGTCTTGTGGCGGATAACCTCCGCGAGCCGTTGGAGCACGGCGTTTTCATCAAGTGCCAAAGCGGCCGCAGGTTCTTCTGTAACTTGCACCGAGCTAAACCTGATTGTGTTAAATCCCAGCGTTGCCACGATCAGAAGCAAAAGCAGTGCGATACTGCGGACAGGCCCTGGAAGGGTAATGGATCGCGTACTCATAGGTTTATCCTGTTTTCAGTGTCGCCCCGGTCAGCCGACGGGTTTTTTGCGACAATTTACTGAACTATTCAGTTACTGTTATGATCCAGCCAGAATTTCCAGCGTGTTGTCTTTTACCCTCAGCAATAAATCAATTAACTGTTGCTGCTCCTTTTTCGACATGCCTTGTTGGAACTGTCTCAACAACTTGCTGCCGGATTTTTGCATAGGCTGGATGAGTTCATCCGCATTGTCGGTAAGATAAACCAGGGTTGCGCGTCGGTCTGTCGGGTGAGGGCGGCGCTCCACCAGTTGCTTTACCTCGAGCCGGTCCAGCAGACCACCGACGGTAACTTTCCCCAGTTGCAGGTCGTCTGCGATACGCACCTGGGTCAGGCCGTCTTCACGAACAAGATGCAAGAGTACGCGGAGTTGGGAGCGTGTGAGGCCCAGTTCTTTCATCTCTTTATCGACTGCTGTCGTGATCAGCCGATGTACATCACTGACAAGAAAGCCCAGATTACGATCGACGACTTCATGTGGAAGTTTGGATGGCATAGAAAGTTCCTGTGTTGTACCGATTGCGCCGGTATCGAGCTGAATTGGAAAGTTATCTAAAAATAGTATGGCTATATATAGTAAGCATGAATACGAAAATGTTCAAGTGGTAGTTTGGAGAGCACCGCAATGTCTCGGGTTTTGTGACCATCCCCTCGTAAATCCCTAGCTGCCTCTACAGGCCGCGTGGTTACTGGGCTGCAGAGGAACATTAAAATAGAACCATTGTAAAACCACCCTGAAAAGGCCACTAATTGGGCGCCTCGTCCGTCTAATATCAAATCGCGAATAGTTGGCTACTATCCGTCAATACATCCCTCAGTAGACGCTCCAATTCAATACGCTCATGGCCTTCAAACTCAAGGTGACATTTCTAAAAATCATTGACATCATCATCACACATTACTACCTAGTTTGACGTATTTTTAAGTGCGTCGGCGATTTGAGGCCTGGCCAAGATTCGTGTAAAAAGTTCCGCTTTGTACATAACCTGACCAGAATCTTACCCTACAGCCGTGTAAATAGCTTTCCAGTGGGCTTTGATCCCATGCCCAGGGCTATTGCCCATGAATTGTCACCGCGCACTGTGGCCTGGGTTGGCCTGATGGAAGATCAATGTGGCCTGGAACCGACAGACAATGACTGGTGTCCAGTGGAATCACTGCCGGCCAGCCTCAAGGGAATACTTACGGAGATAGGCCGGGTCTATGCGCCGGCGCTGTTGGCGAATGCGCGAGCATTGACAGCGGGACAAAAGAGCTGGGAGGCCGAGATCGATGGCTGCGACTGGAGCCAGCGAACCTTTCCCTATCAGGGCAAGTGTTTGCAGTGGATAAACGAGCAATACCGGGCCTTGTCTGCCCAGGACCAGAGTCGGGTTGATAAGCTGTTTGCCGTTACTGGTTGCGAAGCTATACTGATGACCAATGAATGATAGGCCCTGATAATGTCGAATTCGATGGCACCCTATGTTACTCGCCTGATCACCAGCCCAGGGCTGCAACGATTGAAGCGCCGCATTGCGGAAAAACGCAGGGTTCGGAAGAAGCAACCGCATTTGGTGACGGTCTACCTGCGTATTAATGATCCATACAGCTATGTGCTGCTGCAGGTGCTGGAGCAACTGGCTAGCCGCTATCCGCTGCGATATGATTTTCGTACAGTACTTAAGCTGCAGCAGGATATGTTTCCGGCGCCGGAACTGTGGGAGAAGAACGCCTTTGTCGACGGCGGCCACCTGGCAGGGCTATACGAACTGCAATTCCCCCCGAAAAAGCCGCAGAGTACGCCGCAGCGCGATGCGCTAGTTACAGCCCAACTTTTACATTGGGAACTACAGCCCGGCTATCTGGGCAACGCCCTGTCGTTGTTTGAGGCTTATTGGCAAGCCGACGATGTGAAAGTGGACGCCTTGATCGATTCCCGTATCGCCAGTCACGTGGAGTGTTATCAGCACCACCTGCAGGCGAACGAGAATCTGCTCAAGTCCAACGGGCACTACCTGAGCGCCATGCTGCACTACGGCGGCGAGTGGTACTGGGGCCTGGATAGACTGGAGCATCTGGAGCATCGTCTCAATGCCATGGGCCTTGGCGGGGCAGGGGGGGCTGATGTGCACTTTAACCGCGGTTATCAGCATTTCTGCCGCCAGATGAAGCCCGAGGACATCCCGAAAACCGACGGTCATAAGGCAATAGAGCTCTACTGGTCGCTGCGCAGCCCTTACTCCTATATTGGCCTGGTCAGGGGCCGACAGCTGGCCGAGCACTATCATGTTCCGTTAGTGGTAAAGCCTGTTTTACCGATGGTGATGCGGCGCATGCAAGTACCGCGGGCCAAGCGTTTTTACATTATTCGGGATGTGAAAAGGGAAGCCGACAAATACGGCATTGATTTTGGCTTTATTGCCGACCCACTTGGCGTGGGGGTAGAGCGCTGCTATGCCCTTTACGAGTTTGCACAATCCGCTGGTGTGGGGGTAGAATTTTTAGAAAGTTGCGCTCGCGGGGTGTGGGCTGAAGGGATTCGCTCTGATACCGATGCAGGGCTGCAACAACTGCTGGAACGGGTGGGACTTGACTGGCAGCAAGCGCGCGGATTGTTAAAAGAGGACTCCTGGCGGCTATGGGTGCAAGAGAACATGGCCCAACTGTATGGCAATGACCTGTGGGGCGTACCCAGTTTCACCTACGGTGATGTGAAGGTCTTCGGGCAGGATCGTATGGATTGTATCGAAGGCGCAATTGTCGCGGATTTGGAGGGTATACCACTTTCTCAATTTGCGGATGGAGAGCCCGGGGACAATCAATAGGATGGCGGCATGAAAGCAATACACGTTGATCAATTTTCGGACGGCTTTGACCAGGTCAAGCTTGTCGAGCGGGACAAACCAACCCCGGGTCCCGGTGAAATTCTGGTGCGAATGCAGTATGCGCCGATCAATCCCTCTGACCTCAACTATATCCATGGCACCTACAGCTCGGCCCTGGAAGGGCGTGATCTGGAACAGCGGCCGCGACACACCGACATTTGATCCCCGGGCGAGCAATACCCTGCCCCGCAACCACCTTACACCCTCGGGCGGGTGAAGGGGTGGGTATTGTGCAGGCCACGGGATCCGGGCTTATGGCAAAGCGTTTAATGGGGAAACGCGTGGCTATCGTTGGGTCGCCAATCGGTACCTGGGGTGAATACGCAGTGACCCAGGCGCGGCGAGCTTTACCCGTACCCGATAATGTGGACTCCCGGCAAGCGGCCATGTCCTTCGTCAATCCGCTGACGGCCTACATTATGCTGCGCGAAGTGCTCAAGGTGCAGCCCGGCGACTGGGTTCTGCAAAGTGCTGCCGCATCGGCTTTGGGCAAGATCGTGATCAAGCTGAGCAAGGTCTATGGCTTCAAAACCATCAACGTTATACGTAACGATGGCGCCGCCGAGCAAGTGAAGGCATTGGGTGGCGACGCGGTGATCAACCAGAGCGTGGACAACATCCAGGCCGAGGTCAGTCGACTGACCAATGGCCGGGGCGTCTCTCATGCCCTGGATTGCGTTGGCGGCCAGACCGGTTCCGACTTTGTGCAATGTCTTGGCCTGGATGGCAGCTTACTTTGTTATGGCACCCTCTCACCAGACCCGATTACGCTGCCGTCGCGATATATCATGATGCCCGTCGCCAGGGTGCAAGGGTTTTTCCTGCCCAACTGGATGGCACAGCAAAACGTTCTGACCCTGTTGAAGACCATTCGCAACGTAAAGAAACTTGCTGCCCAGGGACACTTTGAAGTACCGGTTAGTGAGATCGTCACGATGGACAATATCCAGGCTGGACTGAAAGCGGCAACGACCCCTGGGCGCGGTGGCAAAATTTTGATTGAATTGGGCGCCTGAATGAATAACCGGCCCACATACCATAATAAGGAGATAGAGTCATGGGGCTACTTTACAAGGTTGCAGGCATTATCGTCGTGTTCCTGGCGGTTGCGCTGGTGTCGCTGTCGCTGGTTCTGAGCTATGACTCTTCCTGCGGGCCGGCATCATTGGTGCCCCAAAGGATACACGATTGGGTATCGACTTTGCGGGCACGGTCGAGGCGGTGGGTAAAAACGTCAAACGGTTTAAGCCCGTGGATGAGGTATTTGGCGGAAAAAACGGGGCTTTTGCCGAGTATGTAACTGTGCGCGAAGATCGAGCACTGGCGCTGAAACCAGGCAATATGACATTTGAGCAAGCGGCGTCTATGCCTATAGCGGCGGTGACCGCATTACAGGCACTACGGGACAAGGGCGATATAAAGCCGGGGCAGAAAGTCCTGATTAACGGCGCGTCGGGTGGCGTGGGTACCTTCGCTGTACAAATCGCCAAGTCATTCGGTGCACAGGTGACCGGTGTATGTAGTACGCGGAATCTGGAAATGGTCCAGTCTATCGGCGCGGATCATGTCATTGACTACACCCGGGAGGATTACACCAACAGTGGCGAGCGTTACGATCTGATCATAGATATGGTTGGGAATCACTCCTTGTTGCAAAATAGGCAAGTCTTAACGCCGGAGGGCATCCTGGTCATGATCGGAGGGCCCAGCGATGGCTTACTCGGACCCCTTGCGAGCCCGATCAAAGCGCTTATGTTGTCGCCGTTCGTGAGCCAGAAGTTCGTTATGTTTGTGGCGCAAATGAACAAAGAAGACCTGGCCATACTGGGCGACCTCATGCAGACTGGAAAGGTAACGCCGGTTATCGACAGGCGTTACGAACTGAGTGATGTACCTGCGGCGATTCGCTATTCGGAAGAAGGGCACGCTCGAGGTAAAATAATCATAGGAAAAGACCGTGGATGAACCTGTTGCAAGCGCAATGGCACTGGTCGTGACCTGAACAAAGGCAGCGCAAGCTCTGAGCATCTTGAAAAAAATATTGATTATATTACTGGTACTTGCCACGGGTGCCTATTCCGGTTGGCAAAACCGTGTCGATCTGTTGGTTTGGAGCGTTCCCATTCTCAGCAGGGTGCTGAGGCCTGTTGCGCCTAACGTACCGACTCAGTGGTCCAGCGGCCCTGCAACCGCCAGCATGGAACCGAGCGAACGGCCGCCAAATATCATTCTGATTCTAACCGATGACATGGGGTTTAACGATATTTCCCTCTACAACGGTGGTGCAGGCGACGGTAGCGTAATGACCCCCAGCATTGATGCTCTGGCCCGGCAAGGTGTGATATTCGAGAATGGTTATGCCGCCAACGCCATTTGTGCCCCCTCTCGCGCAACGCTCTTAACCGGCCGCTACTCAACGCGTTTTGGTTTTGAATATACCCCCATCTTCAAACTTGGGCCGACGATCTTTCAGTGGATGCAAGAGTTGGAGCCCGGGCCACTGCCGGTGTACATCGATCAGGAGACGGCAGAAACCTTGCCTCCCATAGAGGATCTCGGTATGCCCAGCGAAGAAGTGACTATTGCCGAGGTGTTGCAACAGCGGGGCTATTACACCGCCCATATCGGCAAGTGGCACGTGGGCTCTATCAATGGCATGAGCCCGCAACAGCAGGGCTTCGATGACAGCCTGAATATGCAAGGCACCCTGTATCTGCCGGAGGATCATCCGGATGTAGTCAACGCGAAAATTGAAGGCGACGCCATTGATCGAATGGTTTGGGCCACCGGTCGCTATGCGGCTCAGTTTAACGGTAGCGAGCCCTTCGAGCCAGAAGGCTACTTAACAGATTATTACACCAACGAAGCCATCAAAGTGATTGAGGCCAACCGCAATCGACCGTTCTTCCTGTATCTCGCCCACTGGGGCACTCATAACCCACTGCAGGCTGCCAGAGAAGACTACGAGGCCCTCTCTCACATAAAAGACCATAATTTGCGGGTTTATTCTGCAATGATCCGCTCGCTGGACCGCAGCGTTGCCAGGATTGTGCAAACACTGGAGAACAACGGCTTAAGTGAAAATACCCTGATTGTCTTTACCAGTGATAATGGCGGAGCCGGCTATATCGGTCTGCCAAATATCAATAAGCCCTACCGCGGCTGGAAGCTTAACCATTTTGAAGGCGGTACCCACGTCCCCTACATGGCGAAGTGGCCAGCACGTATCAAGGCGGGCACGAGAATGGCTGAGCCGATTCACCACATTGATCTTTTTCATACCTTTGCCGCTGCGGCGGGTGCCCAGGTGCCCACTGATCGCAAACTCGATGGCGTAGACCTGTTGCCCTTTATTCGCAAAGAGGTGAGTGGTGCTCCCCATCAAACCCTGTTTTGGCGGCAGGGGTACCAGCAAACTGTATTGCACGAGGGCTGGAAACTGATCCGCGCAGATCAACCTGAGAAACCCAACACTGCGGGCCAGAAGAGATATTTGTTTAATCTTGCACAAGACCCCACAGAGCAAATCAACCTGGCCGCGCACAACCTCAAAAAAGTGGCTGAGCTGGAAAGTTTGTTAGCTGCACACAATGCCGAACAAGTTGAGCCACTTTGGCCCAGTGTATTGCAGAGCCCACAACGCATTGATAAAACCGGCAGCCAGCCCTATGACGAGGGTGATGAGTATTTGTATTGGCCAAACTAGGGCCTGGAATCAGCCGTCAGGAGTCGCACCGCCAGGGCGACAATTGTTATAGGGATTGATATGGCACCGGAGCCGGCGACAGCTCAAACAGCGTGATTTCACTGCGCGTGCCCAACCGCAGGGTAGGGCCCCAGGTGCCGGTACCTTCATTGACATACAGGTAGGTGTCTTCGAACTGATATAAGCCTTTTCCGTACTCAAACACCTTGTTCACTGCCAGGTGAAACGGCACGATCTGGCCGGCGTGGGTGTGTCCTGAAATTTTCAAATCGATGCCGTGGCGGGCTGCATCTTCCAGCCCATGAGGGCGATGGTAGAGGAGGATCGAGTAGTGATCGTCTTTTACGTCCAGGAACGGCAATACTCTGGCCACTTGTTTTGGATTATCGTGGTCGTCTATGCCGATAAATTGCAGGCCGTCGATTTCCACGCTGCGGTTTCTCAGTACTTCCACCCCCAGGGTTTGCAGGCGACCCACGATTTCATCCAGATCCTCATAGCGTTCATGATTGCCAATGCAGTAGTAGATGGGCCCCTTAAATTTTGTCAGCGGTTTCAGCTTTTCCAGTGTAACGCCAGGCTGATCGATAAAATCTCCGGTAATACATAAAAATTCCGGGTTTTGCTCATTGACAAGTTGGACGACAATATCGAGAAAACGCGAAGTGCGTGAGCCTATATGGACATCCGATATCTGTGCGAAACGCACGGGTTTCTTCAGCTTCTTTGAGGACAGCGGCACCACGACAATATCCGGTCGCCATGCTTTCTTTAATCCCCAGATACCCGTCAACAGGGTGCTTGCCAGTATGAAAAATGCCACTTTGGTGCTGGGCCAGTTAAATAAAACCAGGACAACTTCTGCCAACAGAACCTGTATCAGAATCATCGGTGACAAGCCCAGGTAAAAATCGGCAGCCCCCCTGCAGATAAAAGCTAAAGTCCCCGTGCGGTGGCGCAGAGCCCAGCGTGCAATAAACTGCGACAGGAACAGTGGGGATGGTAACAATGAGATTCGCGGTTGTAGAGAGATTCAACCACTCACCCAATCGCCAGACAGGATAGGCAAAAAGAATGAGGGAAAAAATAAGCAGGATAAGAAATATTCGCACAAGTGGCCTCGGAACAGGGCTAGGGGAGAGAATGACTCAAAAGCGAGCCGAATCAAATTCATTTGACTCGTATTATAGCGGTACATCTTATAGTGTAATCACTTGTCAGTAACCCGCCATCACACAATACGGGGCCATCATGGTTCAACCCACAAAAAAAAGGGTTATCGACATACCAGAGGCAGGTGACAAGCCATGGCTGGGTCATAAAGACTGGGCTAGCGCGACCATTTTATCCGATGCGAAAGCAAAGCAGTATGTGGTTTGGGGCGTTACCCTGATCTGGAACCTGATTTCATCACCCTTGTTGTTTGCCATCCCCAAGGAACTGGATAAGGGTAATAACGCTATCTTTATTGCGGCTGTGTTCCCCCTGATAGGTGCGGCCCTGTTGCTGTGGGCCATCAAAACCACCCGCCGCTGGCTCAGCATTGGCGCCACGCCACTGACGCTCGACCCATACCCTGGCTCGATAGGTGGACAAGTAGGCGGGTCGATACAAACCAACATTCACTACAGCGCAGCGCATGAGTTCCCCATTACACTCAGCTGTCTTTACAGCTACGTATCCGGTTCGGGCAAAGATCGCTCTCGCAAAGAGAGCGTAAAATGGCAGGCCCAGGGTTTTGCCCGGGCCGAACCAGCGGGTCGCGGCAGCCGACTTCAGTTTGGCTTTGATCTGCCTGCAGGTTTACCCGAATCAGAAAGCAAGGATGAGCGCTATCATTTCTGGCGGCTGAATTTAAAAAGTGAAGGCCTGTCCGTCAATATCGACCGCAACTTCGAGTTGCCGGTGTTTAGTACTGCCACACACTCCCGTGACATCCGCGTCGATTCCACCAGCCACCCGCTGGCACAGGAAAAGCGTGATGAACAAATTGAGTCAGTGATGCAGATGCAGCAGATTCCCGGCGGTCTTGAGCTCTATTTCCCTGTAGGGCGCAATGCGGGCGTCAAGCTTGGCATGATTGCATTTGGTTTGATCTTCTTTGCCGCCGGCATGGGCGCTGGCGCCCTTGGCGCACCGATGATATTCCCGATACTGTTTGGCCTGATTGGGGGAGGGGTGGTCCTTGGCGGGCTCTACAGTTTGCTCAACAGCCTATCTGTTCGCATCGGGCGCGATGGCATTCATAGCCAACGCAAACTGCTTGGCTTCAACATAGCCCAGCACAGTGTCCGGGCGGCTGAAGTCCGTGAGCTGCGCATTCACAAAGGTGGAAGCATGAGCTCTGGCACCGAACACAAAATCTTCTACTCAATTAAGGCACACCTTATCAGCGGCGAAAAGATTACCGTCGCCGAAAGCCTGATCGGCCAACAGGCCGCGCAACAGGCCGCTGAAGCCATCGCCATATACAGCGGTTTTGACTGCGATACCAAAATTGTCGACCAGGGTCAGGAGTTCGCGGATCGCAAGAGGGCTTACCTGGCCAAGAACAAGCAATAATAATATATGTCTGCGGCATTCATTCTGTCAAACAGCACGTTATCAACGTTCAAATTAGTTACCAGCCTGTAATCCGCGACGGTCACGATTACATGCTGGTCACGTCTATTCGAGCGCTCAGGCATAGCCGATCTTGCGTGCCATATTGATTGACATCTTGCGTGCCAGGGAAGGCGATAGACGCTTTAACTTCGAGGTCAGGGGCGCATTCGCACCTACGTACAGGTGAGCGCAACCCTTGCGTACACTATCCGCCAGCGCTATTGCTACTAGGGTTTTTTTGCCCAAACGCTCGAAAATCTGCAGTAGGGCCAAATATGGTCTGCCCCTGACATCGCGGACGTCCGTTTAACCGTTTACGGCGCAACAGCCTATCTGACTGTGACGACCTGACGAAATGGACCTATGGTGGTGGAATTTCGACTATGGAACATTTCAGTACTCTCCCCTATACCAGTTCGAAAAGAAGCGGGCCGCCGCATTCGCTACTTGCCTGCCTGTACCGGCTGGCTCTTAAGCAAGAACACCGCCAGGGCCGGCATCAGGATGAGGGCGCCCACCATGTTCCACAGGAACATGAAGGTCAACAGGATGCCCATATCGGCCTGAAATTTGATGGGTGACCAAGCCCAGGTGATCACACCGGCGGCCAACGTCACCCCGATAAGGGCCACCACGCGCCCGGTGAAATTCAGTGTCTCGAAGTAAGCCTGCCTTAGCGGGATGCCTTTGCGCGTCTTGTCCAGGATGACTGTCAACACATACAGGGCGTAGTCCACACCGACCCCGACTCCCAGGGCGATGACCGGCAGGGTGGCCACCTTGACACCGATACCCAGCCAGACCATCAACTTCTCTGAACGATTCAGCTATAGCCTTTGTCGCCGTACCAGGTGGCGAATTCCTCAAATCCCGGCACTTCAAAGGCGTTGATCTTCGCATCGATTGGTATCTGCACCACGGCCGGCCTGCCGCTAGCGAGTGCACGCTGCACTGCCGGAACAATGTCCTCCCGTCGTTCCACGAACTCGCCGTGGGCACCATAGCCTTCGGCTATCTTGTCAAAGCGTACCTGTTTTCCCCAGCGGGCTTCCGTGTAGGGCGCCTCTTCACCAAACGCCAGTTTGTAAACATTGACCTCAAGCCCCCAGGCATAGTCGCACCCAACAATAAACACGATGGGCAGATTTTTACGTACCGCTGTCTCCAACTCGGCAATATGAAATTGGAAAGCCGAGTCGCCGCTGATCACCACCACCCTGCGGCTGTCTTCCACCGCCAGTTGGGCACCAATGGCCATTGGAATACCCATGCCAAGATGGCCGAAATTCTGGCACCAGTGCATGTCGGATGACGGCGTGGTGTTGTAGGCCATATGCCACAGACAGATCGCGCCGCCGTCGCGGATAATAACCGGATCTTCCGGCAGTGCCCTGGATACCTCCAGCGCCATATGCGCCGGATGAACGGGTGGGCCGGCAGGTGAGGTTTCCGCCGCATCGGCGACCTCTTTGACGGTGGCGTCCAGTATGTCTGAGTATTCCTGGGGAAACCGTGGTTTCAAATCCAGGCCGGACAACTGCGACTGCAATTGCGGCACCACATCCCTGAGATCCCCGACCAGCGGCACCTCGATGGGACGGTTCACCCCGAAAGCCGTCGAGTCTCGTTCGATATAAATCCACTTTCTATCAGTTTTTCCCTGCTTCCAATGCCGGCCGGAGCCATAATGTATTGGCTCCCCAATTTCCGTGCCCACCGCCAGCACAAGGTCCGCCTGAGCGATAGCTTGATTCGACGCCGGTGTCGCGTAGGGAGCGGTCACATCGAGAACATCGAGCAACCTGGAAGAGGCGCCCGGTGTCATAATCACCGGGCATTGCATTGTTTTGGCGAGTTCATTCAGCATATCCTGAGCGCGAGATACAAACACACCATTGCCCACCAGTAACACTGGCTGCTCAGCTTTCTCAATAAGTGATACCGCGGCTTCCAGGGAAGTACTGTCCGCGTTCTGCCGCACCAGGCGGTACTCGCTGGGCTGCTTTAGTGGGCCAAACGAATGTTGCGCAGCTGAGAAATCCTGCGGGTACTCTATATAGACGGGACCGGGCTTGCCAGTAAACGCCTGGCGGAAAGCCTCGTGAAAGATATCATCGACGTGATCCGCGTGCTCTATCACCGCCACGAACTTCATGGCTTCTTCGAAGTAGCGCGGTTGACGTGTGTACTGAAAGTGCCCGCGCCGGACTTGCTGATCAAAATATCGCTCGCGTTGCCCCGCAATAAAAATCGTGGGGATGTTCTCCTTCGCTGCCGCGATGGCGGCAGGTGCCAGATTGGCTACGCCGGGGCCTTCGTTGCCGATAATCACGCCCGGTTTTCCGGTGAGGCGGTACAGCCCGTCGGCCATAAAACCGCCAGCCTGTTCGTGGTGAGGTGCAATCACGCGCCAGCCCCGCTGTTCGGCCAGTGCGAACATGGCCACAAAGCAGGGATCGGGGATGCCGAACAGGGTGTTAATTCCTTCGACTTCCAGTAATTGCAAGATGCGGTCAGGGATAAGCATCTCAGTTTTTCCAATTGTCATGATTGTCTACACCTCTATGTTTAAAATTTGTCCAGTTTAAAAGACGGCGCCAGCGGAGAATCAGGCTTCGGTAATGAAAACAGGCTTGTTTGTTAAATTACGTAATGTCGTCTGATTTTTCTGAAACCGGGCTGTTAGCGAATGAGATAGTAGCTGCTGTGGTTCCAGGTCTGGATAGGCAGAGAGGACAATCCTGTTTTATTTTCGGACAATGGTTTACTGGACGACATGAGTTTCCTGGTCGAGTGCGTATTTTTTGGCGAAGCGTTGAGGAAACTATGCGAGGGACAGGCGCTGCCCCGTTGTGATGCCTATGGACTATGGCTTGTGGGCAGTACGGAATTCTGTTGGTGACACCCCCAGCCAGCGCCGAAAGGCCTGGGAAAAATTCTGGGCATCAGTAAAGCCGCACTGGTCCGCAACTTGCTGGATGGTCATGGTGGTGTTCAGCAGGAAATCTTCCGCCACGCGCCGCCGCTCCTCGTCCAGCAGATCCTGGTAGCGCACTTGCTGTTGTCCCAGTTTGCGGCGTAAGGTACGAGAAGACATGGCAAAATCGTCGGCGACGCGCTCCAGGCTGGGGAACTCCCCCGGCTTGCGTCGCAGCGCCATCTTCACGTCATGCACGATATCACCTCCCGTTGACAGCTTTTCGTGAAGGCTGGTGCGCAGGGCTCCCAGGACATCACCTGCCTGGGGATCGTGAGTCTCTATGTTTTGGTCATACCATTCAAGGAGGTATTCAATTTGCGTCTGTTCCTGGGAAAAGCGCAGGGGACAGCGAAAAACCTTCTTGTACTGGTCGACATTTTTCGGCGTCTTGTAGTCAAACAGAACCCGCATAGGTTTTGCGTCTGCTCCCAGCAGTTCTTCAGTGTGCGCCTGCAAAGTGGCCAGGCTTCTTTCCAACAGGAAAATGCGAAGCTTCCTGTCCGGCTCGCGGGAGCGAGCATAGTGGACAAGAAGGTTTCCGCGTTTTTCGTACTCCCAGTCAACCAACAGGTTGTAGTTATACCTGACGTCCCAGGTCTTCCGTAGGGCCTCACCCACCGTACGCTCAGTCATTGACGCCATGCCGTGGGGGCCCATATCGGACAGGGCGGTTAGCCAGCCTATCTCCAGACCGATACCGTCCTGGTCAGCCAGACCGACAAGGTTCAGATAGTACTGGCCTGTGCTTCGCTGATCAGGTTATAGGGCTGTGCCAGGTCGGCTTCAGACAGTTCGGTGTTGGCGAGCAAAGCCTCCGGGGCGAAGCCCCGTGCCTTCATAAAAGAATGCGCCTTGCGCAGAGTGATGGCGTATACCTGCATGGTCGGGTGGATCATAGATTTCGCCGCTGGATGAACCTGGCTCCATTTACTTTGTACGGCAGTGTACACCTTGTCCGCAAATCATTCAGGCCTGTCCGGATCACATCTTCTGACTGTATGCCATTCAATATAGGCTTAATCCCGTGAAGCATGAGGTGTGAGGACGAAAAGAGGTCTGTGCGCCGTGAGATTTGTCTACAAGACTAGTTCATAGAGAAGAGGTGTTCAATGAGTGCAAGTCAAAACCTGATAGAGATGCTGGGTTCCCGAACCGGCCTGGAGGCCGGGCTGAGCGAAGAAATCACTCTAATCGCCGATATGGTGCATAAGTTCGCAGCTGAAGTATTGCGACCTATAGGACAACAACTGGATAGAATGTCCCCCGAAGAAGTGATCTCCGCTGATTCACCCTTATGGGACGTCTACCGCGGCTTTGGCGAGTTGGGCATTAGTGCGGCAGCAATGGTCGAAATGGATCCTACAGAGGCCGCTATCCTTTCCTCGGTGCTGTTCGAGGAGTTGGCCTGGGGCGATGCCGGTCTGGCTGTTTCTTTGGGTGTGTCCATGACGCCATTGCGTATGGCGTATTTTTTCGACAACAAATTTTTGATTGAAAACATTCCGCCGACAGCCATTGGCTGCTGGGCCATTACAGAACCGGATCACGGCAGTGATATGGCCGATTTTGATCACTCCGCCAGCTTGCCGGGCGGTGATTACGGACGCCCCAATTGTATCGCGGCCATTGATGGAGACACGGTCACCATCAATGGGCAGAAGGCGGCCTGGGTGTCCAACGGCACTATCGCGGAATATGCCGCCTTGTTTTGCGCCTGCGATCGCGGCAATGGCCCGGAGCAGGTAGCCCTGGTTGTTCCTCTGCACCTGGAGGGTGTAAGCCGCGGCAAACCCCTGGATAAATTAGGCCAGCGGGCGCTGCCCCAGGGTGAAATCTTTTTTGATAATGTCACCCTGTCCACCGATTGGCTTCTGGCCCCACCGGAAATGTATACTACCGTGGCCGGCGTGGCGCTAACAGATGCCAACACCGGTATGGGTATGATGTTTACCGGCCTTGCCCGAGCGGCGTTTGAACTGGCCCTGGATTACGCCCATGAGCGCAAGCAGGGGGGTGGATATCTCGTTCAACACCCGGGTGTTCGTGCCCGTCTGCTGGATATGTACCGTCAAGTTGAAGCATCGCGAGCCCTGGCACGTCGTGTGGCGATATTCAACACTACAGAAAATCCAATAGCTCTGTTGGGAGCAATCTCTGCAAAAATAACTACTACGCAAGCCGCTTTTGATGTCGCCAGCGATGCCTTGCAAATGTTTGGAGGAAATGGCTTGACTACCGAATATCCAGTAGAAAAACTGTTGCGTGATGCGCGGGCATCGCTGATAGAAGATGGGTGTAATGAAGTGCTGGCGATCAAGGGTGGTTCAATGTTGGTGCAAAAGCTATGAAGACACTGGACTTGAGCATCTTTGCGAATCAGATCGCTGCGAAAGCACAGGCACAAGCGGACGATACACCCGTTCTGACCTTTGTCGATGAAAGTACCGATACAGTTGTTACTCGCACCTATAAGGAGCTTTATCGCAATGCAAACGCCCTAGCGAGCTTTTTAATTGATCAGGGCATGAAGCAAGGTGACCGTTTCGCCGCGCTGTTGCGCAACCATCCGGAGATGGTCGAGGCATTGATCGCGGCGTCGATATCCGGTTGCGTCATTGTTCCAATTGATCCGCGCACCAGGGGGGACAAATTGAACTTCATACTCAATGATTCTGCCTGCCGCGGTATTTTGTGCTCCGATTACAACGTATCGGAAGTTGCGACCATTGCGGATCACACAGACCTTGAGTGGTCGTTGCTGGTAAACGCAGAGCATATTGATAGTGATAACCTGCCTGCGGCGACAAATATTGCCCCAGTACTGTCAAGAGAATGCGAGCTGATGGAGGTGCGTGTCGATTCACCAAAGGATACCTTACAAATTCTCTATACTTCGGGCACCACGGGCGATCCGAAAGGTATTGTAAAACCTAACGATCAATTTTCTATTGGCGCCTCAATGGCGCAGTTATTCGGTCTTAATGGCAGTGACGTTTTGTACACTGGGTTGTCACTGACCCATGGCAATGCCCAGGGCTTGACCCTGGCGATCTCCTTGCTGGCGGAGATTCCGTCGGTTTACAGTCTAAAATTCACCAAGTCTGGTCTGTGGACAACAGTTCGCCGATTTGGCTGTACGGTATTCAACTTGCTGGGCGGAATGACGGCGGCCATCTATGCTGAGCCCCGCCTCGATAACGATGCGGACAATCCAGTAAGGCTGGTCATCAGTGCGGGTATGCCTGCCGCGATATGGAAAGATTTTGAACAGCGCTTTGATCTGAAATTGTTTGAAGCCTACGGTGCCGCCGAGGGCGGTCTGTTCTGGAACGATGGCAGTGGTCCTGTCGGGAGTTTCGGGCAGCGCGACGACAATCCGCTGTTTGAAGCGAGGGTGGTTGATAGCGAAGGTAATGACTGTTTGTCCGGAGTCAGTGGCGAGCTGATTTGGAGAAATCGTGATGGTAGCCAGGTGAGCGTGGATTATCTGAACAACTGCGAAGCATCAAAGAAGAAGACTGCCAAGGGCTGGTTTCGTACAGGTGATATTGTACACGCGGACGATAACGGCTGGCTGTATTTTGATTATCGTGATGGCGGTGGCATTCGTCGCAATGGAGATTTCATTAACACCGGTTTCGTTGAGAAAGCACTGGCTGAGATGGAGGCCATAGATGATGTTTTTGTCTACGGTGTACCATCCAGTAACGGCACGCCCGGAGAAAAAGACGTGGTCGCAGCGCTAGTCGCGAGCAAAACGGGCCGTTTTGACCCAGCACAAATATTTTCTGACTGCCGCGAAAAGCTGGAGGGCAACTCTATTCCCAGCTATATACAGCTGGTTCAGGAAATCCCAAAAACCGCTTCAGAGAAGCCTCAGGAAAGATTTTTACTGGATATGTTTTCGGTAGACGCCGATAACGTATTTCGCCAATCCAACACCAATACGGGTACACCATAATGTCGTCACCATTTCACGATAAGGTTGCAGTAATAACCGGAGCGGGTAGCGGTAAAGCGCGAATCCTGGTTGCTGGTCACACCTATATTATCGATTGGCTACAAAGATTATTCCCTGCGGAATACCGTCGGATTATGATGCCGTTGCTGGGAATTAAGGAAACCAATGATCTGCAACAGGAGGCTACATCATGACTACGATATATATCGCGGGCATAGCGATGACCGTTTTTGGCCGGCATACCGAGCGCTCACTTGACGATCTTGCGCGTGAAGCGCTGAACGGTGCAGTAAAGGATGCCAGCTGCTCAATTGCCGATATTGGCGTGGCCTATTATGCCGGAACGACCAATGGGCCGCTGCAAGGCCAGCTTTGCATTCCCAGGTCAGGTCGTGTTCAGCAAGATAGGCATTGAGGGCATACCGGTCTTCAATATCGAAAATGCCTGTGCGTCAGGCAGTTCCGCCTTTAACCTGGCCGTGCAAAGTCTTAAGGCCGGCACCACCGACGTCGCACTGGCAATCGGTGCGGAAAAAATGAACATTCCCGATAAAATGAAGGCGTTTTCTCTGTTTGAAGCCGGCTGGGACATCTCGCGCGCGGAAGAAAACTACCAGGCACTGATGGAGATGGGTGAAGGTGTAGAGATTCCAGAAGGGTCAGAGTCGGATAGACCCTATAGCAAGTTCATGGCGATCTACGCCGCCATGTGCCGCTATCACATGAAAACCTATGGCACCACGCAGCGGCAAATTGCCGCGGTATCGGCAAAAAACCATACGCATTCAGTGCATAACCCGTTTTCGCAGTTTCGAAAGCCGTTCACCATTGACGAAATACTTGCCGCACCGCCGATCACCTACCCTATAACACTGCCGATGTGTGCACCGCTATCGGATGGTTCAGCGGCCGCCATATTGTGCACGGAGGATGGCCTAAAGCGTATCGGTGCCGACAGAAGTCGCAGCGTCAAGGTCTCTGCCAGTGTAATCCGTAGCTTTACCCACCGCCGCTTGGACCAGCCTGAGTTAAATATCAGTCGACTGGCGGCTAATCAAGCCTATGAGCTGGCGGGATTGGGGCCACAGGACATGCATCTTGCTGAAGTGCACGATGCCTCAGCCATGGGCGAAATCGCGCAAGCCGAGAATCTTGGCCTGGTCGCATTGGGCGAAGGAGGGCCTGCAGCCGAACGTGGCGAGTTTACGATCGGCGGGCGCATACCTATTAATCCATCAGGCGGCCTGGAATCCAAAGGTCATCCCCTGGGGGCGACCGGTATCGGCCAGCTCTATGAACTGGTGACCCAATTGCGCGGTGAAGCCGGTGAGCGTCAGGTGCAGGGGGCTCACCATGCGATACAGGAAAATGGCGGCGGCATGCAGGGTGTCGAGGAAGCGGCAGTGGCCATACATATTTTAACCAAGTAACACGAATAGGAGAGAGTTTATGAGTGATAGTTACCCAGTTGTCGTCTACGGGGCCAGCGGTTATACCGGGCGCCTGGTGATCGAGTTTTTGCGGGAATACAGCATTCCTTTTGTGGCGGTAGGGCGAAATCGAGAACGTGTGGAAAAAGCACTGAAAACCATTCCGGGTATTGAGAACGCGGATTATCAGGTTGCGGAAGTCGAGCATACGGTAGAGGCGTTGACCGCTCTACTGCGAGATAAAAAAGTGATCTGTAACACAGTGGGACCTTTTTCCCGCTTTGGTGAAACCGTTATCGAAGCCGCATTGGCGGCCAACTGCCATTATCTGGATACCACCGGCGAGCAAAGTTTTATGCTCGAAATGCAGGAAAAGTATCACGATAGCTATAAAAGTGCGGGCCTGGTTTGTTCTCCGGCCACAGCCTATATGTTTACCGTCAGTGATATCGCGGCACGGGTGTGCCTGGAGACTGCCGGTGTAGACAGCCTGGATATTCGCATGTCAACGGCGGGAACGCCAACGGTCGCTTCCACGCAATCGGTTGTTGATATGTGCAGAAACAAATCCTGCTACCTCCAGGATCACCAATTGGTTGAATATAAGGAGGCCTTTGAGTACAAGCAGATCGCATTGCCGGGTTCCGGGCTTGTCCAGAATGGCACCCAGTGGGGCGGTGGCTCTCACGTTGCTTTCTTCAAGAATGACGGCCGCGTTAGAAACTGTAACCTGGTTTTTTCCCCGCACAACCAGGAGATGCTCGATGGCCTCAAGGAGTTGGAACTGGCCTATAAAGTGCAGTTACAGTGGCTTCCTGAAGAAATGCAGTATGCGGTGCTTGACCAGTTGGCTGGTGGTGTTCAGGACACCATGCCTCCACGAGAGAATCGCCAGTTAAACCGCTTTGTCGACTGGTGCTACGGCCGTGGGAATAACGTCGCTGTAAGTTGTACGATCACGGGTAGTTGTAGCTACCAAATCACCGGCTTGCTGCAAGCGTACGCAGCCATGCGTTTAGTGAGGGATGTGCCACCGAAAGCGGGATTCCTGTCAATTAACGAGGTATTTGGTCATCGGGATATCCTGGCGGCCATACAAGGCTACGGCTATGTGTCGCTGGTTGAGGAATCGTGAACCGGGTGAATGCAAAGCGCTAACCAAATTTCTGGCTGATGAATACAAGGAGCAAAACTATGAGTTATACAACGTTAACGACACAAACCGATGGCGCGGTAATGACAGTGATATTCGATAATGGGGAGGTCAATATCATGTCAGCTACCATGTGTGGCGAGATATTTGCCGTCGTGGGTGAGCTGGCCGTGAACCCACAAATCAAGGTGGTTATTTTTGAAAGTGCGAACCCCGATTTCTTTATCGCCCATTTTGACCTGAATGATATATTAAAAAGCATTAGTGGTGACCCGTCCGTACCTGTCAGTAAGTATGACGACATCAACATTCTGCAATCGTTGAGCTTGTCCATTGCGGCGCTCCCGCAGGTAACCGTAGCCAAAGTTGACGGGATCTGTCGTGGTGGCGGTTTTGAGCTTATGTTGGCTATGGATATGGCCTTCGCATCTGAGAAAGCCAGGTTTTGTTTTCCCGAAGCCAGTGTCGGCTTTTTGCCAGCCGGCGGCGGCACCACTCTGCTGCCTTTGACGGCAGGTAAGGGGCGGGCATTGGAAATTATGCTTACAGGCAGAGATTTCAGTGCTACTGAGGCAGAGCTATATGGCGTTGTTAATCGGACACTCAAGGATACGGATACGCTGAATACGTATGTTCAGGATACTGCGATGCGTATGGCGGCAAACAATGGTGAGGCTATTGCGGCTGTTAAGGCCACATTGGGCAAAACATTTGCAGGACTGAAGTCTGGCGTCATGGCCGGCTTTGCCCAGGAAAACTCATCGATGGTTGCCTGTATTTCAGATCCGAAAGTGTTTAAATCTTTGCAATTACTGGCAGAGAAGTCAGGTACCTACGATAGCGAGATAGATCTTCCAAAAACTATCAGTGGTTTGAGATGAGAATGTTATAGTTGCTTAAATCCGCGCATTTATACCGTCAGAGTAGGGTACATGCGCGCCTGACTGCCACGCTACACTCTCGTGCAGGTTACTTTCAAACCCCTCGCCTTTAGAGGTTCTTATCGGCGATGGTGACGCCAGAACGCACGAAGGAAAAACTATAGTCTGGATCGACGCCCACCATCATCGCCTCTACAAGGGGCGGGTTTACTCCCGCCAGTGCAGCCCACTCGACGATGAAATTTGCGCCAGCGCCCCCGGCAGCGTCTGATTCCTCCACAATAAAGTTCACAGATTGCAAGGGTTGTAGCGTTTGATCTTCGACAACGTACTTGCGCAAGAGTTTTCCCTGTGTGTCGTAGTAATCCACACGCGATAGCCGGACTTCTCGTTTTGGGTCGATATTGCGAATGGTCAGCGTTGTTTCCAGAGGCAGGGTTTTGCCACCGTCTGTATATGCATGAGAATTAAGCCGGCACATAGACGGTATTGCTGGAAGCTGTGCTCGGCAGTTGTGATTCGATTTCCTCAAGCCTGCCATCCAGATAGAAACCTTGCATCTCGCGGCATTGGTTCCGGTGTCAACCAGGGATTTGAACAGTCCGTGGTACAGTACGTGGATGAGATTGCTCTGGGCCGCGGACCGCTGGCGCGTATGCCCTTTATGGAGATGAGTCCCGTCAGCATTCGCCGTTGATGCTCATTCGATGGACTTATTCCCAGTGTGGCGGCCGCCCACCGTTGATGTTCATACAGCGTGCTGCGCCGACTATAAAGCGCGCGCAGCGAGGTGAGCGTGGGGACGTCCATCTCGAGCTCGCGTCCCAGGTGGGTAAGCAGTGTGCGGGGCCCGAAATCAAATAGATAAATCCTCTCACAGAGAAAATATCCCCGTGGACTACCTGTCGCCGAATCAGAAGTGATAGAATGCCTGTAGGGCGATCGTCCTCGGACGTTCCATGAATCCCGCGTAAGCGGGCGCATTGAGGGCGCCCGTGAGAGGCGCGTCGCCGGAAAAAAGTTTAATCTCCTCATCGGTGAGGTTTTTGCCCACCAGCGCCACTGTCCACTGCCCCATTGCCAGCGCCAACCGGGCATTTAATTTCGTGTAGGCCTCCTGGGCGACATCGGGATTGAGGGTGGGGTCTACGAACTGTTCGTCCCTGTAATGCAGATCCACAGTCGCGTGAAAGTTGATGTTCTGGGTCAGGCCAGTGACATAATCGAGAGAAACGCTGGCCGACCACTCCGGGGCGAAAATGTTGGATCTGCCCGAGTAGTCGCAGAGCGTTTCGCCGGTCAGCACGGTGTGAATCGACGAGCAGGTCCCGTTCTCATAATCGTCGAACTCGAAGTCCAGATAGGCGGCGGCGAAGGTCATGGTAAGGGTTTGGCCCAACCACCATCGGCCGTCAATTTCCACACCCTTTGATGTCGCCTTCGCGGCGTTGCCCACCTCAAAACCCGTGAAACCATCAAATTGGCTGACCTGAAGATCTTCATAATCACTGTAGAACAGCGCGGCATTGAGTTCCAGGCGACCGTCCAGCAGGCGGTTTTTAGCGCCCACTTCGAAGGCCAGCACGTTTTCGTCTTCGTACTCAAAGTCATCTGGCCGAGTCGCGCGGGCATCGAAGCCGCCTGCCTTGAAGCCATAGGAAACCAAGCTGTAAAGCATAGTGTCGTCACCCACATCCCATTCGACAATGGCTGTGGGCATGAAAGAATCCTCATCGCGGCTGGCATCGGTGTCCCGGACCACGGAGCCCGCGGACTGAATGCGGCGGTGAGCGTCCTTGTCCTCCGCTGTATAACGACCGCCGAGTGTGATCTGCGTGGCAGACCCGATACTCCAGGAAACCTGTGCAAAAGCTGCCAGGGTTTTGCTGTCGGCTGAATAAAAGCGCCGACCCAGGCTATTTGTTAGCACACCCGGTGATCCCAACACGAACTCGTCAACGGTAATACCGAGAGCCGCCAACGCGGTGAGCAGATTTTCGTCAGCCACGGGGACATCAATCGAGACATCCAGGTCCCACTCCTGGTAGTACAGGCCCGCAATCCATTCAATGCTCCCCCCGCCGCGAGATGTAAAGCGAAGTTCCTGACTGAACTGATCGTAGTCTTCTTTCTGATCACCCCTGAAAATTTCAATTCCCGCTCCATCCAGGTCGGTAAGCGCGTCCAACTCATAGGCGACGTAGCCAGTAACGCTGGTGACAGTGAAGCTTTTCATGCTCCAGTTGACCGGCAGGGTGACATTGTCAATGTCCAATTCAATGACTTCGTCGATGTTGGTATTGCGTCGGAAGTTCTGCCGTCCATCATCGCTACCAATATCCTGGCCCGCCAGGACACCAATCAGTTCGGCGGTCTCTGGGTAAGTCATGCCGAAAAAGGGGTCTCCCTCGATCGGGTTGGCGTAGGTGAACAGCAACTCGTTGTTGCCGCCATCGGTATCGGAGCGGGTTTGTTCGACTTTCAGGACAGCCTCGACCGTTTCAGCAACATCCCATGCCAGCGTGCCACGCCAGGTGACGTCCTCACGCGCCGCCTCCTCGTTGCCGTTAAGGTTATTGTCGAAATAGCCATCGTCATCGTAGTAACGCAGGGCCAGTCGGCCCCGGAGCTTGTCGGTGATGGGCCCATTGAGCATAAGCTGTCCATGGCGCGTATTGTACTCAGGTTCGTACTCGCCCAGTACCATTCCCGCGAAGTGGTCGGTGGGCCTGTTAGTGACCAGCGAAAGGGCGCCAGCGATACTGTTCTTACCGAACAACACGTTCTGCGGACCGCGCAACACTTCAATCCGATTCAAATCCATGAAGGGCATCAGCGCCAACGGTCCGCGGCCCAGGGCGATATCGTCGACATACTGTACCACGGACGGTTCGAAGCCCTGGTTGACACCGGAACCAATGCCGCGAATCGCCAGATAACTGCCTATCGGGGTGTCCGATTTCTGGAAGTTGGGTATATAGGGGCTCAAATCGCCCAGATCGAAGATGCCCGCTTCCATCATCTTGTCGCCGCTGACTACCGCCATCGAGAGCGGTACGTCGCTAATCGATTCGGGGCGTTTTTGCGCGGTAACTATCACTTCCTCCATTACTGGCTGCTGGGCATGGACTGATGCGGTCAGGGCCAATGGAAAAGCAGCGATGGTCAGAGCAGATAAGCATGGTTTGGGACGGCGGGCTACCGGATGATTCATATGTTTTCCCTCTACTCTCACCGATGACTTGCACTGATGTCCTTCCTATCTCAACGAATATAGCGGCAAGCCGAAAAGTTGGGAAACAGCCGTGCGCAAATGGCGAGAATTCGCAGTATTCGGGCGCGCAGGCGCGCACATGCCCATCACATCATGCTGTCAACGCCTTTACACCCCACCAATTGAATCACTCCCATGCCGAACAGTGTGTTGATCCCCTCCATCTCCAGCAGTTGCAGGATGCGGTCGGGGACAAGCATTTCATTCTTTTCCATCGTCATAATCGCCTGGTAGGGTCGAATTTATTCGACCAGGGCCTGCCCCGCTTTTGGGGCATCTTTCTCTATTGGCCGAATGAATTCGGCCCTACTTGGGTAGCCATTAAACCTGGAATCAGGCATAGCCGATCTTGCGTGCCATATTGATTGCCATCTTGCGTGTCAGGGAAGGCGAGAGGCGTTTTAACTTCGAGGTCAGGGGGGCATTCGCACCCACGTACAGGTGAGCGCAACCCTTGCGTACAGCATCCACCAGCGCTATTGCTACTACTGCCGGGTCAGTGCCATTGGCCTGGTAAAACTCGCCAAGACGCCGCTCCTGATCGGCTCCGGCATCACCATTGTATGACTTACCCTGGGCAATCGGTGTGTTGATGACACCAGGGTGAACGCAGGTAATATCCACGTTAGTGTCAACAAGTTCCATGGCCAGAACCTCGGTGAGACCGTCGACCGCGTACTTGGATGCCGCATAGGCGGACATGTTCGGCATCGGAGCAATAGACGCTAGCGAGGCGACATTGACCAGGTGCCTGGCGTCACCTGCTTCAAGCATGCTGGGAAGGAATGCCCGGCAGCCGTTGAATACACCATAGAGATTGACATCGATAACACGACGGACTGCATCCATAGGCGTATTGAGAAACGAGCCGTGCGCACCAATGCCAGCATTGTTCACCACGATATGCGGTACACCGACGGTGCGACATAGTTCATCAGCTACCTGCTCGTACTGCTTCTCGTCGGTCACGTCGAGCATCACTGAATGCACTTTCGCTCCGGCCTGTAGAACAGACTTCTCCGTGTCTGCAAGACCGCCTTGATCGAGGTCAGCAAGCACCACTTCACAGCCTTGCTCCGCAAATGCGCGGGCCGTTGCCGCACCGATACCGGAGGCAGCGCCGGTAATGAAAACGATCTTGTTCAGTAATTTGGGTAATGCCATTTGAAAGCTCCAGAAATTGAGTCAATTAAGAGGTATCAATATTAACGAAAGCCCACCCTGAATTGGATAGGCATACCGGACGACCGCGAGTGATTTTCGGACAGGGAGCTTCGAAGCCTGTCCCAATCGGGCATGGCCAGATTTAACACGGTAAAGTCCGATGTGCCTGTCCCGTACCAACTGTTATTACTTTAACATCTGAGGTATCCGTCGATTGACAGAATTGGAATACGAGGAGCAGTCTTTATGAAACTACCCAATAGCAAACTCGGTGCTATCACCGCCGCTGCGCTTTTTGCGGGCGCCACAGTGGCGGCCCCCACCAGCCAATACAATATGACCCTGACAGCGCAACCTGTGGAGATGGCTAGTGGCGCCATTACTCACCCGGTTGCAGCCTCCGCCGACAAAGTCGCGAATATCGAGAAAAAAACCGTCAAGCGGATTACCGACGGCGTGTACCGCTTGGGCGGCTGGGGCATCGCCAATACTATTGCCGTGGAAGGGCCCGAAGGCTGGGTGATTGTGGATGCGGGCGACAACCTTGAAGCGGCTCAGGAGCAGCGTCGGATGTTGGAAGCCGATGTCGGCAAGATCAAGGTGGCCGGGGTGGTCTACACCCACTCTCACTATGTGTGGGGCGCCAGTGCATGGCAAGACGAAGGCACTGTATTCTACGGCCACGAAGATCTGCTATCCAATCTTAATGCCGAACAGGGCGTCAACATCTTGAACGGCAATTACAAGACACGCGCCGCAGTACAATTCGGCATGCTGCACCCCACACTGGGGCCGGATGCCTTTCCCAACCATTTCGGGTTTAGCGCTGAAAAACTGTCCGGGACCAAGGCCTTCATCCCCCCCAGTGTCACCTTTGAGGATGGTGCCATCGAGAAACATACCATTGGCGGCCTGACCGTCGAAGTGCTACCGCACAAGACCGATGTACAAGAGAGTGTGGCTTATTACTTCCCGGAGAAGAAGCTGTTGACAAGCAACGGCATGAACGCCGGCGTCATATCCAACCTGTACACCTTGCGCGGGGACTGGTACCGCGACCCCATGGAATTTGTAGAGGCTGCTGACCTTGCCCTGAGCCGAGACGTTGAATTCCACGTGGATATTCACGGCGGTGCCAAAATCGGCAAGGACAAGGTGATAGCCGGAATACAGGAAACACGTGATCAAATGCAGTTGTTTCACGACCAGACCTACCGCGCCATTGCTCTGGGTAAAGACGCCCAGGATGCTGCAGAGTGGTTCTATATGCCGGAAGATTTGCGCAAGGGTAAGGAAATCTACGGTCAGGTAGAGAGCCATGTCAAACGCGTATACGGGGCGCGTATCGGCTGGATGGGTTGGGATGTCTACGACATCAATCCGCTCAGTAAGGCCAGTTTCAACACCAACATGATAGGCGCCATGGGGGGCTTTGATGTGGTGTTGGCCGCTGCCATGGCGGCCAATGCCCGGCAGACTATCGCCGACTGGCAGTGGGCGCTGTATCTGAGCTCACAACTGATGATCGCCGATGCAACTAACGCTGAGGCCAAGGCAATACGGGCCGAGGCGGCCCGGGCACTGGGGCAGCGCACCAGTTCCGCCAACGCCCGCGGCTGGTATATTTCCGAGGCGTTGTTGCAGGAAGGCAAGCTACAGTTAGGCGAGCAAACTATTACTCAGTACCAGCAATTAAGTCAGGCATTGGGCGCTATCACCCCACAGAAACTGGCAGCCTCCTCACTTAAGGACAATGTCCATTACCTGCGGTACCTGGTGGACACGCGCCTGGCCGAGGGTAAACGCAGTGCATTCAATGTCAATTTCAAAGATGAAGGCCTCAGTTACGGTATCGCCCTGCGCAACGGCATTATTGCGATTACCGGGTGGCACAATGACGGCCCTACCTTTGACCTGAGCAAGGCCGAGTGGAGCGAGCTGATTACTGGTGATAAGAGCTTTGCCAGTCTGCACGTATCGCTAGAGGCCTTTGATGCTGCAATCGGTCGTTGATGGCTGGCTGGGGCAAAGGGAAAACGCCTCACTGGTCGAGTGTATCTTACAGCTTCTGAGTTCGGATAAAGTCCAGTATCAACGCGCCGATAGCGTCCGGGGCATCAAGGGGAACCCAATGACTGTGGCCGTCTAGCCGCTCATAACGGAAGCTGGTGTCGACATACCTGACGCTGTTGACCATTTGATCCTCTGCCAGCGCTATGTCATCTGAAGACCAGATACCCATCGCGGGGATGGTACAGTGCGATACTCGCCCCAAAAGCACTCTTATCAGGTTGGCGCGGTACCAGTTTAGGCTCGCAGTCAGCCTGCCTGGACGTGATAGATCCCTTAACCAGTGTTCGATCTCCGGGTGACCGGCAGTATACTTTCGAAAAACTGCCCAATCCCTGGCCCTGAACACGACTTCTGCGATATACGGTAGTTGAAAAAATAGCGTATACCAGGCTTTGCGTTTCTGCTTCCAGCCCGCCGTCGCATAAGCCCTGGGGTGACCCACGGAAATCGCCGCATAGCTGTAAAATCGTTCGGCGTGATTACAGGCCAGATTCCAGCCAATGATCGCACCCCAGTCGTGGGCGACCAAGTGAGTCTTTTCAATACCCAGGGCGTCGAGTATTGCAATGGCGTCGTCGACGATTATATCAATGCGATAATTCTTCACACCTGTCGGAGCATCCGACTCGCCGAAACCACGCTGATCCGGAGCAATAACCTGATAGCCGGCTGCAACCAGTAGTGGTATTACGCCTCTCCAGAGCGCGTTGGAATCCGGGAATCCATGAAGCAACAGGATGGGGATTCCTTCCCCCTCAATGTGTACGTTGAGGTTGATGCCATTAACGTGTATTTGCTTGCCAGAAATACTCATAGAGTTGGACCGATTCCTTTAAACATCTGATCTGATTCTAACTGTGGGCGGTTGGCGGTCAAACCCGCATAGCTTATTGTTCGCAACCATTGGGGTGGGGTGGACCAGCTCAGTGGATTAGGAGTGGGGAAAGTCGACGATCAAGCAACGCAGGTAGGCCTGCCCCCTGATCGTCGACTGCAAGGTGTGACATATCAGAAGCGATAGGTCGCTTGCACGGCGATCGTACGGGGCGCATTCTGATAGCCGGTGTAGGAGGAATAGCGATCGCCTAAAAAGCTCGTGGACAAATCGCCCGACAGAGCTGTTTCAGTGATAAAGCTATAGGTATCTTCGTCGGTAAGGTTTTTACCCACCAATGCAACAGTCCACTGCTGCGTGCCCACTGCGATTCGGGCATTGACCTTGGTGGAAGCATCCTGCTTGACCGATGCGTCCAGAGTCGATTCAACAAACTGTGAGCCGGTATAATTGAGATCAAGGGTCGTACGCAACTCTATGGTATTAGTAAGATCCATCACGTATTCAGCGCTCATGCTGGCCGTGAATTCCGGGGTGTATATGTTACTCCTGCCGGAATAATCACAGGTCTTGCCGTCGGGGTTGGTTTTGCCCGCTAATATCAGCCCTGTAGAACATTGGGCATTGGCATAATCCTTGAACTCGAAGTCCAGGTAACCGGCAGAACCTGACAGGGTAAGCCCATTGGTCACGAGCCAGCGGCCATCCAGTTCAACGCCCATGGTTTCAGCTTCGGCGGCATTGTCGACTAAAAAGCCTAGCGTGCCGTCAAATATACTGACTTGCAGGTCGTCATACTGGACATAGAACAATGCCCCGTTGAGCTCGGCGGCACCGCCGGCAAACCGGGATTTGAAACCCAGTTCAGTACTCAGCACATTCTCATCTTCGTACTCGAAGAAATCAGGATTGCCCGACTGGCCCTGCGCGTCGAAGCCGCCGGCTTTAAAGCCCTTGCTGATGTTGGTGTATAGCATGGTGTCGTCAGAGACATCCCACTCGGCGATCAATGTCGGGGTGAAGGCACTTTCCGAGCGCTTGTCAGCCAAGTCATGGGTACTAAGGCCACCCAGGGCCCCACCCACCGATTCGTCGAACAGGCCCAGACTATTGTAGTCAATATTGAACAGGCCGTTGGCGGTCAGCAGCGCACAGAGATCACTGTTGAGCGGGGCAGTCGGGGCGACCGCACATCCTCCGGGTGCAGCAAAGCCGGGCTCGCTGGTGCCGGTGGCAGTATTTATCAGATCACTAAACCGTTGCGCACTCTTGTCCTCTACGGTATAGCGGGCACCCAAAGTCAGGCGCATCGTGTCAGTCGCGTTCCAAGTCGCCTGGGCGAATGCCGCATAGGTATCGCTATCCCCATCGTAGTTCTTGAAGCTGGTGTAACCCAGGACGTCACCGGCCCCAAGGGCTGCCAGCGCGCTACCGGCTCCACCGACCTCAAGGGGATTACTGGCTTTTGTTTCCAGATCCCAGGTCTGGTAATAGAGGCCTGCAATCCAGTCAATGGTTTCACCGCCAGGGGAAGTAAAACGGATTTCCTGGCTGAACTGATCGAACTCCTCGGTATAGTCGCTGACCAGGAAATTGAAGCCGGAACCGTCCACGTCGAGGTACTCTTCCTGATCGTAGGCCAGGTAGCCGGTTATAGCGGTCATGGTAATGCCGCCCAGGTCCCAGTTCAGCGTGAAGGTGAGGTTATCAGCCGTATTTTCGCTGGTCTCCTCAACATTAGTGTTGCGGTGTCGATCACCCTTGCCGTCGTCGTAGCCCAGGCCGAGCGCGTTGCCCAAGTCCACGTAACCCATGCCTGCCTCGTTTGTGTAGCCGGCCATGATTTCATCACCGCGACCATTAACGTCGAAGTTACCCCTTTCGATCTTCAGCGTGGCGTCGACATTATCGGTCATATCCCAACCAAGAGTCAGGCGTATAGCTTGCTCGTCGCGACCGCCATCTTCCTGTCCGGTGAGATTGTTATCGTAGAAACCGTCATTTTCGAAGTCACGTACGGCCAGGCGCGCGCGAAACGTATCGCTGATCGGGCCAGAGACTACGGCATCAAGCTGCCGGGCGCTATCCTCGGGCTGGTACTCAACACCCAGGCTAGCTTCGAATTCATCGGTGGGCTTGACTGTCGTGGAAGACAGGGCGCCGGCAATGCTGTTTTTGCCAAATAGTACATTCTGCGGACCGCGCAACACTTCAATACGTTCCAAGTCCATGAACGGCATACGTGCCAGAGGGCCTCGGGACAGCGCGATATCATCCATGTACTGAACCACAGACTGTTCAAAGCCCCGGTTAATCCCGGAACCAATGCCGCGCACCACCAGTAATTGGCCTATCGGTGTATCGGCTTTCTGGAAGTTTGGCACATAGGCTGACAGATCACCCAGATCCTTGATGCCGGCCTCCATCATTTTTTCACCGCCGACGGCGCTGACTGATATGGGTACGTCCTGCAGGGACTGAGCGCGCTTCTGTGCGGTAATTACGACCTCTTCCAGCATTGGTTGCTGGGCGAAGACTGAGGTGGCCATCACTGACGTTATTGTAGCGATTGCCAGGGGCAGGGCGCGCCTTATGGGGCGAGTAGTGGCTTTGCTGTTCATGTGTTCTCCTGGTATTTGTGATCCTGTGAATGAATCAAGTGTATGAATTAATCCGGAAAATCCGGGGTGACCCATTCAGGACCACAGCGTATCCACTCTACTTGCCGGTGGAAATAAGCTAATCGGACAACGAGTAGTGAAATGAGGACAATAACGGGGCTGTCGATTTATATCCCGGAGGGAACTCTTATTGACAATCGACCCTACTACAGTTGTAATCCGGACAGGGTTGAATGATATTCGGCCAATTAGTGGCTTGTAGTTCGGTAAAATACGTCTTTTCGTGCCCAGGAGCAGTATGTCCAACCCACCTCGACGTGTGTACGCCATAACCTTGAAAAAAGTGCATGCTCTGATGGGCTCGCGGGGGCTTGCTGCGTCTGATTTACTGGCTGGTACTGAATTAAGGGAGTCAGATCTGGTAGATCCATACAATCTGATCTCCGAAGCCCAGGCGCGGATGTACTACCGAAATGTCGTCAAACTGACCGATTCCGATGGCCTTGGCCTGGAAATCGGCTCGATGAGCACTATCTCGGACCTGGGACCCCAGGGATTAACCCAATTGACGGCGCGGACTATCCGGGAAGCCCTGGAGGGGGCCTATGCCAATCGTTATGTCTACCACCTGTTGGTGGACTGGAAGATGGAAATTTCAGGGCAGCGCATTGTGCACCGATTATCCGTCAGAGAACCGGATGAGCGCTTGCGTATATTCCTGCTTGAACGTGGACTGGGTATCTTGCAGGCTCACGGGGAGGAGTTGGTAGGCTTGGCAGGCTCGGACCTGGCGCCGATTAGAGTGCTGCTGGACTATAAGGCACCGGAGAACTTTCAGCGCTACAAGAAAATCTTTCGCTGTCCTGTGTTGTTTGACCAGGACGTTGTGGAAATTTCTCATAGTACGGCCCATTACCTGGATCTGGACGCGTCACTTGATACTTATGATCCGCAGGTGAGAGATGTTTTGGGGGTCACTGAGAGAAAGCCTGCGAAAGAAACTGTCAGACAAGGGAGATATTCTGAGTGACGTCCGCCTGGCTCTGCGACGAACGCAGGGCGAATTTCCCAGCCTTGAAAGTTTAGCGGAGAGTCTCGCGATGTCTTCAAGGACCTTGCGCCGTAAACTTAGTGAACACAATACGACATTCCAGAATTTGCTGGATGAAGAGCGAGGGCAGAGTCGCCGAGGATTATCTGCTTAACACCTCCATGAGCATGCAGCAGATAGCCGAGCAGTGCGGATTCAGTGACGCGCAGAGTTTTTCCCAGGCATTCAGGCGTTGGTCAGGTGTGTCACCGACTGAATACCGGGATGCCAAGCAAAGGTGAATCTACAATAAGTAGCTGATTACCTACGCGGTAATTCCCACCAACCACTCTTTTCTACTTTGCCTTGTTTCAACACGATATCAGCCGCTTCCATTTGGGGGTATCTCCTTTTATAGACACACAGAAAAAATTCGGAAAGTGTCTTTACTTTGCCTGCCTCGCACAGGCGTTTGCAGCAATCTCGCTGATTGGCCGGATTTGGCACGATAGTGTCCGATGCACCTGGTCCGTACCGGGTGCTATTGCTTTAGCATCTGCGGTATTCGTATCACATGTCCAAGACCGTGGTTTACGGCCTGAACAAAATTCTGAGCCCCGGATCGTACTGAGATAAGAGGAGTCAAATCATGAGGAAACATACACTGCAGGCCCTCGGTATTTTAGCACCGTTGCTGCTCCTGGCCACCTATTTTCCGGCCAGTCGGGCCGAGACGCCCTTTGTCCACATACCCGACACGGTGTCCCCCCAGGCCGCGGCGTTCCTGAGCACGTTCACTGATCCGAGGCTGAGGAGCTTCAGTGTTCCGACGCTGGACGACCTTGAATCCTGGAAGGTGGTCCAGACACAATTTGAGGCCCGGGGCCTGGAACGGTCAAAGCCACTGCTTGAACGCTTGCAGCCCACTGTCACGGAAATGGAACTGGGCGCAGTCCCGGTGCTCGAGATTAAACCCAGGGGCTGGACGGATAATGGCAAGCTGATGATCTACATCCACGGCGGGGCCTATACCCTGTATAGCGCGCGGTCGACCCTGGGCAGCGCTGCGGTGATGGCCGAGGCTACCGGATTGCGAGTGATTTCCATCGACTATACGCTGGCTCCCCACGCCCAATGGCAAGAGTCCACAGATCAGGTTGTTCGCGTATTCAAGGCCTTGGTCGAGCGCGGCCATGCTATGCGGGATATGGGGATCTACGGGGATTCCGCCGGCGGAGCGATGGCTGCGGGCGCGGTCCTCAAGATGCGCAATGAGGGGTTGGGAAATGCCTGCCGCCGTGGTGCTCTGGTCGCCTTGGTCGGATATCACTGAGACCGGGGACACCTACCAGACCCTGAAGCACGCGGAACCTGCCTACCTCTATGAAACAGGCCTCAAGCCGCACGCTGATGCCTATGCCGACCCGAAAGACCAGAAGCACCCCTACGTGTCACCGGTATATGGTGACTACAGCAAGGGTTTCCCGCCCACCTTGATCCAGGGTGGCACCAAGGAGATTCTTCTCAGCAACTTCGTTCGCCACTACCAGGCACTGGATACCGCAGGCCAGATCGTGAAGCTCGATCTCTATGAAGGGATGTTTCACGTCTTCCAGGTCATGTTGTACGGCGCCCCGGAGTCGAACATTGCCCTGGCCAAGGTGAATGCGTTTCTGAAGGAGCACCTAGGGGAGTAATGCGTCCACCTGTCCCTCGCAAGTGGCTCTGGCAAAAGCGGGGGCATGTGTAGCAGGGCTGGCCGCTATTTTCAGGTCCCCATGGAAGTCAGCACCGCACTTACCGTTTGTTGACATATTAAGAGCCAGCGCCAGACGCTGCCTGCATCCAGGTCTTGGCGCCCCTTTTGACCTCCTGTGCCAGGCAATCGGGCTTTCAGAGAAGGAGAGGGCGGAAGCCAATGCCATCGCCCGAACAGTTGCTGGAAAAAATCAGGGATGATCTTGTTATTGATCGGAGCAGCAGGCAAAAGCTCGTGTAAGAGTCCGCATTCAAAAAATGCTGAATGGCTAGCTGCGTCCTATGACAGTACAACGTGGGTTTAAGCCTTTGATGGAGTTTATCAGCATCTGTATCAGGCTTATCGACGCACAAGGCGGAAAGGGTTTACCACTGACTTTGCACTTGAGGGAGTAATAACTTGCCTTACCAGGAGCTAATCGGTCCTCTTTGCAACAAATTGCATGCTCACTTGTCCACCTTGTCATTTAACATAATATATTTATTAGGCCAATATGTTACCCGGCCTTTTGTGGCAGATAGGTCTTTTTGCTCCGAATATCGGTAAGACAGTCAGGTGTGCTTTCCCGAAATTGACCTATGTATCCTCATCAGGGTTGGCTTTTACAGCCTTAAAGCCGTCGTACCAGCAGCATAATATCCGATAGCTACAGTGGACTTGTACGTACCGGCTACCCAGGAATGACATATATGGGGCAAACCCAGGAGGTGTTTCGAGTCGGTAGCATGATTCTAGCCAGGTCAAAAAGGATCGATTCAGGACTTTCTCAGCTCCTGTTAGACGTATTGATGCGTCACAGGACGCGTAGCGCGGTACCAAGTGTCGACAAATGATAGTGATGCGACATGGTTAATGTCGCGTTATTGCTGGAAGGCTACTTTGACGTCGTTATGCAGGGCATCGAAGAACAACTCGGCCATACGCACACAGAGCAGCACTAGACCCTTAAAACACTTGTTTTATGCACGTAGGAGTACTTCAGGGCCTCACCGGATACTTATCCACATATGCGCATAATGTATATTATGTTAAATTGAGTATTTGGGCACACTGTTATCCACAGGGGCAAATAGGCACTCAGGTGTGCTTCTGAATAAATGGACTGTTTCGCCCTATTCCACGGAAAGATATAAAATTTGAGTGGAACTACGAGGAAAGATCTTAAGATTGCCGTGTGATTCTTATTGGCCGTTATCGTGAAGGTTCATCAGCGCAGGTCTCAGCCCCTCTGAGTGGGCCAATTTGCCGAAGCCTGGCAAGCCACTCGCTGTAGGCATCGACGGAGGATACGTCCGGGACTGCAAGAATAGGAAAATGAATTTTGAGGTGATTGTCGCTAAGTCCTTCTCGAAAACCGAGGCGCCCAAACGACTGGGTTTTGTCCAGGTATTGGATGATAAGCCCCAAAGACGACTCATGAAATTGTTGAGGGATCAGGGCATGCAGGAGAATCAACAAATCACTTTTCTATCCGACGGTGCGGACAATGTTCGGGATTTACAATTCTTGATGCATCCTGAATCAGAGCATATTCTCGACTGGTTTCATGTGACCATGAGGCTGACAGTTTTGAATCAATTCGCAAAGGGAATGTGCCATACGGACCCCGATACCGGTGCTGAATTACTTAAAAAACTTGACAGTGCAAAATGGTATATTTGGCATGGTAACGCTGAGCAAGGCCTCGAGCGATTGGATGACTGTTACTGGCTCTGCGACGACCCGGATCTTCGCTATGATAAACGCCGCAAACTAATCCAGAACTTGAGTGATATGATTACGTACATTGACAACAACTCACACCTGATTCCCAACTATGGTGAGAAGTATCGTTGCGGTGAAACGATCACCACGGCATTTGTGGAATCGACCGTGAATGAGGTTGTTGCCAAACGTATGGTGAAGAAACAGCAAATGCAATGGTCACATCAGGGAGCTCACTGCTTATTGCAAACGAGGACGGCGGTCCTCAACGGAGAATTGCGAGACCAATTTGAGGAGTGGTACCCGGAATTGAGCGAAGGAACCAATGGGGGAAAATCTGATATCCCTGTTAAAATGGCTGCCTGATTTTTTCTGATGTCCCAGACATTGCGGTGCTCTCCTTTATACAGGGGATTGGATTCCAG